>Ga0070684_100000432_pt1 | contig 28750 bp, 27 predicted proteins | sample KBSC723LmetaG_FD_65653 | JGI IMG/M metagenome (GOLD analysis project Ga0070684, IMG submission 65653) | Corn rhizosphere microbial communities from Kellogg Biological Station, Michigan, USA - KBS C7.2-3L metaG | ecosystem: Host-associated > Plants > Roots > Rhizosphere ...
GAAGACGCCCGCCTTCTGGGCCGAGGGCGTAGACATAGGAGGCTGAGCCGGCGAACGCGCACTCGCTGAAAGGCAAACAGCTCGTCAACGAAGCCGTCCATCGCACCCGCGACTGGCTCAACGGCTTCCCGAGCTGGCTTGAGGAAATAAGAAAACCCAGACCCGCCTTCGCGGGCCTGGGTTTGAATGATGTCCACTTGGTGCCCCCGGCGGGATTCGAACCCGCGCTACAGCCTTGAAAGGGCTGCGACCTGGGCCGCTAGTCGACGGGGGCAGGCGAAGGCAGGATAGCCCTGCTCCGTCCGGCGGCGTAGGGACCATGCGGGGATGCGGGACGTGGCGCCGAGGACGCGCGACCGACCGACGGCCGAGGAGTTGGCCGACCGTTCGCTGCGCCGGCTCGCGCGGGGCGGCACCTGCGAGGGACTCGCCAACGAGATCGCGTGGAAGGCGGTCGCCGCCACACGAGCCGACACGGCCTGCGTCGAGTGGCTGTCGGAGCTCGTGGACGGTGTGCTCTCGGAGCGAGCCGAGGGCCTCGAGTTCGTCCTCGACCGCGAGCAGGCGGCGGCAAGGGCGGAGCACCTGCGCGAGTGGCCGCAGGATCTCGCCGGCGCGGAGACCGCCGCCGCGCTGGCCGCCGACGAGGAGAGCGCGCGGCGCGCGAGCCTCGTCTACCTGGACGTGCTCGAGTGGGCGATCGGGCTGCTCGACGCGCGGATCGCGCAGGAGCAGCGCCCGCGCCGGTCGCGGCTGAGGCTGCTCGGCCACCGGCCCGCCGAGACCGAGATCGGGCTGCCGCCGGTGGTCGAGGAAAGCCTCGAAGGCACGCCGCGGTACGGCTGGCCGGGCCGGACGAACGAGGGCGATCGGCAGCGCCCCGAAGCCGCGTAGCGCCCCGCAGCGATCCTCACGACCCGATGTTTCGCTTCGAGAAGGCCGGGTAGGCCCGCCCACTCGAGGACGACCACCGTGGACGCCCAGCCACGCGAATCGATCGAGGGTGAGGGGGATACCGACTGTGACCTTGCGCGAATTCTTGCGCGTCGTGTACCGGCACAAGCTGCTGATCGTGCTCTTCGCGCTCCTTACGGGAGCAGGCAGCTACCTGCTTTCGACGCGGCAGACGCCCCGATACGAGGCGACGTCGCTGGTGCTGCTCAGCAACGCGAACGTGCCTTCGATCGTGACCAACACGCAGAACCCGAACGCAGGTATCCAGCCAGACCGGATCGCGGCCACGCAGGCTCAGCTCGCCCGCGTGCCGCTCGTCGCGCGGCAGGCCCTGAGGATCGCCCGCGTCCGCGAACGGACCTCGTCGCAGCTGCTCGCCGCGTCTCGGGTCTCGTCCGATCCCTCCAGCGACATCCTCTCCTTCACCGTCGACGACAACAAGGCCGCGGTCGCGGAACGGCTCGCCACTGCCTACGCCCGCGCCTACGTCGACTACCGGCGGACGGTCGACGCCGCCCCGTACGTCGGGGCCGGCCGGCAGCTCACCCGGCGGCTCACGCAGCTGCGGGTCGACGGCCGGGCCGACTCGCGCCTCTTCGACTCGCTCACGACCCAGCAGCAGCAGCTCCAGTCGATCATCGCGCTGCAGACCGCGAACGCGAAGGTCGTGCGCCCGGCCGACGACGCCGCGAAGACGCAGCCGCGACCTGAGCGTGCACTCGCGATCGGGCTGCCGGCAGGGCTCCTGCTCGGCCTCGCGCTCGCGCTGCTCGCCCACGTGCTGGACAGCCGGGTGCGCACGCTCGCCGGCGCGGCGCGCGAGCTCGGGGCAGCGTCGCTCGGCTGGCTGCCGTCGCCGCCGCGACGGTTCCGCCACCGGCTCGTCATGCTCGCCGACCCGACCGGGCCCTACGGCGAGGCGTTCACGTCGCTGCGGACGGGCGTCGACCTCGCCCGCCGCGTCCACGGCGGCGACGTGCTGCTGGTCACGCCGCTGTCCAGGCGCATTCCCGGCGGCAAGTCGTCGGCGATCGCGAATCTGGCGGTCGCCTTCGCCCGCGCGGGCCTGAACGTCGTCCTCGTCGACCTCGATCTCCGCCAGCCCGCGGTCGCACGCGTGTTCGGGCTCACCCCCGTCCACGGCGTCACCGAGGTGCTGCTGGGCCAGGCCGACGTCCACGACGCGCTGGCGGCGGTGCCGATCCAGCGGCCGGCGAACAACGGACGCAAGGGCAAGGACCTGGACAGCGTCGAGTTCGGCGGCACCCTGCGCGTGCTCCCGGTCGCCAGCCGCCCCGCGAACCCGACCGACGTGCTCGCCACCCGCGGCGTGGGCGTGATCCTCGAGCAGCTGCGGAGCGAGGCCGACCTCGTCCTCGTCGACGCGCCGCCGCTGATGGAGGGCAGCGACGTGTCGGCGCTGAGCACCCACGTGGACGCGATCGTCGCGATCGTCGACCTCGGCCGCGACCGGCGCGGCCAGCTGGCCGAGGCACGCCGCCGGCTGACGGCCACGTCCGCGACCGTCCTCGGGTTCATCGGGACGGGGAAAGCCGACGAGGCAACCGCCTACGCGCCCGACCGGGCCAACCTCCACGAGCGGCTGGAGGCGATCCGCTGAGCGTTGCCCCGAGGCAGCGGGAAACGTCCGCCGAAGCGCGGCGGGCCGAATGGAGGGGCGGAGGACGGTCGCGAGACGCGGCTACCGTCGACACGCGGACGCTCCAGATCCTCCAGCGCCACGACCGTGCAAACGCCTCGCGCCGGTCGCGGCAGCTGACGCGGCTGCTGGTCGCGGCCGACTGCCTCGGCCTCGTCGTCGCGTTCGCCGTCACGCGCCTCGCCTACCCCGAGCACACGCTGCTCCAGGGCAGGTACAGCAACCTCGCCGAGCTGGTGCTGTTCGCGGCGACGCTGCCCTGCTGGCTGGTGGTCGCGAACCTGTACGGGCTCTACAGCCGGGACGCCCAGCGCGCCGACCATTCCACCGCGGACGACGCCCCGGCGGTGCTGAACATGACCACACTCGGCGCCTGGCTCCTCTACGTGCTCGCCCGGATCACCGGGGCCGCCGATCTCGAGGTCCCGAAGCTGATCGCGTTCTGGGCGGCGGCGATCGTCGCCATCCTGGTCTCGCGCGCGCTCGCCCGGCTGATCACGCGGCGCAGCATCGCGTTCGTCCAGAACAGCATCATCGTCGGCGCCGGCTCGGTCGGGCAGCTCGTCGGCCGGAAGCTGCTCCAGCACCCCGAGTACGGGATCAACCCGGTCGGCTTCGTCGACGACCACCCGGAGGAGCGCACCCACCAGGACCGGCTCTCGGTGCTCGGCGACACCGCCCAACTGCCCGAGCTCGTCCGCCAATTCGACGTCGAGCGCGTGATCGTCGCGTTCAACTCGGGGCCCTACGACTCGACGCTGAGCGCGGTTCGCGACCTCGCCGACCAGGGCGTGCAGGTGGACATCGTCCCGCGGCTCTACGAGGTGGTCGGAGCGGAGACGACCGTCCACGCGGTGGAGGGGCTGCCGCTGCTGAGCGTCCCGCCACCCGGTCTCTCCTGGTCGAAGCGCGGGCTGAAGCGCGCGCTCGACCTGGTCGTCGCCTCGGCCGCGCTTCTTGTCCTGGGCCCGCTCTTCGGCCTCGTCGCGCTGCTGATCAGGTTCGACAGCCACGGGCCGGCGTTCTTCCGTCAGCCGCGGATCGGCGAGAACGGCCGCACCTTCCGGATCTGGAAGTTCCGGACGATGACCGCCGACGCCGACGAGCGGAAGGCCGACTACGCGCACCTGAACATCCACGACGGCCCGAACGGCGACCCGCGGATGTTCAAGATCCACGACGACCCGCGCGTGACGCGCCTCGGGCGCTTCCTGCGCCGGTGCTCGATCGACGAGCTGCCGCAGCTGTTCAACGTGATCCGCGGCGACATGAGCATCGTCGGGCCTCGGCCGCTGATCCCGGACGAGCACCAGTACGTGACCGACTGGGCGGAGCGACGGCTCGCGCTCCGGCCGGGAATGACCGGCCTCTGGCAGGTACTCGGCCGAAACGGGATCGGGTTCGACGAGATGGTCAGGCTCGACTACGTCTACGTGAACACCTGGTCGCTGTGGAACGACCTGCGCCTGATGGCTCGAACCGTTCCCGCCGTCTTCGGAGCGAACGGACGCTTCTAACATGGCAACCGCAGTCACGACCGCCCGGACGTCGCCGCCCGCGCGGAGCATCGCCCGCGCCGGTCTCTTCACCGTCGCGGCCACCGCCTCGATGCTGCTCGTCAACCTCGCCACGGGCGTCCTGATCGCCCGGGTGCTCGGGCCGTCCGGCCGCGGCGCGCTGACCGCGGTGCTGGCGGTCCCGCCGATCGTCGCCTGGGTGTTCGAGATGGGCTGCGCGGCCGCGGTCACCTACCACCAGGCGCGGCGCCCGGCGGACGCGCCGCGCCTCGTCGGAACCTGGCTCGTCATCTTGCTTCCGCTCGCGCTCGCCGGCACCGCCGTCGGCTGGCTGGCGCTCCCCCACCTCCTCGCCGCCCAGAGCGACCACACGCTCACGCTCGCGCGCCTGCTGATGCTGACGCTGACGATCATGTTCGTCGCCGACCTGATGAACGGGGTCGTGCTCGGCGACCAGGACTTCGGCTTCTACAACGGCATCCGGGTGCTCCAGCCGCTCGCGGTCGCGCTCGCCTACGGCGGGTTGTGGATGACCGGGGCCCTCACGGTGTCGACCGCTGTTGCGGTCACCGCCGCCGTCACCGCAGCGGCGGCCGTGGCGCTCGGCCTCCGCGTACTGCACCGGCACGGGTTCGGACGGCCCTCGCGCGCGATCGCGCGCACCACGCTCTGGTACGGCGTCCGCGCCCACAGCACCTCGACGGCGGGGATCGTCAACTCGCGCCTCGACGTGATGATCATCCCGGCTTTCCTCGGAGCGGCGAGCGTCGGCCTCTACAGCGTCGCCACCAACGTCTCGTGGATGGTGATCACCGTCTCGGGCAGCCTCGCCTCGATCGTCTTCCCGGCAGCCGCCGCGCGAGGGCTGGAGGGCCGGTACACCGTGGTCAAGTCGCTGTACGCGACGCTCGCGATCGCGATCGTCCTCGCCGGGACGATCGCGGCCGTCGCCGGCGTAGCGGTGCGGATCGTCTACGGCTCCGACTTCGCCGGCAGCGTCACGCCGCTGCGGATCCTGCTGGTCGGCACCGTGCTCTACGCGGCCGCGGGCGTCGCCTGCTCGGGGCTGTACGCGGTCAACCGCCCGTTCACCGCAGCCCTGGCGCAGTTCACCGCAGCGGCCGTCACCGTGGCCGGCCTCCTGCTCTTCCTGCGGAGCGGCGGGATCGAGGCGGCGGCGATCGTCTCGACGGTCGCCTACGGGCTCGTCTTCGTGATCGCGCTCGCCCTGTACCGCAGGACCGCCGGCCTGACCTGGCGGGAGCTCGTACCCGCGCCGTCGGTGATGGCGAGCTGGTTCCGGCAGGCGACCCGGGGAGCGCTGGGACGTGCCTGAGCCGCGGTCGACCCCTCTGCGTCCGCGCGTGGCGCTCGTCGCCCACGGGATCCACGACCACGGCGGCATGGAGCGCGCCTTCGCCGAGCTCGTCCGGCGCGTCCATCGCGACTACGAGGTGGTCGTCCTCTCCACCGACCTCGGCGAGGAGCTCCGCGACCTCGTCGACTGGCGTCGGATCCCGGCGCCGTCGAGGCCGGCGCCGCTGCGGTTCGCCGTCTTCTACGCGGTTGGCGCGGTGCAGCTGGCGCGGACGCCGGCCGACCTCGTCCACACCCTCGGCGCGATCGTGCCCAACCGGGCCGACCTGGCCGGCGTCCACTTCTGCGCGGCCGGCTACCACCGGTCGGTCGGGCGGCTGACGGCGCCGGGCACGCCCCTGCTGCGCCGCGCGAACACCGCGCTCGCGCGCCTGGCCTTCCTCGCCGCCGAGCGCTGGATGTACCGCCCGGGCCGGGTCTCGTGCCTCGGGGCCGTCTCCGGCGGGCTCGCCCGCGAGCTCCGGCGCAGCTTCCCGGGCGTCGCGGTCGTGCCGACGCCGAACGGCGTGGACTCCGCCCGCTTCCGGCCGGACCCGCAGGCCAGGCGCGAGGTGCGGGCCGGGCTCGCGATCGCGGACGACGAGGTGGTCGCGCTGTTCGTCGGGGGCGACTGGCACGGGAAGGCGCTGGCGCTTGCGATCGCCGCCGTCGCCCGGACGCCGGCCGTCCGACTCCTGGTCGTGGGCCGCGGCGACGAACGCCGCTTCGGGGCGCTGGCACAGCGGCTCGGAGTCGAGTCGCGGGTGACATTCGCCGGGCCGCGCGCCGACACCGAGCGCTACTACGCCGCCTCGGACGTCTACCTGCTCCCCTCCTGGTACGAGACCTTCTCGCTCGCCGCGCACGAGGCAGCGGCGGCGGGGCTGCCGATCGTCGCCGCGCCGGTGAGCGGCGTGGACGAGCTCGTGGGAGACGGCGAAGCGGGGCTGATCGTCGACCGGGACGTGGGCGAGCTCGCCGCCGCCCTGGCCGCGCTCGCCGCCGACCCGGAGAGGCGGTCAAGGCTCGGCGCCGCGGCCCGGGAGCGGGTGGCCGGCTACACGTGGGAGCGCTCGACCGACGCCGTGCTCGCCGCGTACCGGACGTTGCTCGGCGCGGCGCCGGCGCCCTCGAAGGAGCGGGTCGCGGCGTGACCGCTGCGGTCGCACTCGCCCGCGGGGGCAGCCGCGCGCTCGTCGGCGTCGGATTCGCCGCGATCGCGCTGGTCGCCGTCGTCTACACCGCGTCCCAGCCGGAGGAGCTCCGCGCGGCGGTGACGATCGCGCTCGTCCTGCTCGCGACCGCCGTCGGCCTCGTGTGGCCCGAGCAGCTCCTGTACGGCGTCGTCGTCTGGCTCGTCGCGCTCGGCTTCGTGCGGCGGGTGCTGACGCTGGTCGTGCCGCCGCACGGCCCCGACCCGCTGCTCCTCGTCGAGCCCGCCGCCGTCGCCCTGCTCCTCGTCCTCACCGCGGGACGGGCGCGGCCGCCCCGGACCGCCCTCTCGCTGAGCGTCGGCGCGATGTCCTTGCTCATCGCCGCGAGCGCGATCAATCCCCAGCAGGGCAGCCTCAAGGTCGGCGCCGCCGGCCTGCTTTTCCTGCTCGTACCCACCGCCGGCTTCTGGCTCGGCCGGACGCTCTGCACCGACGCCGTCTTCGCCCGTGTGCTCAAGCTGGTCGCGGCGGTCTCCGTGCCGGTGGCCGTCTATGGGCTCGCCCAGACGTTCGCGGGCTTCCCCCGGTGGGATCGGGTCTGGATCGTCGACGTCGACCGCGTGTACCAGGCGCTGAACGTCGGCGCGGCGGTTCGCCCGTTCGGGAGCCTGCCGTCGTCGGCGGAGTACGCGCACCTGGTTGCGATCGGCCTCGCCGTCTGGCTCGCGTTCGGTCTACGTGGCCTGCGGCTGCCGCTGACGGCCGCGATGGTGACGTTGCTCGGCGCCGCGCTCGTGCTTGCCTCTAGCCGGCTGGTGGTGTTCCTCACCGCCGCAGCCGCGATCGCCATGCTGGTCGCCCGGCTGCGGATTCCGGCGCCGGCGGCCGCGGGGGTGGCACTCGTCGCCATCCTCGCAACGTCTGCGGCGGTCGGCCGGCTTGCGCCCGACTACTACGCGCCGGGCGCGGCGGGCGACCTCCTCGGACACCAGACGTCCGGTCTCGCCAACCCGCTGAACCCCTCCTCTTCGACGTTCCTGATCCACGTGTCGCTCGTCACCGACGGGCTCGACTCGGCCCGCGCGCACCCGGCCGGGGTGGGCGCGGGAGCGGTGTCGCTCGCCGCCTCGAAGTTCGGCGGCACGGGGCTCCAGACCGAGGCCGATCCCTCGAACCTCGCGGTCGCCGCGGGCCTGCCAGGGCTGGTCGCCTATCTCGTCCTCGCCGTGATCGCCTTCATGCGCACGTACGGCCTTGCGAGAGCGCGCCGCGACGCGCTCTCGCTCGGCGCCCTCGCGGTCGTCACCATCGTCTTCCTCCAGTGGTTCAACGGCGGGCAGTACGGGATCGCCCTGCTGCTCTGGCTGACGCTCGGCTGGGTCGACCGTGCCTCGACCGTGGAGGGCCGCAAATGACCGCCGAGTCCCTGCGCGTCGCGATCCTCGGCCACTCGGCGGAGCTCTCCGGAGCGGAGCTGAGCCTGGTCGAGCTCGTGGGCGCATTCGAGGACGTCGAGCCGGTCGTGCTGCTCGCCGAGGACGGGCCGCTGGTGGAGCGGCTCGAGCAAGCAGGCGCCGAGGTGGAAGTGCTGCCGCTTCGCGAGGAGGCCCGCTTCGTCCGGCGCGACCAGCTGCGCGCCGGCCCCTTCGGGCTCGTGCCGGCGGGGGCGGCCACCGCCGCCTACGCCGTCCGGCTCGCCCGCCGGCTGCGCGCACTGCACGTCGACCTCGTCCACGCGAACACGCTGAAGGCGCTCTTCTACGGCGGCGCGGCCACGCGGCTGGCGCGGACGCCGCTCGTCTGGCACGCGCACGACCGGATCTCCGGGGACTACCTGCCGCGGCCGGCCGTCGGCCTCGTCCGCGGTGTCGCGCGCTTGACCGCGAGAGGCGTGATCGCGAACTCGAGCGCGACCCTCGCGACGCTCGGCGGCCTGCGCCGCCGGGCGACGATCATCCCCGAGCCGGTGGGCAGCAAGCCGTTCGGCGAGCGCAGGACGCGCAGCCGTGGACAGCCGTTCGTCGCCGCGATGGTCGGCCGGATCGCTCCCTGGAAGGGCCAGGACGTGTTCCTGCGCGCCTTCGCGCGTGCGTTCACCGGCGGCGACGAGCGCGCCGTGATCGTGGGCGCGCCGCTGTTCGGCGAGGAGCAGTACGAGCGGTCGCTCCGCGATCTGGTCGCGGAGCTCGCTCTCGGCGACCGTGTCGAGCTGCGCGGCTTCTCGGACGACGTCGCGGCCGAGCTCGCCGAAGTCGACGCGCTCGTCCACGCGTCGGTGATCCCGGAGCCCTTCGGCCGCGTGATCGTCGAGGGCATGGCCGCGGGCCTGCCGGTGGTCGCGGCCGGCGCCGGCGGCCCCGACGAGATCGTCTCCGACGGCGTCGACGGCCTCCTCTACCCGCCGGGAGACGTGGGCGAGCTCGCGGTGACGCTGCGACGGGTTGCGACCGATCGCGGTCTCGCCGAGCGGCTGGGCACTGCGGCGGTCGAGCGCGCCCGAGCCTTCTCGCCCGAGCTGGCCGCGGCGCAGACGAGCGCCTTCTACCGCCAAATGCTGGAGAGCGTATGAGGGTCGAGATCGCGCACGACTACCTGACCCAGCGCGGCGGAGCGGAACGCGTTGTGCTGTCGATGCTGGACGCCTTCCCGCAGGCGCACGTGCACACCCTCCTGTACGACCCGCCCGGGACCTTCCCGGAGTTCTCGGTCGCGCGGGTACGCCCGTCGCCGCTCAGCCGCGTCGGCCTCCTGCGCCACCACCACCGCCTGGCGTTTCCCATGCTCGCCGGAGCGGCCGACCGGCTGCATATCGACGCCGACGTCGTCGTCTGCAGCTCGAGCGGCTGGGCGCACGGCGTGAAGGCGAAGGGGGCGAAGGTCGTCTACTGCCACTCCCCGGCCCGATGGCTCTACCAGCCCGAGGCCTACCTGCGCGGTGCGGGCGCGGCCGCCCGGTTCGCGGCGCGCGCGCTTCGCCCCGCGCTGACCCGCTGGGACCGTCGTGCGGCGCGCACCGCCGACCGGTATGTCGTCAACTCGCACCATGTCGCCCGCTCGGTCCGCAGGCTGTACGGAATCGAGCCGGAGGTGCTGTCGCCGCCACCCGCGCTGACGCCCGAGGGGCCGCACCGCCCGGTCGAGAGCGTCGCGCCGGGATTCGTGCTCTGCGTCTCGCGGCTGCTCCCGTACAAGAACGTCGACGCGGTCGTGGCCGCGTTCCGCCGCCTGCCCGACGAGCGGCTGGTCGTCGTCGGGGACGGGCCCGAGTGGGCGCGGATCGTCCAGCTGGCCGGGCCGAACGTGACGCTGCTCGGGAGGGTCGACGACGCCAGCCTGCGCTGGCTTTACGAGCACGCGGCGGCGGTTGTGGCCGCGTCCTTCGAGGACTACGGGCTCACCCCCCTCGAGGCGGCCGAGTTCGACACGCCCACCGCGGCACTGCGCTTCGGCGGCCTGCTCGACACCGTCGCCGACGGCGAGACGGGCCTCTTCTTCGGGAACGCGCGGCCCGAGGAGATCGCCGAAGTGCTCCGGGCCGTGCTCGCCGAGCGCTGGAGCGCCGAGACGCTGGAGACCCACGCCGCCCGTTTCTCGCACGAGCGCTTCGTCGGCCGACTACGCGAGATCGTGGAGGAGGCGGCCGCATGAGGGTGCTTCGCGTCTACCCGATGGCAAACGACGCGCGCATGCGCCGTCGCGATCTCGCTCTCGCCGAGCTCGGCGTGGAGACGGCGATCGTCGCTCCCGACGTGTACGGGCCCGACTGGGCGCCGACGCCGATCGAGCCCGAGCTGCGCCACTGGCGCTCCCGCCTGCTGAACCGGAACAGCATCCCGCTGCACCTCTGGGATCCCCGCGCCCTCCGCCGGGCGGTCCGCGAGTTCGACCCCGACCTCGTCGACGTCCACGAGGAGTGCTACTTCCCCGCCGGCGCCCAGGCGGTTCGCGCCGCGGGGGATCGGCCCGTGACGATGTTCGCCGCGCAGAACATCTCGAAGCGATACCCGGCCGTGATCCGGCGGTTGCGCCGCCATGTGTTCACGCGGGTGAGGGCGTTCTATCCGTGCAGCGATGGGGCCGCCCGGGTCTTGGAGACATGGGGCTTTCGGGGCCGGGTCGAGGTGATCCCGTACGGCGTCGAGGACGAGCTCTTCGAGGTCCGCCCGGTCGGCGACCGCGTCGGCTTCGTCGGGTCGCTCGTCCCTCAGAAGGGCATCTCCGACCTGCTCTCGTTCGGGCCCCGCCTCCTCTGCGTCGGCTCCGGTCCCCTCGCCGCCGACGTGCTGGCCGCCGGTGGCGAAGTCGTCGTCGCGCGATCGCCCGAGGAGCTCGCGGGCCGGCTCCGGCGGATGGGCGTGCTCGTGATGCCCTCCCGTACGCTGCCGCACCTGAAAGAGCAGTTCGGGCGCGCGGCCGTCGAAGCAATGGCGGCCGGGGTGCCGGTCGTCGCCTACGACAGCGGAGCGCTCGGCGAGGTGATCGGCGACGCCGGCGTGCTCGTCCCCGAGGGCGACCGCGACGGCCTCGTCAACGCGATCGAGCAGCTGCTCGACCATCCCGACGGGCTCGGCGAGCGCGGCCGGGCGCGCGCCTGGCAGCGCTACCGGTGGCGCACGGTGGCCGAGCAGATGGTCGGCATGTACAGGGAGGCGTTGACGGCCGGATGAGCGAGATCGCCGTCCTGATCACGACACGCAACCGCCGCGACGAGCTCCGGCGCGCCCTGGCGTCCGTGCGTGACCAGACCTGCGCCGCCGAGGTGATCGTGATCGACGACGCCTCCACCGACGGCACCGCCGAGCTGGTCGAGCGCGAGTTTTCCGAGGTGACGCTCCATCGGTCGCCGACTGCGCGCGGCCTGATCGTCCAGCGCAACCGCGGCGTCGGGCTGGCGACCGCGCCGGTCGTCGTGATCATCGACGACGACGCCGTCCTGCAGTCACCGCTGACACTGGAGCAGACACTTCGCGATTTCGACGATCCGCGCATCGGCGCTATCGCGATCCCGCACGTGGACGTGACCTTGCGCGCGACCCCGCGTGTGAGCGCGCCGGCCCGGGAGGGGATCTTCCTGACCTCGGAGTTCACCGGCACGGCCACGGCTGTCCGGCGCGACGTCTTCGCAGCCGTCGGCGGCTTCCGCGAGGCGTTCTTCCACCAGGGGGAGGAGCGCGATTTCTGCCTGAGGATGCTGGAGGCGGGCTGGGTCGTCCGGGTGGGCCGCGCCGACCCGATCCACCACTATTCCTCCCCGGCGCGGGACATTCTCCGGATGGATCTCTACGGGCGCCGGAACGCGGTGCTGTGCGCCTGGTACAACGAGCCGCTTCCCGACGCGTTCCTCGGGATCGCCGAGATGTCCGCCGCCGGGATCGCATCCGGAATCCGGGTCGGCCGTCCGCTGAACGCGCTCCGCGGTCTCGCGTACGGCTATCGCGACTGCTGGCGCGAGCGTGCTGCCCGCAAGCCGGTCGGCCGCGGAGTGAACCGCGCGTTCCGATCCCTGAGGAAGCACGGCCCGCTGCCGCTGGCCGAGATCGAGCCGCTCCTCACCCGATGAAACCGACGCTGCTCACCTCGGGCAGGTGCCTCGCGCTGGTGCTCGCGCTCGTGCCGTTGCTCGTCGCCGGCGGCACCGCGGCCGGTGCGACCGCCGCGCGTCCGGCCTCGACCATCGACGACCCGTACCAGGCGAGCCAGCAGACCCTGGTCGAGTTCGGCAAGCGGTCGCACTGGCTCCAGCCCTGGCGCGGCTACCTCGAGACCGTCCCCGCGCAGCGCGTCACCCGCGGGCTCGGGATCGTCTTCAACCCGCCTGCCGGCAAGGCCGACAAGGTGGCGACCCAGGCGGCCGCGGCCGGCCTGCGCTACGCGCGGCTCGAGATCAGCTGGTGCCGGGTGGACGACTCCGATTCGCCGCGGCTGGAGGGAATGTCGACGATCCGCCGGCTGCTCCTCGCCCTGAAGAAGCATGGCCTGCGGCCGCTGATCCTGCTGAACGGGAACGACGGCTGCCCGGGCCCGCTGCGGAAGCAGAGGATCCACCTGGCCGCCGCCGCGCGTGCCGGCGACCGGCAGATCGCGGTCGACCAGGGCTCTGCGGGCGCGATCGTCCCCGGCCATACCGGCCTCGACGCGCCGGGCGGGAAGGCGGCCGCCGACCTGTTCACCGCCGTCTCCGGAACGAGAGTGACCCTGTCGAAGCCGCTGGCCCAGAACCTGTCGACGGGCTCCCATCAGGCGAGCACTCTGCGCTACGAGCCCTTCACGCGGCCGGGTGACCCGACCTTCGAGCAGACCATGCAGGGCTGGCTGCAGTACGTGGCTCTCGCAACCTCGTACGTGAAGGAGACACTCGGAAGCGACGATTTCGACGTCGAGGTCTGGAACGAGCTGGCCTTCGGCTCCGACTTTCTCGACGCGGGCACGTACTACGACCCGGAGCCCGTCCCGGCCGATCCCGACGCGACCGAGCGGGCGCTGCTCGAGCGGACGCTTGCCTACATCCGGGACCCGGGCCACGGCCTGCCGGACGTGGACGTCGGCGACGGCTTCTCCAACCAGCGGCCGTGGGAGTCCGGCTCGAACGTCCCTGCCGGGCTGACCGCGATCGACAAGCACCCGTATCCGCCGCGCCGCGTATTTCCGCGCGAGGCGGTCTACAGCCAGATCATGCCCCTCGACGCGCTCGGACGGGTCGACGGGACGCGCGATGCCGCCGGGCGCTGGCACGACACGTTCGTCCCCAACTACACCGCGTTCTTCCCCGAGTACTTCCTCAGCGGCATCCAGACCGAGACGGTGATCCGCGATCTCTCGCCGATCACCACGGACATCTACGGGACCCCGCACGGACGGAACACGCACCCACCCGGCGCGGCCCCGCCGGTGATGTGGCTGACCGAGGCGGGGATGGATCCGGCGGGCGTCCCGTCGAAAGTGCTGCCGTCGTTCCACGCCAAGGGTGCTCTGCGCTGGGCGACCTCGTGGCTGAACAAGGGCGCCACCCGCGTCTACTTCTACGCGACCAGCTCGCCGGGCTGGGGGATCGTCCAGCCTGGGTCACGCGGCGGCGGGCTGCCGCTGCGCGCGCTCGGCCGCCTGACCGACACTCTCGGCGCCGGCGCGGCGCCGATCACGAAGCCGCGTTCGCTGACCCTGCTCAGCGTCTCCGACGCGGACAGCCACCGCCAGTTCGCGGGCGACGGGACGGCCGCCCACCCGCCGCTCTACGACACCGACGTGCTCGGCTTCTTCCCGTTCCAGAGCTCGAACGGACGGGTGGTCGTCGCGGTCTACGTGATGACGCGCGACCTGACGCACGTCTACCGGCCGAACCTGGGCGGATCCGATCCGGGCCGGTACGACCTGCCGCCGGAGTGGTTCCGAATCACGATCAGCGGAACGGCCGGCCTCGGGACGTCGGTCTCCGCGACCGACCCACTGACCGGCGGATCGGCCGGCGTCAAGGTCGTCTCCCGGAGCGCCGACCAGGTCGTACTCGACGTCGCCGTCACCGACTCTCCCCGACTGGTGGTGCTGGGATCGTGATCGAGCGAGGCCGGCGATGAAGGTACTGCTCACCGGGGTGCCGTTCTTCGCACAGAAGACGGCGCGGTTCCTCTCCGCCCGCGGCGACAACGCCGACCGCTTCACCGCCGTCGACACCTCGACGCGCAGCGGGCAGCTGCGGTTCCTGCGCGAGCTGCCGGCCGCCGACGCCGTCTTCAGCCACTGGGGCACGCTCGCCCGAGCGCGCGTCCTGGAGGTGGCGCTGGGGCTCCGCAAGCACGTCGTGCAGTACTGGATCGGCACCGACGTGCTGATCGCGCAGGAGGCCGTTCGGAGCGGAACGGCGGTCCGCCGCTACGCCGAGCGCTGCCGCCACGTGTGCGAGGCGCCCTGGACGCGCGACGAGCTCGCCGGTGTTGGTGTCCACGCCGACGTGGTGGACGTCGCGCCGATGGGCTCGATCGTCCCCGGCCGCGAGGCCGAGCGAGATCCGGCCGACCTGTCAGTCCTGGGGTACGTCGGCCGCGGCCGCGAGGACTTCTACCGGCTCGACGACTTCGTCCGGCTGGCGCGCGACTTTCCCGAGCTCGCCTTCCGGGTCGCCGGCACCGACGGGAACGGCATGGACGTGCCGGACAACCTCGAGCTCGTCGGCTGGAACGACGACCCGGCGGAGCTGTACCGCGACTGCTCGGTCTTCGTCCGCATCCCCGAGCACGACGGCTACAGCTCCTCCGTCCGCGAGGCCCTCGCGTGGGGACGGCACGTGATCGCGAGCTACCCGTATCCGCATTGCCGCCACGCCCCCGACTACGAGTCCCTGCGGGCGGGGCTCGAGTCGCTGCAGGCGCAGTTCGAGGCGGGCGAGCTCCGCGCCAATCGCGCCGGCCGCGACTTCGTCGTCGACCAGTTCGGCGACGAGAAGGTCGCGCGCGGCCTGCGCCGGCTACTGGCGGGCGAGCCGTGACCCCGCGCGACGTGCTCTTCCTCGCCTACTACTTCCCGCCCGCGGGCGGAAGCGGAGTCCAGCGCTCGTCGAAGTTCGTCCGCTACCTGCCCGAGCACGCGTTCCGCCCGGTGGTGGTGACCGGCCCGGGAAGCGACAACGGCCGCTGGACGCCTCCCGACCCGAGCCTCGAGGGCGACGTCGGGGAGGACGTACCCGTGCTGCGCGTCTCCGGGCCGGCGCCCGGGCACGGCGACGGCCTGGCCTGGCGCGCGCGGCGCTTCCTGCGCATGCCGACGGAGTTCGACCGCTGGTGGGCCGAGGGCGCGACCCAGGCGGGCCGACGCGGTCCCGACGTCTCGCTCGTCTACGCCTCGATGTCACCGTTCTCGACCGCACCCGCGGCCGCGCGGCTCGCGCGCGAGCTGGACGTTCCCTGGGTCGCCGACCTGCGCGACCCCTGGGCGCTCGACGAGTACTTCGCCTACCCGTCGGCGGCGCACTGGGCGCTCGAGCGCCACCGGATGCGCGCGACTCTCGGTACGGCGGCGGCGATCGTGCTGCCGACGCCGGGCACGCGCGAGCGCGTCGGCCGGTTCTTCCCTGAGCTGGCCGGCCGCACGGTCGAGATCCGCAACGGCTTCGATCCGGCCGACTTCACGGGCCTGCCGCCCGAGCCGGACGACAACACCTTCCACATCGTCCACGCCGGCTACTTCTACGGCGACGTCGGCCGGCGCCGGCTGCGCCGGCTGCTCGGCGGGACCGACGTCGACGTCGACCTGCGGCCGCGCTCGCCGGTCTTCCTGCTCGCCGCGCTCGACCGGCTGGTGGACGAGCGCCCCGAGGTGCGCGACCGCGTCCGCCTCCACCTCGCCGGCCCGCTGACAGCGCACGAGGAGGAGCTGGTGGAGAGCGTCCGCTGCCGCGACCTGATCGAGGTGCACGGATACCTGCCGCACGAGGAGGCGCTCGAGCTCGTGCGCTCCGCCGACGCGCTCTTCCTGCCGATGCACCGTCTCCCGCGCGGCGGCCGGTCGACGATCGTGCCCGGGAAGCTCTACGAGTACCTGGCCTCCGGCCGGCCGGTGTTGGCCGCTGTCCCGGAAGGGGACGCCCGTGACCTCGTCGAGGATGCCGACTGGACGGTGGTCTGCGAGCCCGACGACGTCGACGGCATCGCCCGCGGGCTGCTCTCGCTGCTCGCGCAGATGGAGGAGCGTCGCGGCCGGCGGGCCGACCGCGAGGCGCTGCTCGCGGAGTTCGCGCGCCCGCGCCTCGCCGCCGAGCTGGCGGAGACGTTCGACCGGGTGCTGGCCGCGAGATAGGCCGACCGCGCAGGGTAGTCCGGACGCGACCGGTTACCCTGAGCCTCGGGCATCGGCCGATGCCGGTCCAGAACCTCCTCTGCGAGACATGGAGCAGTACGCACGCCCGGGAGCGGAGGCGCACGGTTTCCACCACGGTCGATTATCGATCGAGTACAGGGCCTCTCTCTCCCGTTGTTCGTACGCGCGGCAAGCTACGCCGCGCTCGGACATACAGTCGGAAGGAAGTGGCGCGAACTCAGTGGGTCTCGCAGCCCGTTACCCTGGGTCCTGATGCCCAGGGGGTACATGGAAGGCCCGGCGAGCGAGGAGCGCGAAGCCGAGCTCGAGCGGCTCGAACGGCCTCGGCCGCCGCGGGCGGAGGAGCGGCCGGCAGTCTACGGCTCGACCGCGGAAGAGCCCGACAGGCATTTCATCGGCTGGCTCGAGGACGTCGACCCGGACGAGCTGTTCGACTCCGGCCGCGCCTGGGGAATCTCGGTCGTGCGCCGAGCGATCTAGGCGGGCCGCCCGGCCTTCTGACGCTCCCAGGCGTCGAGCACGTCGTCGACGTACTGGCGTTGCGCAGCCGAGAACGGCGCGTCGGCCAGCAGCCGCCGCGCTTCGACCGGATCGTCGTTCTGGACGGCGGCCTCGAGATGCTCGCGAGCCGGAAGCGGCTGCCGCAGCTGCCGCCGAAGCCAGCGCAAGAGGCTGACGCGAGCCTGGTCCATGGGACGTTTCTATACTCGCACGGCCTGGGCCGGTAGCTCAGTTGGTAGAGCAGGGGACTTTTAATCCCAAGGTCGCAGGTTCGATCCCTGCCCGGCCCATTCAGCGACGAGGAGCCATGAGCACTTGGCGTAACTGCGCGGAGCGGTAATGGCGATTCGTGCCCGGTGTGCAATGGCGTGCCAACACAGGTGCAACACCGGATTCGACTACGAGCGGCCCGCCCGCGCGCCAACCCGCTTGTGATCCGGTGCGCGCAGCTACGGTGACTCTCACATGGGTGGTTCGAGTGTCGGCGTCTTGCATCGGCATGGACACCACGTCCACAGCCATCCGCACGGCGGGCGACACCGCCATCTCGTGCTACCTCGGACGGCGCAGCCTCTCGCCGAGGCGGACGATCTCGGGCACGAGCAGAGCCACTCGCACAGCCCGCTCGTTGATCGCTCGATCATCCGCTCGCGGGCCGGGGTCAAGGCTGTCTCGCTGAGCCTCATTGTTCTCACGCTCACTGCTGCGGCACAAACCGTGATCTACGTAAACGTGCTCAGCGTCGCGCTACTGGCCGACCTGATCCACAACTTCGGGGATGCTCTGACCGCGATCCCGCTCGGCCTCGCGTTCGTGCTCCGAAGCGCCCGAGGCGAGCGGTGGGCCGGTTTCGCGGTGGTGTTCACGATCTTCGTGAGCGCCTGCGTGGCACTCGTGCAGACGATCCTCCGCTTCATTCACCCTCACACACTCACACACCTATGGTGGCTCGCGGCAGCCGGCGTGATCGGCTTCGCAGGCAACGAGATCGCGGCGCGGATTCGTTCACACGCGGGCAACCGCCTGAACAGCCCTGCACTCATTGCTGACGGCAACCATGCTCGCAGCGACGGCTTCGTCAGCCTCGGAGTTCTCGCAAGCGCAGCCCTCGTCGCGCTCGGTGCGCCCACGGCTGACCCCATCATCGGTCTGGTCATCACGCTCGTCATCCTTCGCATCACTTGGCAGTCCTGGCGTACGGTCTCCACGACTGATCCCGGCGAGATGATCGAGCCGCACGAGCACTAGGCGAACCGTTCCGCCCGCTCGACGGTGACGCGGAACGGTCCGGCCTCGGTGCGGACGACGAGTTCGCCGTTGACTACCTGGACCGGGATCGTGATTCGGCTCGACGCGTTCTCGATCAGGTCGGCCAGCTGGCGGACGAACCCGTCCGCGTCGCCGGCGACGTCGAGCCGCGTGACGGTTTCGTCGAGGTCAGCGACGTGCGACTCGAAGAAGTTGTCCATCAGGCGCGTGCCGCCTGCGCCCTGCGCCGCTTCGGGTTGAGCTTGAACTCCCCCTTGCCGGTCTGGACGACCAGCCCGTCCGCCTTCTTCGACTCGCCGTAGAGGACGGAGTAGACGACCTGCCCCGGCGTCTTGCCTGCCAGCCGGGAGAGCGGCACCCCCGCCTCGATGATCGCGGAGACGCGCATCGGCTTCCGCGAACCCTTCATCGCCTGCTCGATTGCAGCCTTCGTGGTCAGCTTCGTCATGGTGTTCCCTTCGGTGTGGCCGCGCGCCTCGTGCGCTTCGGCGTCTCTGGAATCGTCGCCTCTTTTGACGACAACGACCACCGATTCAGGTGACTCTTTTCGTCGACCCGTGGCGTCCGGGGGAGCTCCTACGCTCGCCCGGTGCGCGAGCCGTTCGTCGTCGCGGTAACCGCCGCGAACGCGACGCGTGGCGGTCGAAGGGCGGAGGGCGGCGGCTGCAACCGGTTCGCAGATATCGCAACCGGCTCGTCCACGGACGCGTCGTCCCCGAGACGTACGTGTCGATTACGCGGCTCTCATCGCACGCGAGGCGTGGAAGATGGTCGTCGACTACGTCGAGCAGGAGTGGCGCACCCACCTGCTGACCGACGTCTAGGACGGGCAGGACCCCCTCGGCAATCGACGCTCACCCCCGGGTGAACGGAACGCCAGGGGCGCTTGCCTAAATGTCGCGGCTCGAAAGCTGACGACGCTCAGCAGGCGTCGCAGCAGCCTTCGCCACGCCAACTCGAGCGGCCCTCATAGACCGCCACAGCGGCGATTACAAGTGCGGCGAGCGGGTCTGCCCACCACCAGCCGACGAGCGCATTGGCGAGGAGCCCGACGAGCAGCGCGACCGACAGATACGCGCACAGGTACGTCTGGCTCGCTTCCTTCACTGTTGCAGCCGAGTGGAGCTTGCTGCCGATCCGTCGCTTTGCGACCGCCAGCACCGGCATCGTGACAGCCGTGAAGGCGGCGAGGCCAACCCCCACCCAACTTGTCTCCGGGTGTGCACCGCCGATCAGCGTGCGGATGGATTCCGCCGTTACGTAAGCCGCGAGAACAAAGAAGCTCGCGGCGATCATCTGCTGAGCGCGGCGCTCGGCTGTCCCGGAATGAAGCCGACTGCCGGTGAACAACCAGACGACCACGAACCCGGCGAGGGCCTCGATCAGACTGTCCGCCCCGAAGCCGATCAGAGCGATCGAACCGGCGGCAAGCCCGGCGCCAAGCGCGATGCCGAACTCAACGAAGTGCCATGCGATGCCGCCCCACGCGAGCATCCTTGCCCGCCGCTCTAGGCGAGCTCGGTCAGCCGGCGAAGGGCGGAGCGCGTCCCTTGGTGGCCGAACGGTGCCGAGCTGAACGAGCTGCTCAGCCATGCGCGACCTCGTCTGCGATCAGCGACTCGACGAGTACACGTCCGTGCGGCGTGAGTGTGTACAGCACCATCTTCCCCTCGCGCCGGGACTCGACGAGTCCCACCGTGCGGAGACTCCGCAGGTGATGCGAGACGAGCGCCTGAGAGCGTTCGACGATCCACGCGAGATCGCAGACGCAGAGCTCGTCCGCTTCGGTGAGCGCCGCCGCGATCGCCAACCGGGTCGGATCGCCGAGTGCTCGCAGCCGCTCGCCAACCAACAAAAGCGCCGGGCGAGAACGGTTCGACTGACGCAGCCGCTCGGCCACGTCGAGATCGAGGCACAGCAGGTCACAACGCTCGTCGCCCACGACGAACATGCTAACCGCTGTTTGATTGACAAGGGGTGGGCGGGCCCCTCCGTCCGGCAACGCTCAACCCCGGTGGGGGCACTCGCCGGGAAAAAACCGGCGAAAAAACGCAATGGCCCAAGCGGCAGACGGTCCCTGACCCGTTCGACCTACCGTCAACGGCGCGGACTACCATCAGAGTTGTGAGTAGCAGCGAGTCGTGGGCTCACCGCCGCGGTGGCACACGCCGTGTGGTCAGCCTGTGGGGACCGCCGAGCCGGGAGAGCCGAGGAGCCACCGTACGTGCCGCTCGCTGTTCGACGCGCTGGTCGCCGCCTTGCCCCAGCCCCTGTCGGCCAGGAGCTTCAAGGCTTCGAGCCGGTCGGAGTCACGGCGGGTCTGATCACGGGCGATGTCCCACCAGAGCCGGGCAAGGGCAAGGCCATCCTCGCCAACACGCTCGCGGGTGGCTCTGGCAAGGCCCTGCGGGCGACCGCCGGGGTTGCCGCTGATGCCCTTTGACCAGCGGCCTGATCTGTTCCTGTTCTGAGTGGTGCTCATGGCCTGGGTGTGGCACCGATACGCGTTCCGGATGGTGCACGAGGGAGAGAGAGGCAGGTACCCCGAAACAAGGAGGGCGGCGGTTTCTTGTCCTGCCCCGTCGGGCATGGCTCAGCAGCGAAGCCAGCTATTTCAGCGTCTTCAGGTATGCAACGAGCGCGTTTAGCTGCCACGCCGGGATGATTCCGCCCCAGTGCGGCATACTCGCGATCGGCTGCTTCCCGATCACGCTGCCCGAGCGGATCACGTCGAGGATCTTCCGATCGGTGTTGAACTCGTGGCGGAAGTCCTGCCCTGACAGCGGCGGAATCGTCTTGTCGGGTGACTGCGGATTCGGGACACCACCAAGCCCGTTTGGCCCATGGCAGTTGATGCACCCGTAGTGAATGTAAGCGGCGGCGCCGGCGACGACCGGCCCCTGATTGCCTGGAATCGGAACCGGGGTCGCGTACTGGACGTCTGGCAGACCTGCGCGGATGTACGTGACGAGATCGGCAACCTGCTGCTTCGAGATAACCGGCCCCCAGACCGGCATATACGGCCGCTTCGGATTCGCCGACTCGCCAAGCCCGTGCGTGATGATCTTCGAGAGCGCCTTCACCGTCAGAGCCTTTCCGACCGTATTCAAGGCGGGCACGAACGGGGAAACCCCGCCCCGGCCGCGCACCCCATGACAGGCGGCACAGGCGAACTGGACAAAATCGTGAGCGCCCGCCGCCACGTGTGGATCGATCCGCGCCTGCGCAGAGCGGTTGCCGGGATGGGCCGCTCCCCCGACGGCAGCGGACAGCACACCTCCAACGCAGAGAATCAGCAGTCCGCCGACAACGAGTCGCCGCCGCATGCCGACGATGATCCTCCTCTCGGTCCGCGAAAGCAAGGACCGCGGCCAGGCGATTCTTCGCCACAACCAGCTCAGGGAAGGGGGTGGCTCTCCGGGGCACGCACTCACCTGACCGATCGGTCTCGCCGCGGCGGCCGTCGTCATCGGGACCGGTGCTACGCCGGTGGTCGCGGGCCAGGTGTCTGCAACGCTAGCCTCCTTGGGTGGCAACCACTCAAGTGGTTCGCAGCGAGCGGTTCCCCGACCTCGGCGACGAGGTTCTTTTTCCGCGGCTCTCGGACTCGAAGCTGGAGTGGCTGGCCAAGCGCGGCGAGCGGCGCACCTTCCAGCCGGGTGAGGTGCTCTACGAGCACGGCGTTCGTGATGCGCCGTTCTATGTGATCGAGAGCGGCCTGGTCGAGTTCGTCGACCGCAAGCCTGGCAAGGACGTCTACGTCGCGCAGGCCGACAGTCGGACGTTCATCGGCGATATCGCCGCGTTCACCGGCGAGCCGACGATCAGCGCTTGCGTGGCTGTCGAGCCGACCGACGTGATCGTCTTCGACCGGGCTGGGTTGCGCGGCATGGTCGCTCACTGGCCGGAGTTCGGGGAGCACGTCTTCCGCACCTTGCTGGCCCGGCGGGAATGGCACGAGGCCGAAGGACACGGCGTCATGCGTCTCATCGCCCCGCGCGGCTCCCGACGCGCATTCGAAGTGCGCGATCTGCTCGAGCGAAACCTGTTGCCGGTGCGCTGGTACGACGTCGACACGGACGCCGAGAGCGCCGCCATGCTCGACTGGCTCGACATTCCGCGCTCGGAGACGCCGGTGCTGGTGCACGCCACCGAGGTGATGCGCAATCCGTCGGCCGCCCAGGTCGCGCGGTCGCTCGGGTTGCGCGCCGAGGTGGACGGCGAGCGTTTCGACCTCGTCGTGCTCGGCGCCGGGCCGGCGGGGCTGGCGAGCGCCGTCTACGCCGGCTCCGAAGGACTGCGCACGTTCGTGGCCGAGGCGTGGGCGCCCGGCGGCCAGGCCGGCATGAGCACCCGAATCGAGAACTATCTCGGCTTTCCAACCGGGATCTCGGGCACCGAGCTCGCGCGAAAGGCGACACTCCAGGCGCGCCGCTTCGACGCGGTGCTGTCGAGCTTCCATCCCGCAGTCGAGATCGCCGACGGGTCCGACGGGCTCGTGCGCGTCGATCTCGACGACGGCCAGCACGTCCTCGCCCGCTGCCTGGTCGTAGCGACAGGTGCTCACTGGCGCGAACTGAAGGCCGAGGGCATCGACCGCTTCCGCGGCGCGGGTGTGTACCACGCTGCGATGGCCACCGACGTCGAGCGTTGCCGTGGCGAGGACGTGATCGTCGTCGGCGGGGGCAACTCGGCCGGCCAGGCGGCCACCCAGCTCGCCAGAAGCGCCCGCAGTGTTCGGGTCGTGGTTCGCGGCACGGCCCTCAAGTCGACGATGTCGCAATACCTCGTCGAGCGCATCGAGCGCTCGTCACAAATCGAGGTCATCGCCGAGACGGAGGTCGTCGCGGTGCACGGATCGGCGACAGTGGAATCCGTGAGTCTCCGTCGAAGCGACGGTAGGGTCGAACAGGTCGGCTGCACTGCCGTCTTCGTGATGATCGGCGCGGATCCGTGCACCGAGGCAGCAACGGGAATGCTCGCCCTGGACGCGGCCGGATACCTCCTCTGCGGAGCCGACGCGGCCAACTGCGACACGCACCTGAGCTGGCCGCTGACAGACCGCGAACCGCATCTCCTCGAGACGACCCGCCCCGGCGTGTTCGCGGCCGGCGACGTCCGGGCCGGCGCACCCAACCGCGTGGCGGCCGCCGTCGGCGACGGCTCCCTGGTTGTCCGCTTCGCCCAGGAGGTCCTGGCCGGCTAGGACGACCTGACGGCCGCCGGTGCGCCCACAGCATGGAAGCCGACGGCGTCGTTACCCGTCTAGAAGGCATGTGGGGTGACACGCCGTCGAACGACGGTCGGGAAGAAAAGGCGTCCGCGTGAAGCTCGCGTTGCTGACCGCGCTCGTACTGCTCGCGTGCGTGACTTCGTCGGCCTCGTCGCACGGTGCCCCACCCATTCCGACGTGCACGAGCGCCGCGTCGTCCGTGACGTACGGAGAGGAGCCGGTGACGACCTGGTATCCGGCCGGATGCGCGCATCCGTAGCCGGCTGAAGGTCACCCCGCCACGTTGTACGCAGACCACGGTCAGAACCCGACCGATAAGCGGATGAGGACGACGTGGATGCGGCCCGGGTCGTCCTCGTGGATCTCGAGGAGCTTGCCGACGCGGCTGCCCTGTCCGTAGACCTCGCGCGCTCGCGCGTCCTCGAGCGCGAGGCAGTGCCGGTGGATGCGCTCGTGGGCCGTGTCGAGGTCGGGGACGAGCTTCTGCGTGCCGACGACGAAGATGACGTTGGCGGCGCCCCACGCATACGCCGCCAGCTGGCTTCCCAACGCAGAGGCGATGACGAGCGTCCCGTCTCGGGTCACCGCGTGGACGCTGCCCAGGGAGAAGTCCGGTTGGGTGAAGATCGTCTTGATCTCTCTCAACTGGGTGGCGCGATCGAGCGTCGCGAGCTTCATGCCCGCTGATTCGTAGGGCCCGCCGCCGTCGTTGATCGCCTCGGCGATCCCGGTCTCCTGCAACGTCACCGACGGGTTCGTCATCACCGACGAGCCGTGGGGGATGCGGGCGAGGACTGCCTCCCGCGCCGCGTCCAGGTCGTCGACCACCTCGGCGCTGAACCCGTGCGCTTCCAGGGCGGCGACAGTCCCCGCGAGCGTCTCCTCGTCGGGGAGAGCGGTGAAGCGGTCGGTGCTTTCGGTCTGTACGTGCATGGCTACGCTCCTTTTCTCGGTGCTCACGTCCCGAGGTGCAACGAATGAAAGGCGGGGAAGGGGACATAGAAAGCATCCCGTGCGAGCGACGCCGTAGCTCCGACGACGCCCCGGGCGCCGGCGAACTCGAGTCGTGCGGCCGCCGTGACCGACCCTGGTCTTAGCCGACAGGCTCGGGCACGACCTCGTACGAGCGCTTCGCGCCCTCGGTCGCGCGCGTGATCGCCACCGCGGCGAGAAGCGCGAGTGCCAGCCCTGCGTACGCGACGATCCTGTGCCAGGTCGGCGGCGCCAGCCGCTCCTCGAGCACCAGCGTGCCGACCGCGATGCAGACGAGCGGGTTGACGACGGCGGTCATCGCCACCGACGGCGCCAGAGCGCCGGTGGCAAGCGAGACCTGCTGGACCAGGAACGCCAGGATGCCGGCGGCGGCGAACACCCAGAACTCCCAACTCGACAGCATCCCGCCGAGCCCGTCGGCTTCGAGCAGCGCGCCGCTCGGCTTCCAGAGCGAGGCCGACAGCCCGTAGAGCACGCCCGCGCACGCGCCGTAGGTGCCGGCCTTCTGGGCTGCGGACGCGCTTCCCCCGGCGACCAGCAGCGCTCCCGCGACGGCCGCGAGCACGGCGATCGAGACCGCCCACTCCCAGCCGGGCGCGCTGTCGTTCCCGGCGGCGGCGTCTCCGACGACCGCGAAGACGGCGAGCCCGGCGACGACGAACGCGGCCGCGACGATCTCGGCCCGGTTCACGACCTGGCCGGTGAGCAGGTACCCGAGCGGCAGCGCGAACACGATCGTCGTCACCAGCAGGGGCTGGATCACCGCCAGCTTCCCGTGGTCGAGCGCGACCGCCTGGCAGACGTACCCGCCGAGGAGTGCGGTCGTGCCGAGGAGCCACCACGTCTGGCGGGCCAGGCGGACGAACGAGGCCGGCGAGCCGAGCGACACGTCGCCCATCCCCAGGGCCCCCTTCTGCTGGAGCGTCGCCGCCAGCGCGAACAGAAAGGCAGCGCAGAGGGCGAGGACGTCAGCCACGCGGCGGGAGTCCAAACGGCCGCCTGTACGCCAAACGGCGGCTCACGGCCGTACCGCAGCGCGGGCGGCGATCGCGCGCTGGCCGCCGAGGGTGACGGTGCCTCCGATCAGCATCATCGCCACGTTGACGGCGAGGACCGCGAGCGCCGAGAGCGCCTTTCCACCCTCGCCGATTCCCACCGCCACCCCGAGGTACGCGACGGCTGGGATCGTCGTGACGGAGATGGCAACCCCGACGGCCGCGCTCGCCCGCGTCTCGAAGGCCAGGATCCCGGCCACGCCCGCGGCGAGCGCGACCGCGATCGTCGAGGCCCCGACGTGGGTCTGGGACGCGGGGATATCACCCAGCGCGAAACCCGCCGGCAGGTCGTCGAAGAGGTCGAGCAGGCCGGCGACCGCCGTGCTGACGAGACCGACGACGGCGAGCCCGAGAATGAGGCTCACGAGCCCGCGCCGCACGAGCCGCGGCCGCAGGAGGGCGATGCCCGTGCAGGCGGCCATGATCGGCAACAGATCGGGACTGATCGCCATCGCGCCCACGATCAGCACCGAGCTCCTGTTGACGACCGCGAACGCGCCGACCACGCCGGCCGCCGCCATCAGCAGCAGGTACCGCCCCGGTGCACGGGCCCGGGCTCGCGCCTGGCCGAGCACGTCCGCCCAGACGAGCGCGAACGGCCCCGTCTCCTCGGGCACGTCCGCGATCCGCTCGAGCCGTGTGAGCACGATGTCGTCCGACGTGACACCGAGGTGCTCGAGGGTCGCGAGCACGGCATCGGCTGCATCCGCCCTGACGTCCGCCGTGACCATCGCGGTCGCGGAGCCCGCGCCGGTCGTGCTGAGATGCCTCACGCCGTGCAGCCCGGCGAGCCCCTCGGAGACGGCCGCCATCGCCGCAGGATCCCCGTATGCGCGCAACTCGAACACCCTCGCCAGGTAAGCCTGGCTACGGGGTCGGCCGGATCTCGTAACGGCTGATCTTGCCGCCGCGAATCAGGACCTCGATGTGGAGGTCGCGCTGGTAGGCGAAGTCGCCCGACCCTTTCATGCGATAGATCTGGCGGACGTCGATGGCCGCACGGCCGCCACCGAGGTCGGCCCAGTCACCGACCTCGAACTCCAGGTCGAGATGCTCCGGTGGATACCCCCAGATCCGGTCGTGTTCGAGCTCCGCGATGCCGCTCAACGTCCGCCTGGGAGTGACCCATTCGATGTCGGCGGCCAGCAGGGGGTAGACCGCTGTCCAGTCGCCCGTCCTGGCCGCTCCTTCGAGCGCGGTTCCGAACTGCATTGCGATCTCGAGGTCACCCGGGCTCATCGCTGCCTAGCGTCGACGAATGGCACGGTTGCGCAGCTCGAGCACCTCGTCGGCGAGCTCGAGCCCCTCGGGCCGGTGGGTGATCAGCAGGACCGACGCGTCTCCGGCTGCGGCGAACACGTCCCGGATGAGCGCTTGCGCCGCGGGCGGATCGAGGTGCGCGGTCGGCTCGTCGAGCACGAGCAGCTGCGGCTCCGCCAGCAGAGCACGGGCGACGCAGAGGCGCTGCCGCTGCCCTCCCGACAGCGCCCGGCCCTGCTCGCCGACGAGCGTGTCGAGCCCGTCGGGCAGCGTCTCGACCCAGTCCCACAGCCCGACGAGCCGCAGGACGCGTTCGAGCTCCGCGTCGGTCGCGTCGGGCCGGGCGAGCCGCACGTTCTTGCGGATGCCGGTCGAGAACAGGTGCGCGTCTTGACCGGCCACCGCGATCGCCCGGCGGACGTCATCCTGGGCCAGCTCGCGGAGGTCGCGGCCGCCGATCGTGACGCGACCCTGCTCGGGGTCGAGAAACCGGAGTAGCAGGTTCGTCACGGTCGTCTTCCCGGCGCCGCTCTCGCCGACGAGGGCGACGCGGCAGCCCGGCTCGAGCTGCAAGGACGCTCCTTCGAGCACCGGCGGGCCGTTCGGCCCGTAGCGGGCGCGGACGCCCTCCAGGCAGACGGCCACCGGGCCTGCCGGCGGCGGAGCCGGCAGGTCGGGATCGGCGATGCGGGGGCCGCGGTCGACCAGCTCGAGCACCCGCTCGCCGGCGGCGACCGTCGCGCCCAGGTCGCGAATGGCGCCGGCGAGCGGCTGGACGGCCTCGAAGGAGGCGAGCGCGAGCAGCGCCAGCATCGCGATCAGCACCCGGTCGAGCCGCCCGTCGGCGTTCGCCTCGACCGACAGCCAGAGGACGCCGGCCACGGTCGCGCCGGCCGCGCAGAGCTGCAATCCGTCACCGACCCCCGCGGCGACGGCGTCACGGCGGGCGATCCTCACGAGCAGACGGTCGGCCTCCCGTACGCGTGCGAGCCGGTCCTGCTCGCGCCCGTAGACGACCAGCTCCGGCGCCGACTGCAGCAGCTCGACGAGCTCGGCCGACAGGCGTCCGCGCGCGGCGGCCTGCCGTTCGGCCGCCCACCTCGCCAGCCGGCCGGAGACGAGCGGCACGGCCACGCCTGCCAGGAGCAGCCCGCAGGCGAGCACGAGCGCGGCAGCCGGCAGGAACGCTGCCGTCACCCCGACGCAGACCGAGCCCGAGACCAGGGCGACGAGCAGCGGGTGGAGACCGCGCAGGTGGAGGTTCTGGAGCGCGTCCACGTCGGCGACCAGGCGGGAGAGCAGGTCGCCTCGCCGGTAGCCCTCGAGCTCGGCCGGCGCGAGCGGCTCGATCCGTTCGTAGGCGTGGACGCGAACCCGCGAGAGCACGCGGAAGGCCACGTCGTGCGAGACGAGCCGCTCGAGGTAGCGGGCCACGGGACGGGCGAGACCGAAGAAGCGAACGGCGACGATCGCGACCGTCAACGACAGGATCGGCGGCTGCTCGGCTGCCCGCGAGATCAGGTAGCCGGCGGTCGCCATCAGCCCGGCGCCGAAGACGACCGTCGCCGCGCCGAGCAGTACCGAGAGAGCAACACGCGAGCGCGGTACGTCCGTCAGCGCGACGAGACGCCGGAAGGCGGCGGTCATGCCGCCACCTCCTGGGCGAGCTCGACAGCGCGCCCCGCCTCGAGGCGGACGACCCGGTCGGCATGCCGGACGAGCTCCGGCCGATGCGCGATCACGAGCACCGTGCGCCCGGGGCGGTGCCGCTCGAGCGCCTCGGCGACGATCGCCGCGCTCTCGTCGTCGAGGTCGGCCGTCGGCTCGTCGAGCACGACCAGTGAGGCCGAGCGCACGAAGGCCCTGGCCAGCGCGATCCGGCGTCGTTCCCCGGCCGAGAGCGTCCGGCCGCCGTCGCCGATCCCGGTCGCGTAGCCCTCCGGCAACCGCCGCACGAAGGCATCGGCGCCGGCCAGAACGGCCGCCTCGCG
>Ga0070684_100000434_pt1 | contig 28740 bp, 31 predicted proteins | sample KBSC723LmetaG_FD_65653 | JGI IMG/M metagenome (GOLD analysis project Ga0070684, IMG submission 65653) | Corn rhizosphere microbial communities from Kellogg Biological Station, Michigan, USA - KBS C7.2-3L metaG | ecosystem: Host-associated > Plants > Roots > Rhizosphere ...
CCCGCTTGCCAATTGCCGTGAAGCGATCCAGTCGAGATATTTCTTCTTCGCTCCGTAATAGTAAGGCCGGTCGAGAAAGGAGATCAGTCGCACAGGATGCCACCGCAGCGAATGGATAAATGAAGCAGGGATCTCCGTCTGCCGGTTATCATAGGCGACTGCTTTACCCAGAAAACCTCCGCGATATGATGCACGCAGCGTTTCAAATGCGTCTGTGTCGAGGCCAGAACCGCCAATCCGGGCGAAGATCGAATATAACAAATGCTTCGGTAAGGTACGTGGCCTAGGCGTCGGGCAGACCGCTGGCGCAGGAGGATTTAGGGTTTCACCCCGCATTCGCCTACAAGTATTCTGGCGAACGTGGAGCGTGTAAAGTTGTCATTCCGAGCGAAGCAAAGCAAAGTCGAGGAATCCCGTGGAATAACGTGAAAGTGAGTGCGACGGGATCCCTCGACTTTGCTCGGGATGACAAGAAAACTCAGAATCGCTTTCGTTCGCCGCGGTTATTCACGGAGCGGTGGCGCTGAGGCGTACTTAAAACGACTTGCGGACGGTATCGTAAAAGCCGGCCACGAGGTCCAGCTTGTGGCCACGAATGAATGGCCCGAGCAGCAATGGCCATTTGGATCGATAAAGCGCTTGGGGGCAACGACAGTAATCGGATTTGCCGACGAGCTAGAGCAAGTCCGACCACAGCTGCAGTGCGATGTTTTGTTTAGTCTCGAGCGCGTCTGGGGTTGCGATGTCTACCGGGCAGGAGATGGAGTTCACCGCGCCTGGCTTGCGCGCAGGAGAAAATTCGAGGTCCCATTGAAACAATTTGTCCACGGCGCAAGCCGGAAGCATCGCGATTTGTTACAACTGGAGGAATCGCTTTTCGAGAAGCGGAAGGCTGGACGGGTGATCGCCGCTTCGCAAATGGTCGTGAACGAGATCACCGATCTTTACCGTTATCCGGCGGACAAGATCGATGTCGTGCGCAGCGGCATTCCGCTCGACAAATTCAGGTTCGATCCCGAGCTTCGCGAAAAATCTCGCGCGGAGTTGAAACTCAAGGAGGACCAAATTGCGCTGCTATTTGCAGGTTCGGGCTGGGAGCGCAAAGGTTTGCTATTTGCAATCGAAGCGATGGCGCTATGCAAAAATCCAAAAATGCGACTGCTGGTCGCTGGCCGGGGAAAAGCAAGGGCCTACAAAACAACGCGTCTGCGGTTCTGGCGCGAGGATCCCGTGCAATTTCTTGGTGAAATTCCAGACCTTACGCCGATCTACGCGGCTGCGGACATCTTCATTTTGCCCACAATTTACGACCCCTTTTCGAATGCCTGCCTCGAAGCGCTGACTAGCGGGTTACCAGTAATCACAACGCGTTCCAACGGATTTAGCGAAATTTTCGAAGACGGCGCGCACGGATCGATTGTCGATAACCCAGCAAATCTAGTCGGCTTGCGTGACGCAATTCGATTTTGGTCGGATCGTTCGCGTCGTGAAGCAGCCCGTTCAGCTAACATCGAACGCGCATCACAATTCGATATTTCGAAGAATGTGGCGCAAACGCTGGAAATTCTGAAACGAGTCGCGCTGTAAGGCGTCTGTGTATGACGCCATAGCAGCTGTGGAGTCACATTAACCAGCCAGAGCGGCATCTGCGTCCGGAAAAATCTGAAAGACCTGATCGAGCCGCGAGATTTCGAAAATCGAGCGGACCGTTTCCTGCAATCCGGCCAGCATGAATTTGCCTCCATAGCCTTCCACCTTTTGCATCGCTTGAATCAAGGCCGCGAGCCCGGCGCTGTCGATGTAGCTCACGTCGGTTAGATCGACCACCAACCGCTCGGGTTTTTTGTCGATCACGTCGTTGAACGTTGCCGTGACCGTCGGAGACACGTGCAAATCGATTTCGCCCTTGAGCGACACAACATTGGGACGGCTCTGACGCGGCGTGGTATTTGATGAGGCTGAGTCTTTTTTCATTTTACCGTGCAATTCGTGAATGGATCACCATCCGAGTGTGTCCATAATTGTTTCCACGTTGGAGAGATCATCAATCACAAAATCCGGCTCATGTTTTGCAAGCTCATCCCGGTCCCATGTTCCCGTCGCGACCGCGATCGTCCGCGCGCCGAGGGCTTTGCCGCACGCGATGTCGCGCGGCGTGTCGCCAATAATATCGATGTCGGACGCGGCGAACTCCCGTCCGTGCTTCTCCTTCGCGCGGGCGCGGGCAAATCGGCCAAGCTCGTTTCGGTCGCGATGATCATCAGCAAATGCACCGAATTCGAAGAAATGCCAGACGCCGTAATGCTCGAGTTTTAGTCGCGCACCGCGGGACACATTTCCTGTGAGCAGCGCCAGCACAACATGCCGCGATTTCAGCCGTTCGAGTAACTCCAGCACTCCGGGAAGCAGTTTGCCTTTTCGGCGTGGCAACTCCAGTGAAAGGAAATGCACGTAGCTGTCCAGAAACGCGCTCACGTTTTCATTAGTCGCGGGAATTTTATGCTTGTTAAGGATACTGAGCACAATTCCCGAGTCGGTCATGCCCGCGATCTCGATATCGTCCAAATCATCATCAATACCGAAGCGTTCTTTGAAAGCCGATTTGAGCGCGTGGACGCCCGCGCCGCCCGAATGGATCAAGGTGCCGTCGATGTCGAAAAGAAGCAGGCGTTTTTGACCTTTTATCAGGCGCCGTCGCACTGCGCCTTTGGATTTGGATGTTGAAGTTTGAATTGGAACTTGGGATTTGGGATTTGGTGCTTTGCGCGAATTTCTAGAGCGCCGGCGCATGCATCATTACCACGGCAATGAGACTTCCCAGAAAGATGAGCAGCACAATTCCCAGACCGATAAGAATTCCATTGCGCACCGGGTCGTCCCGCTGTTCCTGACGGCGAAGGAAAGACGAGCGGCTCAAATGGGGCAACTCTGCGCCAGCTTCCGCGAAATGCGCCTTGATCTCCTCAGGCTTCGGCAACGGTTTTGACCCGCCGGCTTCCGAGGACTCGTATCTCGCTTCGGCGGCGCCAAAGCGAATCCGATCATCAAAACGAAGCACCGTTTCTGTCACAGGCTTGCCATTGACGCGTGTGCCATTTGTCGAATCGAGATCCTTCAATCGATACGTATCGCCTTCCAGGAGCAATTGTGCGTGATGAGTCGAGATGGACGGATCGGTGACGACGATGGTGTTATCGGGTCCGCGCCCGATCGTAATCGCTTCGTCGGCGAGCTCATGTGTAACGCCTGAAATGATCAGCTTTGCCATAATAACAATGTCACAGCGTAACGATCCAAGCGCTCGTGTCGAGGTGCGCAGACGAAAAAGCCGACCCTGCTTTTACGAATCTTTGATTCGAGATTAGGGCGAATACGTTTGACAGATTGGCGTGGCTTTCTTCAACCAAAGTCGAGAGCCAGGAGTCCAGAATACAACCACAGGAAGCCACAATCGTCCGCCAGCAAAGGCAAATTGATGCGTTGACTGCCGGCCTGCAGAAAGTGACGGCACAGCTCGAAGTGAGCGAAGCTGCACCGCAAACGGTTCTGAATAATCACTTAAATTGACCGCGGATGCGCGCACTCGGATAGTGGCGCTTTCATGGCCTTTGAGTTGACGCGGAATTTTTGCATCATTGCGCACATCGATCACGGCAAAACGACCTTGTCCGACCGGTTGCTGGAGCGCACTGGCACGATCCAGGATCGTGAGAGGCAGGACCAGCTTCTTGATTCGATGGACCTTGAAAGGGAGCGGGGGATCACAATCAAAGCGCATCCGGTAGCGATGCGTTACAAAAGCAAGTCGGGTGAGACCTATCGGCTGAATCTGCTCGATACGCCGGGGCACGTCGATTTTTCCTACGAAGTTTCGCGCAGCCTCGCTGCGTGCGAGGGCGCGGTGTTAGTCGTGGACGCGGCGCAGGGCGTGGAAGCGCAAACAGTGGCGAACGTTCATCTCGCTCACAAACAGGGTCTCACCATTGTTCCGATCATTAACAAGATCGACCTGCCAAATGCTGACGTTGCCGCGGTGAAACGCCAGCTGGAAGAAATCTTGGCCATCCCTGCGGAGGAAGCGATCGAAGCGAGCGCGAAAATGGGAATCGGTATCGAGGAAATTCTCGAGGCCATCGTCACACGGGTTCCGGCGCCGGAACCGCCGGCGGACAAGACGCTGCGCGCGCTGGTGTTTGATTCCGTGTTTGACGTTTACCGCGGCGTCGTTGGGTACGTGCGTGTGGTTTCGGGAACGATGGAAGCGAATCACGCAATCATGTTGATGAACAACAACTCGCGGTACGAGATCAAGGAGGTGGGCGTGTTTACGCCGAAAATGCTTCCGCAGAAAAATTTAAATCCCGGTGACGTCGGGTATTTCATCGCAAACATCAAGACGACTGCAGACATCAAGATCGGCGACACCATCACCGACCAGCGCCGCCCCGCGCGCGAGGCGCTTCCCGGTTTTCAGGAAATTCATCCTATGGTTTTCAGCGGGATCTATCCGATCAACACTGGCGATTTCGAACATTTAAAGACTGCCATTGGCAAGCTGCGCTTGAACGATTCCGCGTTTGTTTATCAACCGGAAAGCTCAGTTGCGCTGGGTTTCGGATTTCGCTGCGGGTTTCTCGGGTTGCTTCACATGGAGATCATTCAGGAGAGGCTCAGGCGCGAGTACGACATGGACATCATAGCGACCAGCCCCAGTGTGGTATACGAGGTGTTAACGACACGCGGCGAGAAACTCCTGATCGATAACCCAGCGCATCTTCCCAACGCGAGTCTGATCGCCGAAATCCGGGAGCCAATTGTAAGGGCGTACGTGCTTTGCCCGAATGAAAACATTGGTGACATCCTGCAATTGATTCAGGAAAAGCGCGGCCAGATGGAACGTACCGAATCGCTGGACACGCGTCGCGTGATGTTGCATTGCGAATTGCCGCTCAACGAAATCCTGGTTGATTTCAACGACAAGATTAAGAGCATCACGCGCGGCTACGGTTCGATGGATTACGAGCACGCTGGTTACCGGTCGGCGAAACTGGTGAAGTTGGATCTGCTCGTTAACGGCGAACCCGTTGATGCGTTTTCTACCATTGTGCATAACACTCGAGCTGAGGCGCGTGGACGGCAGTTGGCGGCCAAACTGAAGGAAGTGATCCCGCGTCAGCTTTATGCAGTAGCAATTCAAGCCGCGATTGGCGGGAAAATTATTGCCCGCGAGAGCGTTTCCGCTTTACGAAAAAATGTCACGGCGAAATGCTACGGCGGCGATATCACCCGCAAACGAAAATTACTCGAGAAACAGAAGGAAGGAAAAAAACGGATGAAGAGTATCGGGAAAATAAATATCCCGCAGGAAGCGTTTATCGAGGTGCTAAAAGCACAATGACGAATGCCTAATGACAAAGGAATGTCGAATGACAAAGGTCGAATTTACTACACAGCCCAGGCGAGTTCTGTTTTCGTCATTCGGACTTTGTCATTCATTCGTCATTCATCATTCGTGCTTCGTCATTTTCTGACCCATGTTTACGTCGCGTCAAGTTAAACACAGCCGGCTGCTTCTGCGGCACACCCGAAAGTACCTTCGTTACAAGCGCGATAAACTTAGCGATGCGGACCGAGAACAAATCGTCGCTGAAATGCAGACGCTTCGAGAAGCATTGCGCTCGAAAGACCGGGAGACTATTCACAGCGCAGCGGAAACACTTGATAAGACGCTCCATAAACTCACACCGGTGACGTGGGAATCGCATTGGCGAGAAAACTGCGAGGTGATTTTGGTTGCGATCGTGATCGCGGTGGGGATTCGCTCCTATTTTCTGCAGCCGTTCAAAATTCCGACCGGCTCGATGCAACCGACGTTAAACGGAATTATCGGTCATCCCAGCACCGAGCCATCGCCAAATATTGTGCGACAGATTGTCGAATTCGTTCTTCTGGGTCGCAATTACATCAACGTGATTTCGCGCGAGGACGACCAGATTTTCGAGATCGTGCCAAAGAAAATAGCCTTCTTTTTTACCTTTTCGCGATTGGTGTGTAAGCGTCAAAATTTCCTCGTATACGCCTCGCCTGACACGCTTCGTCAGGATTTTAACGTGTTTCCCAATCGGCTCGTTCATCGCGGCGAGGTTATCGCCCGAGGCGCGATCGACACGGGCGACCAGGTCTTTGTCGATAAATGCAGTTACAACTTTGTTAAGCCTCACAACGGTGATGTTTTCGTCTTCAGGACAAATGGTATTCCTGCGATCCGCGAGGATCCGATTGCCGGGCCGCCTTTTTATATTAAGCGATTAGCCGGTTTGCCTGGAGACACGTTGCGCATCGATCCGCCATTTCTTTACATCAACGGAAAAAAGGCCGAGGGCTACGGCTTTGAACGGGTGATGTCGGCGCGACCGCCGTACCGCGGTTATGCGCCCGGCCACGAGTATTTGTCGAAACCTGATCTGACGTACACGGTGCCGCGCGACGGTTATTTCGCCATGGGTGATAACAGTTATAATAGCTTCGACAGTCGCTATTGGGGACCAGTCCCGGTGGAGAATTTGGTGGGCCGCGGGTTGTTTGTTTACTGGCCGTTTTTCCCGCATTGGGGACTCATTCGTTAGGCCGATGATGGAGTGATGGAGTAATGGAGTGTTGGAGTGATGTTCTGACTCGCATTACTCCATTACTCCACTACTCCATTACTCCTGCTCAAATTATCGCTGAAGCGTGGCAAGCTGCGCCAAGCGTTTACGGCTGGCTTGGGCTTTGCAGTGGTTACGCGCTCGTAATGCTCTTTGTGCCGGTGCGGCGAGCGCTCGTTGACGGTTTTCACTGCCTTGGGCGTTACCACCGGATTTGGATCACCTTCGCGGTGCTTGGGTTTGGCTACTTCGTCTTTCAATTTGTTACTTTCACGCCAATCCGGAACTGGGCGGACTTGGAGTTGAGTCAAATCACTTCGTTGCCGCAGTGGGCCTGGCCAGCATTGAGTGAAGTATGGAGGGAGACTCTATTGCCTGCGCTAGAGGGCGTGGCGGGAATCTTCGATAACGCCACCACCACGTATCCGCTTTCCGTGGTCGCGGCGGTTTTAATGATTGTGAACTGGCGCGGATTGCACGGCGCCTTGTTGCGCGCGTTGCGGAAGCGATACGGTTTTTGGGGTTATCTGGTTTATTTGATTCTGTTGCTGAGCGCGCTGGCATCGCTGCTCAAGCCCGTTGTCTTCTGGCAATTACCGGAATGGAGTGGCCTTTTGCCTGAAGCTGGTCTGCTGCGCGTGTCGGCTACGGTGGATGCGACCGCGTTTATTTTTGAATATCTCGTGGGCGTTTACATCCAGGTTTATCTCATCACTGTGTGTCTGGCCTGGATAAGGGGCTTTAGCTTTGAAGAGGGCGAGTTGTTCCGGTTCGCCATGAGGCGGTTCAGTTATGTGTTGGAATGGGCGGGCATTGTGGTTGCGGTGAGCACGTTGATCCTCCGGTTGCCGCTCGTGCTGGCTTACTTCATCAAAATCCCGCGAGTCCTCGATTACCTCCCCATTGCGAGGGTTCTCATGAGCGGGTTGATTATCGTGTTTTGTTCGGTCCAAATCTCGCTGGTGCTGCACAACGAAACGCTGATCGAAGCGATGCATGCGCACGTTCATTTCATCCAAAAAAATGCCGGTCGTCTCACATGGTTTCTGGTGATTTGCGGAATCCATTTTTATCTCATCATGGCTTGCGACGCCATCCTGCGCGGTGCGATCGCCGATCGATTGGGCGCGCTGTTGCTGTGGAAATTCAGTTTCGCGTGTCTGCGAGGCGTGGTCACGGGCTGGCTGTTGGCTTCATGGGTCTGCCTGTTTCGGCAATGCGAAACGAGGAGAATTCACCAGGAGAAATGGATTCAATATTGATCAAGCAGGTTCCGAGGAGGCGAACGTGAATGCGGCCGCCATCACGCGCCAGAGCAAATCCAATCTGGCACTCGCTTTTGTTTCGTTAGGCCGCGAGCGCAAACGCGACATCACGATTTTCTACGCGTTTTGCCGTGTCGTCGATGACATCGCGGATTCGGCGGAACTGAGCGTGACTGAGAAACGAGTGCGTCTAGCGAATTGGCGCCAGATGCTCCGCGCCGGCGCTCCAGACGAGCCGCTGCTCGCCCGCGATGTGCGGCAATTGATACACAAATATTCGCTGCCGCCAGAAATGCTGGAGGAAATCATTGCCGGAGTGGAAATGGATTTGAGGATCTTGCGATATCCCACCTTCAAAGAGCTTCGCGTCTATTGTTACCGCGTTGCCAGCGCAGTTGGCCTGGTGAGCATCGAAATTTTCGGCTATCGAAATCCTCGTTGCCGGGAATACGCGATCAACCTTGGGCTCGCCTTGCAAATGACCAACATCATTCGCGACGTCTGGAAGGATTTTCAGGCAGGGCGGATTTATCTGCCGCAGGAAGATCTGGTGCGGTTCCACTATTCGGAAACAGAGCTGGCCAAACAACAGTACAACGAGCACTTTGTCCGGTTGATGGAATTCGAAGCGTCTCGTGCGCGTGAATTCTTCAGCCGCGCGGTAGCTGAACTTCCGCCTGAGGATCGCCGGGCGATGGCGCCCGCAGAAATAATGGCCTCTATTTACCGGGCCTTGCTTCGTCGGATTGAACTGGACAAGTTTCGAGTTTTCGGAAAAGAATATCGATTAAGCAAGCCGGAGAAGGCAGGCCGGATCACGGCGCAGTTGTTCAAATCTTTTTTGAATTGGCCGCGTTGAGCATCCGTCTGCGTTCGTGGCTGCGAAATATTACGAAAGACAAACTTATGAAAAACAAATCTCTCAAAATTCTGTTAGCAATTGTTGCTGGCTCTTTTCTGCTCGGCACGCCTCTTTACGCACAATTTAGCGACTCCCGCATAGGCAGTATACGGCATGACAAGTCGGATAAGCAGGCGGCGATTGATGCTACGCCGATCACCAAAGCAGATGCTCAGAAGAAATATCCGTCAAAATCAGGAACTTATCCACTCGGCACTCGCGACGCGCATGATCCTTCCGGCGTTGTTTCCAGCCCATATCCGCCGCATGAAAAGTATAACTGCTCGAAAGTTAACCACGGGGGGTTGGTGATCGACACGCATGCGAAGCAAGTCTTTGTTTATCCCTAATACCGGTTCGACGGACAAAAGGCTGAATTGAGGCGGGGCCGCGAGGTCTGCCGGGCTCCGCTGCGCAATGTCGCAAACTGAAAGCAAATTGTGCGAACGACAATTCTCACGGTTAGCTCGGTCATTGCAGTCAGTTGCTGCATGCTGACGTCATGTGACACTCCGGTTGGCCAGGGTGCAGCATGGGGCGCCGCGACAGGCGCGATCATTGGCGGGGCTGCGACCGGCAATGCGCGCGCCGCATCCATCGGCGCGGCGGCAGGAGCGGCAGCAGGCGCTTTAACCGGCAAGATTATCCAGGAGAATCAGGCGGCGCAGTACGGGCCGCCGCCGCCTGGTGGTTTTCCATACGCGCGATGGGCGGGAAGACCAGGATTTTTCTACAGCCCTTATACAGGTCGTGTTTATGATCTCCGCGGTGTGCCGCCCGGTGGACTTACCCGCGACGTTGATACGGGTCGCCTTTTCCGCAGGCCTTAGTACGGACGCACCGTCTCCCGCAGTGAGTGCTTCAACGGGCTTGCGCCTGGAGCTTGTCGACCAGCGCCCGCGCTTCGTCTGTCATGTTGAGTAATTCCGGCCACGGTCGGTGATAGTTTTCGCCCGGTAATTTGCGCGTCGCGTCAAATCCCATATGGGAGCCGATGTTCTGTTTGCTCGGCGCGTGATCGAGGGAGTCGCTTGGATTCTTAATGACGGTTGTATCTCGGGCGGGATCGGTGTTCGCGCACAATCGAAAAAGCACCTCGCTCGTGTTATGCACATCGCAGTCTTCGTCGACGGCGATGATGTACTTGCTGAACATCATTTGTCCCATCCCCCAGAGCCCATGCATCACTTTAAAAGCTTGATAGGGGTATTGCTTCCGGATGCTCACAAAAACCAGATTGTGAAACACCCCTTCGGGCGGCAACGTTATGTCCACAATCTCCGGAAAATTCATCTTGAACACCGGCAAAAGAATTCGAACTGACGCATCACCGATGTAGAAATCTTCCATGGGCGGTTTGCCGACGATCGTTGTCGGATAGATCGCATCCCGACGATGCGTGACCGCGGTCAGATGGAAAACGGGGTAATTTTCGACTGCCGTGTAAAACCCCGTATGATCGCCAAACGGCCCTTCTGGGCGCATGTCGCCAGGCTGCACATAACCTTCCAAAACAAAATCGACGTCCGCCGGCACCTCCAAGTCAATAGTTTTACAGCGAACCAGCTCGATTGACTTTCTTCGCAGGAATCCGGCAAATAACAGTTCGTCCAAACCGTCTGGCAACGGTGCGGTTGCCGCAAATGTATAAACCGGATCGCCACCCAGCGTGACAGCTACCGGCATCCGCTCCCCCCGTTCATAATAGCGTTTGCCGTGGCGCGCGCCGACTTTATGAAGTTGCCAATGCATCCCGGTCGTGCGCTCGTCGTACACTTGCATTCGGTAAATGCCCACATTGCGCGCGCCGGTTTCCGGATCGCGCGTATGCACATTTGGCAGAGTGATGAAACGCCCGCCGTCTTTCGGCCAGCACTTAAGGATGGGCAGATCGCGCAGCGAAAAGCCGCTGCCACGCTCGATTTCATGCACCACTTCCTGGCACGGCGCGTCACGCACTGATTTCGGCCGCGCATGCAGCAGATGAATTCCTTGTTTAAGTAAATTCCAACCTTCGCGCAGATCTGTCGGCGGTTTTGCTTTCAGGATGAGCTGGATCTCGCGTGCGACATCTTCAACGTCGGAAACCTGCAGCGCCATGGCCATGCGGCGGCGCGATCCCATCGCGTTAATGGTCACTGGGAATTCCGATTTTTTTCCGTCCACAATCGGTTGCTCGAACAACAGAGCTTTTCCGCCGCCTGGCGATTTCATCTCGCGGTCCGCCCATTCGGCAATGAGCAGTTCGGTATCCACCGGGACTGCGATGCGTTTCAGTTCGCCCTCTTGTTCAAGAGCATCGAGGAACTGTCGAAATGTGCGATAAGCCATGGATCAGACCCGCCTGAATACTCATCCGTCGCACGACGCAACGCGACAAAATTTTGATCGGCTCTAGGGCGACTTCACGTATTGGTAGGATGCGACCCGACCCTTAGCGAAAGTCACAACCTTGCCAGGATAAGGGATACTTTGCGGGAACCACGAATAACAAAACGGATCGAACAAAGGCGCGCCAAAATAGTAATCCCACGGGGCGTAATAAGGATAGTACGGGTAACTCGCGTAATAAGTGTAGATCCAGGTCTCTGTCGGACCACCGCCCATGTTGCCGACAATTTTTCGATCGGTTGTCCCCCACGCCAGCCACACGGCGGTTCGTGACATCCCGATGCGAATTTGTCCCTGACTTACGAGTGCCTGGTCTCGGTTTGAAAGACTCTGGTACAGATCTGGATTTTCAGAAATTCGAGTTTGCGGCGTTGAACAACTGGTAAGAACCAGGGTGCCCGTAGCGACAGCAAGCATCGATGCGCGAAGAAAGACGCGATGCTTCATGACGCGAGCAAATCATACTCGCCACTAGCTTGGCAAGCTAAACCAGGTGCTCACGGCCGCGGTAGGTATCCGAAGTACGCGACTCTGCCGTTGGAGAAAGTGGCCGCCCTTATTGGGTATATGAACTTTGGCGGGATATATGACCAATCGAATGGGCCATAATAGTAAGGTCCGCCGTAGCTCGGAGGTGTTTCGTAACGCAGATAAACCCACGTTTCAGCGGGACGACCCCGGATGCTCGCTGGAATTTTTTGATCGGCTGTGCCCCAGGCCAGCCAAACTGCATCCATTGTCATGCCGTCACGGATCTGTCCCTGAGTGACCAATGCCTGATCTCTCGGCGAGAGGCTCTGATAGATTTCGGGATGTTGTGAAATGCGGCCTCCTGTCGTATTGCAGCCGCTGAGGACCATCGCACCAGCGGTTATCGCGAATGTCAGCGCGATGCGTACCACTCGAGCCTGCATTCGTTATGATGATGCGTCCGCGGTATTGCGTCAATGAATGGGGGCTGTTGATTCACTGCCGCCTACCCAGTAGCGTGTCGCTGCAATGCAGGACCGTTACGGCCATCGGATTTCCTATCTACGCGTCTCGATCACCGACCGCTGCAACGAGCGTTGCAGCTATTGCATGCCTCAGGAATTGCAGGAGTGGTTGCCGCGCCACGAAATCTTGACGTACGAAGAGACCCTGCGGCTCATTCGCATCGCGGCGGAGCTCGGGGTCTCGAAAGTGCGAATTACTGGCGGTGAACCGCTGACGCGTCGGGGCATGCTCGATTTCGTCAGGCAAATTCCTGACATTCCCCGGATCACGAGCATCGGTCTTTCGACGAACGGGACCTTGCTCGCACGCGAAATCACGTCCCCCAGGACAATGGCGAAAGAGCTGCGCGAGGCAGGTGTGCAATCGGTGAATATTTCTCTCGATACCCTCGATGCCGCAGTTTATTCGCAGATCACGGGTCGGGATTTTCATTCACAGGTGCTTGATGGAATTGACGCGGCGATCGGCGCAGGGTTCGACCAGATCAAACTCAACGCAGTCCTCATGCGAGGCCGCAATGAAGATCAACTGCTGCCGCTAATCGAATTCGCTGCAGAGCGAAACCTTCTGGTTCGGTTTATTGAGTTGATGCCCGTGAGCAGCACGGAAGTTCTAAACGAGAGTAATTTCATGTCGGTGATGGAGGCGAGACGGTTAGTCGAATCGGCTTACGGGAGCCTGATTCCAGAGACGCAGTTTCGAACGAATGGTCCAGCCACTTACTATCAGATCCCGGGACGCGCACAGCGCATAGGTTTCATCGGTGCGATGACGAACATGCATTTCTGCGAGAACTGCAACAAGCTGCGACTCACGTGCGACGGGAAGTTGCGCCCATGTCTTGGCAGCTATCTGGAATTTGACATCATGGGACCGCTGCGGGCGGGCGCGAGCGATGAACAGCTCAAGCAGTTTTTTCTCAACGTGGTCGAACGAAAGCCTCAGGAACACGATTTCCGAAACAATTACCAGCCCAATCGCAAAATGATTGCGATCGGTGGGTAAGCACTCGTCATGTCTAGCGAAGTCGAGACATCCCGTGGCATAAGCCTGTGTGATGCCGCGGGGCTCCTCGATTTCGCTGCCGCCTTCGCCAAGGCTACGGCGGCCAAGTCGCTGCGCTCGGAATGACAGGAGATGAAAAAACTCACTCACATCGGTTCCGATGGCCGGGCTCAAATGGTTGATGTTTCAGCGAAGCCGCTCAGTAGACGAAGAGCCGTTGCACGCGGAAAGATTCGGCTCCAGCGGGAAACGCTGAACCTGATCGCAAAAGATCAAATCGCCAAAGGCAATGTCTTCGCGACAGCGCACATTGCCGGGATTCAGGCCGCCAAGCAAACTGCGCAGCTCATTCCCCTTTGCCATGCTCTGCCGCTCGGCGAGGTAAGCATCGATATCATTGCTTCGAAGGATGGTGCCGAAGTGAAATGCACTGCGCAGACAATTGCGCAAACGGGAGTCGAGATGGAAGCCCTGATCGGCGTCGCCGTCGCATTGCTGACGATTTACGACATGTGCAAGGCAGTGGACAAAGCGATGGCCATTACGGAAGTGCGCTTGGTTGAGAAGACGAAACAGGCGGTGCGTAGCGCTGCGACGGAGTAATGGAGTAACGGAGTAATGAAAGACGAACAGCACTCCGCTACTCCACCACTCCAACACTCCGATCAGATAACCGTTGGTATCATCACGATTTCTGATCGGGCTAGCGCGGGCGATTACGACGACTTGGGCGGTCCGGCGTTGAAACAAGTCGCGCAAAAGATTGGCTGGCACGTTCTGGCGGAAGCGATTGTGCCAGACGACGTGACTCGGATTCAGGAGACAATCCGGTCGTTTGCCACGCAAGGTTGCGGCTTGATTCTAACGACGGGGGGCACAGGTATCGGCGGGCGTGATCTTACGCCCGAAGCGATTCGTGCCATGATGCGAGTAGAATTGCCAGGATTCGGAGAAGTGATGCGCGCCGAATCGATGAAGATTACGCCCAACGCCATTCTCTCGCGCAATCTCGCCGCGGTCGTCGATCAGGCTCTGGTGATCGCGCTGCCAGGGAAGCCGAGCGGCGCTGTGGAATGTCTCAGCTTTGTGCAAGGCGCAATCCCGCATGGCGTCGCGGTTGCGCAAGGCACGCCGACGTCGTGTTGAAACTTTCGGCACGCACCTAATTCGGCCAGATCAGCAGGCGCATCAGCTGCGCGCCATAACCCGAGAGATGCGCGTTTGCTCCGCGACCAGAAACTATGTCGCGAGTGAGATAGGAACATTCCGCCGAACTGTTTTTAACATAGCTTACCTCAGGCTGCGTTACGCGTTTGTCGGTTGGCTCAATTTTCAGGGGGACACCGGAACGCGCGAACGAGACTTCCCATGACGATCCACCGCGTTTTCCTCCTGCAGACATCCAGGGATACAGCGTTGGCAAATCGAACTGCCGCGCCTGTGGCAATGTAACCTTATAGAATGTCTCTTCAGCGGCGAGGAATTCGGGGATCGTGAGTGCCGGGTTCTTTCGAAGCGCCAAATAGAGGCGCGCTACGTCGATCCCGCCGAGGTTCATCCCGTTGTAGAGGCCATGGCGATTGGGATCGTTCCTAAAAAATGTGTTGTACCAGGCTTCAAATTGGCGACTGAACATCAGGCACAATTCCAGATGCAGATGTGCGCGTTCACGGTTTATGCCTGTTCCAGTGTAACCCATCACCGCAATAGGCTGACCGCGCTTGACCTTCTCGCCGGGCTGCACTGCGATGGAGCTAAGATGTGCGTACAAACTATAGTAGTTCGAGCCGTCCCATCGATGCTCGATTACGATGTATTTGCCATAGTTTGAGTAGCCAGCAGCGAGGCTGACGTGCACAACCTCGCCATCGGCAATGGCGCGCACTTCGTCGAACGGCTCGCCATTTGCATCGCGGTGCACGGACCGAATATCAATTCCTTCATGAAAGCGGGTGTAAACGATGCCTCCTCCTCTACTTTTCGGATCACGGACAAAGCCGTATTGGCCACCTTCCCATGGTGCCGATTTCACGCCGTTGTAGTCTCGGTCGACAGATTGGTAGAAAGCGGGGCCGTCTCCCGAAAAAAGGGCATCATTGTCCGTGGGCAGAACAAGATCGAGAACCTGGTTTTGTGCCATCAAAGGAATAGACGAAAGGAAAGAGAATACAATTCTGGCGAACAAAAATCGCATGGCCGATGAATCGCTTAGCGCTTTCGTTCCCCCGGCGAGCGCCACTGTTTCTTCATTAGCTCAACATCAGCGGCAGTTAGTCCGGACGGAACATAAATCTTTCCGTCCGACACTCGCTTGTCGATCTGTAGTTCGGTGATCATTCTGCCGTTGATGAATACAAAGAGAAAACTGCCCCGATGCTCGACACTCAAGGTATCGAGTACGGTGCGCCCGTGGTCGTCGAGCTGAAACAATGCGCCAAAGGTTCCGTCCTTGGCTGGATACGGAGAAAAGGCCATGACATCGTGCTCGGTGATCCACGGCAATTTCTGGATGGCAACATTTTTCCCGGAAGACGTCGTGCCCGCGGACATTGAGAAGATATCCGTATCATGAGGGTTTGCTTGCGCATGCACGCGAAACGTGCAGTGTCGTTGCTTCGCTGCTGTATCAATCAGTGCAAAACCCAGACAAAACACGAATACACAAAGATTTCTCATGCCGATTGACTGCGAAGATATTGGCGAGTTCATAAATGGTTTGACAGTAATTTTGCAACCCAGAAAAGTTTTCGGGCTGCTTAGGGCCTCATGAAGCGCCGTCTTGTTTTGCTCGTTCTGGTAGTTTTTGTGGCCGGGGCCATGGTTGGCCAGGACATTACGCCTACGCCCACGCCTTCGCGAAAACGAGGTTGGATGAGCCGCATTCTTCATCCTTTTTCTCCCAACGTCGTTCCGCAATACAAAGATCCACGGCTGAATGGGCTCGCCCTCGATCTGCAAATCAGTCCGCAAACCGTGAAGTTATCTGAAGTCCGCCAGCTCGGCGTGAAAGTAACATTGGCAAATCTCTCCAAACGCCCGGTCACACTCGATTTTCATACGACTCAGCGCATCGAAATCTATCTTATGAATTCTGCGGGCGATGTCCTGACAAAGTGGTCTGAGAACCACGCGATCACGGAAAAAGCTGCGACAATCTTAATTAACCCGTCCGAGCGGATCGAGTACAACGAAACAATCTCGACCCGCGAGCTTACGCCGAACAAAGTTTTTATTGCCGAGATTTTCTTTCCTCAATTTCTGGAGCTGCGCATTCGGCAAAAGTTCCTGGCAGTGCCGTGAACAGACCGTGGAGTGCTGGAGTAATGGAGTAGTGGAGTGATGTCATCTGAAGCATCTCCGATACTCCAACACTCCAATACTCCATTACTCCTTTTTTCCGATTACCATACTCACCCACAGGGACATCGTGTGCAGCGATACACACAGGAATTGCTCCAGCCCTGGGTGGATTCGGCGCGGAGATTAGGATTAACGGATATCGCTTTCACCGATCACGATCGTTACCACGCCGGAATCGATTTCGACGAAATCAATCGGCTGCGGGAACGAAATCCCGATTTGCGGGTCCGCGCGGGGATCGAGCTGGATAACGACCCCGTCCATTCACAGGCCGGCCGCAAATGGATCGAAAAAAATTGGGACAAGCTGGATTTCATTCTCGGCTCGGTGCATTTCCTGGAGCGCACCGATCAGATGTTCGACAGCGTGCCGGATGGCGCGGCGCAATTCGAGGGCAGGAACATCGATGAGATGTACGCCGATTACTTTCGCCGTCTCCGCGAACTAATTGCGACTGGGTTGGTCGACTCTCTTGCCCACTTGGATCTCATCAAGATTCACGGACATCGTTCGAAGGCAGACATCGGCGCGCTGGTCGATGAGACACTTGGATTTATTCGTGCCCGCAATCTTTCAATTGAGCTTTCCACCGCTGGTTGGCGCAAACCAGTGAACGAGCTTTATCCCAGCGATTCAATCATCGAGTTGGCGATGAAGAAGGGGATTCCATTCACGACCGCCTCCGATGCGCACTCACACGTCCAACTTGGCGAAAATTTTGCGAACCTGGCGCACAAGATGGCCGAAATCGGCGTTCGCCAGGTTTGCATTTTTGAAAAGCACAAACGTGCTGAGGTGCCGCTACAACTGTAGATCGAGCTGCGATTCTCTCTCCGCAGAAAACGCCTGTTCTGTTTCCGGCGGCAGCGGCAGATCGAAGCCAAGCCGTTCGGCGAGACGTTGACACGTCTCGGGTGCGAACCCTTCAAAGTGATTGCCGGCAAATGCCCAGATACTGCGCACGTCTGCAAGGTGCCGCTGAATTTTCAGCGACCAGCTTTCCAAGGCGGCTTCGCGTTTCCAGAGTAATTTTCCGTAACGATGGATGTGGCCACCATCGACGTCGTATTTGGTCGCGTAATCGCCAAGCAAACGCAGGTAAAGAAAATCGGTGGTGCACGGCAGAAATTCGAAGGGCGCAAGGTTTCGCTCGTTGAGCGGAGTGGTATCGGCCCAGACCCAGGAGATGCGGTACTTTTCCACCAGCCGAATAAACTGTGGCCGGTGCCAGCCAGCATGGCGAAATTCGATGGCAAACCGGAAATCCCGCGGCAATTGCGCCAGGAACTTGCGCAGCGCCTGTTTTCCGTCTGCGGGTGTCAGCGAAGGCGGAAGCTGAATGAGAATCACCTGTAGCTTTGGCCCGAGTAGTTCGATCGCATGGAGAAACGAACCCAGCTCTGCTCCGCAATCTCGGAGACGGCAAATGTGTGTGATTTGACGGGGAAGCTTGCAGGTAAACCGAAAGCTGGCGGGAGTCGTTTCGGCCCAGCGACGGACCACTGCTTCGCTCGGCGCAGCGTGAAATGTAGAATCCACTTCGACGGCCGGGAAATGGCCTGCATAAAATTCGAGCCAGCGCGACTCCGGCAAATCATGCGGGTAAAAGACGCCACGCCAGTCGTCGAAGCTCCAGGCGCACGAGCCAACGCGTATTTTCTGCTGGTCGAACAGATTCAAATGGAATCGAAAAAGTATTCGGTTTTGTCCGTCGGAAAAGATGTCACATTGGGAGAAGAAACTGGCTAAGGATTTGACGGGCCGGATAAGTTAACTACCCTGCCACACTTAGATGCAACTGGTTATTCGCGCCTTCATATTTCTCGCTGTTGCGCTGTTTCTTTCACCTGAAGCTGGCGTCGCTTCCATCATCTTTCGGCCGGGTGAAAAAGCGGAGTACGTCGCCCCCGGCGAAGAGCCGATGAGCGGGAATGCAGCGGAACTGTATCAGATCGGGCAGACTGCGGAAAAAGAGGGCAATAATAAACGCGCGATCAAGGCCTACAAATCGCTTGTCAAACGTCACCCCAAAGACGCGCGGGCTTCCACGGCAGCTTTTCGTGCTGCTCAACTGCTGGAACAGATTCACGATTACACTCCAGCAGCTCTGTCATATCTCTACGTGGTTGAAAGATATGCGACCAGCCCACATTTTGACGAAGCGATCGAAGGGCAATTTCGTATTGGTGAGATCTATCTGAATGGAAAAAAATTGAAGCTCTTGGGGATTCCGGTCGCGTCTGCATTGGATCGAGCGGTAACCATTTTCGCGAATGTGGTCCGCACCGCGCCGTATGGAAGATACACCGCGCGAGCGCAGTTTGATATTGGCCTGGCGCGAGAGAAGCAGGGAGCGAACGATGCAGCGATCCAGGCCTATCAAGCGGTCGTGGACAAGTTTCCTAACGAGCCAATAGCCGTGGATGCTCAATACCAAATCGGTTACATCTGGTTTACGGCTTCGCAGCGAGGCACAAATGACGCCGCTGCGGCAAACAATGCGAAAACGGCTTTCCAGGATTTTCTTTTCCACTACCCCAAGAGCGAGAAAGCAGCCCAGGCACACAAGAATCTCGACATTCTTGAGCACAAGCAGACAACTGATTCCTTTAAGGTCGCAAAATTTTACGACAAACAGAAATATTATCGCGCTGCGGTCATATACTATAATGAAGTGATTCGGCAACAGCCGGGATCGGACCAAAGCGACAAGGCGAAGAAACGGATCGACCAACTACGCGCCAAATTGGGCGATGCTGCGCTGCAGCCGGCCATACCGGTTTCACAGAACGCAAAGAAAAAAGCTGAAGCGCACCGAGGTGAAACTTCCGGTACTGGATCGGCCAAACCGGGTGCCCCGAATAATGACGCGCCCCTGCCTGCATCGGACGGCGAGAACTCGCTTCCGCCCCCGGCTTCGCTCGCGCCGGATACTACTACTGCGCCTGAACCTCTGCCGCCTCTGCCAGGTACGAGCACAAGTTCCGATCCTTCGAGCGCTCCCGGCGCATCGGCTCCACCTGAAGAGTCTGCTCCCCCCGAAGAGTCCGCCTTACCGGCGCCTTGAAAGCCTCACTTGCGACAATCCTTTGCCTCGCGATCTCCGGTTGCCTTGGGTATCACGTTGGGCCGGTAAAGCCGTACTATCTCCGGGACGTTCACACTATTGCGGTGCCCACGTTTAAGAATCACACGCTCGTGCCACGCGTCGAAGTCTTGGTGACCGATACGGTGATCAAACAATTCCAACAGGATGGCACGTTTCAGATTACAAGCGACGACAAGGCGGACGCCACTTTGAGTGGAGAGATATCTCAAATCAACAGGCTGCCGGCGCGCTCGGTTCGCGGCAATGTGCTGGCCACAACGGAATTTAACCTCGCGTTAAGCGTAAAATTCTCGCTCACCTCACGAGACGGCAAACAGCTGGCCGGTCCGAACGAAGTAACCGGTAATACCAGTTTCTTTGTCTCTAGCGACGTAACAACAGACGAACGGCAAGCCCTACCGCTCGCCACCGAGGACCTCGCCACCCGATTAGTTACTCAACTAAGCGAGGGATGGTGAGAGATGAAAGGCGAAGAGAAGTTATGGGCGATCCTCAATGAGAAGCTCGACAATCTGCGCGCCACCAATCGTCTGCCTCAGGCAATTCGGGTCGCCGAAACAGCCCTTGAAGTTGCCAGACGTGCATTCAAAGGGAACCAGACTGCACTCGCCACGAGCTTTGAGAAACTAGGCCAACTGCTCGAACAAAAAGGGGATCATGCTGGAGCCGAAGCATATTTGCTGAAGGCGCACGCGATCCTTGAAAAGGGAAACCCGCCAGATCATCGCGCGATCTACCGCTCGGCACGACGATTGGCCTTGCTCTTCGATAGTCTTGGTCAATCCGAAGAAGCGATCGATTTTTACCAGAAGGCAATAGCTGCTGGAACCGGGATCGATGACGTCCCCTATTCAGATATCGGAACCATGCTAAACAATGTTGCCCTGATTCTCCGCAAGTCGGGCCGGCAAAAGGCGGCCGAACCGTGTTACCTGCGCGCCTTGGAGATTTATGAGAAGCAACTCGGACCTGACCACGCGGATGTGGCATCCGTGCTGAACAATTTGGCGGTCTTTTACACTAACGAACGCCGATACACCGAAGCTGAGAAACTACACCTTCGGGCGTTGGCGATCAGAGAGAATCTGCAACCTCACCCGATCGCCGATATTGCTCAATCGAAATGCAATCTGGCGGTTGTCTATCATTCTCGTGGAGATTATGCGAAGGCGGCCGAACTCTATCAATCCTCACTCAAGAGCTGGGAACAAGTCGAAGATAAACCCTCGAAAGATTACGAAATTGTCGTGTCCAATTATGCCGATCTCTTACGTTCCCTTGGGCAGGTGCGCAAAGCCAATCAATTGGAAGTGCGCGCACGCAAGAAACTGGCGGGCTGAGTTATCACCGGAGATCGCTTCGATTTCAACTTGCAGGCATACTCCCAGACTCGCATTGTAGGACCCGGCTTTTTTGCTCGCGTGGCGGAACTGGCAGACGCGTACGGCTCAGGACCGTATGGGGCAACCCGTGGAGGTTCGAGTCCTCTCGCGAGCAGTTACCCTTATTGTACAACCGAGTCTTAGATCTGCCAGCCACCGCCCGATGTTGGTAGCGACCGGAGTTGCTTATCTCGAGCCGGCTTTCCTTCTGGCTGCCCAGCGAGCTTTCATTAGTTCTGAAAGTCTCCTTCGGCCGGCAGGTGTAAGCACGCCCTTTTTGCGGCTGGCAGGCTTTTGTTTTCCTCCTGCTTTTCTTCTTGCCGCCCAGCGCGCTTTCATCAGCTGGGAAAGCTTCCTTCGACCGGCTGGTGTAAGCTGACCTTTTCTCTTGGTTGGAGCACTCTTGGTAGGAGCAGCTACTGCCCCAGTACCACGCGTCCGTGCCCAACGAGCTCTAGCGGCTGCGGCGAGCTTCGCTCGTGTGGCAGGCGAGAAGAAGCGTCCTGGGGCGGCGGTGGGAGCCGTTGGCCTTTGAGGTGCCCCTCGCAAAAGAGAGGAAAGGCGTCGTTGTAGATTATCGATTTGCTGGCGAATTGAAATCGCTTCCTGTAGATCTTTAACAGATATGTCCATCGGGGTAGATAGCCGTAGTTGCCGCGTATGGCAATTAGTAATTTTATGACGGGTTCCAATCCTTGTTCCTCAACGTTAGCTTGTTAGCTATGCCATGAGTCACACGGCGGAGCGCCTTAACAAATGCGCGGACGTTTCAACAGGATTTCTGACATGAGTACCAACCCTGCGCATGTTCGCGAAATGTTCGGGTCGATTGCGACGCGCTATGATCTCGCAAACCACGTGCTTAGCTGCGGTCTCGATTTCTACTGGCGAGCGCGCGCAGCTGAGATCGTCGATGCCTGGCATCCACATACGATCGCTGATCTTGCGACCGGCACAGGAGATCTAGCGCGCGCCATGCAAAAGAAATTGCCGCATGCGGAACTGACCGGTGTCGATTTCCTGCCGGAAATGCTGGAGCTTGCACGGCGCAAAGGTGTGCGGCGGGTGGTACTGGCTGATGCGATGAAACTCCCGTTTGACGATGCGTCGTTCGACTGTGTCACTATCGCCTTTGGCCTGCGCAACCTGGAAAACTGTTCAGCCGCACTTACTGAAATGTGGCGCGTGCTTAACGCCAAGGGTCATTTGCTCGTGCTAGAGTTCTCATTGCCGACAACGCCGGTGTTGCGCGTCGCGTATCGCTTTTATTTGCATCGCTGTCTGCCAGTGCTCGGTTCACTTCTAACACAAAAGAAGAGCGCCTATGATTACCTCGGTGATTCAATCGAGGAGTTTCCGAGCGCCAATGCAATGTGCGAATTGATGCGGGGAACCGGTTACGTTTCTCCAAGCTTTAAGCGTTTGACCGGAGGGATCGTCACGATTTACACCGCTGCAAAATCGTAGGCATAGTGTGACAAGCCAAAGACGGAAAGTCTCTTGCCACAGCGTGCAAAGAGAGGTACAAAACTCGGCGTGATTGATTACATCCAAAAAGGCGGATTATTGATGTGGCCAATTCTGGCCTGCAGCATTATCTCAATTGCAGTTTTTGCGGAGCGCCTTTTTTATTTTCATCGCGCGACGATCCATGTAGGCGAGTTCTTGAAAGGACTGTCGAACCTGCTTCGCCGTCGCAATTTCGCTGAAGCTTTGCACGAGTCCGCCGGCACGCCAGGTCCCGTGGCGCGAGTGATTCATGCTGCGATTATCCGGCACGATGCGCCCCGGAGGGAATTACGCGACATCGTGCAGGAGGCCGCGCAACTGGAAGTCCCAAAGCTGGAGCGGTTTCTTCCCGTGCTTGCTACCATTGCCTTCCTGACGCCGTTGCTCGGGCTGCTTGGGACGGTCGCAGGGATGATCGATGCTTTCGGAACGATCGCCTCGAGTGGTGGTTACGCGACGGTGACGGAGCTATCTGGTGGCGTTTATAAGAGTTTGCTGACGACCGCGGCTGGGCTCGTTGTAGCAACACCGACCTTTGTCGCCTACAGTTATCTTTCATCCCGCGTAAATACCATGATGCATGACATGGAGCGCGCAGGCATTGAGATTGTCCACATGTTGACCGAAAGCCGTCCAATTAGCGGCATCATCAGTTTCCAACAACCTGATGAGACGGTGCGAGAGATTGAAGCACGGCAGGACCTTTGATGGCCACCGGCTTCATTTGGTTGCGTCGTTGAACCCGGAAAACGTTAAGGTATTTAACTGTGAAACTCGGCCGAACAACAAACTATAACTTCGGGTGGCTTTTGCTGATCGGGTTGGTCGATCTCGCTTTCCTGCTCGCTTTTTTTCTGTTGCTTAGTTCGAATTTTATCCTGCAACAAGGCATCTCAATCTCGATGCCGTTCTCGCGTTTTTCGCTCGGTCCGCAGAGCAATCAACAAATCATCAGTATTACGGGCGGGGCGGTTCCCGCGATTTATTTTCAGGACCAGCGGGTCACCATGGAGCGGCTTGGGCCATTACTCGATGCAGCCAAGCGCAAGGATCAATCCATCATTATCAAGGCTGACCGCTCTGCTTCGTATGAAACAGTCGCTGAAGTGACGAACGCTGCGCTCGAACACGGCATCACGTCGGTTGCGCTAGCTGCAACTCCGCCAAGATGAATAGCGTCGCTTCTGAGATTGCAGCCGAACCACTTCTTTTCGGCTGGGATTCCCCTCGGCAACGCAGGACGATGCTCGCGGCTTTCCTGGTGCTGTCGCTGATGGCCCACGCCTTGTGCTTTTATATCTTCCAAATTGTTTACCCGGCTCCGGTAGCGCTTCTGCCGCCGCCGGGCCGCGTCACATTTATAGCGCCTGACTCCGAAGAAGGCCGCACGCTGCTTCGTTGGATTGATGCCGAAGATCCTGCAGTTGCTTTCACAACTGATCCGGCACCGGGAGCAAGGCTTGGCGCTCTGCCAAAGACTGAGCATCTGCCATCCTATTCTACGGTAGAACCAATTCTCAAGGAACTTCCACCATTAAAGACGGATCTAAGGATTCCAAGTTCCCGGCCACCAGGTGCCGTACAATCTATCTCCCGGAGGACCGCTCCGGCCAGAGGCACTTCCAGAACATACATTTCTTTCTGCAAGGAACTCGATCGATTCGGGGCTCCGACCGTGCCACAATCCGGGTTCGAACTATCGACCGAGGAGACGCCTCAGACACTTCGGTTTCGCGTGGCAGTAAACGATCTGGGTGAAATTCGCTACTGCTTTCCGATCAACACGTCAGGTGATCCGGCGCTGGACGAACAAGCGCGCTTACAGGTGGTCCGTAGCCGTTTCTCACAAAACAGCCAAACCGGCACCAAACCCGGCTCTTCTCTCGTTTGGGGCATGGCCACAATTCAATGGGGCAGCGACGTCGCGCGCCCGCAGCCAGCACCGGCAGCCAACGTCACCCCGTGATTCGCGTCAGTCTTGCTACTCTTGTCACGATTTATCTGCTGCTTTTTCTTGCGGCAGTGTTTCTATTCTGGATAATGGGAGAATGGAACCGCCGGCGGCGAGAGCGACGGTCTCTTCAGCACCGGTTGCGTTGCGTGATTTGCGCGTTCGAATTTGAGGATCGAACGGACGCGCTACTTCCCCGGTGCCCGCACTGCGGAAGTTTAAACGAACGATTCAGGATGGAGAACATTTAACATGGGAATGTGGATAGGCCGAAACCGAAAAGCGCGCGTGACTTATGGTTTCGACGAGATCGCGCTTGTGCCCGGGCGCGTGACGATCAACCCGAACGAAGTGGACATCAGTTTTCGTTTGCCGCGCAAAGCAGCGGAGCCCCTTGAGTTGAAGATTCCGATCCTCGCCAGCGCGATGGATGGCGTCGTCGATGTCGGCTTCGCCATCGCAATGAACAAACTGGGCGGCCTCGCCGTTTTGAACTTGGAAGGAGTGCAAACGCGCTACAAGAACCCGCAGGAAGTCCTGCAAAAAATTGTCGATGCTAGTAAAGCGGAGATTACTGCGTTGCTGCAGCGAATTTACCAGGAACCCATCCAGCAGGATCTCATTGCGGCGCGTGTGCGCCAAATCAAGGACGCCGGTGTTGTGGCTGCGGTGAGTTCCATTCCTCAGCGTGCAGCGGAATTTGGGAAGATCGCGCAAGAAGCTGGAGCGGACGTTTTCGTTGTGCAGAGCACGGTTTCCACCGTCCGTCATATTTCGTCGGAGTACAAGTCGCTCGATCTTGAAAAATTTTGCCGCGAGATGCGTATCCCTGTGATCGTAGGAAATACAGTCGGGTACGACGTGACGCTCGAGATAATGGAGTGCGGGCCGGCTGCGGTTTTGGTTGGTGTTGGGCCGGGAGCCGCTTGCACATCGCGTGGTGTGCTCGGACTCGGGGTCCCGCAGGTTACTGCCACGGTCGATTGCGCGGCAGCACGCGACGCTTATTTCAAAAAAACATCGCGGTATGTGCCGATCATCACCGACGGCGGAATGAGCAGAGGCGGCGACGTTTGCAAGGCGCTGGCTTGCGGCGCGGACGCAGTCATGGTGGGCAGCGCCTTTGCCAAGGCGCAGGAAGCGCCCGGACGCGGCTACCATTGGGGCATGGCTACTCCGCACGCCAATCTTCCTCGTGGCACGCGGATCAAGGTGGGCGCGACCGGTTCATTGAAGCAAATTCTATTCGGCCCGGCCGAAGTGGACGACGGCAGCCAAAATCTCGTCGGCGCAATCACCACTTGCATGGGCAATGTAGGGGCACGCAACCTTCCTGAGTTCCAGCAAACTGAAATTATCATCGCGCCGTCGATCAGGACGGAAGGAAAACTCTTCCAGACTGTGCAAAACGTCGGCATGGGAACCAGCTGACGCTCCCACGTTTCAACCTTACGCTATATCGTCATGCCCGAGCGCAGAGTAGTCATCACTGGTATGGGTGTTGTCACGCCGATTGGCAACAGCGTTGAGACGTTTTGGTCGAATCTGACGGGCGGCGTCAGCGGCATTCATACGATCGACGCGTTTGATACCAGCGGGTACGATTGCAAGATCGGAGGACAAGTCCGCGATTTCGATCCTAAGCCGTTCTTCAAAAATCCAAAGGACGTGCGGCGCACCGACCGCTTTACGCATCTTGCGATGGCCGCAGCAAAAATGGCGGTCGCGGACAGCGGAATCGACATGGACAATCTGAAAGATCGCGATCGTTTCGGCGTAATCGTTAGCACCGGAATTGGCGGCCTGAAAACGTTACAGGATCAGTTGCAGATTCTGGTGACGAAGGGGCCCGGGCGAAACTCCCCCTTCACGATCCCAATGTTGATCAGCAACATGGCCGGCGGCGTCATCTCGATGGAGTTCGACCTGCGCGGCCCCAACCTCTGTATCGTCACGGCTTGCGCTACATCGAACAACGCCATCGGTGAATCCTGGCGAATCATCAAATTCGGCGATGCAGATATCTTCCTCGCCGGAGGCGCCGAGGCGTCCATTGTTGAAATCGGCGTGGCAGGATTTTCTGCCATGAAGGCGCTCAGCAGACGTAACGATGAGCCCGAGCGTGCATCACGGCCATTCGACCGGGACCGCGATGGTTTTGTGATGAGCGAAGGCTCAGGAGTCGTCGTCGTCGAGGAGCTGGAACATGCCAGGGCGCGCGGCGCAAAGATTTATTGTGAAATCACGGGATACGGAGTTTCCGCGGATGCCTACCACATGACTGCGCCGCCCCCGGATGGCGAAGGCGCCGCGCGGGCCATGAAACTGGCGCTGGACCACGCGCGCGTCTCACCAGAGCAGGTCGATTACATCAACGCGCATGCCACTTCCACCGACATCGGCGATCTTTGCGAAACCCGCGCCATCAAGCAAATCTTTGGCGAATACGCGGGCAAGGTTTCGATCAGTGCAACAAAATCGATGACCGGCCACTTGTTAGGCGGCGCCGGTGGAATAGAGATGGCCGCCTGCGCACTGGCCATCCGCGATTCTGTAATTCCGCCCACCATCAACCTGGAAAATCCTGGCGAAGAATGCGACCTCGATTATACGCCCAACGTTGCCCGCGAAAAGAAAGTTCGTGTTGCACTCAATAATTCCTTTGGGTTTGGCGGCCATAACGCCACGCTCGTTGCGAGTGCATTCGAAGGGTAGCGCGCGCTTCCAGCGTGCCGCGTTCGGCATCCTGCCGAACGCTTTGACTAATCACTCGTCACTTGGCACTGTTGAATTCACCGTCCGATGCGGGCATAGCTTAATGGTAAAGCTCCAGCCTTCCAAGCTGGCTATGCGGGTTCGATTCCCGTTGCCCGCTGATTTACCTCTGAAAAAGAGGCTTTTCGTTCTCTCAAACAACTCAGAGTTAGAACGAAAAGTCAGACACCGCTCATTTTTGTCGTTCGATTCTCGCTTGAGCGAGCTTTACCATCCGCCCCAGTATTCATCCCAATTCCTTTTGAGAGTAAAAACGACGCGAAGAATTTTGGGCTGTCGTGTTCGCGATAGTGACTGTTAAGATTTGATCTAATGCCAAGCCCCAGAACAGAAGCTGAGACACGGGAGCAAAGTGTTGATTCAAGACTTGCGGCGGCCGGATGGAACGAGAAGAAGCGCAATGTGCTCGAGGAATTCTTTCTCGGGGCTGGCATGCGCGTCTCGGAGGAAGCAGAGTCGAGCGTGCTAGGCAGAGAGTTCGTCGATTATGTTTTGCGCGGAGCTGACGGAAAGGCTCTGGCGGTGGTCGAAGCAAAGCGTAGTAGCCGCGACGCGCTGGCGGGCCAGCGACAGGCTGCTGATTACGCGGACCGAATCAAAGGTAGCACTGGCTTTGATCCTTTTATCTTCCTAACAAATGGAAATGAGATCTGGTTTTGGAATCGCGGACGAAATCCCCTGCGTAAGATCGCTGGGTTCTTCACGCGCGACGATTTGGAGCGGCTGACCTTTCAGCGCCAACATGCGGACGCTTTAGAAAACTTCGGCGTGAATTCCATAATCGCGGGCCGTCCGTATCAAGTCGAAGCGGTGAAGCGCATCACAGAAGCGATGGCTCGAGCACAACGTAAATTCCTTCTCGTTATGGCCACGGGTGCCGGTAAGACCCGCACTGTCGTTGCCATCATCGATCTGCTGATGCGCGCGAAATGGATTCAGCGGGTATTGTTCCTCGCCGACCGTCGCGAGTTGGTCCGGCAAGCGCTCGGCGACCTAAAGGAGCATCTACCGAATGAAACGCGAGCGCGGATCGAAGCGGGTGAAATTGACGCCGGCGCGCGAATACACGTCGCGACCTATCCGAGCATGATGCAAGTCTATCAGCAGCTTTCATCGGGTTATTACGATTTCGTCGTTGCAGACGAGAGCCATCGTTCGATTTACAATCGCTATGGCGCGCTCTTCGAACATTTTGACTCACTGCAACTCGGCCTGACGGCCACGCCAACCGACTACATCGACCACAACACCTTCGATCTCTTCGAGTGCCCCGACGGGCTGCCAACATTCTATTACCCTTTCGAGAAAGCCGTCGAGGAAGGCTATCTAGTGAATTACCGAGCGCTTGAAGCGCAGACCTCGTTTCAACTCGAAGGAATCAAGTCCGGCGAGTTGCCGGCCGAGGTACAGCGCCAGTTGCAGGCCCAAGGGATCGATCTGAATGAAATC
>Ga0070684_100000440_pt1 | contig 28504 bp, 23 predicted proteins | sample KBSC723LmetaG_FD_65653 | JGI IMG/M metagenome (GOLD analysis project Ga0070684, IMG submission 65653) | Corn rhizosphere microbial communities from Kellogg Biological Station, Michigan, USA - KBS C7.2-3L metaG | ecosystem: Host-associated > Plants > Roots > Rhizosphere ...
GTCGTGACGGTGGGCGGGGGAGCGACCACCGACCTCGGCGGGTTCGTCGCCGCGACCTGGCTGCGCGGCGTGCGCGTGGTCCACGTGCCGACCACCCTGCTCGGCATGGTCGACGCGGCGGTGGGTGGGAAGACCGGGATCAACACCCGCGCGGGCAAGAACCTCGTCGGCTCCTTCCACGAGCCGGCCGGGGTCGTCTGCGACCTGGACCTGCTGGCCACCCTGCCCGACGCCGAGCTGCGGTCGGGGCTCGGTGAGGTCGTGAAGTGTGGCTTCATCGCCGACCCCGCGATCCTGCGGCTCGTGGAGGACCACGGCGTGCCCGCGGCGGACTCGCCGGTGCTGCGCGAGCTGGTCGAGCGGGCCGTGCACGTCAAGGCGGACGTCGTGGCGGGCGACCTGAGGGAGCGTGGCGGCGACCCCGGACATCCCGGCCGCGAGGTGCTCAACTACGGGCACACGATGGGCCATGCCGTCGAGCAGGCCAGCGACTTCGCCCTGCGACACGGTGAGGCGGTTGCGATCGGGTGCGTGTACGTCGCCGAGCTCGCCCGTGCGGCCGAGGTCCTGGCCGACGACGTCGCGGACCGCCACCGCTCGGTGTTCGCCCGGGTCGGCCTGCCGACCGGATGGTCGGGCGCGTCGTACGACGACCTGCGCGCGCGGATCGCCGTGGACAAGAAGTCACGGGGCTCGTCGTTGCGCTTCGTGGTGCTCAGCGACCTGGCTCGACCCCGGATCCTGACCGACCCGAGCGAGCAGCAGCTGCGCACGGCGTACGACGTGATGGCGGGAGGTGCGCGATGAGGGTGCTGGTGCTGAACGGACCCAACCTCGGACGGCTCGGACGCCGGCAGCCGGAGATCTACGGCTCCACGACGTACGACGAGCTCGTCGGCCGCTGCGAGGCCTGGGGTCGCGAGCTCGGACTGGAGGTCGAGGTCCGGCAGACCAACCACGAGGGCGAGCTGCTCGACTGGCTCAACGCCGCCGCCGACGACCGCACCCCGGTGGTGCTGAACGCCGGCGCCTGGACCCACTACTCCCTGGCGCTCCACGACGCGTGCGCCCAGCTCTCGGCGCCGTTGGTCGAGGTGCACCTCACCGACCCGGCCCAGCGACCGGAGGAGTTCCGCCACCACTCGGTGGTCACCCCGCACGCGGTCGCGGTGATCGCCGGGCACGGCGTCGCGGGCTACCGCGAGGCGCTGGCGCTGATCGGGTCGTCCGCCTGACGCCGGGTCTTGCGGTGTGTCGCCGTGCGAGCGTGCTCGCTGTGGCGCTCGCTGCGGTCGTTCCGGCCCGGCTGCGCCGGGTCGGGGGGTGTGTCGCCGTGCGAGCGAGCTCGCTGTGGCGCTCGCTGCGGTCGTTCCGCCCCGGCTGCGCCGGGTCGGGGGGTGTGTCGCCGTGCGAGCGAGCTCGCTGTGGCGCTCGCTGCGGTCGTTCCGCCCCGGCTGCGCCGGGTCGGAACGTCCTCGCTCGGGAACCGAGGGAGCGACCGGCACGTCGGAGTGCCATGGACATCGCGACCTCCCCGACCAGAGTGCCTGCCCGCCGCGGCCCGCTGCTCGTGGCCGCACCCGTGCTGGCGGTGCTGGTGCTCTCGGGATGCGCATCTCACACCTCCGAGAACGCCACGGGAGCCGCGGACGCCGGGAGCATCGCCCGGGAGATGCCGCTGGGCGACACCGGGAACGGGAAGGAGCCGGCCGCGGCCGATCTGGCACGGGGAGACGCCGGGGCCGAGATCCAGCGGCGCGCGGTGATCTCCAACGGCTCCATCGAGCTCAGCAGCACCGACGTGGCGGCGACCCGAGCCCGCCTGGACGCGGTGCTCGCGAAGGACGGCGGCCGGGTGGCCGACGAGAACACCGCGACCGACGACCACGGGACGGTGACTCACGCGCACCTGGTCGTCCGGGTGCCCAGCAGCACGTTCAACAGCGCGATGACCTCGCTCTCCGAGATCGCGTCCCTGCGCAGCGCGTCGCGCAAGGCCGAGGACGTCACCACCCAGGTGATCGACCTCCAGGCGCGGATCGCGGCCGAGCGGGCCGGCGTACGACGCCTGCGCGCCCTGGTCTCGCAGACCGCGAACCTGCGCGCCCTGCTCGACGTGGAGCGGGCACTGACCGAGCGGCAGGGTGAGCTGGAGTCGCTGCGGCAGCAGCAGGCGTACCTGGCCGACCGCAGCAGCCTGGCCACCATCACCGTCGACGTCGCCCTGCGCACGACCCCGGCCCCGCCGCAGGTCGCGGCCGGAGGCTTCGTCGGCGGGCTCGGGCACGGCTGGCACGCACTGGTCGCCGTGGTCACCGGGCTGCTGGTCGGCCTCGGTGCCCTGCTCCCGTTCGCGGTCACCGGGGCCCTGATCGGCGTGCCGGCCTGGTTCGTGCTACGCCGGATGCGCCGTACCCGGCGGCTGCGGGCGCCGGCGGAGTCCTAGGCGGAGTCGCCTACCCGAGTGGTCGGCACGGTCGTCACAGAGTCGCACCGGGAGCCGGTCGACGATTCCGGCCGTGCCCGCGCGCCGTACTAGACTCGGGGGCCGCCGCCCGCCCGGGCTCTCCTCCGGTGCCGGGCCCACCCGATCTCCCGGCAGAAGAGGCATTCCCGCATGGCCACCACCAACGACCTGAAGAACGGCATGGTCCTCAACCTCGACGGCCAGCTCTGGCAGGTCATCTGGTTCCAGCACCACAAGCCCGGCAAGGGCGGTGCGGTGGTGCGCTCGAAGCTGAAGAACGTCGAGTCCGGAAAGACCGTCGACCGCACCTTCAACGCGGACGTGAAGGTGGACGTCGCCAACGTCGACAAGCGCACGATGCAGTACCTCTACAACGACGGCACCTCCTACGTCTTCATGGACACCGGCACCTACGACCAGCTCGAGATCGGGCCCGAGATCGTCGGTGACGCGAAGAACTTCATGCTGGAGAACCAGGAGGCGATCGTCGCCTCCAACGACGGCCGCGTGCTCTACATCGAGCTCCCGGCGTCGGTCGAGCTCGAGATCACCTACACCGAGCCCGGCGTCGTCGGCGACAGCGCGACGGGCCGTACCAAGCCGGCGACGCTCGAGACCGGACACGAGATCCAGGTGCCGCTGTTCATCACGCAGGGCGAGAAGGTCAAGGTCGACACCCGCGACTCGTCGTACCTCGGCCGCGTGAAGGCCTAGTCCGCCGCCATGCCCGCACGGTCCAAGGCGCGCAAGCGCGCGCTCGACGTCCTGTACGCCGCAGAGATGCGCGAGCAGGACCCCGTCGAGGCGCTCGACGCCGCGATCGCGGAGGGCGAGCGACCGACCAACCCCTACACCGAGACGCTCGTCCGCGGCGTCAGCGAGCACCGCGCACGCATCGACGAGCTGCTGGGGCGGTACGCCCAGGGCTGGACGCTCGACCGGATGCCCGCCGTGGATCGCACGGCGCTGCGGATCGGCGCCTACGAGCTGCTGTACGTCGAGGACGTGCCGTACCCCGTGGCGGTGTCCGAGGCGGTCGCCCTGGTGCGCAACCTCTCCACCGACGACTCGCCCTCGTTCGTCAACGGCGTCCTCGGCAGCATGCTGCGCGACCGCGACTCCCTCACCCCCTAGGGGGGTCAGCTCGCCGGCGTCCGGACCTATCGTCGACGTCATGGCAGACGTCAGCGACCAAGCCGAGCAAGTCGGACGACGGGCGAACAACAGCGAGTGGACCGACCGGGCGGTCCGGATCGGCATGGTCGCCTACGGCATCGTGCACCTGACCATCGCCTGGCTGGGCATCCAGCTCTCGCTCGGCGACAACAGTGGCGCTGCGTCGCGCAACGGCGCGCTGCACCAGCTGGTCCAGCAGCCGTTCGGCGAGCTCGTGGTGTGGGTCGTCGCGGTCGGGATGTTCCTGCTGGTGATGTGGAAGCTGTTGGAGGCCTTCGTCGACCTCACGGTCGAGGACGGTGCGAAGAAGGTCCTCAAGCCGGCCATCAACGTCTTCAAGGCGATCGTGTACGGCACGCTCGGGGTCGCCGCCGTCCACGTCGCCACCGGTTCGAAGTCGAAGAGCAGCACCGACGACTACACGGCCAAGCTCATGGACCAGCCGTTCGGACGCTGGCTGGTGGGTCTCGTGGGACTGGCGATCATCGGCTACGGCGGCTACCTGGTCTACCGCGGCTGGACCGGGAAGTTCCTCGAGCACCTCGATCCCCAGGGACGCAGCGGCGACGTCGGCCGGGTCTACGAGCTGTTCGGCAAGTTCGGGTACGTCGCCAAGGGGATCGCGATCGGGGTGATCGGCGTCCTGTTCGTGTACGCCGCGGTCGACCACAGTGCGAAGAAGGCCGGGGGACTCGACCAGGCGCTGCACAAGGTGCTGCACCAGGCGTTCGGACCGGTGCTGCTGTTCGCGATCTCGGTGGGGATCGGCTGCTACGGACTCTTCTGCTTCGCCCGGGCCCGCCACCTCAGCGCCCAACGCTGAGCACCGAGGCGGCAAGCCGGTCGAGCCGTCAGCCGGCCATCGCCTCGCTCGTCTCGTCCACCGTCCGACCGAGCGCCCGGTCGACGTCCCGGCCCCAGCACGGTGCTCGCCTGCGCCGCTGGAGCGCGGAGCCGCGCTGCGACGTGCCCGTCGGGGCGGACCGGCACGGCCGCGGTGGGGGCACGGCACGTCTGTAGCGGACCCCGGTGTCCGCGGGCCACGCCCTAGGCTGGCCGGCATGCCGGACGCGCCCCCGTTCCAGGAGCCGCTGCCCGACCTGCCCGAGGGCTGGCGCGGCCGGATCCCCGGGGAGGAGGACCTGCCGGCGCTGCTCGCGCTGCGCGCCGCCGACCACGCGCCGTTCACGGGTGAGGCCGGAGTCGACGCGGCCGCCGTCCGGTCGGAGGTGGTGGGCCAGGCGTCCTGGACCCGGCGGCAGCTGGTCGTGACCCGCGAGGACGACCGGCCGCGCGGCTGGGTGTCGGTCCAGGACCGGGCGGCCGGCCGCACCACCGTGAGCCTCTGGCTCGAGCGCGACCCCGCCGCCGGCGACGAGTCGTCGCAGGTCGCCGGCGGGCTCTATGCGTGGGCGGACCTCCAGGGCGCCGCGATCGCCCGACTGCGCGGACTCGAGCTCACCCGGATGGACGCCTCGCCGTACGCCGCCGACCTGGTGCAGCGCGGCTGGCTCGAACGCGCGGGCTACGCATGTCGGCGTCGTTGGTTGCACATGACCCGACCGGTCGACCCGCACGAGACGTTCCCACCGGTGCGGGACGGCGTCACGGTGCGCCGAGTCGCACGGCACGAGAACGGCGTCCCGGTCGCCCAGGACCTGCAGATCGTGCACCTGATGCTCGAGGAGTCGTTCCAGGACCACTTCAACTCCTACCGCGAGAGCTTCCCCGAGTTCGTCCAGCGGCTGCGCGAGGATCCGGGCCACCGCTGGGACCACTGGTGGCTCGCCTTCGTCTCCCAGGAGGACGAGGAGTACGTGCCGGCCGGGGCGATCGTCTGCTCGGTGCTGGCCGCCGACGCGACCGGCACCGAGGGCACCTACATCGACTACATCGGTGTGAACCGGGCCGCTCGGGGTCGCGGCGTGGCCAAGGCGCTGCTGCACACCGTGCTCACGGATGCGGTCGAGCGGGGACACAACCGGGTGGGGCTCGAGGTCGATGCGGACTCGCCGACCAGCGCCGACGGGCTGTACCGCTCAATGCGCTGGGAGACCGACTACCAGACGGAGTCGTGGTTCAAGGACGTCGTCGCCGGGTGACTGCCACTCGTGCGCCGGTGCGTGGAAGGGTGAGGGCATGACTCAGACGGCGGGGGACGGCGGCGAGCGGGAGTTCGACGTGGTCGTGGTGGGGCTCGGCCCGGGCGGCGAGCACGTGGCGCTCAAGACGGCGGAGGCCGGACTACGGGTGCTGGGCGTGGAGGAGCGGCTGGTCGGAGGTGAGTGTCCGTACTTCGGCTGTGTGCCCTCGAAGATGATGATCGCCGCCGCGCACACGCTGCGCGAGGCCGGACGCGTGAACGCGATGGCTGGCAGCTCCACGGTCAGCCCCGACTGGGCGCCAGTGGCGAAGCGGATCCGCGAGGAGGCCACCGACGACTGGGACGACGCGGCCGCCGTGAAGCGGCTCGAGGACGCCGGTGCGAGCTTCGTGCGCGGCAGGGGCGTGCTGGCCGGCGACGGGCGCGTGGACGTCGCCGGCACGACGTACACCGCGACGAAGGGGATCGTGATCAACACCGGTACGGCGCCGTCCGCCCCACCGGTCCCGGGGCTGGCGGACACGCCGTTCTGGACCAACCGCGACGCCGTGCAGCTGACGGAGCTGCCGTCCTCGGTGATCGTGATCGGGGGCGGGGCGATCGGCTGCGAGCTGGCGCAGGTGATGGCGCTGTTCGGCGTCCGGGTGACTGTCGTCGAGGCGGTCGACCGGCTGGTCGCCTTGGAGGAGCCCGAGGCGAGCGAGGCCCTCGAGCAGGCGTTCGCCGAGACCGGGATCCAGGTGCTCACCGGGGCGAACATCGCCTCCGTCTCGTACGCCGACGGCCGGTTCGAGGTGGACCTCGGCGACCAGCAGCTGACCGCAGAGAAGCTGCTGGTCGCGGCCGGGAGGCGCAACAACCTGCAGGGTCTCGGGCTGGAGCGCATCGGGCTCGATCCCGAGGCGCGGGTGCTCGACCCCGACGAGCGGATGCGGGTGGCCGACGGCGTGTGGGCGATCGGCGACATCGTCGGCAAGGGTGCGTTCACCCACGTGTCCATGTACCAGGGCGCCGTGGTGGTCAACGACCTGCTCGGCCGCGACGGTCCGTGGGCCGACTACCGGGCCGTCTCGCGCGTGACGTTCACCGCGCCCGAGGTCGCCTCCGTCGGCCTCACCGAGAAGGCCGCGCGTGAGTCCGGGATCGACGTGGTGGTCGCCACCGGCGACCTCGGCGCTCGTGGCTGGATGACCCGCGAGAACGGGCTGATCAAGCTGGTCGCCGACCGTGCCCGCGAGGTGCTGGTCGGCGGAGTCGTGGTCGGGCCGGCGGGCGGCGAGATCATGTCGATGCTCGAGCTCGCCGTCCATGCCGAGGTGCCGATCCCGACGCTGCTCCACCAGCACTTCGCCTATCCGACGTACCAACGCGCCTACGAGACCGTCCTGAAGGACCTCGGCGCGGAGCTGGGCGGTCACTGAGCGCGGGGTACCTCTCCATCGGGGCCGTCGACCGAGCGTCGGGGCGTCATCCAGGCGCCGCTCCGATCGACCGCACCACGCGGCTGCCTTGATCGGCGCAGCCTTCTGCGCCTGCTAGGGTCGCCTGCGATCGACATCCTTTAACGAGCCGTCCAGTGAGGCGGAGAAGGAGGTCCGGCCGCAGATGCCTGCGCCAGCCACCGCATCGTCATCAGCATCATCAGCCCCGGCGCCCGATCCCGGCACCGATCGCACCGTCCTCGACGCGAGCGACATCTCCCGCGCACTGAGCCGCATCTCCCACGAGATCCTCGAGCGGAACAAGGGCGCCGGCGACGTCGTCCTGCTCGGGATCCCGTCGCGGGGGGTCCCGCTGGCGGAGCGGATCGCCGAGCGGATCGCCGCCGTCGAGGGCGCCACCGTCCCGAGCGGGTCGCTCGACGTCACGATGTACCGCGACGACCTGCGCCTGAAGCCGGCGCGGACGCTGCTCCCGACCCAGATCCCGGACGGCGGGATCGACGACAGGGTGGTCGTCCTGGTCGACGACGTGCTCTTCTCCGGCCGCACGATCCGCGCGGCCCTCGACGCCCTGAACGACGTGGGCCGACCGCGCGCGGTCCAGCTCGCGGTCCTGGTGGACCGCGGTCATCGCGAGCTGCCGATCCGGGCCGACTTCGTGGGCAAGAACCTCCCGACCTCGCTCGTGCAGCGGGTACGGGTCCACCTCACCGGCGTGGATGACGAGGACGCGGTCATCATCGAGGGAGCTGCGTCATGAAGAAGCACCTGCTCTCCGCGGCGGACCTGAGCCGCGACGACGCCGAGCTGGTCCTGCGGACCGCCGAGGAGCTCCGCTCGCTGGCCGACCGTCCGATCAAGAAGCTGCCGGCCCTGCGCGGCCGCACCGTGGTGAACCTGTTCTTCGAGGACTCCACCCGCACCCGGATCTCCTTCGAGGCCGCCGCCAAGCGGCTCTCGGCCGACGTCATCAACTTCTCCGCCAAGGGCTCCTCGCTGTCGAAGGGGGAGTCGCTGAAGGACACCGCGCTCACGCTCGAGGCGATGGGCTGCGACGCCGTCGTGATCCGGCACGGCGCGAGCGGGGCGCCGCACCGGCTCGCGAACTCCGGCTGGGTGCGAGCATCGGTGGTCAACGCCGGCGACGGCACGCACGAGCACCCGACCCAGGCGCTGCTGGACGCGTTCACCATGTGGCGTCACCTCGGCTCCCGCAACGGCGGCACCCTCGACGGCCAGCGGATCGCGATCATCGGCGACGTCCTGCACTCGCGGGTCGCCCGCTCGAACGCGCTGCTGCTGCACACGCTGGGCGCCGAGGTCACGCTCGTCGCACCCCCGACGCTGCTGCCGGTGGGCGTCGACAGCTGGCCGGTGGAGACGTCGTACGACCTCGACGGCGTGCTGCCGAAGGCCGATGCGGTGATGATGCTGCGGGTCCAGCGCGAGCGGATGAACGGCGGGTTCTTCCCGACGGCGCGGGAGTACAGCCGCCGCTACGGTCTCGACGGCCGGCGGATGGCGACCCTCCAGGACCACACGATCGTCATGCACCCCGGCCCGATGGTCCGGGGCATGGAGATCACCGCCGACGTCGCCGACAGCGACCGCTCGGTGATCGTCGAGCAGGTCACCAACGGCGTGGCGGTGCGGATGGCCGTGCTCTACCTGTTGCTCGGCGGCAGTGAGCCCGCCGTCGGGGGCACCGTCGCCGGCACCGTCGCTGGCAACGTCGAGGGCGAAGGAGCCGACGCATGACCAGCTACCTGATCAAGAACGCCCGCCTCCTCGGCGGCGACCCGACCGACATCCTGATCCAGGACGGGCGCGTCGCGCTGGACGGCGACCGGGACGAGCGCGGACACGAGGTGATCGACGCGACGGGACTGATCGCCCTGCCCGGGCTGGTCGACCTCCACACGCACCTGCGCGAACCCGGTCGCGAGGACGCCGAGACCGTGCTGACCGGCACGCAGGCGGCGGCGATGGGTGGCTACACGGCCGTCCATGCGATGGCCAACACCGATCCGGTCGCCGACACCGCCGGTGTCGTCGAGCAGGTGTGGCGGCTCGGGCGCGAGGGCGGCTACTGCGACGTCTACCCGGTCGGTGCCGTCACCGTCGGCCTCGCCGGCCAACAGCTCGCCGAGCTCGGCGCGATGGCCGACTCGGCGGCGCGGGTGCGGGTCTTCTCCGACGACGGCCACTGCGTGAGCGACGCGGTGCTGATGCGACGGGCGCTGGAGTACGTCAAGGCGTTCGACGGCGTGGTCGCCCAGCACGCGCAGGAGCCGCGGCTGACGGAGAACGCCCAGATGAACGAGGGCGAGCTCTCCGGTCGGCTCGGCCTGGCGGGGTGGCCCGCGGTGGCCGAGGAGGCCGTGATCGCCCGCGACTGCCTGCTCGCCGCGCACGTCGGGTCCCGCCTGCACGTGTGTCACGTGTCGACGGCGGGGTCGGTCGAGCTGATCCGGCAGGCCAAGGCCTCGGGGTGGAGCGTCACCGCCGAGGTCACGCCGCACCACCTGCTGCTGACCGACGAGCTGGCTGCGTCGTACGACCCGGTCTACAAGGTCAACCCGCCGCTGCGCACGGCCGCCGACACCGAGGCGCTGCGTGCCGGCCTGGCCGACGGCACCATCGACGCGGTCGCCACCGACCACGCGCCCCACCCGCACGAGGACAAGGACTGCGAGTGGGCGGCGGCGGCGTTCGGCATGCTCGGGCTCGAGACGTCGCTCTCGGTCGTGCAGGAGACGATGGTCGACACGGGTCTGCTCACGTGGGCCGACGTCGCGGACCGGATGTCCTACGCACCCGCGCGCATCGGCCGGGTCACCGACCACGGTCGTCCGCTCGAGGACGGCGCGCCGGCGAACGTCGTGCTGTACGACCCCTCGGTACGCCACGTGGTCGAGGCCGCGGACTCCGTCTCGCTCTCGCGGAACACGCCGTACGCCGGGATGGAGCTCCCGGGCCGGGTCGTGGCGACGTTCCTGCGCGGCCGGGCCACGGTCCTCGACGCCAAGCTCGCCTGACCTTCCTGGGTCGTCCGCCTGAGCGGGTGCTCCAGCACCCTGCCAGGCGGACGACCCGAGGGAGCCCGGTCGATCAGGATTCGCCCGGGGCCGGTGGGACGCGTGAGGATAGGCCCGTGATGACTCGGTGATCGCAGTGTTCCGCCGCATCCTCCCGCCCACGAAGCTGGAACGAGACCTGGCCCTGCAGTGCGTGCTGTCGGCCTTCGCCACGGGCTCGTTCCTCACCGGCACCGCGGTGTTCTTCACCCAGATCGTCGGGCTGACCGGGGCCCAGGTCGGTCTCGGCATGTCGATCGCGGGGGTGGTCACGCTGCTGCTGTCGCTGCCGCTGGGCCGGATGTCGGACCGCGTCGGCGCGAAGCCCCTGTGGGCCGTCGGCTCGCTGGTCGAGGCCGTCCTCTACTTCGCGTGGCCATGGGCCGGAGGCATGGTCTCGTTCGTCGCCCTGCTCTCGGTGCTGGCGGCGGTGTCGACGGCGGGCAACACGGGCCGCAACGTGTACCGGATCGCGGTCTTCCCGCGCGAGGTCCGGGTGCGCGCCCTGGCCTACATGCGGGCCGCGCGCAACGTCGGCTACACGCTCGGCGCCCTCGCCGGCGGCATCGCGCTCGCCATCGGCACGCATGCGGCGATCATCGCCGTACCGCTCCTGACGGGTGCGCTGCTGCTGCTCAACGCCGCCATGGTGGCGGCCCTGCCGTCGATCGAGCGGCAGGCGCCACCGTCCGCCCACGGCGACGAGGTGTCGGCACCGGCTCCGCCGGCGTGGCGCAACGGAGGCTTCGTGGTGCTGTCGGCCTGCAACGGGGTGCTCACCTCGAACCAGGTGCTGCTGAACGTCGTGGTCCCGCTGTGGCTCGTCGAGCGCACGGACGCGCCGCACGTCCTGCTCGCCTGGCTGTTCGGGACCAACACGGTGATGGCGGTGCTGTTGCAGGTCCGGGCGTCCCGCGGTTCGGAGACGGTGCCGGGCGCCCTCCGCGCGGTGCGTCTGTGCGGCTGGTCGTTCGTGCTCTCGTGCCTGGTCATCAGTCTCACCCACGAGACCGTCGGCTGGCTGTCCATCGTGCTGATCTGGCTGGGCCACGTGACGATCACCGGGGCGGAGCTGTGGCAGTCCGCCTCCGACTGGGGCTTCCAGGCGGAGCTGTCCGACCACCGGCGACTCGGCGACTACCAGGGTGTCTGGAGCCTCGGCTACCAGGTCGGGCCGATCCTCTTCCCGGGCCTCTACACGTTCCTCGCGCTCACCTGGGGCGCGCCCGGGTGGGCCCTGATCGCCCTGCTGGCGGTCACCGCGGCGGTCGTCGCCCACCCGGCGGCGCGCGCCGCCGAGCGCTTCCGGGAGCGGGCCGAAGCGTCGCACGCCGATCGGAGTCCGAGCCCCGCGACCTCCTGACCGCCGGTGCGGCATGCTCGACGCGTGCACCCCGACGACTGGCTGCTGACCAAGGCGGAGCGCGGCAACGCGACCACGCGGCTCGACGACATACACCCGGGCGACGAGGCCTGGTCCAACGGCAATCTGGTGCGACCGCTCATCCACGGGGCGGCGTACTTCCCGGTCCTGTACGACGCGATCGAGGCGACCCGGTCCGGTGACCTGGTGCTCTTCACCGACTGGCAGGGCGACGCGGACGAGCGACTCACCGGTGAGCCCGGAAGCGAGGTCGTCGAGGTGCTCGGCCGAGCCGACGAGCGCGGCGTCGACGTGCGCGGCCTGGTCTGGCGTTCCCACACCGACCTCACCGGCTTCTTCGCCGCCGAGAACCGGCATCTGGGCGAGCAGCTGCAGCACCGCGGCGCCGAGGTCCTGCTCGACATGCGCGTCCGCACGGGTGGCTCGCACCACCAGAAGTTCGTCGTGATCCGGCATCGCGATGATCCGTCGCGCGACGTCGCGTTCGTGGGCGGCATCGATCTCGCCCACAACCGACGCGACGACGCCGACCACGGGGGTGACCCGCAGCCCCAGTCACTGACCGAGGAGTACGGCGAGCACCCCCCGTGGCACGACGTCCAGCTCGAGATCCACGGTCCCGCGGTCTACGACGTCGAGACCGTGTTCCGTGAGCGGTGGGAGGACCCGACGCCGCTGTCGCGGAGCCCCATCCGCAAGGCCGTCGACCTGTGGCGCCACCACGACACCTCGCCCGACGGCCTCCCCGCGCAGTCGCCGCCTCCGCCCCCGGCCGGGGGGCACACCGTGCAGCTGCTCCGGACCTACCCCGATCTCCGGCACGGGCGCGACTACCCGTTCGCGCGGGGCGGAGAGCGCAGCGTGGCCCGCGGCTACTCGAAGGCGATCGCGCGCGCCGAGCGCATCGTCTACGTCGAGGACCAGTACTTCTGGGGTCACGGCGTGGCCGAGCCGTTCGAGGTCTCGTTGCGCGAGCACCCGGACCTCCGGCTCCTCGTGGTGATCCCGCTCGTGCCGGACATCAGCGGCCTCAACCGCGTGCCGCAGTACCTCGGTCGTGAGCGAGCCCTCGTGCGGCTGATGCGGATCGCGCCGGGCCGAGTGGCGGCGTACGGCATCGAGAACCATGCCTCGACTCCGGTCTACGTGCACGCCAAGGTCTGCGTGATCGACGACATGTGGGCGAGCACCGGCTCGGACAACTTCAACCGGCGCTCCTGGACGCACGACTCGGAGCTGAGCGCGGTCGTGCTCGACCACGCCTACCCGCGTGATCTCCGGCTGACCCTGGCCGCCGAGCACCTCGACCGGCTGCCCGATGTCGCCGAGCGCGGGTTGCCCGAGGTGATGGCCGACTGCCTCGACCCGGCCGACATGTACGACGTCTACGCGGCGTCCGCCACCCGGCTGCAGGCCTGGCACGACTCCGGTCGCGTCGGGGAACGGCCGCCCGGACGTCTGCGGCCGATCCCGCTGCCCCCGCTGTCTCGCGTCACCCGGATGTGGGCAAGCGTGCCTCTCGACGTGGTCCACGACCCGGACGGCCGCCCCGGCCCGATCCGCGGCGCCTCGGAGTACTGAGGGCCCGGCCGGGCCGCGCATGGTGCGCAGCCGTCGGCGGGTGGATGCTGGTCCCGGAGCATCGGTCGCGGGCCGGTCATCGGATCCGCACCGGATGGCCACCGCGGCTCGGCACGGTGAGCCCGCGGCAGACCGACCAGTACCAGGGGGAGCACCGTGCGCGCACGAGAGCCGGACCGGTCCGGGTACGTCGTGCGCGACGAGGTCCGCGTGTACTTCGAGGTGTTCGGGGACGGTCCCGACCCGATCGTCTTCACGCCGGCCGACATCATCGTCGACAGCCGGATGTGGAAGGCCCAGGTCCCCTATCTGGCGCGGCGTCGTCGGGTCGTGGTCATCGACCCTCGTGGGAACGGCCGCAGCGACCGGCCGATCGGGCCGGGGAACTACGGCGACCTGACCGCCGTCGGCGACCTGCTCGCCGTGATGGACGCGTGCGCGATCGACCGGGCCGTGCTCGTGGGCCTGTGCGAGAGCTCGTGGTTCGGCCTGCTGGCGGCGGCCCGCCATCCGGAACGCGTCTCCGGGGTCGTGGCGATCGCGCCGGGGGCCGGTGATGGGACCCCGAAGCACGACCGCGGCATCGACACGGCCGCGAACTGGACCGCCGACATCGCCGAACCACGGGGCTGGGAGGTCTGGAACGAGGGTGTCTGGCGCCGCGACTGGCCGGCGTTCCCCCGCTGGTTCTTCTCGCAGATCTGCAACGACGCGCACAGCAGCAGGATCTACGAGGACGTGGTCGACTGGGCGTGCGGCACGACGGGCGAGGTGATGCTGTCGGCCATGGGCGCGGAGTCCGTCGGCGATGAGGCGGCCGCGGTCCGGGAGGAGCTGGGCGCGATCGGCTGCCCGGTCCTGGTCATCCACGGCACCCACGACCTGTGCCAGCCGGTCGCGCGCGGCGTGCACATCGCTCGGCTCGCCGGTGCCGAGCTGCTCGTGCTCGGGCGGGCCAGCCACCTGCCCCAGGCCCGCTACCCCGTGGCCGTGAACCACGCCATCGAGGACTTCGCCCGCCGGGTCGCGGAGGGACGCGCGACCCGACCCTCAGGACCGCCTCGGGCGCGGATCCGGCCGACCGCACTGGAGGAGACGACCATGAAGGCACGAGAGCCCGACTCCACGGGCTTCATCGAGCGCGACGGGGTGCGCGTCGCCTGGCAGGTGTACGGCGACCTGGCCAGGCCGCAGGACCCGGCGGTGCTGCTGCTGCCGACCTGGAACATCGTCCCGGCGGAGATCTGGAAGCTGCAGGTGCCCTACCTCGCGCGTCGTACCCGAGTGATCACGTTCGACCCGCGTGGCAACGGTGCGTCGGACCGTCCCGCCGACCCCGCCGCCTACGCGCGCGAGCAGGTGACGCAGGACGCACTCGACGTGCTCGACGCGACCGGGACCGAACGTGCCGTGGTCGTCGGGCTCTCGATGGGCAACCTGCACGCCCTCGACCTCGCTGCGGACCATCCCGAGCGGGTCGCCGCCTGGGTCGCCGTCGCGCCGTCGATCCGGGACCTCGCGCCGTTCCCGCCGGAGCGGCAGGCGTCGTTCGACCGCTGGGACGAGGACACGGGGGACGATGAGGGCTGGGGCCGTTACAACCGGTTCTCCTGGCTGCGCGACTATCCCGGCTTCCTCGACTTCTTCTTCGACCAGCTGGTGCCCGAGGATCACTCGACCAAGCTGATCGAGGACCTCGTGGGGTGGGGACGGGGCACGGATGGCGAGACGTTGGTCAGGGCAGAGCGTGGCCGCGTCCCCGGCGGGCGCCCGGTGGAGGAGCAGACCGCCGCGGTGCGGTGCCCGGTCGTGGTCGTGCACGGGACGGACGACCGGATCATCCCGTTCGAGCACGGGTCCCGGCTGGCGGAGCTGACCGGCGGGACCCTGGTCACCTTCGAGGGCACGGGGCACGCCCCCCAGGGGCGGGAGCCGGTCGCGATGAACCGGGTGCTCGACGACGTGCTGACCGGCGTCACGGGGCCGCGGCCACCGGCTCATCGCGAGCGGGCGCCGCACCGCCCCAAGCGGGCGCTGTACCTCTCCTCGCCGATCGGCCTCGGCCACGTACGTCGGGACCTGGCGATCGCCGGGGAGCTCCGCAAGCGGCACCCCGGGCTGGAGATCGAGTGGCTCTCGCAGTCGCCGGTCACCGACTTCCTCGAGCAGGCCGGCGAGCGGATCCACCCGGCGTCGGAGTGGCTGTCCAGCGAGAGCGGTCACATCGAGTCCGAGTCGGGGGAGCACGACCTGCACGCGTTCCAGGCGATCCGGCGGATGGACGAGATCCTGGTCGCGAACTTCATGGTCTTCGACGACCTGGTGCGCGAGCGCGAGTACGACCTGTGGATCGGCGACGAGGCCTGGGACCTCGACCACTTCCTGCACGAGAACCCGGGCCTCAAGCGCGCGCCGTTCGTCTGGATGACCGACTTCGTCGGGTGGGTGCCGATGGCCGACGGCGGTGACCACGAGGCGTTCCTCACCGCCGACTACAACGCCGAGATGGTCGAGCACGTGGCGCGCTACCCCCGGCTACGCGACCGGTCGATCTTCGTCGGCGATCCCGAGGACCTCGTGGCCGACCCGCTGGGGCCGGGGCTGCCGACCATCCGCGACTGGACGACCGAGCACTTCGCGTTCAGCGGGTACGTGACCGGGGACCGGCCCGATCCCGCGAACCGAGCGCGGCTGCGGGCGAGGCTCGGGTACGGCGACGACGAGGTCGTCTGCCTGGTCAGCGTCGGTGGCTCGGGGGTCGGTGCACCCCTGCTCCGCCGCATCATCGCGTCGTACGACGCCGCGGCGGCGAGGGTGCCGGGACTGAGCATGCACGTCGTGACCGGACCCCGGCTCGATCCGACGACCTTCCCGGCGCCCGCCGGCGTTCAGGTCCACGGGTTCCTGCCCGACCTGGACCTGCACCACGCGGCCTGCGACGTCGCCGTCGTACAGGGCGGGTTGTCCACGACGATGGAGCTGACCGCTGCGGGTCGTCCGTTCCTGTACTTCCCGCTCCGGCACCACTTCGAGCAGCAGGTGCACGTGCGGCACCGGCTGGAGCGGCACGGCGCCGGCCGGGCCATGGACTACGACGCGGCCGACCCGGACACGCTCGCCGACGCGCTCGTCGACGCGCTCGAGCACCCGCGCACCTATCTGCCCGTGCCCGAGGGCGGGGCGGAGCGGGCAGCCGCGCTGATCGCGGAGGTCCTCTGAGCGGGCCGAGCCACCTCGGGCGGCTCCATGGCCCGCAGCCAGACCGGCAGCGTGGAGAGCCCGCGCAGCACCAGGCCGTCGCCGTGACCCCATCGCAGCTCCTCGGGGGCGATCGCGAGTCGCATCTCGGGGAACCGCCGGAGCAGCTCGGTGAAGGCGATCTCGGACTCCAGCCGGGCCAGTGGCGCGCCGAGGCAGTGGTGGACCCCGTGCCCGAACGTCGCGTGCGCCGCGCCGCTCCGCCGTACGTCGAAGACGTCCGGGTCCTCGTTGCGCTCCGGGTCCCGGCCGGCGGCGGCGAGGTTCACCAGCACCTGGACACCGGCGGGGATGTCCACGCCGGCGATGGTGAGGTCGCGTGTGGCGTAGCGGAACGTCGCGTGGTGGACGGGTGCGTCGAAGCGCAGCACCTCCTCGATGAACCCCGGCACCAGCCCGGGCTCGCGGACCAGGGCGTCGCGCTGGTCAGGGTGCTGGAGCAGCACGGCCACGCCGTTGCCGATCAGGCTGGTCGTGGTGTCGTGACCGGCCACGATGAGCTGGAACAGCGACGACAGCAGCTCCTGCCGGGTCAGCAGGTCGTCACGGCAGGCGCGCACGAGGTCCCCGACGAGGTCCTCGGTCGGGGCGTCCCACCTGCCGTCGACGAGGTCCTCGAGGTACCCGACGATCGCGTCGGAGGCGGCCACCGCCTGGGCAGGCGGCTCCGCACCGGAGTAGGGCTCGAGCAGGGTGGCGAACCAGCCGGCGAGGCGGATCTGGTCGGGCCGGTCGATCCCGAGGAGCTCGCCGACCACGGCGAACGGGAGGGGACCGGCGAAGCCGGTCACCAGGTCGACCGGGCCGTGGCCCGCGTCCAGCGCGTCGAGGAGCTCGTCGACGAGCTGCCGGATGCGGGGCTCCAGCGCGGTGAGGCGGGCCCGCCGGAACGCGCCGGCGGCCAGCCTCCGCAGCCGGGTGTGGTCGGGTGGGTCGACGCTGAGCATGTGGCGCGCGAAGGCCGGACCGGGCAGGCCCTCGGCGACGACGGCTCCGTCGTGGGCGAGCGCCGCGAGCATGTCCTTGGACAGGTCGGGATGGTTCAGCGCCTCGCGCGCCGCGGCGTACCCGACGACGAGGAAGGCGCGGTGGCCGTCGGCCAGGCTCACGTCGTGGACCGGCCCCGCCCTACGCACCCGCTCGAAGAGCTGGAACGGGTGGTCGCGGTCGTAGTCGCCCCAGTGGTCGAGGGCCACCTCGCGGGTGGTCATGGCAGCTCCCGGAAGCCGGAGCAGACCAGGTCCATGCGGCCCACGAGGCCGTCGCGCAGGGAGCACACGACGGACTGCGTGAGCACGAGAGGGTCGCCGTCCGGGTCGAAGGTCAGCTTGTAGTGCACGAACACCCGGTCGCCGACGTCGTCACCGGCCACGTCGCTGAGGACGATGGTGTCGTAGCTGCCGAACCACTCGTCGAAGCGGGCCAGGACCGCGTCCCGGCCGTGCTCCTCGATCTGGCCGGCGGGCAGCAGGGCTCGCAGCCGGATCTCGTCGCTCAGGTGGGCCCCGAGCCGGTCGAGGGCCCGATCGGCCACGGCGGTGGCGACCGAGGTCGCCAGCGGATGGGTGTTCACGATGCCTCCTTCAGGGCGTCGGTGACATGCGCGGCCAGGTCGGCAGCGTCGTCGCGGGCACCGTCGATGTAGGTCGAACGACGTCGGCGCAGCATCGGCAGGCCGAGCACGTACAGACCGGGCCAGCGGGTCACTCCGCCGTCATGCAGGAGCCGGCCGCGATGGTCGAAGACCGGCACGTCGACCCAGGAGAAGTCGGGCCGGAAGCCGGTGGCCCACACGACCGAGCGGATCTCGCCCGAGCTGAGCGAGAGCTCGAGGGGCGGCTTCCGCACGAGGGTGGGCTCGAGGCGTTCCCCGCGACCTCCGGCGTGGTCGTCGATGGTGTCGAGGAGACGGCCCAGCTTCAGGTCGGCCAGGGCGCAGACGTTCGCCAGCGAGCCGGAGAACTGCGCCACGCCCTCTCTCAGGCCGGCGAACCGGCCGACCAGGCGGACGCCGGAGTCCTGCAGGGCGTTGAGATCGAGGGTGTGGGATGCGCCCACGAGCTGCAACGAGGGCAGGTGGCGAGCGCGCACGAGGTCGTCCACCTCGTCCCAGCGCTCGTCGAGGATGCCGGTCGCGTCGAGCCACCACAGGATGTCCCGGCCCCGGTACGTCCGGGGCACCCGGACGTGCTCGCCCGCGGCGAGCGTGACCGGCCGACCGGAGCGCTGGAGCTCGTCGGCGATCTGCACCCCGCTGGCAGAGGCGCCCACGACGAGCACGCCCCCGGCGGGCAGCTGGTCGGGGTTGCGGTACTGCAGAGCCGGGATCGAGACCAGGGCCGGGATGCGGCGGGCGACGGCGGGGACGTTCCCCCGCGTCGTCCCTGCCGCCACGATCACGGTGCGCGTGTTCCACCGGCCCCGGTCGGTGTCCACGTGGAACCCCTCGCCACCGGGCCGGAGCGCGGTCACCGTGGTACCGGTGACCACCGGAGCGGCGGACGCCGCGGCGTACTCGGTGACGAGGTCGGCGACCTCCGAGGCGGAGAGGTACCCGTCCGGGTCGTCGCCCCGGTAGTCCCGCCCCGGCAGCCGGGTCATCCAGTTCGGGGTGAGCAGCCGCAGCGAGTCCCAGCGCTGCGTCCGCCACGAGCTCGCCACCTCGCCACGCTCGAGGACCACGTGGTCGACCGAGCGTGCGGTGAGGTGGCGGCTCATCGCGAGCCCGCAGTGCCCGGCCCCGACCACGACCGCGGTGACGCTCGGCATCAGACCACCCTCAGACGACGGTGACGGTGACGTCGGTCGGGTTGGTCACGATGTCGAAGACGGCCGACCGCTTCTGCGACTGCGCCACGAGCGCCCGGATGTCGTCCTCGGAGGCGTCGGCCTCGATCTGGTAGTCCACCTTGACGCCGCTGAAGCCGTTGCGGACCTCGGGGTCGGCACCGAGGATGCCGTGCAGGTCCATGTCGGCCGACAGCGTGGCCTTGACCGAGTGGAGCTGGATCTGCCGCTGCTGGGCCACGGCGGCCACGCCCGCGGTGAGGCAGCCGCCGAGGCCGACCAGGATGTACTCGACCGGCGTCGGACCCTTGTCCTGGGACGCGAACTGCAGCGGGTGGTCGGCGTCGAGCGTGAACGACTGGTGGTGCGCCTGCTCGTCGGCGAACCCGTAGAAGCTCTCGACCTCGGAGCGGCTGTGTGTGCCGTTCTCCCAGGTCACCGACGACCGCCACTGGAACTGGGCGATCTCCGGCGTCTCAGCGAATGCGGCTCGGGCACCGAGCAGGGCGTCGACGTCCACGCCGTTGTCGATGGGTGTGGTGGTGATGGTCATGCTGCTTTCTCCGTTCTCGGCCATCGGCCGATGTGGTCCGTGCTGACCCGGAGCACGCTCGCGCGGTCGGGCACGCCACCGCATCCGGAGGCCCCCCTAGTCGTGCCATGCGCCTGCCACCCCGGTGGTCATACACTCCGACCGTGCTGCTGGGGAGGGACTCAGAGCGCGCGGCCGTCAACCGTCTGGTCACGACGGCGAGGCTGGGGGTCGGCGGCGCCCTCGTGTTCATGGGCGAGCCGGGCGTGGGCAAGACCGCTCTGCTCGAGGACACCCTGACGTCTCTCGGTGAGATGCGGGTGCTCCGGGCCACCGGGCTCGAGGCCGAGCGTCACATCCCGTTCGCCGGACTCCTGCAGCTGCTGCGTCCGGCGCTGGACCGCCTGGACGGCCTGTCCGCCCCGCAGGCGGCAGCATTGTCCGGGGCACTCGCGCTCACGGACGCGGGGACCGGCAGCAGCGACCGCTTCGTCATCGGCGCCGCCGTGCTGAGCCTGCTCTGCGGGTACGCCGAGGAGGAGCCGGTCGCGGTCGTGGTCGACGACCTCCACCTGCTCGACCGGCCCTCCGCCGAGGCGATCGTGTTCGCGGCCCGGCGACTGGCGGCCGACCCCGTCCTGGTGCTCGTCGGCCTCCGCACGTCCGAGGCCGACCGGCTCGTCGCCGGCCTTCCGGTCCTCCAGCTCTCCGGCCTCGGCCGTGACGACGCGACGGAGCTGGTGACTCGGAGAGCGGGCGGACGCCTCGCCCCCGGCCGCCTCGAGCCGCTGCTCGCGCTCGCGGAGGGCAACCCGCTGGCCCTGCTGGAGCTCGCCGGCGACGACCTCGACACTCTCGCGACCGATCCGTCAGACCTGCCGGCCCGGGTGCCGGACACGGTGACCGAGGCGTTCGCCCGCCGACTCGACCGGCTGGACGAGGCGTGCCGCACGGCATTGCTCGTCGCCGCCGTCTGCGGCGGAGACCTGCTCGTCAGCAGCCGCGCCTGCTCGAGCCTGGGCGTCGACGTCGAGACCCTGGCCGCGGCGGAGGATGTGGGTCTGATGTCGGTCACGTCGGGACGGATCACGTTCCGACACCCGCTGGTGCGGGCGGCGATCTACTCACGAGCGGGAGCGCGCGAGCGGCGGACGGCCCATCGCGCGGTCGCCGACGTCCTTCCCGACAGTGACGCCGACCGACGCGCGTGGCACCTCGCCGAGGCCGTGTGGCAGCCGGACGCGGAGGTCTCCGACCTGCTCGCCGAGTCCGCCGAACGCGCCCGGGCGCGCACGGCGTACTCGGTGGCGTCCGGCACGTTCGAGCGATCCGCCAGGCTCACTCCCGACCGGGAGCGCCGGGCCGAGCGGCTGCTGAGCGCGGCCGAGTGGGCGTGGACCGCCGGTCTGACCGAGCGCGCGCTGGGTCTGCTCGAGGCCCACGGCCGGGAGCGTCCCGAGGCGCCCGGACGGATGCGCGAGCTGGCTCTGCGCGGCGCGATCGCGGCCCGGACCGGTCACGTGCGGGACGCCCGGGAGATGCTGATGGCGGCCGCCGACCTGGCCACCGACCCGAACGAGGAGACGGTCATCCTCGCCGACGCCGCCCATGCGAACTTCTACCTGGCCGGGGCGACCACCGCGCTGTCCCTGGCGCGGCGGCTCGCCGAGCTGGCACCCGCGGTGACCGACGACCGGGCCCGGGCGCTCGGCCTGATCGCGATGGGGTCGGCGCGCATCCTGGGCGGGGAGCCGGGAGGCGCCGACGACCTGCGGGCGGCGGTCCCGCTGCTCCGAGCGACGCCGGCGCTCTACGCGGACCCGCTCCGGCTGGCACTCGTGATGCAGGTGCCGCTGTACCTGCGGGACACCACGGGCGGCAGCGGCGCCGTCCGCGACCTCGTCGAGGTGGTGCGCGACCGCGCGGGGATCGGAGCCATGCCCGCGGTGCTGTGGCACCTGGCGCGCGAGCAGGCCACCACCACGGCGTGGACGGAGGCGGAGGCCAACTACACCGCCGTGGTGCGGCTCGCGGAGGAGACGGGTCAGGTCACCGAGCAGGTGATGGCGCTGGCGGGGCTCTGCTGGCTCGAGTCGCGTCGAGGACGTGCCGAGCTGTGCCGCGGGCACGCCGCCGGGGTTCTCGGCACCCCCGCGACCAGCCAGCTGCACATGGCCGAGGCCTGGGTGCGCTACGCGCTGGGAGACCTGGAGCTGTCCCTGGGTGAGCCGGCTCGGGCGGCGAACACCCTCCGGGAGCTCGTCCACATGCTCGAGGTGCACGAGCTGGCGGACGCCGACCTGGTGCCGGCGGCGGAGCTCGTGGACGCCCTGCTGCGGCTGGGCGACGTGCCCGAGGCGGCGGCGGTGGCGTCGTCGTACGAACGGGTGGCGCGCGGCAAGGGCCAGCCCTGGGCCCTGGCCAGGGCCGAGCGGGCGCGCGGGTTGCTGGCGGACGACGAGTCCGCACCCCGGTGCTTCGAGGCGGCGCTGGAGGCACACGCCGCCACGTTGGACCGGTTCGAGACCGCCCGCACGCGGCTGGCCTACGGAGAGCGCCTGCGACGAGCCGCGATGCGACTGCGTGCGCGCGACCAGCTGCGGGTCGCCCTCGACGACTTCGAGGACCTCGGGGCAGCACGCTGGGCCGAACGAGCCGCCGTGGAGCTGGCGGCGACGGGGGAGACGGTGCAGCGGCGCGGCGCCGATCCGCGCAGCTCGCTGACGCCGCAGGAGCTCCAGGTCAGCCTGCTGCTCGTCGACGGCCGCACGACGCGCGAGGCCGCCGCCGCCCTCTTCCTCAGCCCGAAGACGGTCGAGTACCACCTGCGCAAGGTCTACACGAAGCTCGGGATCGGCTCGCGGTCGGAGCTCACCGAGCTCCTGGCCCCGGACGGATCCGGCCAGCGACCACTCGCGTAGCGGGCCGACCGTCGGGGGCCACGGTCGCGCCGTGGCATGCTCGACCGGTGGGCGACTACCTGGACTCCTCGAGGCGACCCGACCGCATCGCCGGAGGTGTGCGGATGCTGCCGGTGTCCACGCCGGCGGGTGACTTCCGGGTGTGGACCAAGCGGTTCGGGAACAACCCCGACCTCCGGGTCCTGCTCCTCCACGGTGGCCCCGGGGCGACGCACGAGTACCTCGAGTCGGTCGGCGGGTACCTACCGGCCGCCGGCGTCGAGTACTACCTCTACGACCAGCTCGGGTCGCACTACAGCGACCAGCCCGACGACCCCTCCCTGTGGCAGGTGGAGCGGTTCGTCGACGAGGTGGAGCAGGTCCGGGTCGCACTCGGGCTCGGTCCGGAGAGCTTCGTGCTCTACGGACAGTCGTGGGGCGGCATCCTCGCGATCGAGTACGCGCTCGCTCACCCGCAGCACCTCAAGGGGCTGGTGATCTCGAACATGATGGCCAGCATCCCCGCGTACAACCGGTACGCCGAGGAGGTGCTGATGCCGGGCATGGACCAGGGGGCCCTGGCCGAGATCAAGCGGCTGGAGGCGGCCGGCGGCACCGAGGGCCCGGAGTACGAGCAGCTGCTGAAGGAGCACCACGACGTGGTCCACGTCTGCCGGCTGCCGGCCGACGAGTGGCCCGAGCCCGTGACGCGGGCGTTCGGGCACACCAATCGGTCGATCTACGTGCCCATGCAGGGCCCCAGCGAGCTCGGCGCCAGCGGCACCCTCGGCGACTGGGACCGCACCGCCGACCTGCACCGGATCGAGGTGCCGACCCTGGTCATGGGCGCCGAGCACGACACCATGGACCCGGCCCACCTCCGCTGGATGGCCGCCGAGCTGCCCCAGGGGCGCTACCACCACTCGCCGCACGGCAGCCACCTCGCGCTCGTCGACGACGCCGACACCTACTTCGCCGGGCTGGTGGAGTTCCTGCACGGGCTGTAGCCCGCGAGCGCCCTCGGGGGCTCCTCGGCCGTGCGCAGCCGGACCGACGGTCGACCATCGGGTCGCCGCAGAGGACCGCGGGCGGTACCCTGGGCGCACCATGTGGATCGCACGCTGAACCGACTCGCGCCCGTGGCCACGCCCGGCGAGTCTCCCTGCGCACCGGCGAAGGCTCCCGCATGTCAGCGACCACTCTCCCCACGCTCCACATCTCCGACCTCGACGTCCGGTTCGGCACCCGGCAGGTGCTCCACGGCCTCGACCTGACCGCCCAGCCCGGGCGTCGGATCGGCCTGGTCGGTGAGAACGGGTCCGGCAAGTCCACCCTGCTCCGGGCGATCGCCGGGACCCTGCCCGCCCGGGCCCTGGTCACGGGCCGGATCGACCGGCCCGACGATGTCGCGATGCTGGGCCAGGAGCCGCCGTTCGGCGACGACCAGACCATCGGCGAGGTGCTCGCCGGTGCGCTGACCCCGCTGCGCGCGATGGTCGTCGACGTCGAGCGCCTCTCGCTCGAGCTGACCGACGACTCCGACGACCTCACCCAGACCGCGTACGCCGCGGCGCTGGACCGCGCGATCGCGCACGACGCCTGGGACGCCGACCGTCGGGCCGAGGAGGCCGCGGAGCGGCTCGGGCTCGGAACGCTCGACCCCGAACGGCGTATCGGCAGCCTGTCCGGCGGCCAGCGCACCCGTCTGGCACTGGCCACGCTGATGACCACGCGGCCGGCGTGCCTGCTGCTCGACGAGCCGACCAACCACCTCGACGACGACGCGATCGAGCTCGTCTCGTCGTTCCTCCACGACCTGCCCGGGGTCGTGCTGCTCGCGAGCCACGACCGGGTGCTGCTGGACGACGTGGCCACCGACCTGTTCGACCTGGACCCCTCGGAGCTCGGCACCGACGGACGTGGTGGGCGACGCTTCGGCGGCGGCTGGACGGCGTACGAGGAGCACCGCGCCGACGCCCGCCGCCGGTGGGAGGCGACGTACGCCGAGCAGCAGGAGGAGCTGAGCCGGCTCCGTGCGGCGACCAGGATCGGCACCTCGGCCATCGCCCACAACCGGCCGCCCCGGGACAACGACAGGTTCATCTACGGCTTCAAGGGCGCACGCGTCGAGCGGACCCTCTCGAGACGGAAGAAGGACGCCGAGCGGAGGCTCGAGGCCGCCGAGCGCGAGCAGGTGCGGAAGCCCCGGCCGCCGCTGCGCCTACGCGCGTCCCTGACCAGCCACGGCGCGGTGGGGAGGGTGGTGCAGGTCCGCGAGCTGGAGGTGGCCGGCCGGCTCGGCCTCGGCCGGCTGGACGTGGATGAGGGGGAGCACCTGCTGGTCTCCGGCCCGAACGGGTCGGGCAAGTCCACCCTGCTCGGCGTGCTGTCCGGGCGGCTCGCTCCCACGACAGGGTCGGTCGTCGTGACCGCGCATCGGGTGGCCGAGCTCGTGCAGGACGTGCACTTCCGCCACCCGGAGCGCAGCGCAGGGGCGACGTACGACGCGCTGGTCGGGGAGGACCGGGCGGCCCGGGTGCCGCTGCGCGAGCTCGGCCTCGTGCCACCCGACCGGCACGCCACCCCGGTAGCACTGCTCTCGGTCGGCCAGCGCCGCCGGCTGGGCCTCGCGGTGGCGATCGCGTCCGAGCCCGACCTGCTCCTGCTCGACGAGCCGACCAACCACCTGTCCCTGGCCCTGGCGAGCGAGATCGAGGACGCCTTGGCCACGGCCCCGGGCACCGTGGTCGTCGCGTCGCACGACCGGTGGTTGCGCCGGCGTTGGGACGGCGCCGAGCTGCGGCTCGTCGCCGCGGGTCAGGACCCGGGCGCCGTGTAGGTCAGCGAGGACGCCTTCGCCAGGATCGCGCCGAGGTCACCGGACTCGACCAGCTCGTGGCTCTCGAGGTGGCTGAACGCACCGGTGCTGGTGACCGCGAGACTGATCGACGCGACGGAGGCCGAGTCGGGCAGGTCGACGACGGTGAAGCCGTCGTACCGGCTGCCGAGCATCAGGTAGTAGCTCTCCATCGAGCCGCCCGCGGACTCGCACAGGGAGCGGACCACCGCGGCCCGGTCGCTGGGCGTGGCCATCAGCGCCTTGATCGCCTCGGGACGGAACGTGAAGAACACGGCGTACTTGGACATGGGCTGACCCCCCGGGTGAACGGCCGGGCGGGGCGTCCGGCCTCGGGATCAGCGTGTGCCCCACTCGCGGATCTGCGCAAGGGCCGGCGGCGCGCGGCGGGCGCGGTCAGCGATCGAGGGCGAGGCCGAGCCACTCCGCAAGCGCGCTGATCTCGGCCTCGACGGCCTCGGTCATCGACCGGGTGAACGGCACGTCCTCATGGACGGCGTCGACGAAGAAGCGACCGGCCTTCCGATCGGCTGTGGCGTCGAGCTTCCCGACGAGTCGGTCGCCGTGCAGGATCGGCAGCGCGAAGTACCCCCAGCGGCGCTTCGCCGCCGGCTTGTACATCTCGAGGACGTACTCGAACTCGAACAGGTCCTCCATGCGCACCCGGTCTCGGGTGACCGGGTCGAACGGCGAGAGCAGCGCCGTACGCCCCTCGAACGGCAGCCCGAGCTGAGCCGCGTCGACCCGCCACTCGCCGTCGGTGCCCTCGACCACCGCCCGCTCGCCGGCCCCGCCCACGTGGACCGGCTCTCCGGGGATCACGGTGCCCTTCGCCCGCGCGATCCCGAGCCCGCGGAGCCGCGCCTCGTCGCGCAGCCGGAGGGCTTCGGTGCGCGGCACCGCCTCGACACCGGGTGGGTAGACCCGCTCGGCCAGGTCGTACTTCCGCTGGGTGCCGGCGCGTCCGTTCACGGCCACCTCGCCGCGCGACAGCAGGCAGGAGAGCATCATCCGGACGTTGCGGTCGACGTTCCACCCCGACGACCGCCAGGGCACCTGCGCGGTCGCGCGGACACCGCGGGACGGCAGCGGCCCGTCGGCGTCGAGCACGTCGAGCACCTCGTTGCGGAACAGCTCGTTGGCCTCGAGCCACTCGCGCGTGCCGTCCCAGGGCGGCCAGGCCTCCATGTCGGCGAGGTGCAGTGCCAGGTCCGACATCGGCCGGATGCCGTCGGCGTCCTCGTACAGCTCACGGGCGGCCAGCAGGTCGTCGAGGTCGTCGGGGTCGTACGCCGCGCCCAGCCGCGACCAGCAGACCAGGTCGTAGCTCGGGGCGATCGCCCTGGTCGGCTCGACCGGCAGGGCCCTGAGGCGCTCGACCACGGTCATCAGGTCATCCGGACGCGCGGCGTCCAGCATCGTGGCCCGGACCACGATCTGCCGCGCGTCGGCCCGGGTCAGCTCGTGCACCGGGTGGTCGGGCGGCGGCATGGCGGCGACGCTAGTGGACCCCACGGACGGTCCGGGGCCGGTAATCCGGTTGTGCGGCGGGACCGGACGCCGATTCACTGACCGCGATGCAGATCACCTCAGGAGCCGCGCAGATCGCCGCGGAGGAGCACGGGAGCGGCGAGCCGGCCATCCTCTTCATGCACGCCGGCGTGACGGACCAGCGCAGCTGGCAGCACGTCGTCGAGCGGCTGCCGGACCATCGGTGCCTGACCTACGACCAGCGCGGCTACGGCCGGACGACGTACCAGCGCGAGGACGGCTGGTCCAGCGTGGCCGACGCGGTCGCGGTGCTCGATGCGTACGACGTCGGGTCCGCCGTGGTCGTCGGTTGCTCGATGGGCGGACGGGGCTCGCTCCACCTCGCGCTCAGGCACCCCGAGCGGGTGCGCGCCCTGGTCCTGATCGCGCCCGCGGTCAACGGCGGACCGGCGGAGGTGTACGAGCCCGAGGTGGACGCGCTGGGCGAGGCCCAGGACGCCGCCTTCGAGCGCGGTGACCTCGACGAGGTCAACGAGATCGACGCCCACGTCTGGCTGGACGGGCCGCTGGCGCCGCGCGGACGGGTCGGCGGGGCCGCGCGCGAGCTCTTCCTGGACATGAACCGGATCGCGCTGGCGGCCGAGGACCCGGGCGAGAGGGGCGACGACGAGGAGGCCTGGGACCGGCTCGGCGAGATCGCCGTCCCGACCCTGCTGATGATCGGCGAGCTCGACCTGCAGTACCTCAAGGACGCGGCGGCGCACGCGGCCGCGCACATCCCCGGCGCCCGTCTCGTCGAGCTCCCGGGCGTGGCCCATCTGCCCCAGCTCGAGGGCGACGAGCGGATGATCGCCGAGGTCGCGGACTTCGTGGCGGGGCTCGGCTAACCGGGTCGCCCGGCGCCCCGGCGCGGAGTCCGACGTACGGACTCTCCCCTGCTAGGGTCGGCAGCGCTCGACATCCTTTAACGATCCGTCCCGTGAGGCGGAGAAGGAGGTACGGCGTGCCGCTGCATGGTCTCGACCAGGCTCGACCACCCACAGCCCTGCTGGTCCTCGAGGACGGTCGGTCGTTCCGGGGTGACTCGTTCGGGGCCGAGGGGGAGACCTTCGGCGAGGCGGTGTTCGCCACCGGGATGACGGGCTACCAGGAGACGCTCACCGATCCGTCGTACCACCGCCAGGTCGTGGTGATGACCGCTCCACACGTCGGCAACACCGGCCTCAACGACGAGGACCCCGAGTCCGCACGCATCTGGGTGGCCGGGTACGTCGTGCGTGACCCGGCCCGGGTGCCGTCCAGCTGGCGCGCGCGGCGGCCGCTCGACGCGTCGCTGCGCGAGCAGGGTGTGGTCGGCATCTCGGGCATCGACACCCGTGCCCTGACCCGCCACCTCCGCGAGCGGGGCGCGATGCGGGTCGGGATCTCTTCGTCCGAGACCGACCCGG
>Ga0070684_100000441_pt1 | contig 28499 bp, 40 predicted proteins | sample KBSC723LmetaG_FD_65653 | JGI IMG/M metagenome (GOLD analysis project Ga0070684, IMG submission 65653) | Corn rhizosphere microbial communities from Kellogg Biological Station, Michigan, USA - KBS C7.2-3L metaG | ecosystem: Host-associated > Plants > Roots > Rhizosphere ...
AGTGATGCGACCCATGTTGATCTCGTCGGACTCGGCCTCCTCTTCGCAGCCTCCGGTTCTGGGTCGCACCGTGACCGCGCTCGGGGTGGGGGGGCCAAGCTCGACGATTTTTTAGGAGGTGGAGATGTCATCGCTATCGGTCAAATCGCGAGCAAAACGCTCTGAGTTGAAAGGCCGGATCACCCTCATCGCCCTGTGCCTGCTGGTGCTGACTGGGCTGCTGGCTAGCTGCACGCCGAGGCCTGCTCCCACCCGAGGCTTCTGCCCCTTCCCGTGTTCGGAGAGCGTGACGCCGTGAAGGCTCCCGAAGCGCAGGGGCCGATCGAGCTTCCCGATCCGGCCCAGATAGCGGAGTCGGTTCGGCGAATCCAGGACGGCGCTCAGAAGCTACTGAAGGCCGGTCTCAACCGCCGCGCGGTGCTGGTCCTGCTCAAGGACTCGTCGGGCATCTCCATGGCCGACATCGCGAAGGTGCTCGATTCGCTGTCCAGTCTCGCTGCTACTTACGTCGATGCCCGCAGGAAGGCGCAGCCATGACCTCCTCCGAGTACATGGCCCTCCGTCGCCGCCTCGCCAGTCTCTTGGCCTCCTCCCGCCAGGCCCGTAGGGATGCGGGGAAGAGGCTGGGGAGGGGGAGGAGATGAAGTTCGAACGCATCAAGCCGGGGATGGTTCTCTACGACGTTCACTCGCATCGGATGGGAAACACAACCATGCGCACGATGGGCTGCTGGGAAGTCCACGTCGTGAGCGTCGATGCCGAGAAGCGAACCGCACGTGTTCACTGGAACGTGAAGTTCAATCCGGAGGAGACCTACCACGAGTTCCAGTTGAAGCGGTTGCGCGAGCGCAAACCGAAGATGGTACGCACCGCCATGGGCGGCTCGCGGCTGGCTAGGCGCGGGGAGGAGTTGCCATGAGCGACCAGTTCCTAAGCCTCGACGCAGACTCGTACCAGAAATGGATCGACTCCGCCCTGACGTGGCCAGAGTGGCGCCAGCGGGAGATCAAGCGCCGCCGTCTCATCAGGCTGGCCGGCTACGTTGCCATGGTCTCCATCGCCTGCCTGCTCGCCTGGGTGAGCGTTCACATTGCGGTGGCGAGATGACCTCGCAGTGGGAAGAGGCGTGGAAGCTGGCGAACGCGACGGCTTCCTGTCCGTGCCGCACTGATTCCCGGCGCGCGGTGAAGAACCCGCTGATTCGCTGGACCGTCAAACAGGAATACTGGAACAGCGACGATGCCGGCCATCTGATCGCGGCCTCCCTCGCCCTCGACGGCGCTCCCTGTGAGGCATTGCCGTGAGCGCCGCAACCGTTCCCGACCGCTACGGCGAGTGCGCCGACTGCGATAGCCCGCAAGGCGACATCATTTGCCGCTCCTGCGCCGATGAAGAGCGGCTGATCAAACTGCATACCTGGCTCGATCGCGAGCGCACCCGCTTCCCAGGCCTCACCAACGCAGAGGTAGCTCTGATTGAGAAGCTCGCGAGCGACCTGGAGTGTGGGACGTGAGCGCCCCGCGTCTCGACCAAGCCTCGGTAGACCATCCGCCGCACTATCAAGCAAACGGTGTCGAAGCAATCGACGTCATCGACGCATTCGAGCTCGGATTCAATCTCGGCAACGCCGTGAAGTACCTGCTTCGCGCTGATCGCAAAGGCTCGGCTCTCACCGACCTTAAAAAAGCGGCGTGGTACATCGGTCGCGAAATCGCCAATCGGGAGCAGAAATGAACGAATCCCCCTCCGTCTACCGCGCCAAGCTGATGCTTGGTTTCGGCGACATCGATGGCTTTGCCAAGCCCTGCCAAGTCCCTGGCTGCGGCTCTACCCTCTCCCGTACCTACTCAGGTAAGACCCAGTGCTGGGACCACTACACAGGTCCATTGCAGCTCGAGCTCCCAGCAGGGCGGCACCTCGTACGGAAGGGGCGGGGATGAAGGTCGCAGCCCTCTACGTAGAACCAGGAGGCGTGTACTACGGCCTCCCCGATGTCGAGCCCTGGGGATTGCCAGAGAAAGACGCCAGGCTGTACGCGGGGCCGTGGCCTGTCGTGGCGCATCCGCCGTGTGAGAGGTGGGGAAGCTATTGGCACGGTGGTCCCAACAGCGTGAAGTTTCCCCGCGAACGGAAGAAGCTGGGAGACGACGGCGGTTGTTTCGAGGCTGCTTTGTCGTCGGTGCGCGCCTGGGGCGGCGTTCTCGAGCACCCGGCGAATTCTCATGCCTGGCATTGGTTCGGGTTGATCGCGCCGCCTTCAGGTGGCGCGTGGGTTGCCGCTGGCGACTTCATTGGCTTCACCTGCCGAGTGGAACAAGGGCACTTCGGGCACCGCGCCAGGAAGGGGACATGGTTGTACTGCGCCGGCGTTCCGTCCCTGCCGTCGCTCCCATGGCAAGCGAGTTCAGCGCCCGCGCGTCTTGATGATTCGTTTCACTCCGCAGAAGAACGGCGAGCATGGAAAGAAGCAGGGCGGCCGCCACGGCATGGAAACGCGCGCCTGACGAAATACGAACGCAAGGCAACCCCGCCAACATTCCGCGACCTCCTCCTCTCCCTCGCCCGCCTCGTACGGCAGAAAGAGGCGGCGTAGCGATGGCTTGTCCACAGTGCCCGCATTGCCAATCTGAGGTCCAAAAAGGGGGTCTATCTCTTATTTCTGATCGATCCTCTACGGAAGAACGAAGAGAAGATCAGAAAGAACACCCAAAATACCCAGTTAGGGGTAAGGCTCGCGAATACTCAAAAGCCTTTGAAATTGCCTGGAAAGCGTACCCTGTGCGCGTCCAGAAGTTCGAAGCCTTTGCGGTTTGGAACGTTCGGGCTCGGGAGATTGGGGAGAACGAGCTTTTGACCCTAATTATGGTTGCCCTCAATTGGCAAAAAAAAGGGTGGGCAAAAGAGGGTGATTGGTACAAGCCGCCATATTTCGAACGGTACCTCAAGCGTCGCAAGTGGGAAGATGAGCCGCCGGAGCGCCAAGCAGTCCCACGCCCGATCGACCGCGGCACCGAAGCAACCGACAGGAAGGTGGCGCAGTACCGCGAAGCGCAAGCTCGAGCGGCATCGCCTGAGGAAATCCGACGCGCGAAAGAAGAGAGCGGCCGGATCATTCGCGACCTCGCAGAAAAGAAGGCAGTCGGATGACCCCGCGCGAACGCCGGCAGCGGATTGCAGATAGGTACTACGCCGCCATCAAGAAAGCACCTCCGCTTGACTGGCAGGCGATGGGTTTCACCCAGGCGCCGCTCGTCCCGTTGATCCGATGCACGATGCCGAAGCCGTGCGGTCACTGCTGGTACTGCGAGCAATGGAAAGCGGCCAAGCGATGAAGCCGGGGGAGGCGAGCGCAATCTTTAAGTTGGACCACGGGGTCTCAATTTGGATCTGGCTTTGCCAGAAGTGCCTGGGAGAGCGGCTAACCAAGGGCTGGTCTCAAATGGAGAAGAGGCCGCTCCCGTTTCCCCAGCCCTGCCAGGACTGCACCTTTAAAGCAGAGCACCCAATGAAAGGAAAGTGACCCATGACCCCATCAATTGGCCGAATCGTCCACTACTGCCTCACCGAGCAGAACGCCGTCGAAATCATGAGGCGCCGAACCACTGGCGCTGATATCGCGGCGCGCATCCCGTCGAAGGAATGGCCGGTCGGAGCACAGGCCCACATCGGAAACACCGTTGCTGCCGGGGACGTTTTCCCGATGGTCATCGTCAAGGTTTGGGACGACGCCGAGCAATCTCAGGTCAACGGCCGCGTCCTGCTCGACGGCACGGACGAGTACTGGGCCACGAGCGTCGGCCAAGTCGTCCCCGATTCCGTGGACAAGCAAGGCTGCTGGTTCGAGCCGCCCAGGGTCTAAGCAGAGCACAGGGGGGAGAAGTGAAGAGCTTGCGAAAGACGCTCTGGGGCAGCCGGCGCCGCGAATGGAAATGGCGTCTCGCGAACGGGTATCGAGACAAGGGCGATGAATGCCCGATGGGGCTGGAATACCGTTGGGACGGCGCGCTGACCACAACGCTAGACCTCGCCGAAGATTTGGCCAGCCTGACGCTCGACGGGATGACTGAGCCCGAGGGCGCACACCAAGGGAAGGGGAAGTGATGAGCGACTGGAGCTTCTACGTTGGTTGCTTGATCGGGGCCGCGCTTGTGCTCTCCGGTTTCTGGGTGGGGAGCTGGCGACGATGACAAAGTTCGAACGCCTCGAAGCCTCCCGCATCGCCCGCGGTCAAGCCGACCCCACAGAGGCCAGTCCCACGCAGCAGGATGAGCGTAGAGCGACGAATCCCAGCTTCTACAGGCGGAGTGACTTCGGAGTAATCGGCCCCTCTGGCGTCATTGCAGATGGCTTAGAGAGGGAGACGGCGGAGAGGATGGCGGGACGGCTGGGGCTGAAGTTCGAGGCAGGGCACAAGCGCAAGGCGAAGGTCGGATTCGACGGACCGCACCGCACCGTGCCGTATGCCAGTCTTCACGGCGGCGGATTCGGCTACATGACGCCCGAGCGCCGTCGGGAAATCAGCCGTAAGGCCAATGCAGCGAGGTGGGGCAAGTGACGATGGCCGAGTCCTGCAAGCTCCGCTACGACCTGCTGCGCATCAAGCGCCGCTGCGTGGAGTGCTCCGAACGCCTTCCCCGCAACTGGACCAAGGTCCGCTGCCCCAAATGTCACAACGCCCAGCTCGCCTATCACCGGAAATGGAGGAAGGACAAGAACACCTTGGCCGAGCGCGTTGCTGCACTGGAAGCGAAGGTTGCTGAACTGACCGCGAGGGGACCGTGAGATACGCTGCCAAGTTCGACGCCTCCCATGTGGCCATCACGAAAGGTCTGAAGCGCATCGGCTGGCCCTTCACCGACGTCGCGAGGTTCGGTGGCTTTGGCTGCGACATCGTCACCAAGCACAAAGACGGCTGCCCGCTGTTCCTGGAAATCAAGAACCCGGGACCACCAAGCTCTCAGAAGCTCACGGAGAGCGAAGAGGCACTGAGGGATGCGTTCCCCGAGTTCTGGCGCATGGTGACTGACCTCGACGGGGCGCTGTCCGCGATAGGCTTGACAAAGTAATAGAAACCTGTCCAACGTATTGGAGGCTACATGGGAGCGAGAATCCGCCGCCGAATCGCCGAATCGAAGTCAGAGCAGCGCATCAAGGGCTTCGTCCTCTCGAAGCTGACCGAGGTTCACCAGGCCGTGAAAGATGCCGGCCTGTACTACAGCGGCGCCACCGAGCAACTCCTGCTCCAGCAGGGGCAGGCGATGACCGTGCAGGCCGGCATGCTCGAGTGGCTGGACAAGCACCTTGGCAAACCCGGCTTCGTCCCCAGCGACCAGATCAAGGCGATCTGCGAAGAGAACATCGCCCGCATGAAGGCCGAGCGAGAGGCGAGAGAAGCCGAGGCGAAGAAGCGCGCCGAGGAAGAGGCCGTGAAGCCTCGTCCCGCGCTGACGTCCGTTCCCGACGAATCGATCGAGGATTTCGTGGCAGCCGAGGCCGCTCGTGCCACGTTTGGAGACCCAGCCGCTCCACCTGATTTCGGCGACAAGCCATACGATCCGACGGCGGCGGCCAACATCGCAGCGCATGCAGAGGCACTTCGCAATCGCACCGGCTGTTACGCCCCTGGCGCATCTGACGATCCCGACAGGGTAATACCCGCTGACATCGTACCCGCTTCACCCGATGCAGCGCCCGCCGACACCACGGGAAGCGCGTAGGCTGCAACAGGAGTGGGAGCGGCGCCTGGCCGCTGAAGGACTTGCCGTGCTCGGTGTAGGTGGTCACTGGACATTCCCCGGTGCCACGGCATGGGGACCGGCATTCATTCCGCTGGCCGCCGATCACCTGACGCCGGCCCTGTCGGTAGCCGATGATCCCCGAGCCGTCCTGTTTCGCCGGTTCTCCCAAACAGCCCACGACCTCCCATCGAACTACCGCGGCAGACGCCTGATCTTGGCCTTCGCCGACACCGGCTACGAGCAGAAGGCCGCCGATGCCTGTCACGTTTCCCGCTGGCGAGTGAGGCATGCGGTCAAGCGCTTCTGCTCGGAGCACGACTTCGACTATGGCGCCTTCTTCCGTGCCGAGCGGAGACGACTCGGCCAGCACGAAATCCCTTCCAGTGGCAATGCCCGCAACCATCGACATCCGCCCGTTCCGCCCCGGCGACCGCGCGTTCGTACTGGACAGCATGCGGCGCACCCTCGTGCGCAACAGCGCCTACGCCGCGGGACTTCAACCCCAGGTCGTGGACCTGCTGATCGAACCCGTCATGGCGACGCATCAGACCCTGATCGCCACGCCACAGGGTGATCCTGACGAAATCCTCGGCTACGTCACCCACGACGGACCAAGCGTCATCGGCTTCCTGTACGTGAAGGAGGCGTTGCGGCAGAAGGGAATTGCGACTGCCCTGCTCAAGGCCGCTGGTATCACGAAGGGCGAGGTGGTCACGCCCCTCCTGGTCACCAAGCTCCCCGGTGTCGGGAACTTCCCCAAGCTGTGTGAGGCACACGGCTACACGGTGAGGTTCCGCCCCTGGATGGTTCTGTCGCAGATGGCCCAGATGCTGGAGGCTGCGTAATGCGCGACAACGACCCTCGCGTCTGCGATGACCGCCGCAAGTGGTGCATCATGATTGTCGGCTCGGAGCGCTTTGCTAGCTGGCGCCCAGATCCTTCGAAGGATTGCCCGCACCGAGAGCGCGCGGAATGCGACTGTGGCTGTCTCAAGGTCCTGTATCGGTACCCGTCGGAGACCGGGCACAGCACGATCTTTGGCGGCTGGACAGGCGGACCAGGCTACCGCGACAACCCAGGATGGCGAGTGCCGGTGTTGCCATGAGCGCCGCAAGTTCAGCGGCAATGATGCGGCCAGATGGGATGCCGGTCGGCCGCCCCTGGCAAAAGGGCCCCGATCCCCGTCGAATCGGCATCAGCAAGGCCGAGCGCGAGTTCCGCCAACTCATCGAAGCCGAGCAGATTCCCCGGGCCAACGACCTCCTGACCTCCTGCTTCGACGCAGGAATGGCAGGAGACATGAAGGCCGCCGAGCTGTTCTTCAAGGTGTGCGGGCTGATCAAGAAGCCCAGCGACGATGCAGCGATTCAGCAACTCGCCCAGAAGCTATTGGACGGGATGCTGGAAGAGGCACGACAAAGACGGGCTGCCAATGGCGGCACCGGTCCTTGATGGCCTTGACGAGCTGCTGGAGCTGATCGAGGACGACGCTCCAAGCGGGCTGACTGTCGAACTGCTGGCCAACGGCCACGCCAAGCAAGCCGGCGCCCTTCGCGACCTGCTCCACAATCCGAACCGCTGGCACTCCTGGTTCACGTCTCGTCGTTCGGGCAAGACCACCGCGGCAGCCTTCGCCTTGGTGCTCTATGCCTTGGCAGCTCCCCGCCGTAACTGCATCTACATCGGTCTCACCAAGGCGCACGCCTGGGACGTCATCCTGCGCGAAATCGTGGTGCCCTTGCTCGAGCAGCGGGGAATCCCGCACGTCCTGAACAAGACGCGGCAGACGGTCACGTTTCCCAACGGGTCGGTGTGCTCGTTCGGCGGCTCGGACGACATGCGACACGTGCAGACCATCTTGGGCAACCGGCTGTCCCTGGCCGTGATCGACGAGCAGCAGAGCCAGTCCCCCAAGGTGCTCCGCGAGCTCGTGTTGCGCATCCTGCCCCCTGCGCTCTCTGACTCGGGCGACGGCCGCTTGCTGCTGTGCGGAACCTGGCCAGACATCGAAGCTGGTTTCGCACTGGAGCAATTCAGGTCAGGCCGCTACGTCACGCATTCGTGGGCCATGGTCGACAACCCGCACTTGCGGGACCCGGCAGCCGAGCAGCAGGCGTACCTCGACGCCACCGGCCGAACCCGAGATGACCCCGAGTATCAACGTGACTGGGAAGGCACGCCGGTCTGGTCCAACGTCGCCACGGCCTACCGCTACTCGGACAGGAACGCATGGGAAGGCGTCACCGCTCCGTGGTCACTGGCCCTTGACCTGAAGCCGGGCAAGCTGATCGCGGCCATGCCTCCCGATGGCGTGAACCTGTTCACGATCGGAATCGACCCAGCCAGCTCGTCAGACCGCTACGCCGCTGTCGTGTGGGGCTGGTCCTCGGTCAACCCCGTCGGCCTCTGGCAGGTTGCCGAGTGGACAACCGACCGAGGGGCATACACGGTCAAGTCTCAGTGGCTCGCAGCCCTCAAGCAGTTCGTGACGCACTACAAAGCGACGGTTCAGATCACGTCGGACTCCCAAGCAACAGCCGACGACGTTGCGCTGATAGAGCATGGCCTCGTCATAGAACCCGCCCAGAAGGGCCGAGGGTCGCTCAAGCAGCGCGTGGACAGGCTGTCTGACCTCCTGGCCACAGGACGCGCCCACGTGCTCAAGGGGAGCGCCCTGGAGCACGATCTTAAGCTGGCGAAGTTCGACCTGGAGGCCAGGGCCGAGGGGAAGTATGAATGGGACGACACGGTCATTCACCCCGACGTTGCTGACGCGGCTACTTACGCCTTGCCGGCGTACATCGAAGCGGTGGAGCGATTGCCCAAGATGGCACCGCCGCTGTTCGACGAGAACGCCTGGCGCGCCGCCTTTCGCCCGCCCCCTCCCGAGTACGGGTATGGGCAGCACGAAGAGGACAGCGAGTACGGAGGACCGAGCTAGACGTCTCGGGCGATCTGGCTCAGTCGCAGGTATGTCTCGCGGCTGATAAGAGGAGCCGTCCGCTCGCCCGTTGGCTCCCCGTTGTCGTCAATGACGGGCAGGCCGTTGTACCAGAAATCCAGGCACTCTTGGCGTGCGGCCAGTGTCTTCGGGAGCATGGCTTCGATTCCGGGGAAATCGCGCAAGGGCATCTCGGCCATTCTATGCCACGAAATCCCTGTGATGCGTGGGGAAGCTGCCAGATCGCCGCACGATCAAGCGCCTGTACGAGACCTTGAAGGACGCGCCGCCCAACCTGGCGTCATTGGTTGTCCGGCCTGACGGCAGCTTCGAGGCGCAATTCCGACAGCAGGGAGAGCCGGGCTCAAGTGGGCCTCATACGCCCGCGGTGGTGGGTTCAACTCCCGCCCCTGCTACCAAGCTCGTGCCGGGGAGCATCTTCCCCGACGACCAGAGCCCCATCGACGCCGCTGACCTGACGCTGAATCCGATCGACCTCAGCGACGAAGCGAACTGATGGGCCTCACCGTCGACAAGCAGGCAACTGCCGACGCCCGCCGCAAGGCACAGGGCCAGAGCGCGGACCGAACGTGGTGGAAGGCGAGCAAGGATCAAGTCGCCCGCCAACTCGCTGCGTGGTGCAACAACATCGAGTCCATGCAGTGGCAGCGACGGTGGGACAACCTCACCTATTACCGCTATCTCACCGGCCGATCTGCCGGCCCCGCCTCGTTCAACTACTCGCCGACGGTCAGGCCAAGCCGGGCCAATATGTGGTCACGGGCCCGGTTCGAGCCGCCCCGCTACAACGTGATCCAGCAGTGTTCGGATGGCTTGGCTGCCAGGGTCTACAAAGAGCGTCCGTTCGTGCAGGTCTGCCCGATTGCCGGGGACTTCAAGGCCCGCATTAAGTCCACCAAGCTCTCTCGTTGGCTGGACGGCGTGTTCTTCGACCTGAAGCTGTGGCCGACGGTGGAGCAGGTCGGTGAAGACGCACGGTGCTGGGGGTCGGGCTTCCTGCTGGTCGATGTCGACCCGATCGAGAAAATGCCCCGGGTCACGCGGCTGATCCAGGACGAGATCATCATCGACGAGAACGAAGCCGACGCCCCTGGCGGCCCTCGTCGTCTTGCCGTCCGCATCTTCGCCAACAAGGACGAGATGCTCGAGGCGTACGGTGACAAGTCGCCCGAGATTCGAGAGGCGATCGAGCACGCTCCCAAGGCGGAAGCCGGGCTCTACTTCGGCACCGACATCGACTATTCGAACGTCATCGTCCTGCGCATGGCCTGGAGCCTGCCGAAGGGGAACAAGATCAAGGGGCGCTACGTCCTGGCCATCGGTGACGTGGCCATCGAGGACAAGGAGTGGACGCGGAAGCGGTTCCCCTTGGCCAAGCTGCTGTTCAAGTCGGTGGCCACGTCCTGGTTCGGGATGGGCATGCCCGAGATGGCCCTGGGTCTCCAGCGCGACCTAGACCGCGACATGGCGGCCATGTGGGAGAACAAGCGGCGGGCGGCCTGGCCTCGGATCATCCAGGGAGCAGGCGCCAACGTGAACCCCGGCGAGCTCGGGGACAAGTCCAATGGCATTGTCCACGTCACGGGCTCTGTCGACGCGCTCAAGTTCGTCTTCCCGCCGTGGGCCGACGCAGCTCAGCTCCAGACCGTCGAGCGGACCGCCCGCCAGATCAAAGAGCTGTTTCGCATGAACGACCAGGCCACGATGGGCCAGCCCCGTCGCGAGCTGTCAGGAACGGCGATCGAGAAAGCGGAGAACGTCGACGACGCATCCCACCTCCCCCAGCTCCAGGGGCTCGAAGACTTCGCCGTCGACCTCGGGATGCTGCTGATCGAGGCGGGCGAAGAGTGCAAGCCCACGGTCCACATGCCGGGCCGCTTGGTCCAAGAGATCAAGTGGGACGACGTCCAAATCTCCAGCAACAGCTACTCCCTTCGTCCGTTTCCCGTCGGCCGGCTGTCAAAGGACATGGCCACGCGCCAGAAGCAGATCGACACCTGGTACGCGCAGGGGAAGATCAGCAAGTCGACGGCCATGCGCCTGGAGCAGGTCCCCGACATCGACGGGTTCATGGACCTGGTCAATTCCTCGGCCGACTTCATCCAAGAGGTGCTGGACTGCATGATCGAGGACGGCGTGTACATCCCGCCGACGGGGCTGGAAGACCTCGGAGCCGCTCACGAGCAGGCGCAGAGCCGGTATCTGCTGGAGCGCAAGCCGTCGATGAAGACGCCCCAGGACCGGCTGGACCTGATCATGAAGTACATCGTCGCGATCGAGCAGTTGATGGACGAAGCCGCCCCGGCCCCTGCTCCAGGCCCGGTCGGCATTCAGCCTCCGGCCGGCGCTCCGATGCCTGGCCCGGCCGGTATGGGCGGGGTTCCGCTGCCGCCGACGAACGCTGTTCCGCTGGCGGCATGAGCCGCACCCGCACATTTCGAACCTGACGGAGGCCGTCATGGCCGATCAGCCCGCAACCACGATCACAACCGAACCCGCTCCCGCCGCAACGCCTGCCGCCGAGCCAGCAGCAACCGTCACCGAGCCCGTCAAGGCTCCATCGCTCGCCGAGATCAAGGCCGCTCGCCGCGCCCCAAAAGCGGCTGCCCAGCCTGCCTCGGGTTCGGCTGGGTCTACGTCCTCACCTTCGACATCTTCGGCCCAGCCCACGAGTGTGACGCCTGCCGCGAGTGCCGGTGACAAGCCCACGACCGCTCAGATCGACATGGACGGCGAGGCGCTCAAGAACTTCACCGAGCTGAATCGCCAGTTGCGGGAGGCGCGGACCAAGACGAAGAACCTGGAGGACCGGATCGCCGGGTTCGGCCGTTTCGAAAAGGCTCAAGCGCTGGCGAAAGAGGGCAAGCACTACGACGCAGCCAAGGAAGCCGGGATCGACGTCGACGCTGCCCTGGCCGAAATCCTGGGACAGCAGGGCGGGGCCGCGACCTCGACGCAGATCGACCGGAAGCTGCTGGAACGTCTCGACGCCCTGGAGGCGGACAAGCTGACCCGCGACAAGGAAGCCGACGATCGCAAGAAAACGACCGTCGCCGCTTCCATCGAGGAAGACCGGAAGATCACGGGCAAGTTCGTGACCGACAACGCCACCAAGTACCCCTACCTGGCGAAGTCCCCCCGTCTCGTCGGGATGGCGTTCGGCGAGTATACGACGGCCAAGACGAAGATCGAAGCCACCGAAGGCCGGGAGCTGACCGGCGAAGAGAACGTGCGCCTGATGCTGGCGACGCTCGACACCTGCGAGGCCGAAAGCGTCAAGGAGTTCGGCGCCGCCGCCCCGGCAGCCAAGGCCGACGGCGAGGAAGCCAGCACGGGCCTCGATGGCGTTGCCGCTCGGGCTGGTGTTCGACAGCTAGCCTCGGCCGCCCCGAAGAAGCTCACCTGGGACGAGTTGAAGCGCGAGAGAGCGGCCAAGAGAGCCCAGCGCGCGACCACGTAATCCCTGTCTCATAGCAGTTCCGTTCGCACCCCGCGTCCACGGCGAAGTTCGCGCCGACCAAGACGGCATTTCTCCCCGCCCGGAAGGGCGGAAAGGACGCGGGTAGATGGCATTTTTCAACGCAAACGTGGACACGCTGCTCCGGAACGACCTGGAGCGCGCGTACGAGGACATGGCCTTCGGTGGCCAGTACGCCGCCCTCATCGGCTTGATGCAGAAGGAGGACTTCAGCGGCGACGCCAAGAAGGTCCCCCTCAAGCACGCTCTGGGCGCTGGTCAGTCGGCCACGGCGAGCACGGCCTACACGAATGCAACGCTGGCCGGACGGCAGGCGTTCATCGTCACGCCGTTCACCTGCCGCGGTGACTCGGTTATTCCGCTGGATCAGGCCGCGTTCACCAGCGGGGACGACAACTCCGTCGTTGACCTGCTGCTCGACGAGTCCAAGACCGCCATGGATAGCTGCAAGATGCAGTTTGACCAGGCGCTCGCGGGCGATGGTTCGGGCTGCATCTTCACGATCGTCAGCCACACGGGCTCCGGTCCGTTCGTCCTGACGCTCAAGAGCACGACCGAGGTCAACCGCATCACGGTCGGCGCGACCTACGTGACCAAGGCGACGCCGTTCGCGGCTTCGCTGGACACGGGTTCGTTCACCGTCACCAACGCATCGGCGCAGTCGAAGACCATCACGGTCACGGCGAACGCCTCGTGGGCTGGCGGCTCGAACGACACCCACGTAGGTGGCCTCCAGGGCACCGTTCAGGCCTCCACGGCCTTCGTGGTCTGGCCGGGCATCCCGGGCTGGATTCCACCGGCGGCGTCCCGCCCGGTCTCCAGCACGGCGTTCTACTCGGTGGACCGCACGATCAACGAGACCAAGCTGGCGGGGTACTACCTGTCCCAGGCCGGTCTCGGGCCGCTGGAGGCGATCGAGCAGATCTCCTACAGCATCGCCGACGTCCCGGGCGCTTCGCCCAACCTCTGCGTCATGTCGTTCAAGGTGCTGGGGAAGATCAACATCCAGCTCCAGACGCAGAAGCGGTACGTCACGGACAGCACGCAGGGTCCGAGCATCTCGGTCTTCTACAAGACCGTGGTCATCGACGGCCCCGGCGGCGCTGGCAGCATGAAGCTGGTTGGCTCGAGCAACTGGGACGAGGACAAGATCGCCGTGCTGGATGACAGCACGTGGGTCCTTGCTTCCCCGGGCAACAAGCCGTTCGTGCCCGACACGGTCAAGGGGACGCCAATCATCGACATCCCCGGCACCGGCACCGCGCTGGCCACGTATCGCGCTCAGGCGATCGTGTACTGCAAGGCTCCGGGCTACAACGGGATGATCACCCTCAGCTAAGGGGCATGAACCATGATGCCCTCGCAGGATGAAAAGACCGCCCAGTACGGACGGATCGAAATCGACCTGATGTTTACGGCCGGCGCTTCTGGCGCCGTGCCGTCGGCACTCACGGTGTCCACCGGGATCACGAGCGTGGTGAAGTCGACGAACGACTACATCGTCACGTTCGACCAGTCCTACCTCCAGTTCCTCGGAGGCGGGGGAAACATCATCCAGGCGACTCCGAGCGCGGCGGCTGCGTTCGAGGTGAAGCACACGGCGTTCAACCTCAGCTCTTCTGGGTTCGCCACCGTGACCGTTTCGCCGATGACCGCGGCTGGCGCTGCGACAGCACTGGCGGTGGGGGACATCCTCCAATACCAGTTCTACTTCACGACGGTCCCCCAGCCGAACAGCTGATGTCCCTGGCTGACGACATCATGAGCCGCTACCGCTCTGGAGGCGGTGGCGGCGGTGCGCCCGAACCCGATGCGGACGACAGCACGGAGAAGACGCCCGCCCAGATCGAAGCTGCCAAGGCGCTGATCGCCGCTGTCAAGAAGGGCGACGCGAACGCTGTCTGCGAGGCCGTAAAGACGATCGCATCGGAGTACTGAGGCCGTGGCCCTCGACGACCTGATCGCCCGGGCGCGGCTCGAATCAGGGCTGCGCGCCAACGCCTACTACGACAACGACCAGATCGTCCGCTACCTCGACGCGGGCGGGGCTGAGCTGGCGGACATCTTTACCGCCGCCAATCAGCACTACGTCATCAAGGAATTCGACTTCACGACGACTGGCGGGTCTGCCGCCGCGATCGTGTCTCTCCCATCGGACTTCCAGCAGGGTCACAGCCTGGAAATCTACCCGCAGACCTACAACGGGGTCTCCACGCCGAACCAGCAGACGCGGACGATCCGCTACCTGCCCAACTGGCTGAACCGGAACGCCTACGCCGGCAACGCATTCCCGCTGGTGATTGCTGGCGGGGGATTCGTCGATCCGGTCTACACGTTCCTGGACGCCAAGCTGCGGTTCTACCCCCCGCAACTGACGCCCGCAGCGCCGTTCAAGCTCTACTACACGCCGCAATGGACGACGCTGGCCGCCAAGCGGACGTTCACCGTCGATCCGTCCGACAACCCAGCCGGTCCTGACTGGTCATTCGCAAACGGGGCTTTCACCTCGGCGGACATCGGGGCAACCGTCACGCCCGCCTTCGCGGCTCCAAATACTGCGTTCAATATCGCCTACACGATCACGAACGTCCTCTCTCCCACGTTCATCGCCGTCACGCCCACCCCGGCCGGCGGATTCACCGGGCCGGCGAGCGGAACGGCGACGGTTGCGACGGCAGGCACGACGGACACGATTCCCGCCGTCATGGCCCCCTGGTCCGAGTACCTGGTGGTCTATGCCGCGATCGCCATCAACACCGACCGGGAGCGAGGGACGGGCGAGCTCGAACGCAAGCTGAACGCCCTCAAGGCTCGTATCACCTCCATCATCGCCGTTCGTCAGGAGGAGCCGCAGCAGCCTCCCCTTTCGCGCGGGGGCGCGGGCTGGGGCGATGGGTGGGGCGGCGGAGGCTGGGGAGGCGGGTGGTACTGACATGTCCGTCACTCTTAAGCAGTTCAACCCGAAAGACCCGGACGTTGTTCAGCTCCAGCAGAACACCGCCGACGCCGTTGTCGCGCTGTCCAAGGAGGCTGATCCATCGGTCGTGGTCCTATCGGTCTCTAGCAACACCAAGCTGGTGGGCAACGAAGACGTGGTCTTGGTGGATGCTTCGACGGCCACGTCGCAGATCTCTCTAGTCCTGCCCGGACCTCGCCAGCTCAAGACGATCTTGACGGTGAAGGTCACCAAGACCGGCTCGCAGTCGGTCATCGTCAAGGCCACCGACATCCCGAGCGTCATCACGATCGACGGCGGTTCGAGCATCACGCTTCAGAGCGGCTCCATTCGCGTTGTGAGTGACGGCCGCAACTTCTGGACGGTGTGACGTGGCAGACAACGCGCTCACCCCTGCCGTCGTCGACATCCCGTTCTGGTCGCTGAACCAGACGCCGCCCGATCACGCCGGGCCGACGGGTCGTCTGGTCCAGCTTTACGACTCGATCGTCACCCACTACGACGCCAGCGGGCAGAAGAAAATCCTGATCGACCCCCGCCAGGGGTTTGTGTCGCTGTCCAATGTGCTCCGCAATGCTCGGACGGGGGCAACCGAGTCCGACACGTGGGCCAGCCCGGAATTTCTGTTCGCGCTGGGGGATCAGCTTCTCTCGATCTGCTCCAGCCGTCCCCGGGTCTGGAATGGCTTCGACTGGACCAACTACGGCGGCACGGCCGACTCGGTCTATCCGAGCTCGCGCGTGGTCACGCAGCGGCTCTCCGAATCGGTCCTCCACACCGCGAACGACACGATCGCTGCTCCTGACCATGCGTGGCTTGGCGGAGTCACCTGCTCCGTCTGGGTCGAGCAAGAGTCGAACGCGAAAGGCGTTCCGACGACTACGTCTGCATGGGTCGGATTCCGAGCCGATGACGGGGCGTGGGTTCGCGTGCCGTCCCAGCTTCGGACCGCGAACGCGACGACGCCTGATTTCGTCGTGGCCAAGGTCGTCACCGATGGATCGAACTTCTGGGTCGTCTACAACACCGGTCCGCCTGAAGTCGCTCTCTTCACCGCCAACTGCTACGACATCCACGGCGTCCTACTGGCGACCAGGAGCGACATCACGCGGTTCTGGATCGCCGCTCCGGGATACTGGGACCTCTACGGGTCAAACATCGCTGGCGTTCTCCTGGCCCAGCCCGCGGCCTACAACGCCGTCGCAACCGATGTGCACGTCAACGTCAAGAAGCTGGCCCTGAGCGGAAGTACGATCACGGTCACCAACAGCGCTCTTTCGTCGGCCCACTGCATGGGGCCGGTTTCATGGCTGACGAACGACCTCTCCGGGAACTTCGTTTATCTCGCAACCGTAGGCATCCCGCTGGCGGGGGCACATGGGAGACTCTGGGCGTACGAAATCAACTCGTCCACGCTTGCGCAGACGCACGAATACGACGTGAACGAGTTCCCCGAGCTGCTGCCGGATTCAATGACGGGGTGGGTGGAAGATGTAGCGGGGTCCCGCAAGGTCAACATCTCTTACTCGGTACTCGCGCGGCTGCGCTCCGACGGAGGGCCACCCTACGATCCGCAGACGCGATACACGCGTACGGTGTTCTGCACGCGGACTGACTTCGCAGACGTTACCCGCCAGACCAATGGCGTGATCCAGCAGTCCAGGGCATTCGCCATCGACGGCGAGTATCACGCCTATACGTACTTCCAGAGCGGCAGCGGGCAGGCGCTTCCTGGCGCGGCGGAGACCGTTCCCGTATCGGGTGGGGACTACTTCATCGGTGACAAGGTCCAGCCGTTGACGTTCACGGGAGGTGGAACGGATGGTCCGCCGTTCTCTCCACGTGTCGCAGGCATATTCACGGGACTTGCTGGCTTCACGGGAAAGTTGATCACGGGGACAGATACCGTCGCGCTGACCGACTCGACCACCGCCGGACTAGCAGGACTGCCGGCAAATACGCCGGTCTTGAAGTGGACGTTTGCAAACGCCACCCCAACCATCTCTCGTGATGGCGACATCTTGAAGGTGAACAGTTCCAGCATCCCGTCCGCCAATTTCCAATGGGACATCTACACCGGGTCGGGGGCTGGCATCTGGTATACGGCGACCACGAACAGGCTCGGAGGCACGGTCGTTCCGGGGACGTTCACGGCTACTGGCACCGTCGACGTCATTCAAGTCGCCCGGTACACGCTTCCTGCGCTCAGCACGGATATCCCGCCTGATGTAATGGGTCTGTTCGTGCCGGGCGGGACGATCACGATCGCGGGGGCGAGCAATCCAGCCAACAATGGAACGTTCACGCTGATCAAACGCGATTCACTTTTGACCGGACTGGATAACCTGCCGCTGTCCAGTTTGGCGCCTGCCGGCGGCTCGTTGTGGTGCGTTCTGACCACGCAGGTCTCCGATGGCTCATTCTCAGGCACCGCTACGGTCTCTGCCTCAAATCCCTACTTCTGGTTCTTCGGTGGCGAGCTGTTCACTGATGCCGACCTCAATAGCTTCCTGACCATCACCGACAACCCGGTCACGGAGAACAACGCCGATCACCTCGACGTGATCACCGCTAGCGCATCGACGTCGCTAGAGGTTGACCATGCGCAGGCCGCCGCCACTGTTGCGCAGATCTTCTCATCTCCCCCGCCGTTTCCGACGGTGAGCTTGAATCTCAAGGACGACTCGAAGGCTCTCACCTTCGTCTTCTCGGCCGAGACGTTCGATTACACGTACCAGGGCGCGTCCCTGTCGATCACCGGGGCTCAGCATCCATCGGTAAATGGCATCTACAAGATTACCCAGGTCATCGACGCGCAGACGATCCGAGTAGTATCGACGAGCGGTGCCACGGGCCAGCGCTCCGAGACGTTCGGCGGCGACTTCAGCTTGCCTACCGTTGTGATCCAGCGGGGAACGAACGTCCAGCCCCAGACTCAGCCCACGTGGTTCGTCACGCCGCTCACCGGCTCACAGCCCCAAGTCGGATGCTTCGAAGCTGGCCTCGCTTACGCTGATTGGAGGTTCGACGGCGCGACTGATGAGGCGCCCGACCTCGGGCCACAGGACTGGTACCGCTTCTGTCTGTCTTCGACATCCGCCCCATTCGGCACGATTCGTCAGGTGGTCTTGCCGTTCCGGGCAACGTCGTTCACGCAGGTTTCGATCGCCACCGTCGGAGCCACGCCGATCGATATCGCCAACACGGCCGAGGCGTCCACGGTCGGACTCAAAATATTCCGCTCGCAGGGCACCGGGGAAGGCGTCGGAGATGCCGGCAAGCTTCTGATCCCGGGCCTGCTCGCCGCCGAGTTCACGCGCAGTGGGTTCGCGGAGTCCAACTTCAACGTCGGTCCCGAGGCTCCGTGGGTGGTCATCGAAGAGACCGACGCGACGACCCACTTCGCCCTCACACCGGGCCAGACGTATACGTATCAGCTCATCGTCACGACGACACTGGAGAACGGGGACGTCGTCCAATCCAAGCCATCTCCGGCGATCCAGGTGACGATGACCGGCACCAACAACGTCGTCACGCTGGGCGGGCGAGTCCTGGCCCCGCTCACTACGGCCGGTGCTCCGGTCGCCAACACCTACGGCGTCACGAACCACCGCAACACGACCTATGCGATCTCCCGATCTACGGTCGTCAACGGCGTTCCCTCGACGCAACTCCACCTCATCACGAATCCCGGGGCGCCGAACGCGATCTTCAACGGCACGCCGCCGGGCTCGGGCTTCACCTTCCCCGATCAGTTCACCTGGAACTACCGCGACTCGAATCCTGACGCTGGTGTTCAGACAACCGAAGTCATTTACGCCGGCACACTGGGGCAGGGGATCGCCCCTCATTTTCCCTGTCCTCCCTTCCGCCATGCCACGACGTGGGCGAATCGGCGGTGGGTGGTCGGCTACGACGGAGCTGTCTGGATGTCGGCCGAGCTCCAGGACGGGGAGGACACGTGGTTCTTTCCCGGCTTCCGCTACCCGTTCCCAGAGGAAGACCCGGCGGTGTGTGTCGTCGGGTTCGAAAACTTTCTCTTCATGTTCTGCGCGAAGTCAATCTGGCGCATCGGGATCACCGAGCTGCCGAATGCGACGCTGACGTCTGGCTCGATGCCGCCGCCGGTGAAACTGCCGTGGGCGATGGGCTGCTCGGGCTATGCCGTGGCGATGTCGGACGTCGTGGCGTACTCGTCCAGCGTCGACGGGGGACAGCAGGTCTGGGCGATCACCCGCAACCTGGCGAACGTCTACCTGTCCGAGCCGATCAGCGACACGTTCACCGACAACAACCTGGTCAGCGGGATGGCCGTCGACGGGAAACAACGGCTGCTCGTCCTGGCCAACGACACGAACGTTCGCGTCTACGATCCCATTCCACGCGAATGGTACGTCTGGCGCATGCCTACGGTCCCGAACCTGATCGCGTCCTACCAGGGACAGCCGACGTACCAGGACGGCGCGTTCGTGGTGCAGCAGTCGGATTCTCAGTTCGTCGACACCTACAACGGCTTCGTCACCGACGTCATGATCGATCTGACGCTCTCCAGCCTCACGTTCGCCCAGGTACGAGCGGTGAAACGGCTGTGGGAGGCGCAGATCATCGGCGAGGGACACGGGGCCTGCAACATCAACGCGGTGATCTCGTATCCCTTCAGCACGGAGCCCCCGACGACGTTCGGGCCGTCGCTGGTCAACGGTGTCGGCGATCTACTGCTGGCCATCAACCCGGCTGTCGAAGACGCGGGGGAGTTCGTGATCCGCATCTTCGGTTCGGTCGAGGGGATCGGCTTGCCCGGCCGCTGCTTCTCGCTCGAGATGCTGTCGTGCGAAGTCGGGCTAGACTCTCGCCAGGGCCTTCGAAAGCTGCCCGACGGGTTCCGCTTGGTCGGGACCTAGCGCTTCATTGCGCGGCCATCTTGAGTACGTAGCTGGCCTTCCCACAGGGTACGTCCGCGACCAGATAAGCGGTGCACACGCCGCCGCCCTCGGCCGCTGACATCAGATATGGGCCGTTTGGATTGCCCGATCCGTCGGTGGTGTATGCGCCGGACACCTGAATCGTCTGCGGGGCCCCGGCGCAACCGGACGTCAACGTCGCGGTCCCCGTCCAGTCGGAAGCATTCAACGGGCAGCCGCTATCATCCAGCGGCCCAGTGACGGCACCGCCGCACCCGAAAAGAAGCAGGGACAAAATCGCAGCTCGCCACATGCCTCAAGCGTTCACCCATTCGCTGCGACGCGCAAGCTAGACGCCCGTTCAGGGAGCCACGAAATCCCTATGTGGCATGGCCGGTGCACTGTCCGGGCTCGTTTCGGGCCTGCTGGGAGTCGACAATCCATCGACCGCCCAATACGGCGGTGAATCAGACGAACTTCGCCGCCAGCGAGAGGCAGCGGCGGTCCAGCAGGCGCAGAACTATGCCGGGGAATCAGGCCTCGCCGCCGGTCTTGGCAGAACGATCAACGGCACCGCCGGTCCTTCGGTAGCGCAGACCCAGCTTCAGCAGGGGCTCGATACCTCGAACGCCGCAGCCATGGCGGCCGGAGCCGGCACAAACGGCGTGAACAGCGTCCTGGCGCGCTACCAGGCCCGCCAGATGATGGGAGACCGCGCCGCCCAACTCCAGCAGCAAGCAGCCATGCTCCACGCGCAGGAAGTCGCCCAGGCCCAGCAGCAGCTTGCCCAGCTCCGAGCCGCGATGGGGGGACAAAACATCGGCCTCTACGGAGCCAACCTCCAAGGCGGACTCGGCTACGACCAGCTCAAGGCCCAACTGGATCAGGCGAACGCCCAGCGGGACACCGTCCTGGGAGCCGCTGGTTTGTCCGGTCTCTCCCAGCTCGGGGCCTCATACTCCGGCGGCAAGGGCGGCAGCTCGGGAGGTTCGTAGCCCGTGTCGGCGCCATTCGCGTTCGACCCGAACATGCCGGGGGCGGTAGACCTCGGTCAGGCACAGCAGCAGGCGGCGAACTTCATGAACTCGCCCGCCCCGGCGCCCGTTCCTGACGCGCTGCCCGGCCCTGGCACAATTCTTCCGCCACTCACGACCTCCAGCGCCGACCTGGCTGCCGGGCTCATGGCTCGCCAGCCGAACGCCGTGGTTGCGGTCCCGCCCCGCCCGCAACCCGCCCCGCTCCCGGCTCCCCTTCCTGGCGCCGCTCCGCTGGGCGCTCCCCCGCCGCCTGCCCCGGCCATGCCCGCCCCGGCTCCCGCCCGCGCGCCGCGAGGTGGCGGTGGGGCCCAGCGGACTGACTCGCTCGAGCAGGACATCAACAAGATCGGCCAGCAGACCGAGGCCGGGATTCAGAAGGTCCAGCAGGCCAAGGCCGAGGGGAACGACGAGCTGGTCCGAGCCCAGCAAGACCTGTCCGTCCAGCAGCGGATGGACGCCCAGGAGCTCGCCGGCCGGCAGGAGCTTTACCGCGTAGCGAACGAGCATGCCGAGGCTCAAGAGCGTGAAGCACTCCAGAAGGCCCGCGACTACACGATCCCCGACTTCTGGAAGGGTGCCGAGGGGTCCCGGGTTGGGTCGGTCATCTCCGTCGCTGCCGGTGCGATCTCGGCCGGCATCTTGGGCGGTCCCAACAACGCCCTGGCCACGATCAACAAGTACACCGACGACTACTTTCACAAGCAGAAAGAGAAGATCGACAACCTCTACAAGTACGCCGAGCAGACCGGACGCCTGAACAGCGAGACGCGCATGCGCTACGCCCAGGAGCTGACCCAACTCCAGGCCCAACACGTTGCCGTGCAGCAGTCGATCATCACGCGGATCGAGTCGGTGAAGACCAAGAACCAGGGCCTCGTCGACGAAGCTGGTCTCGATGGCCTGCTGGCAGCCGCCAAGTCCGATCAGGTCAAGCGCGTCGAAGACTACCGGACGAACAATGCCCACATCGCCCAGATGAAGGCGCAGACGGCGGCTAGCTACGCCAGCGCGGCAGAGTCGCGCGCGAAGGCTGCGGCGGCCGGGCAGGCGGCAGCAGGCGGCAGTCCCAAGCTTCTCCTCCAGCTCTCTGGGCAAGTCCAGCAGCAGATCGACAAGGACCCAGAAGCAAAGGAAACCTTTAAGGCGCTTCAGAAGTACCAGGAGGCGCAATCCGCCCTTCAGTCGGGAACAGGCATCGGGAACAAGCTGGTGATCGACGAGATCACGAAGGCCGCCACCAGCCTCGGTGCCCGCCCGCAGTCGATCAAGGTGTTCGAGCAGGCCACCGGCGGGGCGTGGGAACGGCTCAAGGGCGACATCCAGAAGCTTCAGACCGGCAATGCCCTGACGCCCGATCAGGTCGCGAACGTCCAGAAGTTTCTCAACTACACGATCCAGGAGAAGGAACAGAAGCTCCAGGGTGTCCGCGAGCGGATTGCCACCGGCATGAAGGCCAACCCGGCCTACTCGGCGCATCCCGAGGTGATCGAAGGTGCCCTGTCGCAGCATTTCGGAGCCCAGAAGGCCGCGCCGACGGCTGCCCCCGCTGGCGGTGGACCACCTCCCGCCGTTCTTGACCAAGCCCGCCGGGCTCTGTCCGATCCGAACGCCCCGCCCGCGCTCAAGGCCAAGGCCCGGCAAATCCTCGGCGTGGGAGCCTGATCATGGGCGACTACGACGCGCTCTCCGCTTACGAGCCAGCGCAGGGCGGCGGGGGTTATTCAGACCTCGCCATGTACCAAGTCCCCGGCTCCCAGCCGGCGCCCCAGGAACAGCCTGGGACCGGGGAATCAATCCTCCGCGGCGCGTTCCAGGGGGTGACGCTCGGGTTTGGTGACGAGCTGACGGGGCTCGTTCGCTCGCTCGTCGACAACACGAGCTACCAGGAGAACCGAGACGCCGCCCGGCAGTTGAACAAGAACGCCCAGGAGGCGCACCCATTCGCTTATGGCGGGGCGGAACTGGCTGCCGGGCTGGCAACCCCCATCCCCGGCCTCGGGGCCGTCAAGGGCGCTGGCGTTGCGGCACACGCCCTCCACGCCGCTGCTGCTGGTGGGCTGGCTGGTCTCGGCGCGTCGGAAGCCGATCTGATGAAGGGCGACTTCGGCGGGGCCGTCCACGACACGATCCAGAACGCCATGATCGGCGGCGCCCTGGGAGTCGTCGGGAGCAAGCTCGGGAAGGTGGTAGGCGGGGCGGCTGAATCGTCGGAGGAGCGGGCGATCAAGGCCCTCGCCGGGGGAGAATCCAAGACCTCGGGAGCCGCTTGGCAGAAGACCAAGCGCATGGTCAACAACCCGGAGACGCGCAACATCCTGCGCGAGCCGGTACAGCTCGAAAACGACGCCGGGAAGACGGTCACGACCACCCTGGAGAAGTCGGCTGGCAAGTCCCCCGACGTAATCCAGGGGATCGTCGACGAGCAGACCTCCCGCATCAATGGGGAGCTTCGCCCCATCTACGCCAAGGCGGACGCCAAGAGCGGAGGAGTATCGCTCAAGGACTACATCGGCCACCTGGACGAGCAGATCGCCAAGACGGCGGACATGGCCCCGGCGGAAGCCCGGGTCTACAAGGCCGCGATCAGCGAACTCAAGGAAAACGCGATCCAGCAGTGGGGCCAGCGCAATCCGAACCTGCTCCAGGCGCTCGAAAGCTCCGAGGCCCAGCAGCCCCAGGTTCGCAACGCCATCATGAAGCAGTTCGACGTCAAGATTCCCTCAGAAGACGTCCGGGCCGAGGCTACGGCGCTCCAGAAGATCGGCTTCAAGACCGTCGATCCCCTCAACCCAGGTCTACAAACCCAGGTCAAGCGGGACATGGGGAACATGGTCCGGGACTTCGTCAACGGTCACGTCATGCAGACGCTGGGGGGCGAGGATCACTCCAAGCTGCTGGGCCTCAACAAGCGCATGAACGCCTGGCTGGGGGTCGGAACCGTCGCGGCTGCTCGGGCCGAGAAAGAGGCGGCGGGACGGGTATCGATGGGCGGGCACGCCTCCAAGCTGCTCGGTCACGGTTCGTTGCTCGGCGCTGCCGCACTGGCTGCCCACGGCAACATCGCCGGGGCGGTTGCCGCCTATGCACTACCGAAAGCCATTGAACATGGCCCCGCGGCTGCTCGAGCGGTCACCCGGGGAGTCGCCGCAGTCGATACCCGGCTCAAGGCGGTGGCGGACGCTGCCGCAGCGGGGAATCCGTTCGCCCAAAAGCTTCTGGCCGGTATTCGCCAAGCCCCGGGAGGCGCCGCCCGGCTGGCTGCACTGGAGCGCGGCCAAGGTTCGGCGCCGCAACCCGCACCGGAGGGCCAGCCAGATGCCTCTTTCGTCCTCGCCCAGCAATAAGGCCCGCTCAGCCAACATCGCGACGGAGATCGCCGCCGGAAGGCCGACCAAACAAGCCGTAGCGATCGGCTATTCCAAGCAGCGGGAAAACCGCAAGAACGCCCGGGGGAAAGTCACGCTGGAGCAGGTGAAGGCAGAACGGCGAAAGAAGTCATGACCGAGCTGCCTCCCATCGATCCCGTCGAAGCCCTGATGGTCACCGTCGGGCTCAAGGCGATCATCTCGCGCCAGGTGGAGAAGTTCCGGAAGTCAGACCTTCGCGAAGCCGCTGAGCTGCCGAAGGAGATCACCGACCTGGCCAAGAAGCTGGTAGGTGATGAACTTCGGGGCGGGGGAACGTCCGATTTCAACTACCGCGGCATGCTCAAGGACCTGGCCCGGGGCTGGGACTCGGAACAGGTCGAGGAGATGATGGCGCAGTTCCCGCCCGAAATCGGCGAGCACACGACCGGCTTGGTCGTTCGAGCCAAGGCCGTCATCGATGCCCTGACCACCGACTACCCGCAGACGAACTATGTGACGGCCACCGGGTCGATCAACCTCCTGCCGTCGGACAAGAAGATCTTCAAGTTCGTTCAGGTGCTCGAGGTTCTCTGCGATCCGCTCTCGGTGTTCAGCCTCATGGCCGACGGGGGAATTCTGGCCACCCAGGTGGCGATCATGCGGAAGGTCTACCCGACGCTATCCCAGGCCATCGACGCGGCCCTGCTCGATGCCACGGTGACGGCCAAGGCGCGATCCAAGGCGTTCGAGCTTCCCCCCATCACGGAGATCGGAGTCCGGCGCTGGTTCAACCAGGGACCCCTGTCGAAAGACGGGCTCAAGAAGTCCCAGGACAGCGTGGCAGCGGCCAACCAGCGCAAGGCGGCTGCGTCAGCCCCTCCGACCGGAGCCCCTATCCCACGCGCCCAGCAAACCCTCGCCCAGAAGGTGGAAACGCAAATCTGACCACGAAATCCCTGTGTAGCAGCCCATGGCTGACATGTTCTACGGGGATGGGGATTCCTGTAACACCATCCCCACGCAGGCGATTTCCGGGACGACGCCGGTCGTCAGTTTCGTCGAGATGCGCCGCCTGGACGACGTCTCGTTTCAGCTCATCACGTCCGGCACCGTCGCCGGGACCTGGCTGATCGAGGCGTCCAACAACTTCGTGGCCGCCATGAACGGCAACGCCTATGGGTCGGTGTCCAACGGCACGGCCACCGGGACGTTCACGGACGTCACGGCCATGTTCACGGTTCCGGCCGGTACGGCGATCGTGAACCCGGCCGGCTCGACAACGAACCAGTTCGTCATGCCGAAGACCCGGATGCGCTGCCGCACCCTGCGGATCACGTTTACGCCCTCGGCGGGGGCGGGGAACGTCACCGCGCTCGTCAACGCCAAGAGCTGGGGCTGACAGTGGGACAGACGAACGTCCCGACCGATCACCTGGACCTGGTCCCTGGTCCGACGTCGCCAATCAGTGATCCGAATTCGATTCGGCTCACGATGTCATCCACTGGCGTACAGGCCAGCGTCAATGGAGGAGTCCCAGCGGCGATCGCTGGCTCCGTTGTCCTGAGTCCTTTCCAGGGCCGAATGAACACGCTCTGCAACTCCCTGGCTACGTTGACCGGGAAGCGCTGGCTCGCCCTCGGTACCTACCCGGCCGGCGTGGCGATCGCGTCGCTGACGAACAACCAGACCGCAATGTCGGGCGGCGGGATCAAGGCAACTGCCACCCCCCTGGCGTTGACCAACAGCCTCGTCCAGACGCCGAAGACGCTGCCTTGGTTCGTTGCTGCGCGTGGCGTTGTGACTGGAACGTTTACCAGCACGAACTACGGCCTGTTCGGCATCCACGATGGTACCAACGATTTCGCCAGAGCGGGTTACGCGGGCGGAAACTCGAACAGCTTCTGGTACGTCGAGGTTTCCCACGGTGGCGTGGGAACCGTGCAGCTCAGTTCCACCGCGCTCGACAACAACGTGCACGACTTCGCGCTGTTCTACGACGGCTCGACGGCGCTGAAGTTCTACCTGGACAGCGTGTTGATCGCGACGATTTCGACGCTGACCAACTTCCCCACGACCACTCAGGTCATCATGGCGATGGCCAACGTAACCGCCCTGACGCTCACCGAAATCTTCTACGCCTTCAACGAATCGTAGGCCGGGGCTGAAATGGCCGAGAGTAGCAGCGACCATTTCGACCTCTATCCGGGGCCGAATGTCATCAGCCCGCCGAATGCCGTTCGTTTGTCGATGGGGTCTGCTGGTTTGCAGGCCAGCGTCAACGGAGCGGCGCCGGGGCCGATTGCCGGCCAAACAGGCCTCATCTCCGGAGGCACAAGCGGCGCCGACCTAACCAACGCGATCGCTGCCGCAAATGCCGCTGGCGGCGGAACCACGATCGAGCTTGGCAAGGGTACCTACAACTGGATAGCGAAGGGGACGGCCAATCAGAGCGCGATTCAGGTCGTCGGGAATGGCCCCGGATCAACATTCTTGCGGCTCGACGATGCCGGCGGTTTGGCCGGCGACGATGCGTTCCTGGTCAACTCGGTCCTAAACTTCGCGCTCCGAGGGATGACCGTCATCGCGGCTAGCCCGCGCACCGCCGGCTCGGTCGTGAAGGTTCTGGGCGTCAACAATATCACCCACACCCCGGCCCAACGGACCCGTCAGTACACGATCGAAGACGTGGACATGGAGGACCAATTCAACGGCGTGGTCTTCAACGATGGTCCCGCAAACGCTGGAGCATGGGGCGGGTTCATCAATCGGTGCGAGTGGGTCAGGTTCAACACGGGCGGCGTTGGAATCTGGGTGAACAGCCCGCACGGCGGCCAGCACTACATCTCGAACCTCAAAACCTACAACTCCGACTCCATCGCCGACGCGAGCCGGGCCCTTGCTGCCATCCGCTACCAGGGCGGGGCCGACCTCGAGCTGGACAACGTCAACACGATCTACTTCCGCACCGGGCTTCTGATCGACCCGACGACGTCAGGGGCAAACGTCACCATCGCCCGCGGCTGCGAGTTCGACAACAACACCCAGGCCAGCGTGAAGATCGCCCCGTCTGGAAGCGGGAGCGTCCTCGGCGTCACTGTCGCCGATGGCTGGGGATACACGCCTGCCAGCACGGGTCAGCCGTGCATTCAGATCGACGGCGGCGAGGCCATCATGATCACCGAGAATCAGTTCTGGGGTTGCCTCCAGGGCGTTCGGGTGAGCGGTCCTGCCCGTCGGGTTCTGGTCAGCAAGAACGACGCATCTGGGTCAACGGCAGGCTTCTACGCGACGTCCAGCGCTGCCGGGTTCCGTTTCCTCGGCAACGTCTGCAACGTCCACGCTGGCGTTACGCCGACGGTCGGCATCCAGGTTGACGCCGGCTGCGACCACTACGTGGTTACTGACAACGACGTGCACGAGGCAACGACGCCGATGACGATCACGCCGGTGGATTCGGCCAACCGGCGCATCTCCACGGGAAACATCACAGCGTGATGTCGTCCAGCAGTCGAATCAACCTCGCCGCCTTCGTCGAACCAAGGTCGGAGAACAGCATCAAGAGGCGGATCAGCCGGGCTCGCATGGGGGCGAACCTAGCATGACCTGGCACCACGTCGCGGCTCTCATGATTGCCGCTGCCATGGTCATCGCCTGCGGAGTCTCCGACAAGTGCAGCGCCAACAGCTTCCCGCACGTTGTCCAGCTCGCTACGGCGATCGTGGCCGGAGCCTTCGGACATGCAGGGGCACAGGCCCGGTTCAAAGCCCCGAACAAAAACGACCAGCACGACCCAGGCGATGGGAACAAATGAGCCAATCAGCGACCTCGACGTCGAACTTGCAATCTGGAGAGAGTGCGAGGGAGCGCTATCGGCTCTCCAGGGAGCTTTTCAGAGAGCACGCGAGGTCATGCCTGGCCTTCCACTCCCTGCTCGTGAGGTTGCTCGAGTCGAGCTCGCCAGGATCGCAAGAACAACCGGAATCCTCATCCTCCGTTGCGCCTTCCCCGAGTACCTAGACGAAAGGAAAGACCCATGAGCGTGTTTCTCCGCATCCTGGCTGTTGTTGGAACCGGCGCCGC
>Ga0070684_100000442_pt1 | contig 28430 bp, 22 predicted proteins | sample KBSC723LmetaG_FD_65653 | JGI IMG/M metagenome (GOLD analysis project Ga0070684, IMG submission 65653) | Corn rhizosphere microbial communities from Kellogg Biological Station, Michigan, USA - KBS C7.2-3L metaG | ecosystem: Host-associated > Plants > Roots > Rhizosphere ...
CCGCGAAGGTTAAACTGGATGGTACCGTCACCGCCGTTGCCGATGTTCAGGTTGACAGTTCCGCCCGCCTGCTGCGGGATAAACTGCTGCAGGTCGGTGGCACTGCGGATACCGAGTTTTTCAATGTCCTGCGGGCGGTACGTGTCCACCGGGTTCGGGCCGGTCTCTTCCGCAGTCGGAATGTTTGAACCGGTCACGACGACGCGCTCGACCTCAGCCGTGGACGGCGGAGGAGCTGCAGGCTCGGCAGGCACAGCCGGAGCCGGCAATTGCGCGAACGCGTTAGACGCAAGAATTAATGGAAATCCGACGCCCGCCATCAAAGCGAGACGAAGGAATCTAAACGTTTTTAGTGCGTTTTGTGTCATTAGTTTCTCCATTGGTTTGGTTAGGTTTCGAGAGGCTTATAAAATTTCTAAGGCCCTGACAAGCTTTTTTTTCACTTTTTTGAATTTTTTTTGAACGACGAAATGAGGGCATTTGTCGCTCGAAGTTCCCCTCTAGCGGAAGGCCCCAAGGCGTGGCAAGCCTTTTTTTCACTTTCTTGAAAATTTTTTTGGCCCAAAAACGGCTTTTTACAGCCCGCGATTACACTAATTGCGCAGAGCAGGGGTTCGAATCAGGATGACGAATCTTCGCGGCCGTTCGTTAGGGCGCGGCCTTACGCAGGGACCACCGAAGGCTAAGGCGAAGCGAGCAATTCACAGCGAGCTTTGCGATTGGCCGTCGTTCAAGTGAAAGGAATTGTAGCGACTTGAAAATGCCATCCGGTTCAGAGCGCTTTGTGAAGCGACAATGAAAAGTACGAGACCGGCGAACAAAATCGTTTTGGGCCAGTCACTTGGAATTCGCGACAGAACGCAGTCAAAGGCCTCGGCGTAAAGCAAGAAGAACGGAACTGCGGCAGCGCTGAGCAGCCGTCCGGAAGTGAAATAGGGATGCTCGCGCGACGGATAAGGGCAAATCCCGAAATCGAAGGCAATCGACAGAACCGCAACGAACAAGACCAGCACAGCGAAGCTCGCCGCGGCGAGGCAAAGACTCTCTCGCTGGAACACGGTTAATTGGGTGATACGCGGAAACAGACTGATCAGGGCCACCGCGATCGCAACAGTGGAGGAGATCCAGTAAAAGGCGTCGCCCGTTTGAAAAGCGAGTCGTTTGCCATGCCAGATAAACTCGCCCCGCCAAAAACTGGCAATTAATTCCGGCCAGAACTCTTTCAAACCATTCAGCGTGAAAATTGGATGTGGCCACCAGTTGCTAATGGGTTTGCGAGTCCAACCGAGGAAATCAATTTTCGAGGCGGTTCCGGTCAAATCGCCGAACGTGTGAACGTTCCAGGCAAACCAAAGCGCGACCGGGACGGCTGCGGACACCAGCAACAGAGCGAGCGCTGCCAAAGCTTTGTCCAACTGTTTCCCATGTCTGACATCTCGAATTTTGAAGATGCACGTTAGCCCGACGACCAAAAAGAGAGCGAGATTAGGTGTCTTGACGAGACAGGTCGCAGCCAATGCCAGTCCCGTGCAGAATGCCAGCGAGAGAGGCGGTCGCTCGGTCTGCAGCAATTTTATCAGTCCCACAAAGGCGATTCCAAACCAGAGCGATGAGAACGAATCGCTTTGTATCGAATAAAATGTGGTCTGCGGCCAAATTGCCAGCAACAGCGGAACACTGAGATGCATGAATTCCCGATCGGGAAATACCAACTTTGCAGCGACGTAACCTACCCAGACCACTGCCGCGGCGACAAACACGTTCAAAAGACGAACCCAATAGCACAGCCAGCCGCCGCTAATGCCCAGAGCGCGGCCAAGATTTAGCCACAAGCCTGCAATACCATAATAAAGGGGCGGTTCCCCTGATTCGTGGTTCTCATTGGATCGCCACCATGCCGAATTCCTTTCCACGACTTCCTCCCTCTGTTCAGTTGGTAACGTCCAGTTTGGGTGCGGGAAATCGTTTGTCGCGAACTGCCCGGGAGCCATGAAGTACTCCGGACTGCCGTATAGGGCGATGAAGCTTGCCGATTCGGAAGAATAATGACCCAAATCGCGTGGCAAATCGCCTCGCGCGTATTTCATCACTAGATCGATGTGCGCCTGCTCGTCGACGTTGTTAAAAAACGGAAACGCCGCGCAAAATGTAAAAACGCGAAGTGCGGCAATCGCGCAGAGCAACAAGATTAACTTTCGCCCATGCCGCGCCGCAAATCTGGACGCCACGCTCATCGACGATTTCCCTCGATCACGGAAAGCTTCCCATATTCGCTGATCACGGGCGCAACGCCTGCCAGTTGAAAACGGCTCTCCACCGGCGCGCGAAAAGGGGAATCGGTCTCAAGGACAATCGCAGTGCGCCCCGCCGGATCCGGTTCGTGCCATGCAATTGCTTCAGGGTAAACTCGATGTTGATAACCGAAAAAGGAATCGGAGACAGCGAACGCTTCATGGCATTCGAATAGCAGCGGGTAAACGAAAGAAACAGTGGTCCATACGCCGGTTACACCGCTTTGACTCAGGCGACGTTCGACGCCGTCCAGATCCGCGCCGGGGATTCGCGTCAAACAATAATCTTCTCCCTGATCGCAGAGTGTTAATGTTTCGATTTGATTGTGGCGGGCTGTGTCGAACATCACTGCAATTCCCGTAATTAGTGTGGTGGCAAAGATCCCAGCTGCGCTGAGGCGAAGCAGAGTTCTGGAAGAAGCGAAGCAGCGTTCGAGCAATCGGCCAGTCAGCACCGCAACAAAGAAAGAACCGCCCAGAAAATAACCGGGCACTCGGAATGGTGCGGTAACGTACGGAACAAAGCATGCCAATATCAGGAGCAGCAGAAGCAAATCTCGCTCTTGATCACTACGCGCGAAACCACCGCGAATTGCCTCCGCAATTTCTGACGGCGATCGAAGGAACGGCCACGCCGCAACGCCTGCAGCCAGCAGCGCGATCGTGTAGAATACGAACCCGGCAGCAGGTTTCTCCGAATAGTACCAAAGCACGGTATCGGCGCCGAAGAATTTCGGCATCTCCGTTACAAAAATCTGTGAGAGCGTCCCGGGGCGGTAAAGCGTCGTAACTCCACCGCCACCAGTTTTCTCGAGGACCGATTTCCAGTTCGCGAAACCGTGCGTGAGGTTGAACACTATGGCTGGCGAGTAGCCGGCGATGAAACCGGCGAGCGCGACCAGCGCGTTCTTCAACGACAAACTTCGGCGTATCAAAATGAGAACCCACAGCGCGACGTTAAACGCGATTCCCAGCTCCAAACTACAGATGCTCAAGCCGGAAATAACACCAAACAAAAGAAATAGTGGCCACCTTCGATTGGGCTTCGATTGAATCGACACCAGGAGAATCGTTAGCAGAGGAATCGAAAGAAAATACCAGGAATAACCTCTTACCTGAAAGTGCCACTTGAGAAGTGACGGAGTGAGCGCAAACACGATCGTGGCCAAAAGGGCTGTGCGTTGGTCATAAAGCGCCAGGCACATTCGATAAAACAAAAAAAGACAAAGCAGTGACAACAGGACAATGCAGCTCTTCAACGGAATTATACCGACGCCGAAGAATGCGAACGCAATCGCGGCCAAATAAGCTTCCCCGGCAGCTCCTGCGTTATAGGCCTGCCCGTACATGTAGAAGGGAAAGTAGCGCCCTTCCAGAATGTGTTTACCCATCAAACCGATGATTGCCTCATCGCTATGAACATGAGTTTGCGACGCCTGCAAAATCGCAAACCACAGCGTCGCGATAAGAACAAAGACTCCAATAAACAGCGCGTGTCGGCGCATTAAAGGTCGGTTCACTTCAGCAGCGTGATCATCGCCATAGCTTCGAAACCGATAATTGATTACTAGTTTTCTCGATCATAGTGAACGGCAGACGCCATGATAAAATTTTCTCTATGAAGATCTTAATCTGGTGATCAGCTCAAGGAACGTGATAGGGCAGGCCAGCCTCAAACAGCGACATTTCGCGGCGGATTGTCTCAGTGAGTTCGGAGTTGCCCTGCTCTTGCGCGAACTGTAGCGCGCGCCGGGAAGTTTCGAGAGCTTTGTCGAAGCTTTCGTTAGTCGCATAGGCTGCGGCTAGCGTGCGCAGGACGACCGGGTTCGTGTCATTCGTGAGCCGAGAGGCCTTTTCAGCAAGCTGCACCGCTTTTGGACCATTTCGAATATTAGCGTCTGAGGAGCTGGCGAATATCCACGCCAGATTCGTTAGTGCCTCAAGCATTTCCGGCTGTGCTTCTATGGCTTTTTCGTAATGAGCAATCGCATCGAGAGTTTCACCCTTCTCGGCCAGCGCGAGAGCGAGATTATAGTGTGCGTGGCTGTAATTGGAGAGAGTCTCAACTGCTTTGGAATAGTGTGGTTGGCTGTAATTAGAAAGAATCTCAACCGCTTTGGAAAGCTGCGCGATTGCTTCGTCTAATTGCCCTTTCGTCATCAGTGCCATGCCGAGCACCGCATACGTTTCACCGTTGTTAGGGTCAAAATTCAACGCGACGTGCGCCTCCGCGATCGCTGCGTCAGCGTCGCCTTTGCGGAACAACGCGGAGGTTAGACTGTTGTGGGACTCCAGAGCATCAAATTTCAATCGCAACGATTTTTCGAGATGCGGGATCGCGCCATCGATATCGCCTCGTTCCAATAGCTCGCTCCCCAGATTGGTTTCCGCCATCCAGCAACTTGGATTCCTGTCGATGGTTGTCCGCCATAGCGTCTCGCTATCGCGGTAAGTCGCGCTTTGCCGCCAAGTGAGTAATCCCAGCCCGCCAAAGGTCAAAATCCCGAGCGCGGAGAGAAAGCGCGGACCATAGCCCACTGAGTTAGTCAGCGTCACTAAACCAGCAGAAACCAGCGCGATCGGGCCGATGCAGGCTAGATATTGGTAATGGTCGGCCACGAACGTGTAGCGAAACGTGTAGAGCATAATGAATCCGAGGACCGGGCTCAGGGTAGCGACAAAAAATGCTGCCGCGACCTCCACACTTCGCCCCATGTAACATCTTGCGAAATAAATCGCCACGCACAAAGCGATACCAGCGCCTAGCCAGATGTAGGAGAACGGATTGTTCGGATCAACCGTCCACTGCGGATAGATGAACGTCAGATTCGCCGGCCAAAATAATTTGCCCAAATAAAACCACACCGCGTGAGTAGCAACAGTCAAACGCTCCAGCGGCCCAAGCGCAAACATCGGCCCGAGCGTGAATTGATGATAACGTTCCCACCAGATTGCCATCACGCCCATCGCTAACCCGAGAACAACGAATGGAGCAATTTGCAAAACTCGCCGCCAATCGATTCGTTTCTTTTGTAGCCACAAAATCAGGAACAGCGCGGCCGGCAGCGTACAAGCGGTCGCCTTGCTGCAAAGCGCCAGCAGATAGAAAATCAAGGCCAGCCAGTAAAAACACCACGGTAACCGACTGAGTTTGCGAGCTTGGGTTACTTCTTTCGCGCGCCGCCTCCTATGCGCTCTCGATCGCTGAACCGGTCGTTGATTGCGTTCATCGATAAACCGCGTCCACGCAAGGAGTGCGAGTAAAAAGAAAAAAGCCATCAGCACATTCTTCCGCTCTGTGATCCACGCCACTGATTCCACCTGAAGGGGGTGCAACGCGAAAATCCCAGCCGCCAGCCACGCGCCGGGAACTCGCAGCTCTGCTAAGAGTCGCCATACGAGCAACGCATTTGCCGCGTGGAGAAGAATATTGATCCAATGATATCCAGAGGGCTTCAGCCCCCAAAGCATGCGCTCGATCCGGAATGAGGTATAAGTCAGCGGGAAATATTGCGACGGCGATTCGAACGAAAACCAAATCCGGCGCAGACCGTCCGGGGCCGTCAACAGACTGTTTTTCGTTACGTAGAAATCGTCATCCCAAACGAAACCGCCGTTCCACGCGGGCCGGTAAGCGAAAATTGTGGCGAGTACAAGAACCATCGCAAACAGCCAGATACGCACACGCGACGAGGAGAACTGTTTAGCCTTATTCACCAAGATTTGAATATCAGATCATTCCGCACGCGCGAGCGCGGAAGGCGTGAGCGATACTTAGTTAAACCGTGTAACGCTCGAAAACTATGGGGTAGTTCACTTAATCAGCTGGTGGATGAAATCCGAAATCGGCTTCCAATTTTTTCCACAACCAATCGGCCGACGAATCCTTATTGATCAATGCGGAACTAGCAGCTGCGAGCGCTTCGGCCTTATCAATATTGGAATTCAAGCAGTACAGATACGTAAGCAGAAGGATTTCATGAACACCGAGCGCGCCGCGATCCTTCTGACTTTCCAGAAGCCGAATCGCTTCAGCCAAATCACGCTGCGCCAGCGCGCCGGCAATGAGGTCCGGCACAGCGTCCAATGGCGGTGGTTCTGTCTCGCGCGCAACTCGCTGCGCTATGGTGAATCGTAATTCGTCGCTGCCAAGCGCTTCCAAGACCGGCATTCGCAGCCGCGTTCCGCGGAGAAAAAGATCGATCTCCGCCAGCTTGTTGCTTCCAACCGCTTCCGAAAGGTACGCCGCCTGACGAACGGCGAACAGGGACTCCATTGTCCCGCCACTGCGGGATAGCGCCTCCGGCCAGATGCGTTTGATCAGCGGTGACCCTACAAATCGCTCCGAGACAGACGCTGGCTCCATGGAAGCGGCGGCAAAGTCAAAATTCGCCTGCGTATCCCATGCCGCATCGCTCAATCGCTTCGGATAATTGTCCCTCAGGGGCGCGACTTCGCGCGTAATGCGATCGATCTCCTCACCGTCCATCAAAAACAGTGCGCCTAACTGCGATGGAACCTCGACGCCAATGCGTCTTAAATCCGCCCCAGTCGCGGGATCGCTCCACAACCGCCGCAACTCCTCTTCGTTTATCCTGCGCCCGGGGCCGTTGATGCCCATCATGATCCAGTTCTCATCCGCACCTGCCCACACCGATGCGTTCGAAAACACATCGTGAAACGCGCGAAGAATTGCCTTTGCTTCGTTCAGCTTTAATTGGTCAATTGGCAGCCAAAAGGTTGCAATTCCATCTTCCCTGAGGCGGCTCTTCATGAGCGCAAAAAATTCACGGGTGTAGAGGTTGACCGAACCCGCGTTTTTCGGCGGCGGCGGTTCGCCCGAGATGATGTCGTATTTTCTGGCGCTCGCCTGCAGGAAAAACCGGCCATCTTGAACGACGGCGCGCACGCGAGGATCACGGAGCGGGTTGGAGTAATTGATTCCAGTATAAGAATCGGCCAGAGAGAACACCTCTTTTGAGATGTCCACGATATCGATTCTTTCAAGACTTGATTTGTGAGTAAACGCATCCGCAGTCACCCCGCACCCATAACAAATGAGCAGCACATCCCTCGCTCCGGGATGCAACGCCAGCGGGAGATAGGCGAACAATCGCATGTAGCGCTGGTTGCGCGGACTTGTGGCTGACATCGAGAACGAGTTGGCTAGCAGCCGGTAATAGTAAGCCTGGCCAAACAAGTCGCGCCGTAGCAATTGCCAGGTGTCCGATGTTCCCTCGATCCGTTTTACTACGCGCGCCAATGCATGGCCCTGATCGTCCTTTTCGTATGGACGCCTCGCATGTTCAAAATGCGCTTCCCTGCGTTGATATGGGAAAAATACAAGACCAAGGAGCAATGCGATCCAAAGCGTAACGAGGATGATCCCAGTTGGCCGGCGCAGCGAGGAGAGTGCGCGTTCAGTGACGACGATGCCAAGCAAAGCATACGCAGCAGCGCAGCAAATGAGACTCGTTTGGTAGCCGAGAAACGGCAGCAGGACGAAAGTTGCGAGTAACGGCCCGATCGCTGCGCCGCCCGTATTCAGCAGAGTGGCGATTCCAGTGCTATTCATCCGATCCCTCACCTCAACTTGGATGCGGGCGACGATGCTCGGAAACACCATCCCGGACAAAAACGATACCGGGAACATCAAGGCCAGGCACAGGATGGCGATCTGCCACCAGGAAGCGAGGTTAAAAGCGCCAGCGGGGGTTCGTACTGCCTCGCCTGGAAAGAATAGATATGACGAAAGCACAGCAACCGCCGCAAGCAGGAACAAGACAGGGACTAGTTGATGCAGCCGTGTTGAACGATGATTGATCGCGCCGGCCGCAATGCTGCCCAGTCCGATTCCAGCCAGCACAACCGCGAGCATAACAGCGAAAGCCGTCGGCGACGATACGACATACAACAGCAGAAATCGGAACCAAATCAGTTCCAGCGCGAGAAGAATCAGACCGGCGCCGAAGCTGACGAAAAGCAAACGCCACGGCGGCCGATAACTCGCATCGAAACTCAACGGAAATCTGGAGTGCCCGGACGTGTCGGCGCTTTTGAAATCTGCGACGTTTCGCGCCGTTCCAAATCTCGTGACAGCCAGGGCAATCGCCGCTGCGATGCAAATCGCTGCGGCAGCTGCCAAACCTGTGCCGTACAGTCCAAATGCGCGGATCAAAAGAGCTTCGCCGAGAATAGCGCCAAACATCGCGCCCAGCGTGTTTGACCCGTAAAGAAAACCAATTGCGCGGCCAAACTCCGTTTCTCGCAACAGCGGGTCCTTAATGATCACGGGCAGGGTCAAACCCATGGCTGTCGTTGGCACGAGCAAAATCAGGAGGGAAACAGCGAACCGCAATCCCAGGAGCGTTGGCTGATAATTCCACAGCATCTGCCAAATGGGCCGCATCAAGTCGCCAACGACCGGCAGCCCAAAAACAATCGTGCAGCCAAAGAATGCAACGAGAAGTTCCAGCACGGCGTAGAAATACAGGGGACGCCATCGCCGGATTCTGGATGATGCAGCCAGTGCATTTCCCAGCGCCAGGCCCGCCATGAAGCTGGAAAGAATCAGCGCCGCCGCCCAGATCGAATTGCCAAACGCCAAACCACTCAGTCGCAACCAAAGCGTTTCGAAAATGAGGGCGCCCGTGCCAGAGAGAAAAAGGACCCCGCAGAGAATGATAACGCGTCCCCTTTGCGATCCCACCACATGTGACGCCTGTCTTGCACGAGATACGTGCGATTTTTGCGAACTAGTTAACATCGCGCAAAGGTCGGACCACCCGCAGCAGCACTGCGCCGGCAATTCCAGCTAGGAGCGAACCAGCAACAATTCCTCGCTTTGCTGCGTCAACCAAAGCCGCGTCGTCAAACGCCAGCATTGCAATAAACAGCGACATGGTAAATCCAATTCCGGCAAGACATGCATACCCAAGCAACGATCTCCAGTTCACGGCCTGAGGAAGCCTTGCAATTCCCATCTTCACAGCGATCAACGCAAAGATCATGATTCCAAGCGGTTTGCCGAACATTAGTCCCGTCAAAATCCCGAACCCAATCTCTCCATGCTGCAGCGATAGATCAAACTTCACGCCAGCATTCGCAAACGCGAACAGCGGCATCACCACGAACGCCGAAAAATTGTGCAACGCGTGCTCGAGCCTGAGTAGCGGTGCAGTTACGCTTCCACTCGCCCGCTCAAGCGCAAAAACCGTTTCCTGTTGTCCTGCACTGGTCAGAACGGCAAAATCACCAGTTTCCTTACGATCGAATGTGTCCAGCAGCGAGCGCGCTTCTGCGGAGAAATCCAAAGCGTTGGTGCGTGAGCGTGCAGGAATCGTGAACGCGAGGGCGACGCCCGCAATCGTGGCGTGCACGCCGGAGCCGTGAACAAAACACCATAACACGACTCCGAGCAGCAGATACGGCCACAGACGACGAACACCGATTAGATTGAGTCCAATCAACACGAGGAGCGTCACGGCAGCACCCCCTAGCGCACTCCAAACGATCGCCTCCGAATAGAAAACGGAAATTACGAGCACTGCTCCCATGTCGTCCACGATGGCCAGGGCAGTTAGAAGCACTTTTGCCCCGATTGGCGCCCGTGGAGCAATCAAATTGAGTGCGCCCAAAGCAAACGCTATGTCCGTTGCCATGGGAATGCCCCAGCCGTTCGCACCCAGCCCGCGCAAATTGAAAATCAAATAGATCAGCGCAGGCACAACCATTCCTCCGATTGCGCACGCGATTGGAAGCGCGGCCTGCTGAGCCGAGGACAACTCACCAGCCAGTAATTCTCGTTTGATTTCAAGCCCTACCAAGAGAAAGAAAACGGCCATTAGACCGTCGTTGATCCAATCGTGCAGGCTCAGCGAAAGCTCGTGAGGAACGACCCCGAGCGTCAGCGGGATTTCCCAAAGATGGTTGTATGCTGCGGACAACGGCGAATTGGCAAGCGCGAGCGCCGCCAGACCGAATCCCAACAGAACCAGACCGCCAAGTGTCTCTGTACGGAAAAAGCGCTGAAAGATCGTCAGCGGGATTTCTTTTAACCGTGCCGGCATGTCAGTTCGTTAGGTTAACAATAGTAAATGACCTGCTCATCCAAATCATTCGGATGAGCGTTGTCGGTGCCGCACGGAGCGGACATACCTGCAAGGCTAATTAGCTTCGCAAAGTTGAATCGTCGAATCGTAAATCCGATGTAACGGTGTAACTAGTTAGCCGGTCTTGCCGCAAGATTATGTTCACGGGATTAATCGAAGAAGTTGGCGCAGTTGTGGCCGTGCGCGCACATGATCATGGAACGAAACTGGAAATCGCCGCGCCTGGAACCGCCAAACACGTCAACCCCGGGGAGAGCGTCGCCGTGAATGGCTGCTGTTTGACAGTGACTTCGTGCCACAGCGATTTCTTAACTTTCGATCTTCTCGAGGAAACAATCGTTCGCACAAACCTCCACGATTTGCGCCAGAACAGTCCCGTAAATCTGGAGCGCGCGTTACGGGCAGACGGCCGTGTCGGCGGACATTTCGTTCAAGGCCACGTTGATTGCGTCGCGCCCATTGTCGACTTCGCCGCGAAAGGCGCAGACTTCCGACTCGAAATCGAATTGCCGGAAAACTCCAGGCAGTATGTGGCTTCCAAGGGTTCGATCGCTGTCAATGGAATCAGTCTTACCGTTGCGGAAGTTCTTCCGACGAGCCTCGTCGTTTGGATCATTCCCTACACCAAGCGCAATACCAACCTTGATCGAGCAACCATCGGCAGTCTCGTAAATCTTGAGTTCGATATTCTTGCCAAGTACGTCGAGAGAATGGTTACCCGTCGGTGACAAAAGAATGATGGCACAGCGCGCTACCAAGCGGCGTCCGCTCATTGTCGGCGTGCTCGCGTCGCGTGCCGATCTGGGGCGGGCGGTGCGGATGCGCACGCCGCCGGATTTATTCGAACTTCGCTTGGATCGTCTCGTGGGCATCGCCGATTGGGTGGAAGAAGTGTTACCGAAGCTGCGCAGGCCGCTCATCATCACAGCGCGAGATCCGCACGAAGGTGGGGCTAACAAACTTCGGTTGCGGCAACGGTGGGATCTGCTCGTTCGATTCTTGAATCACGCCGATTATATCGACGTCGAGTTACGCTTAGCCTCTGCGCTGCGACCCTTATTTGATTTGGCGGAACAGAAAAGGGTGCGGCGAATTATTTCATTCCACAATTTCAAATCGACACCGAACGCGCGAAACCTGGCGGCCAAAGCGCGCGAGGCCAGGTCCCATGGCGCAGATATTTTCAAAGTTGCTACGCGCACTGACACCCCGATCGAACTCGGACGCTTGATGGAGTTCATGGCAAACAATCGTTTGGATCTCTCACTTGCCGTCATGGGCATCGGCAAAATCGGAGCGATTTCACGCGTCCTACTGGCGCGCGCGGGCTCGGTCCTGATTTACGCTTCGCTCAGCGGACCGACCGACGTCGAAGGACAATTGTCTCTCGAACAACTCCGTGGAATCAAATGGTAGCCCGTTGGCAGCAGCGCGCCCGGCGGTCGCGCCCTACCAGAGCCTCAACGTGGAGAAGCTCGCTTGCTCTTTCTACAACCCACATATCGTAAAAAAGAGAAAATATCATGTCTTCATCGGTGACTTTACCCGAACAATTACCCGTGATGCCGCTTCCGGGAGCCGTGCTGTTTCCGCACGCGCTGCTGCCGCTTTACATTTTCGAGCCGCGGTATCGCAAAATGCTGGAACACGCGCTCCAACAGCAACGCATCTTTTGCGTGACGTTGATCAAGCCAAGCTGCCCGGATTGGCATGCCCCTGAGGATTTTTTCCATCTCGCCACCGCTGGATTGATTCGCGCATGTGTCGAACGCAGCGATGGCACGTCGAATTTGATCCTTCAAGGTCTCCAGCGCGTGCGCTTCACCAGTTTCGAGCAGGAGAAGCCCTTTCCTATCGCCACAATCGATGCTGTTGAATCGCGTGACCCGACTACAGTCGAGACCGAAGCGCTCGGGGCAAAAGTGGTTGAGCTCTATCGCGGGCTCAAACATGATGGCCGTCAATTGCCCGCAAAGCTGGATGGGTATTTGTCCGAATTGCGCGACTTGGAAATGCTTGCGGACCTGATGGGTTCGACGTTCGTGAACGATCCGTTACGCCGCCAACGGCTGCTGGAAGAACGCTCGCTCAATCAGCGCCTCCGTTTTTTGATCAGATACCTACGCGATGAGATCGGCAACGCTGCTGCGTGACTGCGGCCGCGTCCCTGTGAAACGCGTAGTCGTGTGTGGCAGCCACACTTAAACGTGCGCCTCGCACAGCGAGGCGGCTACAGACTGGCAATGCGCGCGTACTCTTCCATCAGATACCGGTCGGTCATTCCGGCTATGTAATCGCAAACTGTCCGATGCAATCCCTCCTTTTCGACTCGCCGCATTGCGCCCTCACCAAGCCGGTCGGGATCAGCCACGTACTCTTCGAACATTCGCCGTAGCATCTCGCACGCGCGCCGGTTCACTTCCGACACGCGCGGATGATAATAAACATTCTGATACAAGAATTTCCGGAGCGCTCGATTTGCTTCTGCTAGTTGATCACTATAGCGAATTAGCGGCGCGGTTTTCCGGCGCACATCATCCGCGCTTTGCACGCCAGATTTGGCAATCGCCTCGGCGCTGGTCGCCACCAGGTCGTGCACTTCGTGGTCAATAATGTCACGGATAATGAGCTTGTGCAGTTCCGGTTCCCGCACGCTGGTGTAACGCGCGACCACTGTGCGATGACCTGTGCGCCAGACCTCGTTCTCTTCCAGTCGCGCCGGGGTCAAGACTTCAAAATCAAGCGCGTCGTCGAGGTCGTGGCTGTAATACGTGATCTCATCCGCCAGATCAGCAACCTGTGCCTCCAGCGATGGACAATTATATTCTTCTCCAGACGGAGTTGGGAATTTGTAAGGTCGCTCATGTTTCCGCAGACCTTCGCGCACTTCGAATGTCAGGTTTAAACCTGGAAAATCTGGATACGGCGTTTCGAGCAATTCGACCACACGCACACTCTGACGATTATGATCGAACCCGCCGTGGTCGCGCATGCATTCGGCCAGCATCTCCTCGCCGGAATGCCCAAAAGGCGCATGGCCCAGATCGTGCGCGAGCGCGATTGCTTCCGCCAGGTCCTCGTTCAGCCGCAAAGCGCGCGCGATGGTGCGACTGATCGACGCTACCTCGATCGTATGCGTCAGGCGCGTGCGCAAATGGTCGCCGGTGCCGTTAAGAAAAACCTGGGTCTTGTATTCCAGGCGGCGGAAAGCGCGCGAATGAATGATGCGCGCACGATCACGCTGAAATTCGGTGCGATAAGCGTGACTCGGCTCAGAGTGTTGCCGTCCGCGGGATTCGCCGGATTTTTGAGCGACAGACGCGAGCGCTGTGCGTTCCCCCTCCTCCATTTGTTCGCGCGTCTTCCATTTTGCGCTCATCTATTTGGAGTCTAAAGGAACCCGGCGACTTCGGCTAGATCCGCTGGATGAAACAGGTTTTATTTGTCGATTCACTTATGAAAAAACGCCAAACGAAAAAGCTCACTCCCGAACGTCTGCAGCAGCTCGGGTTTGCTTACGGGCCGCCCTTGATCATCAGCGCGGCCGTAAACAACAAAGTTTTTGATTGCCTGCAGAGCGGTGCGAAAACGGTCGAGCAACTGAAAAAAGAAACCGGCGCCGATGGGCGAGGCTTGCCCGCGATCATGAACGCGCTTGTCGGCCTGGACCTGCTAAAGAAAGACCGACAATCGAGATACTCTCTGACGCCAGAGAGCCAGGCATTTCTTATCAGTGACAAACCAGGCTCGCTCGCCGGATTTTTCGGATCGATTTTGCCGATTATGATCTCGCGCTGGCTGCTGCTGACCGACATCGTGCGCGCCGGCCGTCCGGCAGTCGCTGTGAACCAGGAAAGCGAGGGCACTGAATTCTTCAGTCAACTCGTGGAAACAATTATCCCGATGAGCCATCCCGGCGCGCAGACACTTGCCGATCACCTGAAGGTCGCGAAGGCCAAAGAGCAAGTCCGCGTGATCGATCTTGCGGCTGGCTCCGGCATCTGGGGAATCGCGCTCACCCAGAAGTCGCCGCGTGTGCGGGTGACGGCGCTCGATTGGGCGGGGATGATTCCTACAACGAAACGCATCACTGAAAAATTTGGTGTGCGCGATCGTTTCGATTTCATCGAAGGCGACCTGTCCGAGGCGAACTTTGGAAGCGGCTACGATGTGGCGACGCTCGGACATATTCTGCACAGCGAAGGCGAAGAGCGTAGTCGTCAGTTGCTCAAGAAAGCTTTTCGCGCGTTGAAATCAGGAGGCACAATCGCCATTGCAGAATGGCTGGTGAACGATGAACGCACCAAGCCCCTGCCCTCGCTGATGTTTTGCGTGCAAATGCTCGTGAACACCGAAAAGGGCGACACGTTCAGCTTCAACGAAATCAAACACTGGTTGGAGGACGCCGGCTTCAAAAAAGTGCGCAAACTCGAAGCGCCCGGACCGTCACCGCTCATTCTGGCAACAAAACCGTAGCAGTGGCTTATTACGAATCTGCTTCTCTTTCGCGCGTCGAAGTGTTTTGATTCGTGAGATGAAAAAAACGAAAACGAAGTCGCGCTCAGAAACAAAAGCCCGGCCTGCCGCGAGAAATCCTGAGCAAAATGTGCCCTACCGTAAACCGGCGCTTCGCAGCGACGCATTCGCCAGGGCGTTGATCGAGGCAAAAGCGTGTCTCAACGATTCTGAAACTCTGTTGGCACTTTTCAACGATGCAGCAAAAAAGGCAGCATCAGTGCCGAGGGAACCGTTCAAAGAATATTGGCCATATCTGCAAACCATGCTGCGTTTAGTCCGCGCTCATCATCGCAGGGAATACGATAAAATCCCCGATAACGCACTTCTGTGGATTGTTGCCGCTCTCAATTATCTGATCGATCCATTCGATTTGATTCCCGACGCGACGCCGGTCCTCGGCTTCGTTGACGATGCAACCGTCATAGAATTTGTCGCCGACAAAACCCGCCAAACGTTGGACGACTTCATGATGTGGGAAACCACGGCAGTGTAGCCATCGTCCTAAGGGCGACGCCATTCTTGCCGCTCGCCGAAGCGGCTACAGATCTAGACCATCAACAGAGCTGGATTTTCCAGCAGGTGCCGCAGTTCCTTAAGATATTCGGCGCCGAGCGCGCCGTCGATGACGCGATGGTCGCAGCTCATCGTGATCGACATACGGTGACCGACCATCACTTGATCGCAGTCGTCAACGACTGGGATCTTTGTGACCTTGCCCACGGCGAGAATGAAGCCCTGAGGTGGATTAATGACAGCCGAGAAACTGTCGATGCCCATTCCGCCGAGATTTGAGACGGTGAATGTACCGCCCTGAAATTCTTCCGGTTTCATCCTCTTATTACGGGCCCGATGCGCCAGGTCCTTGGCTGACGAGCTAATCTCACGAAGCGATTTGTCTTGCGCGGCGCGAATGACCGGTGTCAGCAGTCCGTCTTCGATCGCAACCGCGACGCCGAGATCGACGTCCGCGTACTGCACGATTGCATCGTTGTCGAATGAGGCATTCACACGCGGCACCTTTACCGCAGCCATTACCGCGGCTTTCAAAACAAGATCGTTCACCGTAATCTTCGCAGCATCCGCGCCTTCGCCCGCCGACTTCAATTCCTCACGCGCTTCCATCAGCGGCCCCGCATTAATGTCGATCGTCAGATAAAAATGTGGAATCGGGCCGAGACTTTCGACCAGCCGTTGCGCAATAATTTTGCGCATCCCGGAAAGTTGAATACGCGCACTTTCGCCGGGCTTCACCGGAGCGGGCGCTTTCGTCGGAAGTTTTGCGCTGCCGCGGTCAACGCCCGTGGCTACGGATTTCGCCGCAGTGCGAACGTCATTTTCGGTAATGCGACCATCCGGCCCGCTACCTTTCACGGTGAAAAGATCCACGCCAAGTTCCGCTGCGATTCGGCGCGCCACGGGCGACGCTTTCACGCGGGCGTCTTCGGATTTTTGTTCCTTTGCCTGAGGCTTTTGTTGCGTCGTCTCATTTCGGGCGGCTGACACAGTCGCCTCTACACTTTTTTCCTGTGGTGGCGCGGTTTCTTTTTTTGCGGCCTCTGCCGGGGCAGGTTTTTCCGTTTCAACTTGCGGCTTCTTTTCTTCCGCAGCTTCCGGATTTTCTTTCTGTGCCGGCGCTGGCTGTTTTGGGGTTTCCTCTCCTTCTCCGCGGATGAACGCGATTTTATCGCCGACGTTCACTTTACCGCCTTCCTGGACATAAATTTCAGAGAGGGTTCCGTCCTCGGGCGACTCCCATTCCATCGTGGCCTTGTCTGTCTCGATCTCTGCGAGCACTTCGCCGGCCGCGACCTGGTCGCCTTTCTTCTTCTTCCACGCGACAAGAGTACCTTCGGTCATCGTGTCGCTCAGTTTCGGCATCTGGATTTCAGGCATAAACGGAAGTGCCGAGTGATTTCACGCGTAGCAGACCTTTTTTACGACGGCGGCGAGTTTTTCAGCGTTCGGCAGGACGGCATGCTCCAAATCTTCGTTGTATGGCATCGGAACATCTTCCTGTGATACGCGCAGAATCGGCGCATCCAGCTCATCAAAAATGTCTTTTTGAATCCGGTAGCAAATTTCTGCCCCGACCCCGCAGAACGGGTGGTCCTGTTCAACAATCACCACACGATGCGTTTTCGCGACAGAGTCGAAAATCGCCTTCTCGTCGAGCGGTTTAATGGAGCGCAGATCAACGATCTCGGCGGAAATATCTTCCTCTTCGAGTTGCTTTGCGACTCTCAGGGCGATCGGAACAGTCTGCGCGTAACAAACAACGGTGACATCGCCGCCTTCGCGTTTCACCTCGGCTTTACCCAGCGGGATAAGCAGTTCTTCGTCGGGCGGCTCGACCATTCCCTTCGAGCTGTAAAGCAGTTCCGCTTCGAGGACCAACACCGGATTGTCGTCGCGCACCGCCGTTTTCAACAGGCCCTTGGCATCGCGCGGGGTCGCCGGTGCGCACACTTTGAGGCCGGGCACACTGGCATAAAAATTCTCTGTGGCGTGCGAGTGGGTCGCTCCAAGCTGATGGGCCGGACCGTTCGGTCCACGAAACGTAATCGGGATATTGAATTGGCCGCCTGACATCATGAACATGTTTGGCGCGTTGTTCACAACCTGATCGAAAGCCACCAGTGAGAAACTGAACGTCATGAACTCAATAATTGGTCGCAGCCCAACCATCGCTGCGCCGATGCCCAGACCGGCGAATCCGTTCTCGCTGATCGGGGTATCGATGATGCGTCTCGGACCAAACCGCTGCAGCAACCCGGCGCTCACTTTGTACGCCCCCTGATATTCGGCGACTTCTTCGCCCATCAGGAAAACATTTGGATCACGCTCCAACTCTTCAGCGAGCGCTTCATTCAACGCCTGGCGATACGTGATTTCTCTCACGACTTGGCTCCGTTGAAATACACGTAGTCGTGGAGTTTCTCGACTGGTAGCTCCGAGCTTTCTTCGGCGAACTTTACCGCGTCCAACACTGTTTGCTTCGCATGCTTGTCGAGCTCATCGAACTGTTCGTTGGTCAATTTCCCCTCGCGCGTAAGCTGCGCGCGCAGACGTATGATTGGATCATCAAGGCGATATTTTTCCAGTTCGTCCTTGGTTCGGTAACTTGCGGGATCCGACATAGAATGGCCACGATAGCGATACGTACGGACTTCCAGAAACGCCGGATGCGATTCTTTCCGGATGGAATCGGCAACCTCAGCGACTTTGTCGCGCACTTCCCGGAAATTCATTCCATCGACGATCTCGCCGGGGATATCGTAACCCTCCGCGCGATCGACGATCTGTTTGAGCGATGTCGATCGTTTCACCGATGTGCCCATGGCGAAAAGGTTGTTTTCACAAATGAAAATGATCGGCAGCCTGTACAGGGCGGCGAGATTCAACGCTTCGTGGAACGACCCCTGATTGATCGCGCCGTCACCGAAGAAGCAGAGCGTAACGCGATCCTCGCCGCGGTACTTGATTGCAAAAGCCAACCCAACACCCAGCGGTACGTGCGCGGCTACAATCGCGTGGCCTCCATACATGTGGTGTCGCTTGTCGAAAAAATGCATCGACCCACCGAGCCCACGGGAGCAGCCGGTCTCTTTTCCAAAAAGCTCCGCCATGCATGCATTTGCGGTTGTGCCCCGAGCAAGGGCGTGTCCGTGATCACGGTAAGCAGTAATGATATAATCATCCGGACGCACGGCAGCGATCGCGCCGGTAACGACCGCTTCCTGACCAATGTAGAGGTGACAAAAGCCGCCAATCTTCTGCGCTTGATACTGCTGACTGGCCCGTTCTTCGAAGCGCCGGATCAACAGCATTAGCGAGAGCATCTCGACTTCGTCGCGCTGCTCCACCGGCTGCATAATTAATTATCCAGCAGCAACAGGACGAAACTGCGAAGCGCGTTCCCGCGATCTCCCCATGCTCCGGCCGACATTCATGCAAACAACAAACAGACCAGTAAAAATAAGATCGCTGACAAGTGAATTGCGGAAAAACATCCAGGTCGGTGTCGCGCTGTATTGCGGCAAGCCAACGGTCAGCGACTGAATCAGTCCCGCAAAATTTTTTGCGTAACCGGGATCGTAAATCCACGATACGGAATTCGTTACGACGTAGAAGATGAGCGATGCGATAATCGAAGCGGGCAGGAGGGTTTTCCACGACGCGCGGCGTTGCAGAAGCAATCCGAGGCAGCCGATAATCGCAAAACCAACGTAGTGCGAGAGAACGAAGGGACTAAACAGTGAAAACCCGTAGTGGAAGTTCAACACGATGTCAGAGATCAGCAGCGCTGCCATTGGAACACTGAATTTGTACTTCCGCGGGAAGTAAGCAGCCGCGCACAGCGCAATCGCGGCGACGGGCGCGAAGTTCAACCAGCCGATCGACTGAGAATGTTGTCCGAAGAACCCGGTGGCGATGCGAAATACTACCGCCGATATGATGAGTAGAAGCGCGGGAATCATTCCACAGAATCTATCAGGCCAGTAAGATATGCAATGGGAAGATGGCCGTGGAGTGATGGAGTATTGGAGTGTTGTTGCAGATTGACTACTCCATTACTCCATCGCTCCACTACTCCAATTATTTGACCGCGGCGAATGCCTTGTTCAGCCGCGCCTTGCGACGATTGGCGGCGTTGCGATGAATGACCCCGTTCTTCGCCGCTTTGTCGATGGCGGAAATCGCCGTGCGAATTTGATCGGCGGTGCGCTGTGGCGCTAAGCGGATTTGTTTTTGCAGTCTGCGCAGGTGCGTCTTGACGCTTCGATTATGGACCGCTCGTCTAAGGGTCTGTCGGGCACGTTTACCGGCTGATTTCGTATTGGCCATCGGCGATCAAGAATTTTATCGAGCAAACACCCGCTAGCGCGCTTGTTATAAGCGTTTGTTCTGTGCGAGTTTCGCTTTTTGGCGGGCGCCGGCGAGCGCTCCGGCCGTTCGCATTTCTTCTACAGTGAGTGAGCTGGAAGGTGGCATCGCGAGCATGTCGGCAGTTATCTGCGGTGGCGGTTGCGGCGTTACTTTTGCAGTCGTCGTGGCGGTTTTTTGCGATCGCGGCTGCGGCGCTACGTTCGCAGCCATCGTGACAGTTTTCTCGGGTGGCGGCTGCGGCGCTACGTTCGCAACTGCCGTAGCAGTTTTCTGGGGTGGCGGCTGCGGCGTTACGTTTGCAGCGACGGCGACGACACCACCACTCATTTCCTGACGCGGCTTCGCCTTTTCCGTTTTGGGTAGCCGATCAGGAATAATTTGCACCAGTGCACCCACCGGCAACTGGTCATAAAGCTCGGCGACGTCCTTCGATTTCATGCGGATGCAGCCGTAACTTGCGGGGCGCCCGATCTTTTTTTCCTCGGGCGTGCCATGAATATAAATGCAGCGTTGATAAGCGTGCGCATTCTGCGCCTCGAGTCCGCGTAGCCAGATGATGCGCGTGGTGATGGGGTCGCGCCCAGGAGCATTGGGCTCAAGAACTTCACCTGTCAGCCGCCGCTTATGGAAAACAGCGCCGACCGGCACATTGTCGCCGATCTTTTTTTCTACCGCTAAATAACCAAGAGGAGTGGTCATTCGTCCCCGCGCGTCGCCCAATCCGAACATTGACGTCGATACGGGATAGGTCGCCACTTTGGCGCCGTTGCGCAGAAGAACCAACTTCTGATCACGGACGCTGATAATCAGCTCGTTCGAAGTATCCAGCGGCGCAGCCGCAAACGCGGACGTAGCCGAAATTACAGTAAGAATGGCTGCAACGCGCCGAAGCATGGCCAAATCTTTTACTCGACAATTTCGATTTGTCACGCGGGAATTGTGACCCGCGACCGTGAACTGCCAAGATTAAATTTTGACCAACGACTCACGAAGGAACTGAGACAGACGTAGAGAAATCCACCCTGAAACATCAGCAGAAAAGGGACCGAGAAAAACTGCCGGTGCATGATGGCATAAACGACGAAGTAGCTGAAATAGATGGCAAATGCCAGCTCAGCGAGCGGGAGTGCCGACTTGAGCGGCCGGTACTTACAGCTCCGCCATGGCTGCGACTTGCGTTCAATTCCGTACTTTGGCGTCCGTGTGAAATCCGATTTGTGGTTGATCATCGCTTCGAGCACTGCTCGCGCGTTGTTGAGCGAGAGACCAATTCCTAATGCAAGCAAACATGGCAGAAAAAGGATTTCTTTGATCCATGTTCGCGGATGCAATTCGCGTTGGGCACAAATGTAAAAAAGCCCGACCGACGCTGATGCCGCGAGAAAAATCGGAATGTCGACCAGCAATGTGCGAACCCAGCCAACGGGAGGTCCACCGGTGGAAGGATATAAAAGGACGCAAAGAATTGCCAGCAGCAGGTAAGCGAAATTCGACATCAAATGCCCGGTGGCTTCCAGCTTTATCCGAAACGGTAGCCGGGTTCGCCAAACGCTCGGCAACAACTTCTTGCATGTCTGGACTGAACCCTTCGTCCAACGATGCTGCTGAGATTTGAACCCGTTCATATCCACCGGCAGCTCCGCCGGAGTGACAACGTCGGCAAGGTAAATGAACTTCCACCCCGCGAGTTGAGCCCGGTAGCTCAGATCGAGGTCTTCACACAACGTATCATGTTGCCACCCGCCGCTTTGCTCGATGCATGAACGGCGCCACAGCCCAGCCGTCCCGTTAAAATTGAAAAACCGGCCGCTGCGGCTACGCGCGATTTGCTCAAGCAAAAGATGTCCATCCAAAAAAATCGCCTGCGCGCGTGTGAGCAATGAATAGCCGCGGTTCAAATGCCCCCACCGCGTCTGAATCATTCCGACTTTTGGATCGGTAAAGAAATGGACGGTGCGTTTAAGCAGGTCTTTTTCCGGAACAAAATCGGCGTCGAGGATGCAAAGAAATTCGCCTTCGGCAGCGCCAAGTCCGACGGCAAGGGCGCCAGCCTTAAAGCCGGTCCGATCAGTCCGATGGATCCGCTGGACGTTGAACCCGCGCTGCCGCAATTCCTCCGCACACGCCGCGGTAATCTCGCGTGTCTCATCCGTTGAATCGTCCAACACCTGGATTTGCAGAAGCGCTTGGGGATAATCGAGTTCGCTCACGGAACGAAGCAGCCGCTCGGCGACGTACACTTCATTGAAAATCGGCAACTGCACCGTCACTCTCGGCAATTTTTCAAAGTAGCGAGCCGGAACCGGGGGCCGCTTACGGTTTTTCAAATACAAATAAATGATGAAATAGCGATGGATCCCATAGGCGGAAAGCCCGATGAGCACACTCAGGTAACAGGTCGACCAGATAATATGTCCGACGCTTTCTTGCATGGAGATTGCTATGGCTGCGAATGGATGACGCAGTCAGGCCGACATGATGCAATTTCCAACAATTGCGTCAATCCAAAAATCAAACGGCTGCCAGTGAAAGCCCCGGTCACATCGTGTTGATACACAGCACTCTTTTATCGAATTCGCAATTCCGATGCCGACCGGTCTGGCCATCTCACTCTTTAGCGGGCGCGGTGCCTCGAAAATCGGTTAAATCTACCGGAATTCCCTCTTGCCTGAGACGGTCAGCAGGTTAACGGTGATTCAGCCGGTTTTCTGCTAAATACCGGCATTTTATTGGGAAATTTCATGACGAAACGAAGGCGCGAGCGTTTCGAGCGTTCAAAGATCATTATTCCGATTCTGCTGGCGGGATGGATTCCGTCAGTCCTGACGCTGATCGTTTCCTACACGATCCTGCGCGACACGTTAGAATCACGCATTTTGCGAGACCGGCAAACGCTGGTGCAATTGCTTGGCCACGTGGTCGGAACCGATCTCAGCCGTAGCAGCGCCATTATCAATTATTACGAAACCCTTCCTGAGGTTGCCAGGATTCTCGGTTCGCCGAATCCTGCGCAGGCCGCACAACAATGGGTTAACTCCGCCTTCTATTCCCATCCAAACGTTGATGGAATGTTCATGGCTGCACCGGATGGCGCTTTGCTCGGCTCAATCCCGACCACGCCCGAATTGGTAGGCAAAGACTTTGGGGCGAATCAATGGCGTGAAGAGGCTGCGGCATCGGATCAACCGATCGTCTCCTCGGTCCATCCAAGGTTCTCCGATGACCGCCTCATCACCGACATTGTCGCCCCTGTTCGCGCGCCCGATGGGACGGTTCTTGGATTCGTTGGCGACTCGGTCCTTATAGAAAGAATTGGCAAGCGATTGTCCACTATCGAGTTTTCCGATCGCTTCGTTTTCCAAGTCCTCGACCAAAAGGGTGCAGCGCTTTTCGCCAATGATTTTAAACCGAATCCCAGTGCCAATTCACCTGAGAGCAACGAGCTGCTCACCAAGATTCGCCAGAGCAAGAGTGGGCATTTCGATTACCGCGACAACCTTTATTCCTTCAGTCGCATCGAATCGACTGGTTGGGTGGCATTAGTGGAGCAACCGCTCTCGGTTGCTTACAAACCGGTTCATGATCTTCTCGGGCGGATGACGGTCTTAACAGCGTGGCTGGTTGTTCTGACGGCCGTGTTCGCCTGGATGGGCAGCCGATTCTACCAACGGCAACTGGAATCAAAACAGCAACTGGAGCGTGAGGTTATCTTCAACGAGAAAATGCTGGCGAATATGCCTGGCGGGATCGCTCTGGTCGATCCAGTTTCTCGTCGGTTTCTTCATGCGAACGATGCATTTGCCCGGATGGCTGAGCGCTTCGGAGAGATGCCTGCCGATCGCGATATTACCGAAATCACCTGCAATGATATAAAGATTGCGCCTCCGGGGGCAGTTGATCGGGTGCTTAACTTTGGAACGCCATTTCAACTCATCGAGCACCCGTTAAAAGATAAGACAGGCATACCGCATTTCCTGGACATCAATCTGCTCCGACTGCAAGGAGCGAAGGAGACCGTCCAAGGCGTTCTTTACCTGGTAGAAGATAAGACGCGCGACGTTACTCTGCGCCAGGAGTTGATTGCCGCGAACGCAGCGAAGGACCAGTTCCTAGCACAATTATCTCACGAGTTGCGCAGTCCTCTCACGCCCGTGATCGCCATGGTGGGAGAGCTCGAAGCAGAGGTGCCGGATTCCGAGCCCGTCAAGGAAGCGCTTGAAGTGGTCCGACGAAATGTCGAGTTGGAAGCACGCCTGATCGACGATTTGCTCGACATCACCCGCATCTCGAAAGGCAAACTCCAACTAAGCTTCGAAACTATTTCCATTCACCAAATCCTCCACCGCTCTTACGAGATATGCCATGACGAAATCGCGGCAAAGAATCTGGAGGTGAACTTTGAGCTTCGCGCAGCCCGCCCGTACGTGGAAGGCGATCCCGCACGCTTGCAGCAGGTTTTTTGGAACCTGATCAAGAACAGCGTCAAGTTCACTCCGGAAAAGGGCCGCATTAGCATCGAAACTCTGAATCTGGTGCCGGATAAAATCGAGGTACGCGTTGTCGACACCGGCATTGGCATTGAGTCCGAAACAATCGACAAAATCTTTGACGCGTTTGAACAGGGACAGAGTGATATTACCCGCCGGTTTGGAGGACTCGGGCTTGGCCTGACCATTTCAAAGACGTTGATCGACGCGCATGGCGGACATATCCGCGTCCAAAGCTCCGGAAAAAATCAAGGCGCCATTTTTACAGTCGAGCTAAACACCGTTGAAAGCCCGATTGAGCGCGATGGGCACGGTGAGGATCGACCAACTGATCGGAAGCCCGACGCCGCTGTCGCGAGTCACCGGCGCGTCCTGCTGGTTGACGACCATTACGATACTTGTCTCGGCATGAAGAGAATGCTGGAACGTCGCGGCTACCAGATAACTGTCGCCCATTCCGCAGAGCAGGCTGTGGAGAAAGTCCGTACACAGGAATTCGACTTACTAATCAGCGACATCGGATTGCCCGATCGCAGCGGCTACGACTTAATGCGCGAAGTGCGTCTCAACAAACGTTTGCCCGGGATCGCTTTGAGCGGTTTCGGCAGCGAACAAGATGTGAGCCAAGCCAAAGAAGCAGGTTTTGCTGAACATCTGACGAAGCCGATTAATTTTGAGCGCTTGGAGAAAACCATCCAGAGCTTGCTCTCCTGACTCGTGGGGAGAAACAATCAGGTCCTGCAAATCTGGGTCGCAGGCGCAATCGTCCGATCAGATCCAGCTATTCGCCAACCTACACGCTGACTTCGGTTTTGACCTTTCGCTCTTCCGCTTCTTTTAATTGGCGAGAGAGCTTTTCCACGCGTTGCCGCATGATTTTACCCGCCTTGAACTTCACCGTCGCACGCGGCGGAATGACGAAACTGCTACCCGGTTGATTGGGGTTTCGTCCGATCCGCGGCCTGGTCAGGCGCGGCAAAAACACGCCGAAGTTTCTTAGTTCAACGGGAATATTATTGGCCAGACTGTCAGTGATTTTATCGAGGGTCTTTTGCACCACATCGAAGACCTGATGCTGAACCATCCCAGTCTGATTGCTGATCGACACTACAATGTCGCGCTTGGTTAATTTCGCCATATGTACTTTATTAATCGTTCCTTGTGACTCTCCCGGTGGCCCAATTAAGCACAAAAAAGCAATTTTTTGAAGCCGGCATTTCAACGCTTTAGTTGTTAACGTTTGACGAGGTGCGCCGTCGCCAATCTTCGCGAGCCGGCGGTGCGGCGTAATGCTCCGGAGCAATCTCATGCGCGGTGCGGAAATGGACTTTCGCCACTTCGCGCAGTGCCTCTGGCCCGCTCATTTCGACCAGCTTTTTTGCAGTCTCCTTCACGCTGGCTGATACGCCGCGTTCCAATCGCATGGCGAGTTCTTTGCCTTTGCGATCAAGCCAATTGATGAATCCCTCGCGCGCCATGATCGACGCCGCCGCCACCGCGATGTCGGATTCCGCTCGTGGCCTTTGCTCAAGGACAATGTTGCGCCCATGCCTCATCAAGGACTCCTTGATTACGCGCGCGTCGGCGAACTGGTCCGATAAAGACCGCGGGCAGCCCGGCTTTCGCGCTAGCAAATTCTCAATCACCCGTGCGTGCCCCCATCCGAGGAGCCGGTTCAAATTCCCAAACTTCTCGTATAACTCATTGTACTTGGCCGGGCCGATCAGAACCGTTTCCACAAGCCCTTGTGAAGTTTTCCGAATCGTGTCCGCCAGCGCGCGAATCCGCGCATCGGAGCTTATCCGCTTACTGTCTACAACGCCGGCGTCGAGGAGTTTACGCGCGATACCGCGATCAACGTACACCCCGGATATTACCAAAGGCCCGAAGAAATCGCCCTTCCCGCTCTCGTCCACACCCAAATGCGGCCCGAACATCTCGGGCAAGTGGACTTCTTCATAGCCGAGCTTCGCTTCGCCCAGAACTTTAGGCTCCAATTCGAATTGCACGAACTCCTCGGTGCCCCTGCCCTGCACCAGCACCTTTGGCCCCTTCTCATAGACTGCAACACTCAGCTTGTTCTTCTGCGCAAAGAAAATCGTCCACTCCTTCGGCGCAAAGTCGAACCCAGACTCCTGAAGCAAGGCGCGAAGCTTCGCAACCTGTTCCTGCGTGAGCGGGTGGGTATAAGAGTTCAACGCCCAACGCTCAACGCTCAACGCTCAACGCTCAACTACCTTCTGAATTGAAAGTTGGACGTTGAGCGTTGAGCGTTGGGCGTTGGGCGTTTGCTTTCAAAACGTGAAATCCCCACGAACCGTCCGCGCTTTCCAGCGATCGCTTCTCCGCTGGTATCGGCGGCACGGCCGCGATCTTCCCTGGCGCCGGACCAACGATCCGTACGCAATCCTCGTGTCCGAGTTCATGCTCCAGCAAACGCAGGTCGCCACCGTCATCCCTTATTATTACGAGTGGCTCCGCAAGTTTCCCGATTTCGTTTCACTGGCGCGCGCTTCGGAAAACGAGGTGCTTCATGCGTGGCAAGGCCTCGGTTATTACGCGCGCGCGCGAAATCTCCACGCCACAGCAAAAACGGTTATGGATCGACATGGCGGAAATTTCCCGCGGGAAGTCGAGCAAATGCGACAATTCTCCGGCATCGGGAAATACACGGCTCAAGCCGTGGCTAGCTTTGCGTTTGATCAATCGGTTCCGATCGTTGAAGCGAACACCCGGCGCGTTTTGGCGCGGCTTTTCAATTTGCGCGAATCAATCGATTCGGCGGCGGCCCGGAAAACACTTTGGCAACGTGCAGCAAGTCTTCTCCCAAAATCCGACGCCGCCGTTTTCAACTCCGCGCTTCTCGATCTTGGCGCGCTTGTTTGCCTACCCCGGAAGCCGAAGTGTGATTTGTGCCCGGTAAAAGCGTTTTGCCGCGCAAAAGATCCAGCTCTGCTTCCCGTACGGAAATCGAGACCCGAAACAAAGCAACTCATCGAAATGCACGCGCTGATCGTTAGGCGCGGCCGGATTCTGCTCGAGCAATCCCGCCACCGCTGGCGCGGCATGTGGATCTTGCCGCGGCTCGAACCTTCCTCCTTAAAGCAGCGGCGTTTTCAGCGACGGCCAGTTTATGAATCCGTGTTTCCATTCACCCATCATCGAGTCACCCTTTCGGTGTATCGTCGCCTTGGGCAAAAGCGAATCGCTCCCGGGCAGCAGTGGTTTGGATCGATCGCGCAGGTCGCAATGCCGTCACCCCACCGCCGCGCAGCGCAGAGCTTGATCCAAACGCTCGTTGAACGTTGAACATTTCTCTGCGATAAGCTTTCGACGTATGCGAAGTATGACTGGATACGGTCGTGGCGAGACCGATCACGCCGGAACAAAATTTAGCGTAGAGCTCAATTCGGTGAACCGAAAACAAAGCGACGTCGTAATCAATGTGCCGCGTGATCTGGTAGAGCTTGAGCCGCGCATTCGTCAGACGATCAACGAAAGCATTTCGCGCGGCCGGACAAACGCGACAGTTACGCTGCACACTGGCGCGAACGGCGCGCGTAACCTGGCGCTCAATACGGAACTCGCCCGCTCGTACCACGAAGCAATGCGCACCTTGCAAAAGGAATTGAACGCGCCCGGCGAGATCACTATCGCCACGATCCTGCAAGCGCCGGGCGTGATGCGGTTTCCGGAAGAAGCGCTGAACGCCGAAGATACGTGGCCGGCAGTCGAACGCGCGCTGCGCGCCGCACTCGCCGATTTAATCAGGATGCGGGAACGCGAGGGCAAACATCTGGCCAAGGATTTGATTCGCCGTCTCAAAGCAATTCGAAAAAAACTCAAGGAAGTCCGGGCACTGCATCCCGAAGTGGTGAAACGGTACCGCACAGCGCTCCTCGATCGGATACAAAAAGCTGGTTTGCCACTGGCTAACGAGGACGAGCGCGTCTTGAAGGAGATCACGTTCTTTGCCGATCGCGCTGATGTATCGGAAGAGCTAACGCGACTTGAGAGTCATCTTGCTCAATTTGCCCATCATTTGCGCAGCAAAGAGCCGGTTGGGCGCACACTGGAATTCATCACGCAGGAGATTTTTCGCGAACTCAACACGCTCGGAGCGAAAGCCAATGACG
>Ga0070684_100000444_pt1 | contig 28311 bp, 20 predicted proteins | sample KBSC723LmetaG_FD_65653 | JGI IMG/M metagenome (GOLD analysis project Ga0070684, IMG submission 65653) | Corn rhizosphere microbial communities from Kellogg Biological Station, Michigan, USA - KBS C7.2-3L metaG | ecosystem: Host-associated > Plants > Roots > Rhizosphere ...
GTTCGCGCAAGCGTCGACCTCCGGCGAACTTGTCGCAACGGTGCAGGACGCCGGATCGCGTGGTATCAGCGACGCGACGGTGCAGGTCCTCACAGCGCAGAACGACATCGTCGCCACTCTTACGCCCGACGTTAACGGGCGCGTGACGCAGGATCTGAGAGAAGGCGTCTACGTCGTCCGCATCAGCCATCCGCGGTACGCCGCGGAGGTTCGGCGGGTTCAGGTATTCTCGCGTCAGACCGTAGAAATCCGGGCGACCCTGCATGCGGGCTCGTCATCGCCGCTCGATCGCGCGGTGAACAACGGCGTCCGCGCCGTGCGCAAAGCGCTTCGCTTCTGACGCTGGCCGCATGTGGTCACCGTCCCGCCGGCCACGAGCTGCGGCACGCCACTGAGGTCCACTCCAGGACTCATTCCGCGATCCACACGGCCAGGACACGAGCTTTCCGCATCTAAATCCTGCCACCCACGAGGTGTCGCCACCGCCACCGCTCGGCGGCACGCAGGCTGCTCGCGATCATTGGCGACGTGACCAAGAGCGCTGATTTCCTAAGAGACTCGCCGTCGGGTAGTGGTCAACCCGCCGTCGAAGGCGGTTCGCGACCACGGAATATCGTGATACCCAAATGACCACACGCGCCAGGAGCAGAGCGCGACCGTCGGGGTGGCTGGTGCTGGTGTCTCTGCTCGTGGCAGTGGTCGCGGTCTTCTGGTTTGTGCGCCGGCCGACGCCGGTCATGGTGACTCATCCGAAGCGTGTTTCGCTGACGGAGACGATCGCGAGCAGCGCAAGGGTAGGGGGCGTCCAGGAGAGCGCGATTGGCGCGCATTTCTCCGGCACCGTGGCGCAGCTCTTCGTCAGGGCCGGGGACCGGGTGAAGCCAGGCCAGAGACTGGCGGTGCTGAGGAACGATGTGACGCGGCAGCAGAAAGCGCAGGCGCAGACAGCGGTGCAGACGGCGCGGGCGCGTGTGGCGCAGGTAGCAAGGCCGCCCACTCGGTCAGAGATGGACGAAGCGCAGCATCAAGTGACAGAGGCGCGGGCCCAGGCTGCGCAGGTCGCTGCCGATCTGCAGCTCGCCACAAAGCAGTTCGAGCGCAGCACGCAACTGTATAAGCAGGGACTGATTCCAAGAAACGAGTTCGATACGGCGCAGACGAATCAACAGAGTCTGCAGGCCCGAATCAGATCGGCAACAGCCACGGCGAAGGCGCGCGAAGCCAGGCTGCAGACGCTGAAGGATACGCCGCGCGCGGAAGATGTGATGGTGGCGAAGGCGCAGCTGGCGGAGGCAGAGCAGGCGCTCCGGGTTGCGGAGCAACAGGCGAAGGAGGCCGTTGTGACGGCTCCGTTTGCCGGCGTGGTCACGGCGGTGAATGCCGAGCAAGGGCAGACGGTTGGCGCCAAGGGCGTGGTCGATCTGGTCAGCGAGGCCTCGCGAGCGATCAGGTGGTGATCGACTATGAGCTCGCCAAAGATCTCTCGGTGTCAGTGGGAGACCGGATTCGTGTCACGTCGAGCGCCGGGAACACCGACTCGTTGATGGTGGCAGGAATCTACAGCCGTGGACAGGGACGCGGGGGCGCCTACGTGACGCTTCGGACGGGGCAGAGCCTGTTCGGGATGGGGAACTCGGTGAACGTGATCCTGGTGAAGGTCTACGAGCTGTTCGGTTCCGACGAGGTCGCCGATCGGATCCAGAGCCTGATCCCACACGAGGCGCGGTCGTGGTCACGTGAGTTCGGACAGTTTGTCTCCTCGTTGACGGCGCAGTCGGCGTCGGCCTACCTGATTTCGACCTTCAGCCTGATTGCGTCGTCGTTCGCGATTGCGTCAGTGCTGATCGTGTCCGTTCTGCAGAAGTCCAAGCAGATCGGGATTCTGAAGAGCATGGGCGCCACGCGCTCGCAGATTCTTCGGGTGTTCACGCTGGAGGGGCTTGCGATCGCCATAGCGGGAAGCCTGACCGGAGCGGTGCTGGGAATCCTCCTCGTCTATCTGGTGAGCCTGCCCCGACAGGCAACGGCGCGGCCCGGGCACGTGCCGGACCAGTTGTTTCCAGTTGAAATCCTGCCCGTCTATATCGTCGGGGCCGTGGTTGCGGCGATCGTGGCCACGGTGATCGCATCGTGGTTTCCTGCGCGGCGCGCGGCGAAGATGAATCCTGTCGACGTGATGCGCTAGACCCGCAGCTTTTCTAGTCACAAAGGAGCTCATATGTTGGACAAAACTGGAATTGGCATCGATCGCCGCGACCTGCTCAAGGCTTCCATCGCCACGGTCAGTGCCGCGGCCCTTGCGGCCAATGCCGGCCCTGCGAAGGCCGAGGACGTGTCGGTCCCTTCTGCCGCTCAGGCGTCTTCAGGGAAGACGGTCTATACAGGTGATGTGATCCAGGGGAAGAAGGTCGTCAGCGCGCTCGACGTCAACGACCTGGAACCCGGCAAGAAGCACCGCCTGTATTTTCAGGGCGTGAAGATGCCGACCGGACAGCACTGGCATGTGTCGGTGACGGTCGCAAAAGGGGCGAAGCCGGGCAAGCGCGGCATCCTGACCAGTGGCGTCCATGGCGACGAGATGAGCTCCGTGCACACGGTCCAGACCGTGATGAATCAGCTCGACCCGGCGCAGATGTCGGGCACGGTGATGGCGGTCACGGATGTGTCCAGTCCCGCCTTGGGAGGGTTCCAGCGCAGATGGCCGAACCAGGGCAGGGGTATCGATCTGATCGACATGAATCGCGAATGGCCCGGGAACGAGAACGGCGCCACCGCACCCAGCCGGCACGCCGGGCTCCTGTTCAACCGGCTACTGCGGCCGAATGCTGACTTCTCCATCGACTTTCATACCGGGACGACCGGGATGAAAGTCCCCGCGTTCAATATCGGCGTCATGGAAGTGCCCGCGGTCAAGGCGATGCTGGAGCTCTATCCGGTCGGCCAGATCTTCGACAACCATATGTATCCCGGTGTCCTGACCCACGCGTTCATGGACGTGGGCATCCCCTCCATCACGCCGGAGATCGGCGCCGCGCGCGTCCTGGACCTCGACATGATCGCTCTGTTCGTTGAAGGCACGATGAACGTCCTCAAGCAAAACGGCATCGTCCCCGGGCCTATGGGCCGCACGGGCAAGGACCTGACGGTCTTTGTCGGCAACAGTGCGTTTCCGATCCTGGCCACTGCTGGCGGGATCGTCGAGCATCTGGTGAAGCTCAACGACAAGGTCAAGGCCGGACAGAAGGTGGCCATCCAGCGCGACAGCTTCGGCGAAGTGGTTGCCGAGTATGCGAGTGGCGTGGACGGAGAGATCGCTGGCCTCCGCAGCGATGTCCTGTCCGAGCCCGGCAACCCGCTGGTATTCGTCCTGTTCAACAGGACGGCGCCGGGAGGTACCGAGGTCTACTCCGAGTAGCTCACTCGCGCGACCGATATGGCTGCCGTGACGACCGAGCCCGCCGGACGGATTGTGGTGGAAACGCGCGGCCTGAAGAAGACGTACTTCGCCAAGGTCGCGACGCCGGTGCTGCACGGCATCGATCTCGCGATCCGCGAGGGGGAGTTCATTGCGATCATCGGGCAATCGGGCAGCGGCAAATCGACGCTGCTGAATATTCTGGGCGCGCTGGATGTTCCGACCGAGGGTCAGGTTTTGATCGACGGGGTCGACATTGCGACCCTGTCGGAGGACCAGCTGGCGTCGCTGCGGAAGCGGGTGGTCGGCTTTTGTGTTTCAGTTTCACTATCTGTTGGACGAACTGACGTGCCTCGAGAACGTGCTGACGCCGGTCCTGATCAGCAAAGGCGAAGCGAATGCCGCGGAGACGGCACGAGCCATCGCGCTGCTGGAGCGGGTCGGGTTGGCAGACCAGCTCCACAAACATCCGGATACGATGAGCGGTGGGCAGAACCACCGGTGCGCAATCATTCGCGCCCTCGCGAACCAACCGAAGATCGTTCTTGCCGACGAGCCGACGGGTAATCTCGACAGCCGGTCCGGCGATGAGGTCTTCAACATCATGCGCGAGATGAACCGCGAGAACGGGGTCGCATTCATCATGGTGACGCACGACGATCGCCTCGCCCAGGAAGCTGACCGTATCGTGATGATCGAAGACGGCTGGGTGCATGCGGTGGACAAGCACGAGCACCGGAGAAAACTCCTCAGCAGCCTGAAGGAGGCATGAGCGCCCGAGAGCGCATCATTCGGAGGGAAAGCCGATCCGCCGGATGAGTTCTGCGTATCGCGGATCGCCGCGCATCTTTTCTTCGTTCGTCTCCGTTTACTCCGTTTCTTCGTTGTGAATCTTCTTCGCTGCCTTCGTCCACTCCAAAGCACGACGCGAGTAATTAAAGCAGTCTCTCGAAGAGATTCGCGGCCCGCTCGGCGATGCGCTCCAGCCACGAGCGCTGGCGAAAGCGCGGAAGAGTGATTTCTTCCGAATAGCGCAGATCGTCGAGAAACACTTGATCCATCTGCCGGCCGATCGACGGATCGAGCACCATCAGCGTCGCCTCGTCATTCAGCGCCAGCGAGCGGTTATCGAAGTTCATCGATCCGATCGAGGCCCACTCGCCGTCCACCACGAACGTCTTCGAGTGCAGCGTCGTCGGCTGCCACTCGTAGATGCGTACGCCCGCCGAGAGCAGCGTGTCGTACCAGGCACGTCCGGCCGACCGCACGACCTGCACATCCGTCATCGGACCGGCGGTGAGCGGTGCGGTCGGACGCGCGGGGCGACGTGAGTTCAGTGTTTGTGAGTCCGCACACCACCGACGGTTTTCGCCCGCTTGGTGGTCCGACGCCGCTGCACTTCGATTCCCTTCGGGTTCCCACTACGATCCTTGGTTGCGCGAGGAACATGGGCGGGTACGCGCGCCCGGCTGATGCCGATGACATCGCCGACGTGCTTCGTCGCTTTCTTGGCCATCTCGTCTCCTAACTAGTAATCACTCCGAGGGGCTTCGCCCCTCGGACTCCCCAACTCGCTCTCTCGCTCGCTGCTTCGTCACGCTCGCTCCGTTCGCGAGCGCTCACTCGCGCGCTCGTTCGCCACTCTCCGCTCGGTCTTGAGACTTCTTGTGATCGCTAATAGCGCAGAATCAAAGCGATCCGTTCGTGGAACGCGAGCTCACCGTCCTCGACGAACACTACCTGCCCGCCCTTGGCAAGCACCGTCGTGATCACTTCATCGACCGCATCGTCCATGACGCCCGGCGCGGTGTGATCGTCGACATTCAGATCGAGGTGCCCCCTCTCGTTGAGGCGCGCCGGCTGGTGATATCCCTCCTCGACCACGAGGACCTTCCCCTGGCCACGCCCGGCCAGCTGCCACACTTCGTCAAGCGTGGATGCCGCTCGACGCGAACTCATCGCCGTTTCGAGCTCCTGAAGCACTTCGCGCCGGCGTGCGATGAAGCCCTCGCGGACGTTCGGCCAGATCCGTCGGCCCAGATCGTGAGCCGAAAGATGATCAACGTTCCCGGGCAGCGTTGCGACGATGTCGTCAATTCCGGATACTTCCCGAAAGAACGCAAGGTAGCGATCGACGCCGGCAACGGCCAGCGGCAGCGGGTCTTCCACGCTGAACACGCCGAATGCCTTGGCCACGTCTCGAAAGAACTGGCGATGGCGATCGTCGCGGTAGGCTGACGTGTTGACGCCAGGGCCGCCGGGAAGAACAGTATCGCCGCCGGGACCCGAATGCCGCATGGGAAAGCCGCCAGTAGTGATCTCTTCCAGATCTTCGCGTGTCCCGGAATAGAGCCGAGTCGCCTGCTCGCTGAGCGACAACACCCAGTAGCGCCGCGCCCGATTGAGAGCGTGAACGAGGTCGCGGGTGAAGAACGTATCGTCCACCACGACGCGCTCGTTGAGCGTGAACGGCAGCACGTATTCGCGCGCCATGTCGTGATTCACCGCGAGCACGAGCCCGTCGAGCGTGTACTCATAGTCGAGCCGGTCGACGAGCGCGTTGAGCCGATCGAGCAACGGCGCGACCTCACGCTTCGAGAATTCACCGAGGAGACGTTGCGTCCCCTCGGTGACCAGGTTCTTGACTCGAATCGGATCCTGCCTGTTGTCAGGCCTCGTGCGGTGCGTCGGCAGCGTGATCGTCAGGCACGGATACGTGTGGACGTCCTGCAGTTCGTGCAAATCGTGAAGATTCATCGCAAGTCACCTGTGAATCCACACCTTCGAGTCTGCAAGCCGCCTACGGAGCCGTCGCCATACTCGCTTCCAGCGCCTCGCGCAGAGCATTCTCGTCATCCTTGTTGAGCGACGTCTTGAAGAGCTTGCCCTTGCCGGTGAATTCCTTCAGCCCTTCCAGCACCTTGTCCATCGTTGCCCGACGAATGAGCACGAAGAGCCCGGACGAGCCCGGTTTGAATGACTGCCCGATCTCTTTCATCATTTGGTCGTTCACGCCGATATCAGTGAACTTGCCGGAGAGCGCGCCTGCGCCCGCACCGACCGCCGCGCCGAGAAGCGGATTGAGAAAGATCATCCCGATCAGCAGACCCCAGAATCCTCCGCCGACCGCGCCCGCTGACGTCAGGTTGACGGCCTGGTCCAGCTTGGTCTTTCCCTTGGCGTCGCGAGTGACGACGACGGCATCTTCGAGCTCGATGAGATAGTCCTTCTGCATTTTCAGAAGCGCGGTGCGCATCTCGAAGGCTGTCACTTCATCGTTGAATACGACGACCACCAGGTTGCTCATGATGTCTGCCTCCTTGCTCGCGGTCGCTGCTACTGGGCTTGACCGCGGCAATCTCAGTTCGGTTTCGTTTTTCCCACGCGCGTATGAATGCGCGACGCGTTGCACAGCCCATCGGCATATCGCCACGGTCGTGGCGCTTTGCGCTGAATCAACGCGACCCGGCGTTCGATCACCCGCAGCGAGAGCAGGTGAATCCCTTCGCGCAGCGCGTCGTGTCGCTTTTCTCTTCGAGAAGCTTGCCAACGATACGGACTAGATCGATCACTGGCTCCGCCGGCGTCGAGATCTCACTCATGTCCTTCTACTGGAAGAACTCACGCAACGATCCGTGACGATCGCTTCGCTGTTGAGTATCGCGGTTTCGTCGAGGTCCGCCGGTCTCGGCTGTCGTTCGTCGCGCCCGGTCGTGGGGAATCCACGACCGCGCGCGGAGCGTGTTACATCGCACACCCAAACTCTGGAATCCGCGATTGAGCGCGGGGCACGCGTCTTGCGGCCTGCGGCGGCGATCGCGGGTCGTCGCAAGCGCTCAGAACACTCGAGCCGTGCGTCGAGCTTGCCCGTGTCCTGCTGTGGCGGTCGGCCCGCTTAGCCCTCGTTACATGGCGGTCGTTACGACGCCTACGGCGATCCGAGCCGGCCGCAGAGCAGTTCACCTATAGCTGACGCGATGACAGACGGCATGACGCTCAGCACGACTGACAAGATCGCGCTCGCTGTCATCGAGAGTCGAATCGACGCCATCCTGCCGGAGACATATCAAGAGTCTTACGACGACGTTCAACCCACGGCCATGGGATCGGCGGCCCTGCGTTTCGATCGGGAGGGCAGAGTCGCGTGGAACGAAATCTGGACCAGCTTCTGCGATCTGGCGATGGCCGGCGGTCCGCCGCACAAAGGGACGCTCCTGGAGCCAGGCGCTTCAGCGGAAATCGATGCGCAGCCGGCAAAATATCGCGAAGTTGTGAAGGAGATCTGTCGCGGCGTCGAGATGGTGACTGGTCTCGAGGTGAGCGCGTCTCCGATTCGCGGCTGGGTCCGAGTCATCTGCCTCACGAACGGGATGGCGGGGTGGCTGCTTCGAGCGATCACCATGGAGAACGTCGCGGTGCGCGCCGATGGTGTGGCTCTCGAGGTTCCCGCAGCGCCGCACTTTCGCCTCGACAAGGAAATCAAGAACGGCCGCACGTAAGGCTGGCGACGTGTACGGGGGCAAGGTGGACACCGCACCCGTCATCACCGAGATCGTCCGCGAGCAGGCGGCACCAGCGGGCGACTTCGACCCTGCCGAGTTGACGCACGGCAAGCGGGCCGCCGAGGGGCATCGGCGTCTGGGGCCTGCATCGCGCCTTCGCCACTCGTGTCCACACACATCCGCACGCGCACGGCCCGCACGTCCACTCGCATCCGCACACGCATTCGCACGCCGTCAGCCTCGATGCCACGCACGCTGCTGCGCGCCACACGCACACCCACGCCGCGTTTGCCGTCGGCGTGCTGCACGGCCTCGCCGGCAGCTCGCATGTCCTCGGCGTGATCCCGGCGCTGGCGCTGCCGGGGCTTTCAGCCTCGCTCGACTATCTCGGCGGCTTCGGCGTTGGAACCGTCGCCGCGATGTGTGGATTTGCGACGGTGATTGGTCTGATCTCGGTGCGCGCTCAGCACCGCGGGCCGGTGATGATGCGTTGGCTGTTGTCGGCCTGGTCCGCGGTGGCGCTGATCGTCGGCATTGTCTGGCTGGTGATGTGAAGGCCACACGTTCGCGGCGCGTTACTTGGACACCGGTCTCGGCGTGACCTCAGCGTCGACCAGCTTGAGCACCCACTTGATCGCTTCGACGATCATCGTCCGCATCTCGGGTTTGTCCCAGTTCGCTTCGACGTGGCCGAGCGTGGAATAGAAGACGCGACCCTGGCCGTACATCTTGGCCCACGTGACCGCGAAGTCGCCGTCCTTGCGATGAACGCGCGGGTTGTTGAGGTCCAGCTTCGACGGATCGAGCCGCATCAACACGCGCGTCGTCGTTCTCGAGAAATCCTTGATCTGATAGATCTCGTCTTCAATCGTGAACGCTGACGGCCACTGCTTCATGCCGGGAAAGGCCGGATCTTCGACGATGACGGGCGCGTTGAACGTGCCCCAGGGGTGTTCGTCGAAATAGCCGCCGATCATCTCGCCGTACGCGGGCCATTTTGTGAACGTGATCGTTGCGCTGTGGATGCCGATGAACCCTTTGCCGTCGTCATGGACGAAAGAAAGGAAGTCGGCCTGCTGGCTGGCGTCCATCTCGAGCGTCCCGCCGGTGTAGAAAACGACCGCATCGAAGTCGTTCAGGTTCTTGGCGTTGTATTCAAGCTTCTTCTTTGTCAGCGCCTCTGTGTCGGTGCGGATCACCGTGTCCCAGAGGCCCGTCTCTTTCCCGAGGCGCTCGATCGTTACCATCGCGTGCGTCACCGCCTCGTGTCGATAGCCCTTTTCTTCGCCGATCACCAGGAGGCGCTTGCGCGGCGGCTGCACTTGCGCGCCGAGCTGTGCACCGGCCACAAGGCATCCCGTCACGCAGATGGTTGAAGCGATTCGCAGAAATAAAGGCATAGGTAACCCTCAAAAGGAGGCAGCCTCCTAAAAAAGGAGGCTGGCACTTTCCGGCAAAGGTGCCAGCCTCCTTTTCGACTATCGCTGCACGGACGTGTTCGTGCGTCCGTCGATCACGGTGACCTTGTCGCTCAACCGGTTAGCGACGTAAATCATATTGGTCACAGGGTTTACCGCCACCGCCCATGGCCCTTTATCTGCCGGCACCGTTGCCGTGACGGTATTCGTGCGGCCGTCGATCACGGACACGTTGTTGGCGTGAGTGTTGACGACATAGATCATGTTCGTTCTGGCGTTGATCGCGATTTGCTGCGGCCATAACCCGACTTTGACCGCAGCAATCGGCTGATTCGACGCCCCGTCAATGACGGTAACGTCGCTGCTTGCGTAGTTCACGACGTAGACACGGTTCGTGAGTTCATTGATCGCCGCCGCCATTGGAACCTTCCCGGTCCCGATCATCGAGACAACGCCGGTCCGGGTGTCGACGACGGTGACCGCGTTGTTGTTCGGCGTTGGCAGGTAGAGGAGCCCGCTCTTCTCGTTGAAGGCTGAGTCCCACTGATGAAAGCCGGGAACCTCGATCCGCGCAGGCTCATTGGTAACCCCATCGACGACAGTCAGGAAATTGTCCTCGTAGCCGACGAAATAGATCTTGTTCGCCTTGACGTTCACCGACAGCGCGTTGCCTTCCGTGCCGGCGTGAATGGTCGTCGAGATCTTCGTCGCGAGATCGATGACGGACGGATCGGTGCCGGTGCTGGCCGAGACGTACAGCTTGTTGGTCACTGGATTGAGCGCGGTCAGACTGCCGCGATCAGCTTTCAGCGTCTCGATGATTGCGTCGGTGTCGGGATCGATCACCGAGACGGTCCCGGGTCCCCGGTTCATTGCGTACACGCGCCCGGTGCGCGGATCCAACGTGAGGTTCTTGACGTTGACGCCGGTCTTGAGCGTCACCACCCGCCCAGAGCCGTTCACGATCTTGACGACGCCGAGATCGGGAAACGCCGCGTATGCTTTGCCGTTGCGCGGGTTGACCACCACGCCCTTCGGTGCGTCGGTGACGCCGACCTCCGCGGTGAGCGCGACGGTGAGGGCGAGAAACGCGGCCAGCGCGATAGCTGGTCGTCGCGACGTCGTTATGAGATAGGTTCTAGTAATGCGGCGAATCATACTGGCAATCGGTTGCGTTATAGCAACGCTTCTTATCACGAGTTCGCTTGTCGCACAGGAAACGCAGGCGGCACGGCCGAAAGTGCTCGCGTTCTTTACGCCAGGTGGGGAACTGGATCACTACTTGTTCGCGCAGCAGGCGATGCGGGCGTTTGGCGCCGCGGCGCAGGCAGGCGGCTACACGTTTGCCGCAACCAGCGACTGGGACGCGCTCAACGAGGCGAACCTTCGGGATGTCCGTGTCGTCGTCTGGCTGAACGACGCGCCGCATACGGCAACCCAGCGTGGGGCTTTCGAGCAGTACATGAAGGCCGGAGGCGGCTGGCTCGGGTTTCACGTTTCCGGGTTCGGGACCAACGCGTGGCCCTGGTTCACGGAGTTCATGGGGGGCGGCAGGTTCAGCGCCAACAACTGGCCGTCCATGCCGGCCCGTGTGAACGCCGACGACCCGGCGCACCCGATCCTGAAGGACGTGCCGGCGACATTCGTCGCCCCGATCAACGAGTGGTACTCGTGGACGCCCAGCCCGCGCGCCAACTCCGACGTCAAGGTGCTGCTGACGCTGGACGCCTCGAACTTTCCGCTCGGCGTGAAAAACACGTTGAACGGAGGAGACATTCCTGTCGCGTGGATCAACACCAAATACCGGATGGTCTACGTCAACTACGGTCACGGCGACCAAATCTACTCGGCACCGCCTCTGCCCTCGATGATCGACAACATCCTGCGGTGGCTGGTGGCTCGGTAGACAGGGGCGTGAATCGTCAGACGAGGAAGATGACAGCCGGCAAGATCTCTTCTCACTTCGCCGAGCTCCTGGACTTTCTGCCCGACGTGCTGGCGTGGGTGAAAGATCGGCAGGGCCGTTATCTCTGGGTCAATCGAGCGTTCCTCATTCAATACACCCTCGATCACCCGAGTGGGAACGAGTTTGTGACCGTCGAGAGTATTCTCGGCAAGACCGACTACGATCTGTCCCCCGCGTTCCTGGCGGATCAATTCCGGCACGATGACGAACAGGTTCTGGCCGGCCACCGCATTGTCAATCGTCTCGAACGCGTCGGGGAGTCTCGAGGCGCCACCGTCTGGAATGTGACCGACAAGATCCCCGTCGTTGATGGGAAGGGCGCCATTATTGGCACGGCCGGGATGACTCGAGCCGCTGGTCCGGCCAGCAGTCTCGAAGCCACCGCGCCGGGTTTCGGGCCCGCGCTGGCTCACATGCGCGCGCATTTCCATCACGAGATTACCAACCGGCACCTCGCGTCGGTTTCGAACATGTCGCTCCGAGCCTTCGAGCGGCAGTTCAATGCCGCGTTCCATCTCACCCCGCAAAAGTTTCTGCGAAAGCTTCGGTTGCGCATCGCAAGCCGCGCCCTGATTTACACCGATGAATCGTTGTCCGAGATCGCACTGAAGTGCGGCTTTGCCGATCAAAGCCACTTCTCGCGCGAATTCCGGCGGCAATTTGGACGGACACCACGGGATTACCGCGATCACTACAGGGAGATGTAGCTCCTGCCGCTCCTGTCATAACAGCTGCCGCTCCCATCCAATAACCCTTTGCGCACAAATGCTGTCATGTCGCATGGAGGGGGGATCGATGAGAAGCCGTCTCACACGGTGGTCGCCGCAACACGTGGTGATGATCTCGACGATGATGGCTGCGGTGGCGATCGCGGCGAGCTCAGCGAAGATGGCCGGCGCGCCTGGGACCGGTCAGCAGGCCGAAGTCCCCACCTACTCGAAGGACGTCGCGCCAATCGTCCAGAAGAGTTGCCAGGTCTGTCATCGACCCGGTGAGGCCGGCCCGTTTTCATTGCTGACTTACGAGGACGCGCGTCCACGCGCCGCCGCGATCAAGAGCGCCATCCTCGGCGGAAGAATGCCACCCTGGCATGCCGATCCTCACTACGGCAAGTTCTCGAACAGCATGAGCCTGAGCCCGTCGGAGATCGACACGATCGTCAAATGGGCAGAGGGCGGCGCGCCCGAGGGCAATCCGCGCGATCTGCCGAAGCCCGCCGAGTGGTTCGAAGGCTGGAACATCGGCAAGCCCGACATGATCTTCGACCTGCCGCTGCCCTTCGATGTCCCGGCGCGCGGCGTCGTCGACTATCAGCACATCATCGTGCCGACGCACTTCACCGAGGACCGCTGGATCCAGGCGGCGGAAGTGCGTCCGACGGAACGGATGGTCGTGCACCACATCATCGCGTTCGTCCGCGAGCCGAAATCGAAGTGGTATCGAGGCCAACCCGACGGCGTCTTCTTCACGGCGCCGAAAGTTAGCACAGACGACGAAACGGAAGCGGGCGCGCTGCCCAGCGATTTTCTCGTCGGCTACGCGCCGGGCCAGCCGGCGGAGGTTCTGCCGCCAGGGCAGGCGAAGCTGATCAAAGCCGGCTCTGACATCATCTTCCAGCTGCACTACACGCCGCATGGCCACGCGCTGACCGATCGCTCGCGCCTCGGGATCGTCTTTGCGAAGCAACCACCGAAAGAGCGCGTCCTCACGCTGTCGGCCGTCAACAGCACGTTCAAGATTCCGCCGGGCGATCCGAACTATCGCGTCGATGCGAGCTTCGAGGTCGGCACGGACGTGAAGCTCGCCAGCCTGCATCCGCACATGCATGGGCGTGGAAAAGACTTCGAGTACCGAGCCGTATTTCCGTCCGGCAAAACCGACGTCCTTCTGAAAGTCCCCCATTTCAACTGGCACTGGCAGAACTGGTACAACCTGGAGCAACCGATCGCGCTCCCGAAAGGCACCCGGATCGATTGCACCGCGCACTTCGATAACTCGGCGAGCAATCCGGACAACGCCGATCCGACGAAGGAGGTGACGTGGGGCGATCAGAGCTGGGACGAGATGATGATCGGGTTCTTTAATCTGGTGTTCGACGCCGATCTCCCGGTAGACAAGCTGTTCGCCAAGAAGCCCAAAGCGGAGATCGCCGGCGGGGGGACTCATCGAATCATTGCCCTGGCGGAACCAGGGCAGACGATTCACCAGCCGTTCGCTGACGCTGCGCTGCGCTGGCTACAGGAGAGCGCCGCGGCGGAAGGATTCACGGTCGATTACATCCGCACGACGGATCCGATCGACGACGCCTATCTGGCGGCGCACGATCTATTCGTTCAGGTCAACTATCCGCCGTACCGGTGGACACCAGTCGCGGAAGCCGCATTCAAGAAGGCGATGGAGCAAGGGACGATCGGGTGGGTAGGTTTCCATCACGCGTCGCTGCTCGGCAAGTTCGACGGCTTCGAAATGTCGCCGTTCTTCCACCAGTTCATGGGCAACATCGTCTTCAAGAGCTACATCCCGGACTTCGCGAGCGGGACGGTCCGCGTCGAAGACGCGGCGCATCCGCTGTTCAAGGGACTGCCGGCCGCATTCACGATTGAAAACGACGAGTGGTACACCTACGACCGATCGCCCCGGCCTGACGTGCACGTGCTTGCCAATGTCGATGAGAACAGCTACGCGCCGCCGCGCACCGTGAAAATGGGCGACCATCCGGTCATCTGGACGAATCCGCACTACAAGGCGCGGAACGTCTACTTCCAGTTCGGACACAAACCCGATTTGTTCCAGAACAGCGCGTTCAAGACGCTGTTCCTCAACGCGATTCGCTGGGCCTCCGAGCGGTCGCATTGACTCATCCCTTCTTCGATACGCGGTGACGGGCGGTGCGTGACAGAATAGCGTCGCGCACGGCGCCCGCTGCTGCGCCACCTGGAGATATCGGATGAGACCGACACGCGTTCGTTCGCTTCTCGTCGCCTGCATCCTCGCCTCGAGCGCAACGACGGCGCGTGCGCAGGTCATCAGCCTCGAGATCACCTCGCGCGAGCCCATGAACAACGGACAGGCCGTCGGCGCCGCCGGACCGTTCGAACTGATCCGCGGCAAGGTGCACGGCGAGATCGATACGAAGGATCCGCACAACACGATCATTCAGGATCTCGATCTGGCGGCGACGAACGACAGCGGGAAGGTGGAATACGTCGCGACGTTCGCACTGGCGAAACCGGTGGACATGTCGAAAGCGGCGCGCGTGCTGCTTTATCAGGTCGTCAATCGCGGCAACGGCCAGGCGGTCGCCAGTCCTGAAGGCTACGTGTCGCTCGTCAGCGGCTGGCAGGGAGACGTGATCCCGACGCCGAACAACCAGACCATCCTCGTCCCGATTGCGTACAATCGGGACGGCTCCGCGATCACCGGCCCGGTCGTCGCGCGCTTCTACGATGTGCCCGACGGCACGAAGTCCGCGCCAATCCGTCTCGCCTCGCTGGGCACCGCGCAGCCGTATCCACCCGACGGTCTCGAACAGCCCACTGCACGCCTGACGTGGCACACACGCGAGAACTATTCGGCCGAGCACGACGCCGCGCAGCAGGTCGCACGCGGCGACTGGAAGTTCGCCAATTGCGACTCGACGCCGTGGCCCGGTACCCCGGACCCCACGCGCCTCTGCCTGAAGGATGGGTTCCGCGCCGATCGCCTGTACGAGCTTGTCTACACGGCCAAAGACCCATTGGTCCTCGGCGCCGGCCTGGCCGCGACCCGGGACATCGTGTCGTTCTTCCGTCACGCGAAGGCGGACAGCGCGGGCACGCCGAATCCCGTCGTCGGCGCGATCGATCACGTCGTCAGCGTCGGTGACTCGCAGTCGGGCAATTTCATCCGAACCTTCATCCATCTCGGGTTCAATCGCGACCTGCAGAACCGGATGGTGTGGGACGGCGCCTTCCCGCGCATCGCGGCGCGGCAGACGCCGATGAACCTCCGCTTCGCGCTGCCCGGCGGCGCCGCCGGCGTCTACGAACCCGGCAGCGATGGCGTCGTGTGGTGGACCCGCTATGAGGACAAGACACGCCAACTCCCAACCGCGGGGCTGCTCGATCGCTGCACCGCGACCAAGAGCTGCCCGAAGATCATCGAAGCGTTCGGCTCCTCCGAGTTCTGGGGTCTGCGCATGTCTCCGGATCTGATCGGCACCGACGCCAAACGTGATCTCCCGCTTCCCGACAACGTACGCCGTTACTACTACCCCGGGACGACGCACGGCGGCGGGCGCGGCGGCTTTGGTCTCGACACGACGCCGAACAACGTTTGCGTGCTGCCGGCCAACCCCAATCCCGAAGCCGATCAGACGCGCGCGCTGACACGAGCGCTCGTTGAATGGGTCACGAACGGCACGGAGCCGCCTAGCAGCCGCTACCCGCGGCTGGAGAACGGCGATCTGGTCCCGGCGACGCGCGCCGCAATTGGTTTCCTCGAGATTCCGGGCTTGCCGTTCAGCGATCGCGTGCTCAATCCCGTCGTTCGTTACGATTTCGGCGCTGGCTTCAAGGCCGTCGACTTGTCGGGCAGGATGTCGATCGTTCCGCCGCGGGTGCTCGGCGTGTTGCCAACCTACGTGCCGCGTGTGAACGCGGACGGGAACGAAACCGCGGGCGTTCCATCAGTGTTGATGCGGGCGCCCCTCGGCACCTACCTTGGCTGGAACGTCTATCGCTCCGGATTCTTCGCCGGGCAGGGCTGCGGCTTCCAGGGTGGCTGGATCCCCTTCGCGAAGACCAAGGCGGAACGCTTGGCGAATCACGACCCGCGACCGTCTCTCGAAGAGCGCTACGGCTCGTTCGAGAGCTATGTTGCGCTCGTGAAGCGCGCGGCGGACCAGGCCGTGCGCGAACGCTTTCTGTTGCGTGAAGACGCCGAGCGGATCGTGCGCGAGGCTGAAGCGAGCAACATCCTTCCTCGCGGTTCGGCACCTGCGCCGGCATCGATGTCTGCCTCCTGCGAGCAGCTCGCCTCGATCACGTTGCCGAACGCGACGGTCACAGGCACGCATGGCTATCCTGCCGGGGAGTTCACGTCCGAACGCACATTCCAGGTGCCGGCGTTCTGCCGCGTGATGGTGACCGCCACACCGACGCCGGATTCCGACATCAAAGTCGAGGTCTGGCTGCCCGACGCGTGGAACGGCAAGCTGCTCGGCACTGGCAACGGCGGCTTCTCGGGCGCGATCAGTTACGCGGCGCTCGCGGCAGCGATTACGAAAGGATATGCGGCTGTCAGCACCGACACGGGTCACACCGGCGACCAGATGGAGTTTGGGATCGGGCATCCAGAAAAGATCGTGGACTGGGCCTACCGGTCGGTGCACGAGATGACGACGATCGCCAAGACCATCGTCGAACGCGCGAAAGGACGGGCGGCGGCGCGGTCGTACTTCAGCAGCTGCTCGACCGGCGGACAGCAGGCGCTCAGCGAAGCGCAGCGCTATCCTGCCGACTACGACGGCATTATTGCCGGCGATCCCGCGAACAATCGGATCAACTTGATCTATGGATTGCTCTGGTCGTGGCTCGCGACCCACGACACAGACGGGACGCCGATCCTTCCGGATGCGAAGCTGCCGGCGCTGGCGAAAGCCGCGGTCGCGGCGTGCGACAAGCACGATGGGCTCGAGGACGGCCTCATCAGCGATCCGCGCACGTGCCACTTCGATCCATCAACGCTTTTGTGCAAGGGAAATGAAACGGACGCGTGTTTGACGTCGCGTCAAATCGACGCAGTAAACAAGGTGTACGTCGGCGCGAAGACAAAGAGCGGACAGCAGCTTTACCCCGGTTGGGCCCGCGGCAGCGAGGCCGGTTGGGGCAGTTACATCGTCAATCGAAAAGAATCGGTCCGAATCGATTTGTTCCGCGGCTGGGTGTTCAACAACTCATCCTGGAATCCGCGCTCGTTCGATTGGGACAAGGATGTGACGACGGTAAACGCGAAGTATCCGTTCCTGAACGCGGCGGCCACCGACTACAACGCGTTTCGGTCGCGCGGCGGCAAACTGATCATGTTCACGGGGCTCGCCGACCCGGTCGTATCTCCCCTGGACACGTTCGCGTACTACGACGCCGTCGCGAAAGCGATGGGCGGGGTCGACGCAACCAGGTCGTTCTACCGATTCTTCCCCGCGCCTGGGATGGCGCATTGCGCTGACGGCACCGGTCCGAATACCTTCGACTCGCTGGCCGCACTCGACACGTGGGTCGAGAAAGGAATCGCGCCCGATTCGATTCAGGCGTCGCACGCCACGAATGGCCAGGTGGATCGCACGCGTCCATTGTGCGCGTATCCTGCGGTGGCCCACTACAGCGGCACAGGCAGTATCGACGATGCGGCGAGCTTCACCTGCGTCGTGCGCTGATCGGACACCGCTACGGCTCAGGGCGCAGGCGCGATCCTGAAATCGCTGGTCGAGTCGCTGACAGCAGACGGTCCGGCGAGTTCGGCAAGATGCTCGCGCCACCAGTTTTCCGCGCTTTCGGACGTCCACGGCGTCGTCAGCGGCACTTCCCCGAGCTGGCGCCAGAGCTCCACCGCCGACGATGGGCGCTTGCCGGGCGTCTTTTCAAGACAGCCCATGATGATCTGCTCGAGACGCTCCGGAATCGACTGGCTGGCGAACTTTGAAGGTGGTTGAGGAGCGGTTTTGGCGTGATGAATCATCACGGCCATCGGCTCTCCCGTGAACACAGGCCGGCCGGTCAGCATCCAGTAGGCAACGCAACCGAGCGAGTAGAGATCGGAACGCTCGTCAGCGGCCTCGCCGACGACGCGTTCAGGCGGCATGTACGCGGGGGTTCCAGTCAGCACTCCGTCGGCCGTCACTTGGGCGGTTTCTTCACCCAGCGACTTGACGAGCCCGAAGTCCAGGACCTTCAGGATGTCGAAATCGAGACCGAGACGACACAGGTAAAGGTTGTGAGGCTTGATATCTCGATGGAGAAGGCCAGTCGCGTGTGCTTCACCGAGCGAGCGGCATGCCTGACGAAGCACGTACACGACGCGCTCCGGTGGCATCGGGCCAAATCGTTGCACGAGCGACGCGAGGTCCATCCCGGTCAGTAGCTCCATCACGAAGTAGAAGCTGCCGGATTCGCTGACGCCGAAATCGTAGAGACGAACGGTGTTCGGGGAACTCAGTTTGGCGATGCTCCGGGCTTCAAGACGGAAACGCTCTGTCGCCGTCTCCCGGTTCTTTTCACCCAGGAGCTCGGGGCGAATCAACTTGACGGCACACGGCCGTGCGAGGAGCTGGTGCCTCGCTCGCCACACTTCGCCCATTCCTCCCTCGCCCAGCTTCTCCATGAGGCGGTAGAGACCGAGCGGGAGACCTTCATCGAGAAGGGCCTCGTCGATCTCCAGTTCTGGCTCTCGGGCGGAGGTCACGGCGCGTTCGATCAGGCTCTGGAGCTCGCTCACGTCTCCGGGCCAGCGATACTTGCGCAGGCGCTTCATCGACCTCTCGGAAATGGTTTCGACGACTGCGCCAATTCGCCGAGCGTGCTGCCGGAGAAAGAAGAGCGCAATCTCGGAAACATCTTCTTGCCGCTCCGCGAGCGACGGCACCCGAAGCCGGCGCTGTTCAATCAGCGCAAGAAGCTTCGGATGAAAGCCGCTCCCTGCGGCGAGCGGCGCCGAGCTGAAGGCAATGAACCGAACGTTCGACGCCGTTGTCTCGCCACGTTCACGCAGGCCTTCGAGCACGCCCATTACGTCGGCCAGACGTTCCTGTACCTCACCGGAGAGGCGGTGAATCTCTTCAAAGTAGAGCGTGCCTCGAGTGGCCAGTTCCAGGAGGCTCAATCGGGATGTGGATCCAGCTTCTGTCGCCGAGGCTGGGGAATTGATAATGCCGGGATCCTGCCCGAGCGGCAACAGCGCGCAATTGACGTGAATGAAGGCCTGGCTGCTGCGCGGCGAGGCGTGATGGATGGCACGGGCGACTGCCTCGTGTCCGCTACCCTGGGGTCCGATCAGCAAGAGCAGTTGCTCGTCGGCGGCGTACCGTCCGATCGATTCACGCAGCGCGCGAATCGCGGGGCTGTCGCCGAGCAGCGGGCCTTCGACCCGTCGCCGCGCATCGGTGAGGAGCTCTTGCGCCACAGCCAGCTCACGCGCGAGTTCCGCGTTTCTGGTCTCGAGCTGACGACGCAGGCGCTGCAACGTGAGGTGCGTGTTGACGCGGGCGACGACTTCGTCCTTTTGAAACGGCTTCGAGACGAAGTCGACCGCGCCGACTTCGAGCCCGCGCACCTTGTCCTTGGCCTCGTCGAGCGATGAGAGGAAGATCACTGCAGCCTCGCGAGTTTGAGGATCTTCTTTCAGTCGCCGGCACGTCTCGTAGCCGTCGATCCCTGGCATCACGACGTCCAGCAACACCAGCGAGGGTTGTGTCCGGCGCGCCACTTCAATCGCGCTCTCTCCGCTTCGCGTCACGAACAATCTGTACCCGCGGCCATCCAGCGTGTGGCGCAAGACGTCAAGGTTCGTCGCGTCGTCATCGACCAACAGGATGCGGTCGGCGTCATCGGCGAGCGGCGGCTGGCTCGTGTTCATGCGTCCTCGAATCTCACATTTCCTCTCGCGCGGCTGCCTCGAGCTGACGGCGGATCTCGTCGCGGCTCACGGTCATCGTCATGCCGGCACGAATCAGGTCGGCGCGTACCTCCGCCGCAGGACGGTGCCGAGCGGGCGGTGGACCGGCCGCTGCGAGAAGCGGCTGAAGAGCGGCGAAAAGGCGCGCCGGCAAGACTGTCTCGAGGTACTCAAGCGCCGTGCCTCTCATGTAGGCGTCGTCAGTGCCGAACGCTCGGGCCGCAATTCTCACCGGCTCCCGTTCCAGGGCAAGCGCGAGCAGATTAAAAACGTGCTCTCTGACCAGGTGGGGTGTGTGGTTGTCTTCGAGCACCTCCTCGACCAGCGAGAGAGCGCTGGGTACGGGTTTCAAGAGTTGGGGGTGCTCGTCGGTAAGCGCCAGCACGGCTCGCCCGCAGCGGAGCCGAATTTCGAAATTGAAATGTTCGAGGGCTGTCAGCAGGCCGTCCCGCGCGATAGGTGACGGGCAGCTTTTGAGTGCGAGCGGTAACCTCCGCCGGATCACATCAGGCGTTGCAGGATCGAGCAGCACCGACACCATCTCGCCAGCCGCCCGTGATCCGAAAGTGCCGAGGACGGAAACCACCATGCGAACGGCATCGTCGTTCGCCAGCAGTTCCACCAGGGCGCCAATGATGAGCGGATCGCGCGGCGGATTACGCAGCGCTGCGCGAATGCGAAGAGGGTCGCCGGAACGGAACTCGACGATCGCCGCGACGACAGGATCGGCCGGCGGAACGATTGCTCGAGCCTTCCCCGGCGATCCGAGGGCTTTCAGCACGGCGGCCTGGTCGAGACCGGCCATGCTTCGTGCGACCGTGAAGTCTGCCATCGAGTACGCGGCGGCAAGATCCAGATCGCTCCCTTGACGTCGCAGACCTCCCTCCAGCGCGCCGACATATTCTGCCTGCAGCCGGCGAGCGACGATGAACTCGGTGCCGGCAATCAGTGCCGCCGCCACATTCACCGCCACGAAGGGGTGAGCCGGCGCGACGCCCACGAGCAGGAGGATCAGCATCGCGCCCACACCTTTGCCCGTGCAGTCACAAGCGACGTCTATGACGGACTTCGCCGAACGCTTCGCCGCCTCCGCGACCGGTGTGTACAGCAGCTCGTAACCGGCCCGGAAGGTTGAGCTGCGCACGACGACGTCGAGGCTGCGGGGAAGAATGCCGCGCCATGGAGGCGGCAGGACGAACCCGAGCACGCTGGCGATCCCAACGACCGCCGGATGACTCGCGACCGAACCGCCGAGCCCGAGACGGCCGAGCGCGACGCGTCCGAGAGAAGCCTGGATCACGACAGCAGCCAGCGCGGTTCCCGAGTAGAACAGCCCGAAGAAGCGAACCAGGTGCGGACCCTTCCCGAAATAGCCGACGGCTTCGGCCTTGAGCAGATAATCGACGAGCGCCGCCAGCATCGCGGCGAGAGCGACGACGACCGCGAGGTTGCGCAATAGAGGCTGCTGCCGAACGTGTGTCCATCCTCCGCCAAGGTCCGGCTCGTCGGCGGCGCGAGTGCGCTTGGCGGGCGCGCCCTTTCCAAGCGCGATAGCACCGACCACACAGCTTCCAGCGACGAGCGCAAGCAGCGGAAGCAGAGTGCCTTGTGGGAAGAGCGCGGCTACACGCTCGGCCGTAACGCCACCGATCAATCCGCCGAACGTCGCTGCTCCCGCCACCCGCGCCATCAACGGTTTCGCGGAATGGGGATCGAACCGTTCGTTGAGCAGCGACCAGAACGAGGAGATCGCGATGGCTCCGAGCACGGTGGAGTGCAAGTAAAGAAGAACGGCCGCTGCCGACGGCTGCCAACCGAGAAGGACCCATTCAACCAGGAACAGCGCGGCACACGAGCCGAACAGTGCAGGAGCGACCCGACCGGGTCCAAGCCGCGCAAGCAGGTGGCCCGAGAATTGTGCCGCGACAATCGCAAGGACGGCCGCGCCGGCCATGAAGTACGGAAGGCGCTGAACCGAGAACAACGACAGGAACAATCCATCGCGGATCGCGTTCGACCCGACCTGTTGCGCGATGAGCGCCGTCGCGGTCAGCGGCGCGATGACTTCGGGCCTGGGTGCTTTCACAAGACCTGACTGCCGATCTGGTTGAGCAACTGGGTGGCGATTACCCTTGCCTCATCGTATTCGTAACTGTCCACATGATGCCTGAGGCGAGAGAGGAGGTTCGCGGCGCGAGGCATGTCGACCCGCTCGAGCTCGGCGAGCGCGCTGGTTGCCGCCGAGAGATCGAAATCGCCAAGCGCCGTCTGCAGGCGTGTCAACGGGCTTCGCGCTTCAGCCGGCACGAATGAGGACTCCGCTTCACTGTCGACGGGTACGGCCACGCTGCGTAAGCTGTCGATTGACTTGAATACCACTGCGGCGCGTGCGTCGAGCTCACGATGAAGAAGGGTGAGCTCTTTCTCACCATCGCGCCCTGCGCGCTCGAGTGCTTTGGCCGCCGTACGGAGAGCATCCGCACCAAGGTTTCCAGATGCCCCCGCGATCGAATGGGCATGTCGTGCGACGGCGTCACAGTCCTGCGCCGCCACCGCGGCCCGTAGCGGATCAAATGTCGCATCCTTGCTGTCGGCGAACCTGATCAGCATCCGGCGGAAGCTCTCGAATTCGAGACCGAGCCGCTCCAGCGAACCGCCGACGTCTATTCCGTCGAGCGTTGGGACATCGGCCCTGGCCTGGACCGTCCGACTGGATCGTCCATCTCCCGAAGACTTCACCCTGGCCGGCAGCCAGCGCCGCAGCGTCTGCAACAGCGCCTTTCGTTCGATCGGTTTCGTCACGTGATCGTTCATGCCGGCCGCAAGGCAGGCATCGAGGTCCGCCTTCATCGCATTCGCGGTCATCGCGATGACCGGCAGATTCGCCGATGTCGGCAGATCCCGCAGGGCCCGCGTCGCCTCGAGGCCATCCATCTCTGGCATTTGGACGTCCATCAGCACCGCCGCGTATCGGCCGGGCGCGGCAGTGATCATCTCCACCGCCTGCCGCCCGTTGTTCGCGATCTCGAGCTCAATCCCGAGGCGCGTCAGGAGCTCGCTGGCCACCATTTGGTTCGCCTCGTTGTCCTCGGCCAGCAGGACGCGGGCGTCGAATTCTTGCTCGAGGGGCGCGTCGAGTTTGCGGCGCGCCGTATGGACGCGCGCCCCTTGCGCCTCGACGACGGCGTCGAGCAACGACGACGCGGTGATTGGCTTCGGAAGGAAGACGTTCACACCAAGGGCGGCGCAGCGCGCCTCTTCCTCCTTCCCGGCATAGGCGCTGATCAGCACGATCGGAAGCGTGTGCGTCTCATCGCGGGCGCGGATGCGCTCGGCGGCGTCGAGCCCGTTGATGCCCGGCAGCATCCAGTCGAGGACGACGAGGCCGAACGGATCGCGTCCTCCCTTTTTGTTGTGAAGGTCGAGCAGCGCCAGTCCCTCTTCGGCAGACGCCACCGACACCGTCGGAATCGACCAGCTGCGAAGAAGCGTCTCGAGCAACTCGCGGCTCGTCTCGGTGTCTTCGACGATCAGTACCGGCCGCTCGGCGACGCCGGCGGGGACGGTGCGACCGGGCATCTCGCCTGCCTCGACGCCGAGGCGCGCGGTAAAGAAGAAGGTCGTGCCCTGCCCCGGAATACTCTCACACGTCAGATCGCCGCCCATGAGACGGGCCAGTCGCCGACTGATCACGAGGCCAAGTCCCGTGCCGCCGTATTTGCGGGTCGTTGAACTGTCCGCTTGCGTGAAGGACTGGAACAGTCGCACCTGCTGCTCCTCGGGAATACCGATGCCCGTGTCGCGCACGCTGATGCGGAGGTGTACATCGGACGCGGTCTGGTCGACGGGTTCGGCTTTGAGGAGGACTTCTCCCTTTTCTGTGAACTTGAACGCGTTGCTGACCAGATTGGTCAGCACCTGTCGAAACCGCAGCGCATCGCCGCGGAGCCTGTCGGGGACGGTCGGCAGCGCATGAGTAATGAGTTCGACGTGCTTCTGAATCACCACGGAACGGAACGTTTCGGTGACCTCCTCGAGCACTTCACGCAGGCTGAAGGGGGCGTTCTCCAGTTCGAGCTTGTCGGCTTCGATCTTCGAGAAGTCGAGAATGTCGTTCAGGATTCCGAGGAGATTCCTGGCCGACGAGTGAGCAACAGTGATGAATTGCTGCGGCTTGGCGGGCAGGTCGGCTTCGAGCGCAAGACCCGTCATATTGAGAATCGCGTTCATCGGCGTGCGAATCTCGTGACTCATGTTGGCGAGGAACATGGACTTGGTTGCGGTCGCTTCCTCGGCCTTTGCCTTGGCGGCTTTCAGCGCCCGTTCCTGCTCCTTGCGCTCGGTAACGTCGCGGATCGATACCGCCACTTGCGCGCCCTCGGAACCGCGCGCCGGGAGAGGGCTCAGCCCGATCTCCAGCGGGAACTCGGAACCATCCTTGCGAACGCCGCGAAGCTCTTTGCCTGCTCCCATCTCGCGAGCCGCTGGCGATCGATGGAACCGTTCCCGTAGCGCCGGATGTGACCGACGCACATCTGCCGGGACCAGTCCTTCCACGGCCTGCCCGATCAACCCATCACGCGTGTGACCGAACAGCTCTTCGCATCTGGCGTTGGCCAATCGGATCGTTCCCCCGGTGTCCACCACCATCAATCCGTCAGGTGCGAGTTCGAGGACGCTCCGGAAGAATTGCTCTGTCTCACGGATCCGCTGGTCAGCTTCCTTTCGCTGCGTGATGTCAGTAAAGCTGACGACGGCGCCGAGAATGGCGCCATCCTTGATGATTGGCGTTGTCGCATATTCGACGGGGAAGCCCTGGCCATCTTTCCGCCACAGAAACTCATCGTCCACACGACGTTCTTCGCCGTGCTGGGCGGCAGCACGCATGGGACACGCTTCGACTGGATACACGCTGCCATCCGCGCGGTGGTGATGGATGAGCGGATGCGCCTGCTGGCCAATCATTTCTTCCGCCGTGAAGCCCAGGAGGCGGCAGGTCGCTGCATTCACGAACGTGATTTGGCCGTCGGGCGCCATGCCGTAAATGCCCTCGTCGGTCGAATCCAGGATGAGCCGCGTCCGCTCCTCGCTGATTTGAAGCTGCTCTCGTTGCGCCGTCAGCTCGTTTTGCTGCGCCAGGAGGCGCAGGTTGCGCTGGAGGACTTCGAGACTCATGGCCGCCAGCGGCATCACTTCGGCCAGAAGCGATTGTTCACGGCTATCGAACGCGTGGAAGGTCGCCGTTTCCACGACGCCCATGAGCGTGTCTTTCGAGAGCAGCGGTGACGCCACCACCTGCACCGGCATCGCTGATCCGAGACCTGACGCGATGCGAAGGTAGTCCGGTGGGAGATTGGTCACCGTGATTGCGGTGCGGTTTCGGGCACACTGGCCAACCAGCCCCTCGCCTACGGCAAAGGTCTCGGCGCCGTCGGCATCGAGGCCGTAGGCGGCGGTTCTCCGCAGCCGTCCTGCTTCTTCCTCGAGTACGTAGAACGCCGCCACACCTCCACGCAGCAAGGGCATCAGGCTCGAAACAAAACGATCGCCAAACTCGGTGAGAGAGTGAGCTTGCTGAAGTTCGCCGATGACTTTGGAGGCGCTGGACTTGACCCATCGCTGCTCGTCGATCGCAGCCGCGCCGTGCTTGAGAACATCAATCGATCGCGCGAGGCTGCCGGTTTCGTCAGTGGACGCGGTAAACGGAACCGATTGGCTGTAATCACCAGCGGCGACGGTCTTGACGGAGCGTTCGAGGGCCTGGATCGGATTGACGATTCGACGAAAGGTCATGAAGCCGAGGACGCCAGTCAGCAGGAGAGCCGCTACGTCCGCGACGACCATTTGCCGTCGCGTTTGCTCGATTGCCGTGAGCGCGGATTGAGCCGCGCTGGTTCCAAGATCCCGGTTGTACGCGATCCATTCGCTCGAGACTCTGCCGAGGCTGACGCCTATTGCCGCGATAGTGTCCCTGAAATACGCGAGCGCATCATCCTTCCGTCCCTCTTGAGCCAGGGCCATCACGCGTCGTGCTTCGATCACGTAGTCGCGGCTCAGATCGCGGAAATCGCCGATCAGCCTCCGGTTGCGCTCGTCGTGAACGTAGGAATCGCCGTACTGCTGAAGGAGCTGGGTGAGAATCCGATCGTTTTCCTCGAAACCGGCGTGCGCCTCGGCCCGCTGGTTGTCGTCGGTCGCCAGCAAGAAGCCGCGCAGATTGATCCGGATTTCGGCAAAGCTTCGGGAAATGTTGCCCAGCACCGCAACCGCCGCCAGCTGCGATTCGGCCACAAATCGGCTGCGCTCTTCGATTCTCGACAGCTGAATTCGCGCAAAGATGCCGAATCCGAGCAGCGCGATCAGCGGTACCGCCAGGAGAAGCAACAGTCGTTTGCCGATTGTCATGGCGATGCCGGTATCACCCATCCTTCGCGAACGTTACGGCACGAGAAGAGCCTTGCTTGTGCAAGTGAATCGCCAGCGGCCCAGGCGCTTCTACAGTGGATTCCACGGTATCCGGGACATCGCCTACGGAAAGGATGGTACGCCCACGGTATTTCGGAGTCGTTCAGCGAACCGACCGAGCTACTTCGCTGCGCCGTGAACGTAGACGTCCCAGCCGAGGTAGTTCTCCCACGCCTCTGCCAATATCGCCGCTGAATGTGACCCGTTCATGGCGGCATGATGCTCGAAGCCGCGCCGGCAGATGACGCGCATCAATGCCTGGAGTTCCGGCACCCGAACGACGGCGCGGGTACCGAACGTCTTCAGCGCGTCATCCGTGAATTCGCCTTCGCCGACGTACGCGGCAAGACGGCCGTTTCTATCGTCGGTTGAAATGCGGCCGAACGTGACCGGGCCGCTCGGTGTCCGTCCGGCGAGGGCGCCCCAGGTGTTCTTCTCTCCGAGCGTCGTACCCAGAATCGGTGCGGTGCTGATCTCGATGTCGGGCACGAACGCCTTCGCCCAGTTGCCGCAGTGGAAGAAGACGCACTTGTCGGGATCGTCGCCGTAGTTGTTGTTCCAGTCAACGAGAGCGCTTGGCTTGCCCGACGCCAGCTGCAGCGCATACATCGCCACGGTTCCAGCAATGTCCACTTCGCACGCGCTCGGCATGAACCTCTCGCTCATCATGCTCATGATCGTGCAGCAGTTCACGCCGTAGTTCTGCTGCAGCGAGCTCCAGCACTGGATCGCGGTCGCGTCGAGATCGAGCCGCTCCATCCACTCAGAGACGATGACGCCGAACTTCGCCATCAGGACCAGCGATTGCGGCGGCGCGCCTGGCGCCGGCGCGTAGCCGCCGATGTCGGCCAGCTTGCCGCGGACGCGTGAATCGTCGTCTCCCAGCTTACGGGCGCCGTCGAGGACTTCCGACAGATCCAGCGTGCTGACGCTGACGCCGGTCGCTTCGAGGAGTTTTTCGCTGTAGCGGGTCGTGTTGAACGCATTGGGCCGCGCGCCGATGGCGCCGACGCGCGCGCGACGTAGACCGCGCACGACCCGGCAGATGCCGAGGAACGCGAGCAACTCCTTTCGGAACGCCGGCGAGGCGATCGACAGCGTGTGTCTTTCTGTGAGCGAGTACTTGATGCCGTACTGATGCAGGTTGTTGCAGACCGAAATCTTCCCGCAGAACGCGTCGCGGCGGCGCTGTACGTGCAGCTGATCGAGATCGTCGGGACACGCCTGCACGAGCACCGGTACGTCGAGTCCGGACAGCTTCAGCGCGTCGGCGACCCCCTTTTCGTCGCCGAAGTTCGGCAGGCAGACGAGCACGCCGTCAATTCGATCACGGTGCTGTCGAAACAGCTCGCCACACGCCTTGGCGTGCGCCCACGTTTCGACCGCGCCGAGCTTGGTGGTGTGCTCGTCGAGCAGCACCGCTCCGATCCCCAGCTCCTCGAACACCGCGAGCACGTCGCGCCGCGCCTCGGACACGAGCACGTCAGGGAAGAAGTCGCGGTTGCCGATGATCACGGCAACTGTGGGTTGTGTCATGGTCCTCATCCTACCTGCGGGCGAACACGCCGAACTCGCCCGCATTCGCCGGCGTAATCAACTCGCAGTCGATCGCCTGCTTCTCGGGTTTGCCGGTCGATCGGGTCGTGATGAACTGGTGCGCCTGATCGATCGCCGCGCGCGCGATTGCTGCCGCCGGCTGGAGCACGGTCGCCTTCATCTCGCCCGCCTTGATCGAGGCAATCGCATCGGGGCTGCCGTCGAAACCGACGACGATGACGCTGCCAAGATTTGCCGCCTTGAGCGCCGCCGCGGCACCGAGCGCCATCGTGTCGTTGCCGGCAATGACGCCTTTGATCGACCGGTTCCCCTGAATGATCGTCTCCATCTTCTGGAACG
>Ga0070684_100000445_pt1 | contig 28285 bp, 23 predicted proteins | sample KBSC723LmetaG_FD_65653 | JGI IMG/M metagenome (GOLD analysis project Ga0070684, IMG submission 65653) | Corn rhizosphere microbial communities from Kellogg Biological Station, Michigan, USA - KBS C7.2-3L metaG | ecosystem: Host-associated > Plants > Roots > Rhizosphere ...
CCCTGCTGGAGGTCACCATGATTAAGGTGAAAACCATTCTCGTTCCAACCGACTTCAGCGATTGTTCCGATGCGGCGGTAAAGTACGGTTACGCGCTCGCCGAGGCGTTTGGCGCGACCATCCACCTTCTGAACGTCGTCCAGGATCCGTATACGATGCCTTGGTCCGCCGATGCGTTTGCCGCGCCGATTGGTGACATGATTACTGATTGGGAAGCCCAGGCTCGGCGCCGTCTCGTCGAGATCGTGCCGGCAGCGTCGCCAGCCGCCACCGTACTCAAGACGCTGGTCGGTTCGCCTTATTCGGCGATTGTGCGCTACGCTGAACAACATCACGTCGACTTGGTCGTGGTGGGCACCCACGGCCGCGGTCCTCTCGGGCACATGCTGCTCGGCAGCGTCGCTGAGCGGGTCGTTCGCACCGCGCCCTGTCCGGTGCTGACGGTCCGTCACCCCCAGAGAGAGTTCGTGATAGGTGAGCTGACGGACGAGAAGATCGCGATGATCGCCGGTTCTCCGGCTTCGTGACACGCATCGGCGGCCGTCGACTGGCAGTCGGATTGCGTACCAAGGTGAAATCATGACCTCGATCACATCCGTGCTTTGTCCAATCGACTTTTCGGACGGCTCACGTGGCGCGCTGAGATATGCCAATACTGTGGCAGCTCACTTCGGGGCGCACCTGACACTGCTCGTCGTCAACGACCCGCTGTTGACAGAGGCCGCTCATCTCGCGGCTGGCGGGTCGCACCTCGTATCCGATACCGTCAAGGAGATGCAGAAGTTCCACCGGCAGTCGCTGGGAGCCAGGGCGACGGCGGACGCCAAGTTCGAGGTGGCCACCGGGAAGCCCGCGTCGGAAATTCTGCGCGTGTCGCGTGCGCTGCGATCGGACGTCATCGTAATGTCATCGCACGGTTCATCTGGGTTCAGGAAACTGTTCTTCGGATCGACGACCGAGCGGGTCTTGCGGGAAACGACGGTGCCGACGCTCGTCACGTCGGGCAACGACGCTGGGCCAACGGACGTCGACGACATCCGCAAGCTCGTGCGGCGCATCCTCGTGCCGGTGGACCTGACGTCCGCCACGGCCAATCAGCTGTCGGCTGCCTCACGTGTGGCAAAAGTGCTCGGAGTGCAGTTGCTGTTGATCACCGTGATCGAGCCGCTGCGGCCGCTCGCCGGCCACCAGGATGTGCACGCGGTCGAGACCGAGCGTCGCTATCGTGTCGAAACCGAGCTCGAGCGCCTCGCATCCGAATCGGCAGAGGGCTCGGCGCCCGAGGCGTTGATTGTTTATGGCGAGCCGGCAGAGGAGATCGCCAAGGTCGCGGGCGATCGTGATGCGGGCCTGATCATCATGGGACTGCACTCGTCGCCGATTCTCGGACCGCGCATGGGGTCAGTCACGTATCGCGTGCTGTGTCTCGCGCACCGGCCTGTGCTTGCGATGCCGCCGAAGGTTGATGCGGGCACGCGTACTGAGCCCGAGCAAACAGTTTCGGGAGTCGAGCAGCCCTCCCACCGATAGGACGCTGCTGCACGCCAGCGTCCTTCTCTTTCCCCTGGTTTTTCCGTTCTGGCGGATTGTCGGCGTTTCAATCCGCTGCGTCGAAATCGCGCGTCTGAATCAGCGCGGTTTGCGTGGTCGCGAGATTGCTCTGATCCCGATCGGATCAAGATCTCCGGAAAAACGCCATGCGACCAGGTCCTTCGATACTACTCATCGTCGTTGTGGCGGCGTACGTCGCAAATGCGAGTTGCGGCGGTGGTGATGACCTTCCTGTAGGACCATCACCAGTCTGCTCGTTGGCGATTTCTCCGTCAGAGGCCGGCTTCGCGAGTAGCGGCGGGACGGGTTCCGTCGCGGTGAACGTTGCGTCAGGATGTACGTGGACTGCCACGGCCAACGCCGGCTGGATCGTCATCAGTGCCGGAAACAGCGGAAACGGCCCCGGAACGATCTCCTATTCAGTCGATGCGAATTCTGCCGTGCAGTCGCGATCCGGTGTCGTCACCGTCGGCGGTCGGAGTCACTCCATCAGCCAGCAGGGGCGTCCGGCGGCGGTTTGCAGTTACACCCTGTCACCCGAGGCGGCGACGTTCGACGACGAGGGCGGCAGTCGAACATTTGCTGTGAGCACTGCGCCAGAATGCGGGTGGACGGCGAGCAGCACGGCGTCGTGGGTCGTCGTGAACGCGGTGAGTCACGGTCCCGGCAGCGGACAGGTGTCGTACACGGTAGCGGCCAACAACGAACCCGCCGAGCGAAGCGCGACGATCATTGTCGCGGACCTGACGTTCGCGATCAGACAATTGGGCGAGCCGGTAGCGTGCCAGTACTCGGTGAGCCCAATCGAATTCAACCCTTGCATGCCTGGCGGCAGCGTGACGGTCACGTTGACGACGCAGGCGAGCTGCGCCTGGACGGCCGCGCCCGACGCGTCGTGGCTCAATCTGCCTTCCGGCACGTCCGGCACTGGCTCGAGCGTCATAACGATCCGGTACTCGGACAACTACGATGCGCCGCGTCAAGGCACGGTGATGGTGAGGTGGCCGACACCAACGGCTGGTCAGAATGTTCGCGTCGTCCAAGCCGGCTGCCGTTATGCAGTCAGTCAAGCTTCGTTCGACTTCACATTCAGCGGCGGGAACGGCAGCTTTACCGTCATCCAGCAGAGCGATCCGACGGCATGCGGCGGCGCAACACAGGATCTATGCGTCTGGACGGCGGTGTCCGACGTTCCTTGGGTCACCATCACCAGCTCGATGCCACGCGCCGGTGACAATCCGGTCGCGTTTGCGGTTGCATCCAACGATGGCGCTGCGGGGAGAGTCGGACACGTGACCGTGCGCGACAACGTCGTCACGATCACGCAGGGAAGACGCTGATAAAGCGGAACGGCGGTGCTGCGGTGCTCGTCTCTCCGCTGCCTTTGCGGCGCGATGCCGGCGCTACAACACCGCTGTCGGAGGGTGCAACTCGCGTCAGCCCACCAGCCGCAGCGTGCGTTTGACGCGTGAGCGCGTCTGGCGTCTGGCCCGCTTCTGCGCCCTGACCGCCAACACCGGAATCGACGCCTGACGCAGGACGCGATCGGTCGTCGATCCGACCAGCAGCCTTCGCACGCCACCAAGACCTCTCGAACCCATGACGATGAGGTCGCAGCGCATGCGCTTTGCGGTCTTGAGTATCTCGCGGGCCGGATTGCCGATCGCCGCAACGCATCTCGTGGTCGGCACGGATGCCCGTCCGGTGTGCAACACCTTGACGGCAAACTTGTGGACCTCGCTGCGCAAATCATCCAGGGACACGTCTGGAAAAGCGACCGGCTCCATTCCGGCGGTCGTCGGATCGTGGACGTAGAAGACGGTGATCCGTATCGCCCAGTCTTTCGCGAGATCGCCCGCCACGCGAAGGGCGGCCCGCGACGGATCCGAAAAATCGATCGGACAGAGGATGTTCGAAAACGCCGGGCGCGGTTCGGCTTGTAGTGGCATAGCAAGACTCCGAACGGAGAGTCGGCAAGCGGGATGCCACTGGAAACTGCGGCGGATTTCGCATCCGCCCCATGCCGCCGTCGGATTCCCGTCGGTGTGCCTACGCCACGGTCGCCGTGTGATGCCGCGGATCGAGCGGCAGCGCGATCGTGACGACCGTCCCCCGGGGCGGCGGACAATCAATCGTAATCGTGCCGTGATGGCGCTCGATGATCCGTTTCGCCGTCGGCAGGCCGAGACCGGTGCCGCGGTGCTTGGTCGTGAAGAAGGGTTCGAAGACACGCTCGCGGACGTCGGGTGGAATGCCGGGGCCGTCATCCGCGATGGTGATGCGGCACATTCCATCACCGGTGGTGACGTTGACCCGGATCCGGCCGGCTCCTTCCGTCGCCTGCACGGCATTGAGGATCAGGTTGACGAGCACGATTTGGAGCTGCTCGGCATCCGCGCTGATTGCCACAGGCGAGGCGGTGATGTCGACCGCGGTGCCGGTGTGGGCCGGATCCTTCTTGAGCAGCGACGTGATGCGTTGCAGCAGCACGTCAAGCGAGACGGGAGCGAGCTCAGGCTCACGCGGCCTGGCAAAAACCAGCAGATCCTGAACGATGTCGTTGAGGCCGTCCAGCCGGTCGACGACGTCCTTCAGCACCAGGCGATCCCGGGCACCCTCTGGCATGCGCGTGCCAATCACCTGGAGCGCGCCGCGGATGCCGGCGAGGGGATTCTTCACTTCGTGCGCGACGACCGCCGCCATCTCTCCCAGCCTCGCCAGCGCAGCCTGCTCGCGCAGTAGCGCCTCTGATCGTTTGCGCTCGGTGATGTCCGAGCGAATCGCCATGTACTGGTACGGCCTGCCACGTTCATCGAGAAACGGAACGATTGTCGTATCGACCCAATAAAACGACCCGTCCTTTGCGCGGTTGCGAATCTCACCTCGCCAGATCTGGCCATTGGCAATGGTTTGCCACAGATCTCGAATGAACTCCTTCGGGTGATATCCCGAATTGATGATGCGGTGATCTTGTCCGAGGAGCTCTTCGCGCGCGTACTTCGAGATCTGGCAGAACTTGTCGTTGGCGTACGTAATCCGGCCTTTCACGTCGGTTGTCGCGACGATAGCGGCCTGGTCGAGCGCGAACGTCGTGTCGGCCAGATGCTTGGCGGATCGATCCAACGCGTGCCCGACCCTGCGATAGCCCATGACCAGCCACGCGCTGATCCAGATGCCGATGAGCGCAAAGGTCCGATTTGCGATTCCGTAATGGAGCGGCCCGGCGTGCGGCGCCAACCAGCCGCCGACGATGGTCAGAACGGTCACGACCGCGGATGCCGTCAGCGGAAATCGCGAGTCGCGGCTGAACAGACCGAGCAGGATCACGACCCCGTACAGCGCGCTAATCGCCACATCGAAGGGCAGAAACAGGTCGGCGACGAACACGCTGCCGGCGACGACGGCACTGATGATGAACAGCTGCCGGTCGGTCCAGGCGCCGGCGCGAGGCATCAGCTGCGGCATGTGGATCGAGGTTTGAAAGTGTTCCGTCCGTCCGGGGTCTGAATATGAGAAATGCTAGCGTACACGCCGCTGCCGATCAGGGGTCGGCCGGGGCCGCCGCGGGATTTTCCCCTCGGCTCGGCAAATATTCCTCCAGCATGACGTCCGTCCTCATCGTCGACGACGAGCCGCTCATACGCTGGTCGGTCGGCGAAAGTCTGGCCGCCAGGGGTTACAACATTGTCGAAGCCGCGTCGGCGCGGGAGGCGCAGACGTGCCTCGCGGACAGGCGCGACATCGGCGTCGTCCTGCTCGATTTGAAGCTGCCGGATTCGACAGATCTGACTCTTCTGCGCAGTCTCCTCCGCCATCCCGATCCGCCGCGCGTCATTCTGATGACCGCTCACGGTTCTGTCGAGACGCTCCAGGAAGCGATGCGGGCCGGGGCATTTCGCGCCGTCAGCAAGCCTTTCGACCTCGACGCCATGGCGGATATGGTTCGCGATGCGGTAGCCGTGTAGCGTTCCGCCGTTCGTGACGTTCTGAATCCGGCGGCTCCGCCGTTCCCATATAATCCCAATTCATGCCCACCGTTCTGGTCGTCGACGACGAGCAGTTGATTCGGTGGTCGCTGTCCGAGCGGCTGACGGCTGACGGGTGCACCATCTTCGAAGCGGGGACGGCGCGCGACGCGCTCGAGCGTTTCGGCCCGGACATCGACCTGGTGCTGCTCGATTATCGGCTGCCCGATTCCGACGGGCTGCGCGTTCTCAAGAAGATGAAAGCGCTGCACCCCGACGTCCCCGTAATTCTGCTGACCGCATTCTCCAGCATCGAGACTGCCGTCGAGGCGATGAAACAGGGGGCCTACCACTACGCGAACAAGCCGTTCAACCTGGACGAAATTGCGCTGGTGGTGGCGAAGGCGCTGGAAACGACGGCCCTGCGCCGCGAGGTGCGCCAGCTTCGCGCGTCCCGATCGGAGCCCTATGCGCTGTCGCGTATCGTTGGTGAAGGCACGGCGATGCAGCGGCTTCGAGCTCTTCTCCAGCGCATTGCCACCAGCCCGGCGTCCACGGTGCTGCTGACCGGCGAGAGTGGGACGGGCAAGGATCTGGCGGCGAAGATCATCCACTACAACTCGGACCGCGCGTCTCGCCTGTTCATGAACATCACCTGCTCGGCACTCCCCGAGACGCTGCTCGAAAGCGAGCTGTTCGGCCACGAGCGGGGCGCGTTCACCGACGCGCGACAGCAGAAGACCGGACTCCTCGAATCGGCGGAAGGAGGCACGGTGTTCCTTGATGAGATTGGCGAAATGTCGCCGGCGCTGCAGGCAAAGCTGCTGCGGTTTCTGGAGGAGAAATCGTTCAAGCGGATTGGCGGGGCGGCGGACATCCGGGTCGATGTCCGCGTCGTCGCCGCAACGAACCGCGATCTCGAGGACGCCGTGGCGCACGGGAATTTCCGCGCCGACCTGTATTACCGGCTCAACGTCATGCAGGTGCAGTTGCCGCCGCTGCGCGAACACGCGTCCGATGTGCCGCTCCTCGTGGCGTTCTACGTCGATCTGTTCAACCGTGAATTCCGGAAGCAGGTCCGCGGCGCGTCGCCGGCGTCGCTCGCGTTGCTCAGTGGATACCGATGGCCCGGAAACATCCGTGAACTTCGAAACGCGGTCGAACGCGCGATGCTCCTCGCGGACGGTGAATGGCTCGAACCGGCGCATTTCCCGATGGCCGTCTCCCGGCGATCGACCTCCGGCACCTACGATCTCCCTGACGAAGGCCTCAATCTCGAGCAGGTCGAACGCGAACTGGTGATGCAGGCATTGACCCGCACCGGTTGGAACCACACCAAGGCCGCGGCGCTTCTCGGCCTCAACCGCGATCAGATCCGGTATCGGATCGAGAAATTCGGCCTCGAGAAAACCGCCGGCCGCGAATAATCACACAGCAGACCGGAAAATTCCCCGCCGAACGCTTGCCCTCCCGGCTCGCAACCGTCGTGCCGACGAAAGATTGCCTGTTTTTCCAGCAAATCACGGCGGATGGGTCGTGGCATAGCGGTTGCTCTGACGGATTTCCGTCAATCATTTTTCGAGGAGTCAGCTCTCATGGTGTCCAAGGATCGCGTCGAATCCGTACTTGCTCGAATCAGACCGATGATGCAGGCCGATGGCGGTGACATTGAGTTGGTGACTGTCGACGGCAACGTGGCAAAGGTGCGCTTGATGGGGATGTGCTCGGGCTGCCCGAGTGCGCACCTCACGCTCTACATGGGGATCGAGACGGCGTTGCGGCAGGAGATCTCGGACTTCGAGGAGCTTCAAGTCGTCTAATCGATTCAAGGATCAGAAGGATTCATCGCTGGTGCGATCATGAGACCGCTTACACAGTTTTCCATCGACCACGTCGTTGTCGGTCATAGCCCGCGGATGCGAGCGATTTTCGATTTCGTGAAGGTCGTCGGCCGCAGCGACAGCAATGTCATCATCACCGGGGAGAGCGGTACCGGCAAAGAGGTTATCGCCAACGTGCTGCACTACGAGGGCCCGCGGCGGCATCATCCGTTTGTCGCGGTCAGCTGTGCCTTGTTTTCAGAGTCGCTCATCGAGACGGAACTGTTTGGTCACGAGCGTGGAGCTTTCACTGGAGCGATCAAGGACAAGCCGGGCCGCTTCGAGCTGGCGCAGGGTGGAACGCTGTTTCTCGACGATATCGACGATGTGCCGATGTCGATGCAGGTGAAGCTGCTGCGGGCGCTGCAGAATCGGGAGGTGGAACGGGTCGGCGGGACGCGGACGATTCCGGTCAACGTCAGGATTATCACCGGTACCAAGCGCGACCTCGCGAAGCTGGTTGCCGAGGGCAAATTCCGTGAGGACCTGTACTACCGATTGAATGTTCTCCCGATCGTTCTGCCGCCGCTCCGGGAACGTCGCGAGGACATTCCGGTGCTCATGGACCACTTCTTCAAGAAGTTCGCTCGTGAGCGCGGCATCGATGTGCCCGAAGTGTCGCAGGCGGTGCGGCATGCGTTCGGGCGGCATCGATGGCCTGGCAACGTCCGAGAGCTGGAGAACGCGTGCGAGCGAATCATCCAGACCTGCTCATGCGGCACGGTTCGCGTGGGATGCCTGGCTGCCAGCGTGCTGTTTGGCGCCGCCAGCACTTCGTCGGAACCGGTTGCCACGCCCGCTGCTCCGGAGCCGAGTGCGCCAGTTTCTCTCGACGACAGGTTGCGGGAAGTTGAAACAAACCTCATCGGGTGGGCGTTGAAGGTCGCGGATGGCAACAAGTCCAAAGCTGCGGAGCTCTTGAACATCAAGCGTTCGACGCTCGGCGATCGCATCGCGCGCTGCGGCCTTGCGGAGCCGCGACCTCAGGAAGAGAGTTCGCCGGCGGCAGCCTCCTGACGTGGGTCTGCCGCCGACTTCGCGACCTGCAATACGGATTCGGCGACGGACTCCGCTTCGGCGATACATGAATTGATTGACACGCCGCGGTAGGAGTTTCCGGCGACGAGGAGCCCTGGATGTTCTCCAAGTCGCTGATTGATTCGATCGAGTCGGTCGAGATGGCCGGTGACGTACTGCGGAATACCGCGGCGATGACGGATCACACAGGTCATCTCCGGCGTTGCCGATAGCTTCATCGTTCGAGCGAGATCGTCCCTCACGATGCTCACGAGCGCGTTGTCTGGCAGAGAAATCGCCTCCGGATCGCGCGCTCCGCCAATCATCACCCGTAAGAGCGCCTTGCCCGCTGGCGCGCGGTGGTGATAAATGCTCGTCTCCCACAGTGCACCCAGGATACGGACCCCTTCGTTCCTCGGCACGAGGAAACCGAACCCGTTCAGGCGACATTGAGACTCAATGGTTGCGCCGTCATATCCCAGACAGACGACCGCCATCGGCGCCGTAGGAATGTGATTCAGCTCGTTGCTCAGCGTTGGGTCGAAGTTGCGCACGATCCGGGCGGATTCGTACGCCGGCGCGGCGAGGACGATCGCATCGGCATGATGCGTTTCCAGCGGCGTCGTGACGGCATACCGTCGCGGCAGCGTCGAAGCGCCAATCGAACGGTGCGACACGAGGTTGACGACCGGAGATGAGGTGCGGACCGCGGCTCCAAGCTCACGGGTCAAAGCTTCAACCAACTCCGACAGGCCGTCGACAAACGACGTGAGACGGCCGGACGGTCCTGCGATCGAGCCAGAGGACCGGCGAGATCGCCTCTGCGCGAACATACCGCGGACGAGCCCGCCATGATTCCGTTCGAGTTGCCATAGCCTCGGAAAGCATGCTCGTAGCGAGAGCACACCGGCGTCGCCGCCAAATATCCCAGAAACCATGGGGTCCACCAACCGTGTGGCGGCATCTGGTCCGATTCGACGCGTGGCGAAAGCAAGGATCGACTCGTCCTCGTCCTGGTCACCGGGAGCGGCCGCAAACGGCTCACGCATGACCCTCAGTTTTCCCCGCACCGAGAGCAGAGGCGTTCGAAGAAACGCCTGAAGGGATGTGGGAACGTCGGAGAGGCGGCCTCCGCTGAACAGGTAACGTCTGCGTGCCAGATCGTTGCTCGGAAGCACCCGCAACTGCAGCCCCAGCTCACGAACGAGCGCCATCGTCGCTGGAGCGCTGTCCATGAAGCCGTCGGGGCCGGACTCGCACACGTAACCGTCGATGCGCTCGGTGCGGATGTTGCCACCGGTGCGCGGGCCGCGCTCGATGACGACGAGATCGACATTCGGATCGCGCTTCCTGATCGCGTGAGCGATCGCCAACCCGGAGATCCCGCCGCCGACGATCACGATTCGGGTCTGCTCGCGCGTCATCGATGATTACCGATCACAAAGAGCATGCCGCGAGTGATACGTGCGGCGATCGCGAAGACGCGATGGAATTCGCAACGGAGAATTCCTGGGGAACGATCCGTTGCCGGATTTCCGGCAGTCGGCGACGCGGATCCGCCAACGCCGCGCAGCGCGCGTTATTACAGAACGATTACAGCTCGCGTCGCTTCACTTCGGTAACATCGTCAGCATGCAATCACATCCGAAGGGTTCACGCGCGCGCGTTCTTCTGTCCTCGGTCTTCAAACCATTTGCTCAGGACGATCAGTACGGCAGTCGTGCGATCAATCCGATCGAGCTGTATCACAACCAGGTGACGCGCGAGCAGGGACCATTCTCGCTTCGCATGTTCCATCGCACGTGGAGCCTGATGTTTCTCCAGCAGAACATCTCGGCGCCATGCACGGTGCTCGACTTTCCGACGCGTCAACGATTCATCCAGGAACTGACTTCGCATTCGTACGATGTCGTCGGTCTCACGAGCATCATCGTCAATGTCGGCAAAGTCCGCGATATGTGCCGTTTGATCCGGACGCATTCGCCGCAGTCGACGATTGTGGTCGGCGGCCATGTGACCGCGATACCGGGAATCGAGCGGTTGATCGATGCCGATCACATCGTCAAGGGGGAGGGGGTCGCCTGGCTTCGTCAGTTTCTCGGCGAGCGGGTAGATCGGCCGATCGAGCATCCACTCATTCCATCGTCGTTCGGTTTCCGGTTGATGGGAATACCGATGGCGAGCGGGGGCGGCAATCCGTCCGCCACGATCATCCCGTCGGTCGGGTGTCCGTTGGGATGCAACTTCTGCACGACGTCGGAGTTCTTCGGTGGCAAAGGAAAGTTCGTCAACTTCTTCGACCGTGGCGAAGACCTGTTCACGATCATGTCCCAGACCGAGCGTCTGTTGGGGACGACGGCGTTCTTCATGATGGACGAGAACTTCCTGCTGTACAAGAAGCGCGCGCTGGAACTGCTCGATCTCATGAAGCGCCACAACAAGTCGTGGTCGCTCTACGTATTTTCATCGGCGAATGCGATCAAGAAGTACGACATTCGCCAGCTCGTGGAGCTCGGCATCGAGTGGATCTGGCTGGGACTGGAATCCGGATCGAGCGACTACGCCAAGCTCAAAGGCACCGATACGCAGGAGCTTGCCCGCACGCTGCAGTCCCATGGAATCCGGGTCCACGGCTCGACCATCATCGGCCTGGAACACCACACGCCGCAGAACATCGATGACGAAATCGACCACGCGATCGGTCACGAGACGGTGTTCCACCAGTTCATGCTCTACACGCCGGTGCCGGGCACGCCGCTCTATCGGCATGTGCAGTCGGAGGGCCGGCTCGTCCCCGACGTCAACTTCGCCGACATTCATGGTCAGTTCAAGTTCAACTTCCACCATCCGGCGATTTCACGCGACGAATCGAAGACGTTCCTGGATCGGGCGTTCCGGCGCGACTACGAGGCGAATGGTCCCAGCGTGTATCGACTGATGCGGAACATGCTGACAGGTTGGCAGCGCTATCGCGACGATCCGGACGCACGCGTGCGGGCGCGTGTTGAGGCGGAGGCGCAGCAGCTGCGTTCCGGGCAGGGCGCCGTGCTCTGGGCGATGGAGAAGTTCCTGCGCGGATCGAACCCGGCGGTGAGCGATCGTATCCGCGAGCTCCGCATGGAAATCGAACGAGAGCTTGGCGGGTTGTCGAGCGCGATTCACCGTCTGGTGGGCCCCGCCCTTCTATGGAGCGCCCGTCGGCAGGCCCGGATTGCGCCGACAGGCCGGCGGCTCGAGCCGCGCACCTTCATCGATCGCCGCAACTTTGCCCGCTGAATAGCGGCCGCGGCCGTCGCCTATGCAACACTTACTGACGCGAGCTCAGTGTGGGTGCGGGTTCGTGGACGCGAATCGGACAGGTGAAGGTGTTCGCGGACCAGCGCGGTCAGCGCCTCGATGAACAACGGATGTGAATTCAGCGCCGCCGGCCGGAAATAGCCCGTGATGCCGGCGCGACGCGCGACATCGGCAAAGAGCATATCGACCTCATACAGAGTCTCGATGTGTTCGGAGACGAACGAGAGCGGGATAACCAGGACGTCCGAGACGCCTTCCTCGCCGAGCTCGATCAGGACCTCCTCGGTGCCCGGGCCGATCCATTTCACTGGTCCGGTTCGCGACTGAAACGCCAGCAACTGGCGGTTCGGCAGATCCAGCCGCTCGAGCACGCCGAATCGGGTGGCGTCGATGTGAGCCACGTACGGATCGCCCTCATCGATGAATCGCTGAGGCAGGCCATGTGCGCTGAACAGCAGCACCGTTCGTGCGCGCCGCGAGCTGGGAATCTCACCCCAGGCGTCGCGGACGGTATCGGCGAGTGCGTCAAGATACAGCGGATGATCGGCGTAGTACTCGATGTGGCTGACGTCGAAGCGGTCTGGCCACTCTCGCAGCGCGCGCTCGAATTCGCTCCGCGAGGACCCTGTCGTCGCCTTCGACCAGTGTGGAAAGAGCGTCAGCGTCACGATGCGCCTGATGCCAGCCGCGGCGATGGCGGTCAGGGCGTCGTTCGACGATGGCCGTGAATAGCGCATGGCGATGAACACTCGAAATTCATCCGGCAGCGTGTCGTTCAGCCTGGTTTCGAGCGCCGCGGCCTGTTCGCGCGTGAGACGAAGTTGGGGTGAACCGCCGCCAATCCTCCGGTAGTTGTCGCGCACCGACGGTCCGCGCATCTTGGCTATGAGGCGCGCCACCCACGGCTGCAGCGCCGGCCCCCCCGGCAACTGAATGATTTCGCGGTCCTGAAACAGATTGATCAGGAATGGCTCGACCGAGCCGAGATCGTCCGGCCCGCCGAGGTTGAACAGCACGATCGCGGTGTGTGGAGTCATGATGTCAAATCGCTCGCGAGAAGACCGGTTTGTCGGTGTGCCGCCGGAGATAGCGATCGAAGTACATGCAGATGCTGCGGACGAACAGGCGTCCCTCCGGCAAGACCTCGAGTGAGTCTGGCGTCATCGCCACGAATTCGTCTGCGATCGCACCATCCGGGGCGTTCATTGCATCGATTTCCGGAGCAAAGTACCGCTTGAAGTCGATGGCAAATCTCGATTCTACCTCTTGCACATCGACGAAGAAGTTGCACATCAGTTCTCGGATCACGAACTGGCGGATGCAATCGTCCGCGGAGAGGGCGTAGCCGCGATCGATCGGGAAGTGCCCGGCGTCGAGGGCGGCGTAGTAGGCGGGCAGCTTCTTGACGTTCTGCGCGAACGCGCCGCGGACGTCGCCGATCGCCGACAATCCCACGGCCACCATGTCGGCTGCCGGCCTGGTCGTGTATCCCATGAAGTTCCGGTGAAGCCGGCGCTCCCGCATCGCGATCGCCAGTTCGTCGTCCGGGAGTGCGAAGTGATCCATGCCGATCGCTTGATAGCCGACACGGCCGAACGTGTCGAGCGCTGCGCTGATCAATTCGAACTTGAGATCGCGCGACGGCAGATCGTCGGCCTTGATGCGTGACTGATGCGGGCGTAACCACGGGACATGCGCATACGAATACACGGCAATCCGATCGGGACGCATGGCCGCCACGGTCGACAAGGTGCAGGTGAACGAGCTCGCCGTCTGCAGCGGAAGGCCGTAGATCAGGTCCATGTTGATTGCGTCGAAGCCAATCGATCGCGCGTAGTCGTAGAGATCGCGCGTCAGCGCTGCGCTCTGCCGGCGGCCGATGGCCGCCTGGACGTCCGGCGTGAAGTCCTGCACCCCCATCGACAACCGGGTGAAGCCGAGCGCCCGCAGCGTCTGCAGCTGATCGCGGGTCGTCACTCGTGGATCGATTTCGATCGCCTGTTCGGCGTTGCGGCTGATGTCGAAATGACGGGTCACGGCGTGGTGCAGGCGCTCGATTTGAGCGACCGTCAGGTAGGTTGGCGTTCCGCCGCCCCAGTGATGCTGAACGACCGTACGACGGCCTTTCAGCGCGGTCGCAAGCATCTCGAGTTCGCGCTCCAGGTATTCGAGGTACCGAGCGGCGACATCGCGCTTCTGGGTGATGATGGTCATGCATCCGCAATACGTGCACCGCGCTTCACAGAAGGGCAGGTGAACGTAAAGAGACAGTGGCTCTGCGGGCGTCTGCGCCGCTGCATTCAACCGCTCGCGGTAGGCGTGTTCATCGAAGGCACCAGTGAACTCGACGGCCGTGGGGTAGGACGTGTATCTCGGGCCAGGGCGGTCGTACCGTTGAAGACGGCCGGCGATCTGCTGCGCCGTTGGTCTGGCCGCCGAAACATCCGTATGCGGAATTGAATTCATCGTTCGTCCCCTCACAAAGGTCGTACCGCGATCCGTTCGACGCTCCTCGTCCAGATTTCCGTGTGATCTCGTTCGTTTCCTGATCGACGGCATCGCCGCCTCGCAAGACCCTGCCGGGTTTCCGGCAGTCGGCCCGGAACGCCGCACCTCGCTTTCGCCGGGTAGCTGACGAAACCCGCTGTTGCTCGCCAAGCGCCGCGCGGATCGCACGCGCGATGACGGGTGGCACCGACGTTGCGGTAACGCGCGACACGTGGACCACAACAGGAGGTCAACCGTGACCGGTATAGCTCTCACCGATGTCTGGCGGATGCCAGCACCAGCGGCGCTCGATCTTCGCGTGGAAGGCCCAGACGTCCGAGGCCTGAGCGACGGTGACATTCGGCGGCTGTTTCCGGAGCGTGTGACGGGTGATCGGCTCAATCGTCTTCGCAACTGGCGACGGCTCGTCGTCCGGATCGACGACCGAACCGTTGGTGTCGCCACTTACACGCAAACGCCGATCGAAACACACGTGCCGGACTTCGCTGTCGCGATTCCGCCGCAGATGGAAGCCCGCTATGAGAACGTGCAGGCGCGTGTGCTCGATTCGTTGCTCGCCGCCATTGAAGTCGCTTCGCTTGCCGGCGGCTGCCGCCGCGTCGTGTTGATCCCGCAGGGAAGCGCTGCGGAACTGGAGCGCCGCGGCTACACGTGCATCCACGAGCGATGCGGTGGCTCATGGATGGAGAAGTCGCTCCCGTAGCGGCATGTACCAGGTATGACACCCGTCATAGGGAATTACGTCGGACGGGTGGACACTCGCAAACAGACAGCAAGGGAAAAAAGACAGTCGGCTGGAGGGATCGGTATGCTCAAGCAACACGTCACATTCATACGCGCGCGGCATGGGGAGCGATGGATTGCTCTGGCCGGCGTACTGCTCGCACTCATCTCGGTGACATCATGCAAGGCCCGTCCATCGGGCGGCCAGGAATCGTTGCTCTCGATCGCGGAAAAGCGCGGGCTCACACCGGAGGACGCGCAGCGCGCGGTGAAAACATTCGTGCCGCCGGGCAGCCATGACGAGTACATGCTCTTCGCATCCGGTGGGCACTCGGGTCAGGTTCACGTCATCGGTGTGCCATCGATGCGTCTGCTCCGCACGATCGCCGTCTTCACACCTGAGCCCTGGCAGGGTTACGGCTACGGCGCGGACTGGTCCGAGGAGGCGTTGAACGAGCCGATGATCGGCGGCGGCCCCGACGCGCTCCGGTGGGGTGACTCGCACCATCCGGCGCTCAGCGAGACCGACGGCAAGTACGACGGTCGGTTTCTCTACATCAACGATCGCGCGCACGGGCGCATCGGGATGATCGACCTCGCCGACTTCAGAACGAAGCAGGTCCTGCAGGTTCCCAATATTCAAACGTCGCACGGCGGCGTCTTCGCCACGCCGGACACCCGCTACGTTCACATCGCCTCGAAGGTTCCGGCGCTCAAAGGCTGGGACGCACAGAAGGGTGGCCACATCACCCTGGACGATCATCTGAATCACTTCCCCGATCTCTATCGCGGGTACTCGACCTTCCTGCGCATCGATCAGAAGACGGGGCGCATGGTGCTGAAGGAAAGCTTCCAGGTCGAGTTGCCGCCCTACACGCAGGACCTCGCCGATGCCGGCAAAGGCCCGAGCTACGGCTACGCCTTCATCAACTCCTACAACGTCGAGATGGCCACCGGCGGAACCGCGGAAGGCAAGCCGCCTGTTGAAGTGGGCGCGTCGCAGCTCGACTTCGACTACCTCCACATCGTCAACTGGAAGCGGGCCGAAGAGATTGTTGCGGCCGGGAAGTTCAAGGAGATCAATGGCATTCGCGTGATTCCCCTGGATGTGGCCGCTGCCGAGGGCGTGTTGTTCCTCGCGCCGGAGCCGCGCAGCCCGCACGGCGTCGATGTGGCGCCCAAGGGCGATTACATCACCGTCGCCGGCAAGCTCGATCCGCACGTCACCGTCTACGGCTTCGACAAGATCAAGAAGGCAATCGAGAGCAAGACCTTCGAAGGCAAGGATCGCTATGGCGTGCCGATCCTCAAGTTTGACGCCGTCGTTGCCGGACAGGTGGAGCTCGGCGCCGGGCCGTTGCACACGCAATACGACAATGCCGGAAATGGGTACACGAGCCTCTATCTCGAGAGCGCCGTGGTCAAGTGGACGCTCGGGCCGCCGTACCATCCGGCCGACCAGGCGTTCAAGGTCGTCGACAAAATCAGCGTGCACTACAACATCGGCCACCTCGCCACGGCCCAGGGAGACACGATGGATCCCCAGGGCAAGTACTTGATCGCGATGAACAAGTGGTCGATCGATCGCCACGCCAACGTCGGTCCGCTGCATCCGCAAAACTTCCAGCTGATCGACATCTCCGGCCCGAAGATGGAGCTCGTCGCCGACATGCCGATTGGGTTCGGCGAACCGCACTACGCGCAGCTGGTGAAGGCCGACACGATCAAGGCCCACGAGATCTACGACCCTGGCGTGTCGCCGGCGATGATGACGCGCAGTCCTGACGCGATCGTCGGTCCGCAGGAAGCTCGCATCAGCCGCCGTCCCGGCGTCGTCGAGGTCTGGATGAGCGTCGTTCGCAGTCACTTCACGCCGGACATCATCAAGGCCAAGGTCGGCGATCGCATCATCGTGCACCTCACGAACATCGAGCAGACGCCTGACGCGACCCATGGCTTTGCCGTCCCGACGAAGAACGTCATGGTGAGCCTCGATCCAGGGGAGACGACGACCGTGCAGTTCAAGGCGGACAAACCCGGGTCGTTCAGCTTCTATTGCACGGAGTTCTGTTCTGCACTGCACCTCGAGATGCAGGGCTGGCTCATCGTCGAACAGTAGAGGGTGTCCAGGGTGCGAGCGAGCATAGCGAGCGAGCCACGCGATCGGAGCGCGCCGACGAAGCGGCGCGCGAGAGCGCGTGTAGGGGAGTTCGAGGGGCGAAGCCCCTCGATTAAGACTATGGATGGGAGAGCTTTCGTTCTGATTGCGGCACTCGCCCTCACGGGCGGGTGCCGCGCGGCGGCCGATGGTCCACCCGCTATCGAGCTTGACCGAGCGGCATGTTCGCGGTGCGGGATGCTGGTGAGCGAGATGGTGTTCGCCGCTGCGTCCCGGGATCAGCAAGGAGTAATTCGCGTGTTCGACGATATCGGCTGCCTGCGAAAGGCTCACCTGGCAGCCGACGCCAAATCGGTGAGCTTCTGGTTCCACGACGCGCGCGATGGATCGTGGATCGACGGCCGGCAGGCGTCATTTGTCACATCGACCTCGCTGCAGACGCCCATGGGTGGCGGGTTCCTGGCGTTTCGCGATCGCGCGGCGGCGGAAAGGGAAGCGACCTCTCGCCACGGACACGTCGTGGCTTCGGTTGACGAGTTGCTGCGCGACGCGGGAAACGGAGGTGCGAAATGACTCGCGGCAGAATGGCCCGGTTCGTTCCACCGCTGATCTCGGCAGCGCTCGTGGCTGCGAGCACGTGGCTTCCGCTCTGGGGCATGACCATGACCGCGCCGCAGTATCGCCATGGGCTGCACCTGACGGCGTACGGCAGCGGCATGCAGGGCGACCTGCGCGAAATCAACATCATCAACCACTACATCGGCATGGCGACCATCGATCCGCGCCCCGCGCTCGAAGTCGCGATGTTTCCGATCGGTATCGGCCTTGTCGTGGCGCTGTGTCTGCTCGCCCCGTTCAATCGCTGGATGCGAAGACTTGCGATCGCGGCGACGGCGGCGATGCCAATCGGAATCCTCGTCGATCTGCAGTGGTGGCTCTATAGATTCGGTCACAGCCTGAATCCGCATGCCCCGATCCGCATGCCCGCCTTTACGCCGCTGATCATCGGTGTGTCAAAGCTCGGAAACTTCGTGACCACGTCGATGGTCGCATCGGGGTTGCTGTGCATGATTGCGGCCGCGCTGATCCTGGCGTTCGGTGAGCGGCTCGTGCGTCTTGGAAGTCACCAGTCCAAACGGATCGAGCTTCCCCGGGCGGCAGCGGCTGCCATCGCCGGGCTATTGTTCACCGGTCACCCGTCCGACGCTCGCGCCGAGGTGACGCTTCAACAGCGGATCGATGCGACGCCGGCCGGTGGCACGCTGATCGTTGGCAAGGGGATCTATCCAGGAGCCATTGTCATACACGGTCCGATGGTCGTGGTCGGGCGCGACAACCCGATCATCGACGGGCTCGGGAAGGGAAGTGTCGTCACGATCGACGGCGACGGCGTCGTGCTGCGCGGTTTTGTCATCCGCAACAGCGGGCGTCAGGTGACCGAAGAGGCCGCCGGTATTTCCATGACCGGCAACCGCCACACCGTCGAAGCGAACGTCATCGAGGACGTCTACTTCGGCATTCACATTGCCGGCGGCGCACACCACCTGATCCGACAGAACCGGATTGTGCCAGGAGAACACCATGGCGCGCGCCCCGGACACGGTCTCAACGTCTGGAACACGCGCGACAGCCGGTTTATCGGCAATCACATCTCAGACGCGAGGGATGGCATCTACCTGTCCTTTACTGAAGGCGTGCTCGCCGAGGGGAATGAGGTCACGAGATGCCGGTACGGCATCCACTCGATGTACTCACAGGAGGCGCGAATCCTCGATAACCAGCTTCGCGCGAATCTTCTGGGTGCGGCACTGATGCTGTCTGACCGGCTCGAGCTTCGGGGAAACCGGATCGAGCTTCACCGTGACGGATCGTCCGCCTACGGATTGTTGCTGAAGGATATCGACAATCTCACTGCCACCGACAACGTCATCCGCGCAAACCTGATTGGCATCTATGCCGAAGGGGTCGCCGTTCAGCCATCGAGCCGCGCGGTGCTGACGAACAACGTGATCGCGGCCAACGGCGTCGGCATCGCGCTGCAGGGAAGCGCGACGCTGACGATTACCGGCAATCGCTTTACCGACAATCTGACGGATGTCCGCCCGCTCGCCGTGCGCGTTTCGCCTGCCACGCGCTGGTCGCAGGACGGCCGCGGCAACTTCTGGAGCGAGTATCGCGGCTTTGACGCCAACGGCGACGGCGTCGGCGACATTCCGCACGTTGTCGACGGTGTCATGGACGCGCTCGTGCAGCGGAGTCCCGCGGCGCAGGCGTTCCTCTACACGCCGGCGCATCTGGCCATCGAAGCGGCCGCCAGAATGTTTCCGCTGTCACGACGGGAGCCGGTCGTCGTCGATCGCGCGCCAGTCGTGAACGCACGCTAGGTCACCATGATTTACGTCAACCATGTGTCGAAGCGGTTCGGTCGGCGCGCAGCGCTCGAAAACGTCTGTCTGCAGATCATGCCGGGAGAGGTCACGCTGCTGCTGGGGCCGAACGGAGCCGGCAAGTCCACCCTGCTTCGCTCGATTCTCGGAATTGCGGACTTCGAGGGTCAGATCGCCGTTAACGGTCTCGATCCGCTTCGCGACGGCCCGTCCGTTCGATCGCTCATCGGCTACATGCCGCAGACGGGCGGCCTCCACGGCGATCTGACCGTCAGCGAGACGTTGTCGTTTTGGGCGGCGATCCGACGCGTGCCGGTCGCACGGGCGCTCGGACTGGCCAGGGAGGCCGGTATCGCCGATCAGGCAGGCACGAAGGTGCGTGATCTGTCGGGAGGCATGCGTCAACGATTGGGATTTGCGATCGCTCTGCTGACCGACCCACCGATTTTGATTCTCGATGAGCCGAGTTCAAGTCTCGACGCGGCCAGTCGGGAGTGGGTGGCTGAGCGGCTGCGATCGCTGGCACGGTCAGGTCGGACCGTTCTGGTATCGACGCACGCGGGTCAGGAACTGGTCGCAGTTGGCGATCGACGCATCGTGCTCGAAGCCGGTCACGTCGTCGAAGGTGTGTGGCGTCCGCTCGCTCTCATTGCGGGTGGTGAGCACGCACAGCTCGCGACTGCCGCCGACGCGTGCCGCGCGTCCTCGGCGATTCCCGTCGCGCGGAAAGAACTGCGCGATGCGATTCGCAATCGCTGGATGGTTGGCTACAGCGTGCTCCTTGGTGTGCTTGGACTGGTCGCTGCCGCGGCCGGGTTCGAGAGCAGCGCCGGGCTGGCGCTGCAGACGTTTGGCCGGACTACCGCGACCTTGATGAACCTGTGCCTGCTGCTGGCGCCGATTGTCGCCGTTCTGGCCGGAGCCGCCGCGATTGCTGGCGAACAGGACCGCGGCACGCTGGAACTGCTGCTCTCGCAGCCGATCGCGCGCGGCCGACTTCTGTTGAGCAAGTACGCCGGGCTGCTGGCGTCGCTGGCGATCGCGACCTTCGCTGGATTTGCTCCGGCGGGGCTGTTCGTCGCGGTTCATGGTGGGGCGGGATATCTCGGTCACTACCTGCTCTTCCCTGCGATTGCGGTCGTGCTCGCCGCTGCCATGCTGGGAATCGGCTTTCTGATTTCGATTTCGAGCCGGACCGCAGTTCAGGCACAGGGCGCGGCGGTGTTCGTCTGGTTCGCGTTCGTGCTCTTGTATGACTTGCTGCTGATGGGCACCTTGACGATCAGCAGCGTGCCGATTGAGGTGCTGGCCGCAAGCCTCGTCGTGAACCCGGTCGACGCTGCGCGTGTGCTCGGGGTGCTCGCGCTGGAACCAGATCTCTACTTGCTCGGTCCCGCGGGCGCGTATCTGACCGTGCACTTCACCAGAGCAGGCGCAGGGCTCTGGCTCGCGGCCTCGCTCGCGTTCTGGGTTGTCATACCTGTCGTCATAAGCGTCCGCCGCTTCCGGTTGCCGACGCGCCGGCACAGCACCGCTCGGGTTCGGCCGTTCATTCATTCGATCGCCGTCAAGGCGAAGGAGTCTCCGTCATCATGATTCTCGTTCGATCCATCGTGCGCACGTTGCTGGTCGGAAGCGTCGTCGCAGCCGCCGTGGCTGCGTCGGGATGCCAGGACGGCTCCGGGCAGGCCGTAGCCACATCCACATCCACGAACAAGCCGGTCGCGGCGACCAGCGCTCCGGCGTCGCTCGACCGGGGGCGCGACCTGTACAAGGTAAATTGCACGCCGTGTCATGGCGACCAGGGAAAGGGTGACGGTCCGGCGGCGGCCGCGTACAACCCGAAGCCACGCAACCACACCGACGCAGCCTATATGAGCAAGCTGACCGACGAGGACATCGCGAAGGTGATTCAGTATGGCGGAGCGATTAAGGGCATGCCGCTGATGCCGAGTAATCCCGCTCTCAAAGGTGCTGATCTGGCTGCGGTGGTCGCGTACACGCGTTCATTGAGCAAGCACGGGTCAACGGCGGGCGCCGCGAGATAACGGAGTGGTTTCAAAACTCCGCACGGAAGCGGCGAACGAGCGCAGCGAGTAGGGGAGACCGAGGAGCGAAGCCCCTCGGAGTGATTACGTGCCCTGTGCGCGGCTCGTTCGCCGGCCGGTCATGTGGTCGATGTTGATGCGATAGACGACAACCGAGGCGTGCTCCGAGTCGCGGAGGCTCGCGGCTCCTGGCAGCCACCATTGAGTGCGCTCGCTGAACAAGTGGAGCGCCCGCTGACGAAGATCCTGATGTTCGGGCGCATCCGTGAGTTCGCTGTATCGGCCGAAGACGATGATCGTCGTCCAGTTGAAGCGATCCTCGAGGTCTTCGACTTCGACGCAGACGCTCGGATTCGTCCGCATCCAGTCCACCTTCTTTCCAATCGTTGAAAAACTGAACAGACAGACCTGCGTGGGGTCGTAGGCGATCGACACCGGTACCACGTAGGGCTGGTTCATGCGGCAGCAGGCGAGGCGGCCGACGTTGGAGCGAGAAAGAACGCTGGCGCAGTCGGCGGGTGCGAGCTCGTGAATCAGCATAAATCGAGAGCCTTGATACGCGACCGATCGGAATGTTCTTGAGTATACCAATCACGGACCACCCCGCCCGCGGGTCGACCACCCACCCCTGACCGCCGGAAATCCGGCGCACCGGCGCCACCGATCCGAAATCACGCGAGATACGGCCTTCCCTTGCGAGGCATGGCGCTTGCGCCCCTCGGGGCGAACGCCTCCGGAGCGTGCGAGAAAAGCCCTTCCTCCACTTGCGCTGAGCTCAATCCCCGGAGGCGTCAAGGAGGACACATGGGTCGCTTCATGCGATCCTTCGACCGGCTCAGGGTCGCCCTGAGCGGCGTCGAAGGGCGAACCCCCGGTCCGCGGGCCACCCTGATCGGAGCATTGTTCATCTGGCTGGGTGTCGTGATTGCCGTGGGCGCCAGCGCTTCATCACCGCAGAGCGGCTCCGGACCCGCGGTCAAACCACCCCCCGCCGACATCAACCTTCCTCTTGCCAAACCTGCCGCGCAATCGAACGCGACCGCCGGCGAGTACGTCGGCGAGGAAAAGTGCGTGGAGTGCCACGAAGACGAGAGCAAGGAGTACCACGCGACACCCCACAGCCGCGTGAAGAATCAGCGCACGCCGGCGGCGAAAAACTCCTGCGAGAGCTGTCATGGACCCGGGAAGGCGCACGTCGACGCCGACGGTGAAGGGCACATCCTGAATCCGGCGAAGATGAGCGCCCGCCGCGTCGGCGAGATCTGCGTGACCTGTCACGCGCGGTCGGAGCATGAGAACTGGGCCGGCAGCAAGCACGATTCCCGAAACATGTCGTGCACGACGTGCCATAGCGTGCACGAACCGAAGTCGGTGGAAGCCCAGCTGAAGAAAGAGACGGTGACCGAGACGTGCGTGCAATGCCACAAGCGCGAGGTTGCGAAAGTGCATCGGTCGTCGCACATGCCGGTACGCGAGGGCAAGCTCGAATGCACGACGTGTCACAACCCGCACGGTTCGCAGAACGTGAAGATGCTGCGCGAGGGGAACTCGATCAACGAAGCCTGCGCGACCTGCCATGCGGAGAAGCGTGGGCCGTTCGTGTGGGAGCACGCCGCCGGCCGGGAGAACTGCGTCACCTGCCACGATCCGCACGGCTCGAATAACGAACGGATGCTGGTGGCGAAGCTGCCGATGCTCTGTCAGCGGTGTCATGTTTCGAGTCGGCACCCGGCAACGATCTACGAGAACACGCAGCTCAATGTGAGCAAGAGCAACCGGGTCATCGGCCGCGCCTGCGTGAACTGCCACGCGATGATTCATGGATCGAATCATCCATCGGGCGCCGTCTTCTTCAGGTAAGCGGGAGGATTGGGATGCGCACCAGAATCACGGTTCTGATCGGAGCGCTGCTGCTGGCCTCCGCGACCTGCGTGACCGCGCAGGATTCCGCTCAGGCAGCGCCGGCGCCGGTGGCGGCAAAGACCGAGACCCAGCCCGCCGACATTCCTGACGCGGTGACTCCCAAGTTGGGCACCGTCGACTTCGGCTTCCGCGGCACGAACGTCGACGGCGACTCTGCCCGCTACTACCGGTTCAAGGATTGGCGCGAGGGCGGGTTCATCGAGCGGTTCCGCTTCGAGAAGGTCACCGACGACTCGCTGTTTCATGCCCAGGCGAACAACGTCGGTTATCGAGATCAGCGGTACTTTGCCGAATATCAGTCAATCGGAAAGATCAAGGTCGATGGCGCCTGGGATCAGATTCCGCTCTACATCAGCAAGGATACCCAGACGCTCTATTCGGTTTCCAAGACCGGATTGTTTTCGATCGATGACAACATCCAGAAAGGCATCGAATCTGGCGCAACCACGCTGGCCAATGTGATCAATCGCGTGGTTCCGTTCGAAGCCAGGACCCAGCGCGATACGGCCCTCTTCAACTTTACCTACTCCGCATCGCGTGATCTGGACGTAAAACTCAGCCTCAGGAGCAGTCATCGCGACGGTTATAACCTGCAGAGCCTCAATTTTGGGTTCTCGAACACGATCGAGTCCCAGGTTCCTCTCGACGATCGAACCACCGACATGAAGGCCGGTCTCGAATTCGCGAACGCGAAGGGGCTCCTGAGCATCGGCTACAACGGGTCGTGGTACGACAACCAGATTGCCGCCTATCGGTTCGACAACCCGCTTCGATACACCGACATCGTCGGCACCCCGTCGGTTGGACAGATGTCGACGTGGGCCAGCAACAACATGCAGACCGTGAATCTCAACGGCCGCTACGGGCTCCCCGGGCGCACCCGGGCGTCGGCGGCCATTTCGGTCGGCACCTCGAACCAGAATGGCGCCTTGCTTCCACCGACCGTCAATACCGCGCTGGTGGCGCCGGTCCTGGAACGATCGACAGCCGAGGCCGAAGCACACACGCTGGCGATGGTCTATACGGTCAATTCGCGCCCGACTGAGTCACTCTGGTTGAACGCCAGGTACCGTTACTACGACTACGACACGCGCACGCCGCCATTCTTCATCTCCTCCATGGTCGTTGCCGATAACACGCTTGGCGCCGCCAAGGAGAGCGAGCCGCTGGACATCAAACGGCAGACGGTCGATCTCGAAGCGTCGTACGCGCCGTTTCAGTACGCCTCGCTCAATCTTGGCTACACGCGGGAAGAGGGGGACCGCTCGTTCCGGATTTACGAGAAGACCGCGGATAACATCGTTCGTGCCTCGATCGATAGTACTGGCAATCAGTACGTCACCATCCGCGCGGTCGTGGAGAAGTCCTCGCGAAAGGGTTCGGGCGACGACTTCGAGATGCTGGCGGAGATCGGCGAACAGACTCAGATGCGGCACTTCGACATCGCGAATCGCGACCGGATCCGCACCAGCGTGATCCTGCAGGTCACGCCGATCGAGTCGTTCGGCATCAACGCGACCGTGGCATCGGGACACGACGACTACAGCGAGTCGTACTTCGGCCTGCGCGACAACAAGAACCGCAGTTATTCGATTGGCTTCACGTACGTGCCGAAAGAGACGGTGAACTTCGGAGCCGAATACGTGTTCGAGAAGTACACCGCGGTGCAATGGTCCCGGACATCGAATCCGCTTCCCAGCCCTTCGTTCGACGATCCGTCGCGCGACTGGGGCATCGATTCGGACGACAAGGTAAACACCATCTCGACGAATCTCGATTTCATCAAGACGATCCCGAAAACCGACATCCACCTCAGCTTCGATCTGAGCGATGGCAAATCGACCTACGTCTACGAACTCGGACCGAACTCGACCATCCTCACCGGCGTGAACTACGGGCCGGGCAACGTCTTCAATCCAATTCCGGTCGTGCAGCTTTCGCCGAACCGGACGCACCTCGCGACTGGCCGTGCCGATGCTCAGTACTTCGTCCGCCCCAACGTCGCGCTGGGTGCGGGCTATTGGTACGAGCAATATCGAGCCGAGGACTTTTCGCTGAACGGCACAACCATCAATCAGCTGAACCTGCCGTCGGCGATTCTTTCGGGGTACTACTACCGGCCGTACACCGGGCAGACCGTGTGGTTGCGAATGACGTATCTCTGGTAAGCGGCTCGCGGCTCGCGGGTCGCTGACTGCAAGTCGCGAATCGCTAGCCGCTAGTCGCGAGAGTGCCGGAAATCCGGCAGCCTGACGGCGGCGGAGTGAAAACAGCGGGAAATCCGCAGGCATTGACCTTGCGCCTGCCGGGGACATGCCGTGTGCAATGTCTCCGGGCGACGCGATTGGCGCCCGCACCCCTTCACTCCTCCGCCTACGGGCACACCCACTCAAGATCGCGCTCGTCGGAAACCCCAACGTTGGCAAGAGCGTCGTGTTCGGCCGTCTCACCGGTCGGTACGCGACGGTCTCGAACTATCCGGGTACGACGGTCGCGATCACCAGCGGTCGCGCGCTCGTCGGCGCAGAAGTCTGCGACGTCATCGACACGCCAGGCGTGAACGCCCTCGAGGGAGTGCTGAGCGAGGACGAACGCATCACGAAACAGCTGCTCGTGACCGGAGGCGCGGAGCTGGTCATTCAGGTCGCCGACGCACGCAACCTGCGCCGCGCATTGATGCTGACGTCGCAAATCGCCGACACCGGACTGCCAATGATCCTCGTGCTGAACATGTCGGACGAAGCGCACGCGCGAGGGATCACGATCGATATCGCGAGCCTCTCGGATCATCTTGGCATTCCGGTTATCGAAGCGGTCGCTCCGGACGGACGTGGCGTTGCCGAGCTGCGCGAGGCGCTGCCGTCGGCACGTCGCGCCCGCGCCGCGGATCACGCACGGATGAGCCACGCGGATTGGGCAGACGCCGGCGCCAAGAGTTTTCGGAAGATGAGCGTCGTGTCGCGCGGTCGATTCCAGGAATGGATCGGCCGGGCGGTGAGAAAACCGCTGACCGGCCTTCCCATCCTGGCTCTTGTCCTCTACCTCACCTACTTGTTCGTCGGCGTCTTCGGCGCGCAGACGCTCGTCGGGGCGCTCGAAGAGGGGCTGTTCAACGGAATCATCAACCCGGCGGCGATCGCGGCAGCAGCCCGCATCCCGTTCCCGCTCATTCGTGACTTTCTCGTCGGTCAGTACGGCGTCATCACCATGGGTTTGACGTATGCCATCGCGATTGTCCTGCCAGTTGTGACGACGTTCTTTCTGGTGTTTGGCTTTCTCGAAGACAGCGGCTACATTCCGCGCCTCGCGATCTTCAGCGATCGGTTGTTCCGCTCGATGGGACTCAACGGCAAGGCAGTCCTGCCGATGATCCTTGGGCTCGGCTGCGACACGATGGCGACGATGACCACGCGCATTCTGGGGACGCCGAAGGAGCGTCTCATTGCGATTACGCTGCTCGCGCTTGGCGTCCCTTGCTCTGCGCAGCTGGCGACGATCATGGGAATCCTTGGCGGGATATCCGTCTGGGCGCTCCTTCTTCTCTTCGGGGTCGTCTTGTCGCAGATGGTGCTGGTTGGGTTCCTGGCGGCGCGCGCACTTCCCGGCGACCGATCCGACTTCATCCTCGAACTGCCGCCAATTCGCCTGCCGCGCCTACGCAACCTCCTGACGAAGACCTTGATCCGTGTGCGCTGGTATCTGGGCGAGGCAGTGCCGCTGTTCCTGATTGGCACGGCGCTGCTGTTCGCGCTCGACCGAGTAGGTGCGCTCGAGCAGTTGACGCGCGTGGCACGACCGGTGGTGACCGGCGCGCTCGGTCTGCCGGGGGAGTCCGCCGAGGTCTTCGTCATGGGATTCCTGCGGCGCGACTATGGCGCCGCGGGTCTGTTCAGGATGGCGCACGACGGCAGCCTCAGCGGCGTTCAATCGGTCGTCGCGCTGACGGTGATGACGCTCTTCGTGCCGTGCGTCGCCAACCTGCTCATGATCATCAAGGAGCGCGGTGTCCGCGTCGGGCTTGCGATCCTGGCCGCAGTGACGGTGATTGCGCTTGGAACCGGGTCGGCGCTCAATTTCGCACTATCGATTCTGCACGTCGCCTTCTAACAACGCATCCGATGATGACGTCGATTCCCACGCCGCTCGCGCAGTTGAAGCCCGGAACCCGTGGGCGTGTTGCCCGTATCACCCGCGACCTGACCGGACGTGCCGAACGGCTCGCTGCGCTCGGAGTCACGCCCGGCGCATCCATCACCGTGCTGCAAACGTTCCCCGGCATCGTCTTCGAGTGCGATCAGACCGAGCTGGCCGTCGAGCGAGCGGTCGCACGATCGATCTTCGTTCTTGCCGAATGACGGCTTTCCGTCAGCGCTCGACGACGGTACATCAGCGCTTCGAATAACACCCCAAAACAAGTGGTTCCCGCGAGACGGACCGACCCTTGCACCACTCGCACCAAATCGCGCTGGAGGCGGATGCATGAACGGGTCGTTCCGGGACTTCGAGCATCTCTTCAGACTGGCCGGAATCTTTGCCGCCGGCCTCCTCCTCTTTGCCATCGTTCGGGCGGAAGTCGTTCCACCAGACTTTGGAAAATACGGGCACTACAGGGCGACCGCACTCAACGATGCGGCGTCTCGTCCACTGTCGTACGCGGGGCGCAGCCGTTGCACGGAATGCCACGAAGACGAGGTCAACGAGGCCGCACCTTCAAAGCACAAGGTCATTTCGTGTGAGACGTGCCACGGCGCGCTGTTGAAGCATGCTGACGACCCAGCCATCGAAGTCGGGAAGGTGGATGGACAGGCGCTCTGCCTGCGCTGTCATGCGGCAAACACCGGCAAACCAGCACACCAGCCAACCGTCG
>Ga0070684_100000449_pt1 | contig 28173 bp, 14 predicted proteins | sample KBSC723LmetaG_FD_65653 | JGI IMG/M metagenome (GOLD analysis project Ga0070684, IMG submission 65653) | Corn rhizosphere microbial communities from Kellogg Biological Station, Michigan, USA - KBS C7.2-3L metaG | ecosystem: Host-associated > Plants > Roots > Rhizosphere ...
GCTCAACGCGCAAACATTGACAGGAACCCTAAGCGGCACGGCAATGGACCAGACGGACGCGCGTGTACCAGGCGCCACCGTTGTGGTGAAGAACGATGCCAGCGGGGATATCCGTAACACAAAGGCTGACAGCGCCGGATTCTTTTCGGTCACGGCTTTGCCGCCCGGCCAGTACACGGTCACCATTTCTTCCAAAGGGTTCACATCGTGGGAAATGAACGGAATCACCCTGAACCAGGGCGACAGCCGTACGATTCCGAACATTCACCTCAAGATCGGTGCTGAGACCGCCGAAGTCACCGTTGTCTCCGGCCAGGACGTTGAAGTCCCGGTGGATACGGCTGAAGTCAGCGCCACGCTCAACAATGAGCTGGTCGACTCCGCAGTTCTCACGGGCCGCAACGCTTCCGAGCTGATCAAGATGATGCCCGGCGTGGCGTTCAGCAACGGCGGTGGCGCGGGTTCCAGCTATAACAGCCAAGTAACCGGCACCAACAACGGCCCCGCTGGCAGCTTTTCGGCCAACGGCACGCAGCCTTACGGCTCGACGGCCATCATTCTGGACGGCGCCAACCTGATCGACCCGGGTAACGCGGGCACGCAGGTTGCCAACATCAACCAGGACATGACGGACAGCGTTAAGTATCTGTCAGCCTCCTATGGCGCGGAATATGCCAAGGGCCCGGCGGTTCTGGAAGCCTTCTCGAAGAGCGGCGGCCAGAAGTTCCACGGTGAAGGATACCTTTATGCCCGCAACACGGCAGTAGGGTATGCCAAGGACTGGAACTTCAAACACGTAAACGGAGCTGACGCCCCCCTGCCGCCTCAGGACTTTTATTACATTGGCGGCAACATTGGCGGACCGATCTCCTTCCTCGGCTTCAACAAGAACAAGGACAAGCTGTTCTTCTGGGCCGGTTATGAGGACATGATCCAGCACCCCTACACGCAGCCGGCGGAAATGAACGTTCCCACGCCGGACCAGCGTAATGGAGACTTCAACAACAACGGAATTCCAACCCAGATTTACAATCGCGCCGATGGCACGGGCGTTTACGCTCCGGCATACACCGCTCCTTGCAATACAGACGATGGGTGGCAGGGCTGCGGCAGCGCGAATTCTCCGTGGGGTGGCTACGGTGCCGGTCCGGTGCCGAACGTGAAGCAGTACTTCGATCCGCTCGGTGTGGCGATCACCAATATGCTCCCCATGCCGAACCAGACCCCGACCGTGTTCAACGGCTGGAACAACTATGGCTTTGCGCCGTCGCTGCCCCAGAATCGTTGGGAAGTCACCGGCAAGGTCACCTACGCCTTCAACGACAACAACAAGCTGTGGGGCTCCTACGCGCTGCAGAAGGAAACCGACGAACACCCGTTGTCCGTCTGGTGGACAGCTCCGTGGACCGTTCCTTACCCCGGAAACCCGGTGGGCAAGGAGCAGGCCAACGTTTATCTGGTCAACTTCACGCACGTGTTCAGCCCGACTTCGACCAACGAGTTCGTATTCTCCTACTCGAAGTTCGTGAACAACAACAGCCTGCAAAATCCGGCCGGCGTAAGCCGCGCCAAGCTGGGCTTCCCGTCGGAGAGCATTTTCGGCTCCCCGAAGACCGATCAACTCCCGAACTTTGAGGGCGGTTGGCAGACGGGTACACCGTGGATCCAGGAATTCGACTTCAACAGCGGCATCTACGGCAAGAACACCTTCGGCAAGACCTCCACGGCGCCCGCGATTACGGACACCTTCACCAAGATCGTCAAGACGCACTCGATCAAGGCAGGTTTCTACTGGGATGCTGAGGAGAACCTGCAGTCGAACGGCGATCCGGTCAACGGCACCTTCTCGGTGGCAAACTGGGGCGCGAGCTCGACCTATAACGAAACCCTCGACCGCCTGATGGCACGCAACCAGTCGTACACCGAGCAGAACTACGACGCCGTGCCCGACATCCTGTATCACCAGTGGTCCATCTGGGCGCAGGATTCGTGGAAGGCAACCAGCAAGCTGACCATCAACGTCGGACTTCGCGCCGATCACGAAGGCCAGTGGTATGACAAGAAGGGCGGCACCCAGGTCTGGGATCCCGCAACCTATGACAACAGCAGCAACCCACCGGCCAACACCGGCCTGGTGTGGACGGCGATCAACAAGAAGATCCCGAACTCCGGGTTCCCGAGCAAGCTGTTCCTCTATGACCCGCGCGTAGGCTTTGCCTATGACGTGTTTGGAACCGGCAAGACGGTTGTGCGTGGCGGCTTCGGCACGTTCCGCTACCAGATTTCCGGTAATGACGGCAGCAAGGCGATGAGCGGTCCTCTGGGATCGTTCGGCTTCAGCACCGGCAGCAACGGCCTGAATGGCTTCTATGGCTATGGGGTCGCGGGCGGAACGGTGTTCACGCAGAATCCCTTGACCGTTCAGAACGCCACTACAACCACTCTGACTACGCCGCAGGGCGTAAACCAGGTCCACGTGGACGGCGTCATTGCCGATAAGCTGGGCGACGACAGAGTGCCATATGCGAATACCTACAGCTTCGGCGTTGCGCAGGCTCTGCCTTCGCACACCGTGATGGAGATTTCGTATGTGGGCAGCATGAGCCGTAATCAGTTCCTGAACGGCCAGAACGGTCACATTTCAAATGCCAACCCGATCCTGCCCGGCGTACTGTTCGGAAAGGATCCGACGGACCAAACGTATCACAACCCGTCTCCGTTCTGCGGCTACAACGTCAATTGCCCCGGAACGCAGAACGCGCAGAACTACCGTCCGTTGAGGAACTATGGCAGCATCTACGTGCAGACGCATGGTGGATATGCCAACTACAACTCGCTGCAGGTTTCCGCGCAGAAGCAGTCGGGCAACCTGTACCTCTTTACGAACTTCACGTTCGGCAAGGTACTGGGTACGCGCGACGGCTCTACGAGCAACGGAAACGGCAACGGCCCCGTGGTCGATCCATTCAATCTGGATCACAACTACGGCCCGCTGCAGTATGACCACACGAAGATCTTCAACTTCTCGGCCAGCTATAAGCTTCCCAAGCCCATCCACAACAACGCATTTCTGGGTGAGATTGTGAACGGCTGGCAGTTGACGACCTACACCACCTACCAGGATGGCGCCCCGTACCAGGCGACATCTGCCAACATGAACGCCAGCTTTAACGATCCGAAGGATCCGTCGGGTCATTACCTGCAGGTCTACACCATGCCCATGCCGGCCTCGGCCGCCCCGGGCACGAACCAGACCACGTCGATCAGCACCACGACCTGGTATGGCAGCAACCAGTACCCGCAGATGCAGCCGGTTCTTGTCTGCGATCCGCGTAAGGGTCTGGCCAAGGGTCAGTACTTCAACCCGAACTGCTTCGTCTCGCCCAAGCCTCCATCGGCTAGCCACCCCGGACAGTTCGGTCAGTACATCTGGCCCTACATCCGCACGCCGCACTACTTCGGTAGCGACGCCGCGGTGTTCAAGGCCTTCCGCGTTACGGACGCTCAGCGTGTCGAAGTCCGTATCTCGGCGACCAACTGGCTGAACCATCCGAACGCTCAGTTCGGCCTGGATGGGAATGCGGATAACCAGCTCGTGTTCAATGGCGCGACCACGGCATCCACGCAATTCCACAACACCAACGCCAGCACCACCGGTACTCCGGCTGCCAAGCTCGGATATCGCTGGATGCAGTTCGCGGTCAAATACTACTTCTAAGATTGCGATAGAAGTGGTTCTCGAAGGGGATGGCTTCGGCCATCCCCTTCTTTTTTGTGCCGAGCGTGTTGAACGCTTTGGGATGCGAGTCCCGTTCACAAGATGCTCAAGGCGAATCAACAGGAGTGCATCTTCGTGAGGGGCAGGTGGGCATACCCGAGGCCAGAGCGGGACTGCCATGCGTCTGCGCAGGCCCGCGTCTGTCGACGGCGACGCCTTCGATGCGGCGGTGCGCAGACACCGGGAAGCTGCACGTCATTGCAGCTGAGGAAGCGACTATTTGTGCGGCGTCTTCTGGTCTTCCAATTCCCCGAGCCGCTTGACGATGTCCTGCTCGCGCTGGCCATCCTTGGGGCGCCCCAACTTGTAGTACAGCGCGGCCAGGTTAATGTGCGGGTCGATCCAGTCTGGATCTGACTTCTCCAGCCCTTCCAACAGGGCGAGAGCCTCGTCCGTGCGGCCTTGCAGGTTGCGCAAGCGCGCCATCGTCAACCTGGTCAGCGGGTCCTTTGGATGAATGCTCAGCGCGAGTTCCAGCAGCGGCTCCGCGTTCGCCAGATCCCGCTGGCCGAAGCGCAGAAGACCGAGATATTGATTGGCAACGAAGTCGCGGGGATTCTGGCGAAGCGCCGCTTGAAATTCTCCAGCCGCTTTCTCCCAGTCGCCGGTTGCATACAGAGCTTGCCCCGCGACCGTGTGAACCCCCGGCAATAATGGGTTTGCCTGCACAGCATGTTGAGCGTCGGCGAGCGCTTCCTTGAACTGCCGCAACTGGAGCCTGGCGCTGGAGGCGAGCATCCACGCGTCCGCCTGATTTCTCGCAGCCGCCACCTTTTCGATGCGCACAAGGCCCTCTGCCGAAGCGCCGGTGTCGAGCATGGCAAATCCCAGCGCATATTTCAGGCCGAGGTCGGATTCGTGTCCCGCTTCGAGCGGACCGAGCAGCGCGACCGTGTCTGCCGACCTGCCGAGCTTGTTATAGGTGAAGCCGAGCATCACCGCCGCATTCAGGTCATCGGGATGAGCGCTGTGCACGGCCTCGAACTGTCTCCGCGCATCCGCCACGTCACCTTTTCGGTAGTAGGCGAGCCCGAGATTCGTCTGCAGACCAGCGTTGCCGGGCGACGCGGCGAGCGCCTGGCGGTCCAGCGCGATCGCCTCGTCAAGGTCGCCTGCCGACGCCAGAGCCTCGCCCAGTCCGATCTGAGCCTCCACCATTCCGGGGCGCAGTGTCAGAGCTTGCCTGAAGTCCGCGATGGCAGTCTTAAAATCTTCGTGCTGGCGAGCCGCCACACCGCTGCGCACGAGATTCTCGGGTTGCGAAGTGGAGGATTGCGCAGGCGAAACCTGGAGCCCGCTCAAAAATGCGGGTGCCAACAGCACCGCGTATGCGGGCCGGATCTTCACCGGGATGGCCCCTGATTCTGATCCTTGGCTTCGAGATGCTGCACAATATCGCGCTCGCGCTTGCCATCGTCAGGGCGATGCAGCTTGTAATAGAGCGCCGCCAATTCGATATGCGGATCGAGCCAACCCGGATCCGCCTTCTCCAGTTGCTCGAGGTCGGCGGCCGCTTCGGCGTATTTCCCATCCATGCTATTGAGGCGGGCCCACTGCAGACGGGCCTGCGGCATGTTCGGCGCCAGCTGAATCGCTGTCTGCAGCAGCGGCCGTGCGCCATCGAGATCCCGATCCTTCAGGCGCATGGTCCCAAGGTACAGATTGGCCATCAGGTCCCGCGGATTCTGCTTCAGCGCCGCTTCAAATGCGGGCTGCGCGCCTGCGGCATCCCCCAGAGCGTCGCGAGCCTGCCCTGCCAGTGTCTGCGCGCCGGGGAAGTTTGGATCCAGTCCCACCGCCGCATCCAGATCCGCACGAGCTTCTTTGAATTGCCGACGGTGCAGGCGAGCTTCTCCGGCTATCACGTACGCATCCACCTGCTGCGCCGTGCGGGCTACCTTCTCCATCCGCGGCAACCCTTCGTCCTCGTCGCCGGCCTCGATCAGCGCATAAGCCAGCACATATTCCAAGTCGGAGTTATTCTCCCGGCCCGGCTCCAATGGCCGTAGCAGATTCACCGCCTCTGTCGCCCGCCCGGTCTTGATATCGGAATACCCCAGGAGGACCGTCGCACCCAATTCGTCCGGTTGGGCCGCGTGCACCTTCCCAAACTCCGCGCGCGCCTTCGGCCAGTCCCCCTTCTTGTAGTAGGCCAGCGCCAGGTTCATGCGCACGGCAGTCTGATTCGGAGCGTGCGCCAGAGCGCGGGAATCCTGCTCGATGGCGCCGTCGAAATCTCCCACCGCGGCGAGGGCAACACCAAGGTTCGCCATGGCTTCGGGCATATTGGGATTGAGCGCAAGAGCCTTGCGATAATCCGCAATCGCCGCGCCGTTGTCGCCGCTTTGCTGCTCTGAGATTGCCTTACGCAACAATTCGTCAACGCTCGTCTGCCGCGTCTGCAGTCCTCCTTCGCACACGCCCCGCGGAGCCGCGGCCCAGGAGGCGAGGCAGAGCACAATCGACAGCGACAAAGAGGATTTCATTGCTTTCAGTGTAAATAAAACGGAGGATGCGGTTCCCCGCATCCTCCGTTTTGGCGAGTACCGCTATTTCGGCTGCTGATCCACCGGCTTGAAGTCCACGATCCGCATGTTTGAGCCGAAGCGCTTGTAATTGCGGAACTCAATGGTGTTCAGCGCCGCTGAGTGCCGCCCCTTCACCAGCCGCATCTCCGCGCTCACCGGCATCAGGTAATCATGCGCGTTGATTGCTACGTAATCGTAATCGACGCTCAGGCTGGAGGCGCGCGTCCCAAAATCCCTGGGCACATCGGCAGGCAGATCGGCGATGAGGGTGACGCGCCGTACACTATGGGTCGCCGAGTCGACGAACACCTTTCCGTGAAAGCCGGCAATCACCTCGCGTCCGTTCGTACCCACCACGCCAAAGCCCGAGTGAGCCCTATCCACCGTGTAGTCGAATACCTGTACGGTGCCGCCCTTCAGCTCGTCCGTTTCCTTCCACTTGAAGGTGGCCTGCGCCTTCTTCTGGAAAACCGACTTGAGAATGCCTCCGAATTCGCCGACAGAGAGCGCGCCCTTCATGGCCGCATAGTCTGTGGTGCTGGATTGGCCATTCACTTCCAGGGTGGTGCGGGTCTCGCGCTTGTCACGGAAACGCATCAAGGTGAGGATGGAGTCCTTGAGCTTCCAGTCGCCCACTCCGCCTGGGTCGACCGAGCGGTTGGTCACTTCAAGGCACATGAAGTTTGGCAGCGACTCACTGTACCCAATGGCGCGTTCCCGAGCATCCTCGATTAACAGCGAGGCGTCCTGCGGCGACAGTGGAGGAGCCGAGGTATCGAGGGCCCTGATCGTGAGCTGTCCCGGCGCGTTGACCTCAGGCGGCGCCGCAATCGCGGTCACTCCCGCATCGCTAGCCTTGGACGCCACGGTCGCGGTATCCCCCGCCACATGGAAAGCCAGCTCCTGCTCCGCCGTCTTGCCCGCCTGGCTGAAGAATGCCTTCACCACATATTGTCCGGGCGCGACGGTTCCCGATCCAAAGCTCGCCAAGTAAGGCACGGCAAGCTGCCCGGGGTTCATGTTCAAGGGCAGAGGAGTGCGCCGCCCGGCATTGCCGTTATGCACCACCTGCATTTCGAGAGTTCCCGGCTCCTTGGATTCTGCATCGGGGTGAAGCATCAGGAACAGCGATATCCCCTTCGCCTCAGCCGGCAGCTCGCCGGAAACATTCGGTGTGATGCGGTTCTTTTCGTACCGTAGCGGATCAAGATCATCGGCCTGATCGGCTGTCAACGTGTCCAGCTTGCGCACAAGCACCATGTCGCTCACGGACGCCGACTTGATTTCCGCGGGAATCTCGAAAGTGCTCTTTCGCGCTCCGATCTTTCCGCTCAGCCGGTCTGCCACGGCAACTTCGAGCGTGTAGGTGCCCGGTGCGCCCAAAAAGTGCCTGGAGAACGTGATTGACGCCGTGGGGTTGCGGTCCAGTGTTTCGAGCGCGCCGCGCTTGGTGATCTGCTCACCAAAGTGCTCCACCACCGTGCCCTGCGCATCCCTAATCTGCGCGAATACCGCAACCTGGGCCGAGTAGAGGTTCGTGTGGGCGTCCTCTTTCACCTGCAAGCCCGAGAACGGAATCTCCATCACCATCGAGTTGGTATTGCCCTCGGGCATGTCTCCGAAACGCAGCACCGAAGAGCGGAACGTGAGGTCGGTGGGCGGCGTCGCATTTGCCAGCGCCTTCTCGAGTGGCACTTCAAACGGCCGAATGCTCTCGTCGGTGCCGGGCGCCACCGCGAAGTATCCCGTCTTCGACTGCACGCGGATTCCGGAGCGAAGCGGCTTCACTTCAACCGTCCTGAAGCTGCCGTCATAGTCCTTGAAGGGAGGCGTGTACGTCGCTGTGTAGTAGGTCGACATATCCTCGACCATCTGCTCCAGCAGCTTCTTGATGTTGGTCTGCGCATCCATGTAGATGCCGCCTGTGTCTTTCGATAATTGCGAGAGGGGGTTCTTGGTGTCTTCCCATGAGAAAGCGGGACCCTGCCGCGTGAAGTCGGTCATCATCTGGATGTCTTGTCTGGCGCCCCACGACCGGCTGCCATCCGGCTGGGGATCGCCTTGTATGCCGTAGCCGCCCGCCTGTTGCATGGGGATCGAAGTTTCCCCGTGCGGATTTACCACCACTGCGGCGGGGCTGAACGGCGGCTTCGCGTTCATGGTTGCATTCGCCAGCTCTTGCTGTCCCGATTGATTCAGCGCATCCATATCCACCGTGTAGATGGTCACGCCCGCCCGGGTTGAATCCGCTGAAATCGTCTTCAGCCGTTCCTTCGCTCCCGAGTCCATCATCGCGTTATGGGTGAAATAGACAATGGCCTTGCGGTCGCCGAGCTTTTGCTGCGAATGAATCAGCGCCAGCAAAGCGTCGAGATTCATGTAGCCCTGCTTCTCCTGCAGGCTCTTTTGCGATGCCACAAGCGCGTCCAGCAGGGCTTTCGCATAGGGCCGCTTGGTCACTTCCAGCCGGTGCCCCGCCGTGTCCGCCCCGGTCCTCACCTCTGCCATCAGGTCCTTCTCGGCCTGCTCCACTGACTTGGTGCGGTCCGCGTCCGCTTTGTCCGTCATCATGACATCCCGGCTCAATGTCGCCTCGAGCCGTACCGGAATGCTCGCCGTCGCGATGCCGATCGCGGCGTCGATCGCATTGCGATCCTCGGTGAAGCCCTGTATGAGGCGGAGACGCCCGCGCAAATCCAAAACGGAAATCGAATAGCCTTTCGCCGGGAGTGCCTTCAGCACCTTCTCCGCGGCTTGTCGCGCACTCTTCGCGTTGGCGCCCGAAAACGGATCGAACACCATCGAGATGGCGTGTCCGCGCGTCGAATCCCCATGTACCAGATGGAGGCCTGTCAACTTGACCGGGGTTCCCTCGTCCGTTACCTGAAGGTCTTCCGGCTTCATGTCCAGGATCAGCTTTTTGCCCTTGTCGTGCACCACCATGTCGAGCGAGACTTCGTCCACGTTGGTGTGCAGAGTGACGTCGGGCGCGTTCTCGTCCGGCGATTGCCCTGCGGGTGGCGTAGATTGCGTTGCGGTGGGCGAAGCCTGCTGCGACGGCGTGGAGGCCTGCGCCACGATCCGGGGAACCGGGAGCCCAAGGCATAACACTACTGGGGCAACGGTAAAACACCTGGAAAAAGTATGAGAACGGCTGCTCTTTGTCAGACTCATCATCGTTAAGATCCTGATTTCACTGGCTCTCTGCAACAATCACCGCACGGAATGCGCGAGTAAAGCGAATTACACGACACAACCTGACTGGAAAATTGCACGTCCGAATTCTAGCCTCTTTGTGCGTCGCGCGCATGGAAAAGCAAAAAGCGAGAGTGCTACCATTGGGTAGCCTTCATCAAGGTCACGTCGGACCGGCGCTTCCCGCAATCCCGGCCATCTGACGGCATTTTTTGCTCCCTGTCTACATCGGTCCTATGGGCGTCATTCGTTTCAGCACACTCAGGCATGCTCCACGTCCATTCCGGTGGTGGCATGCCGCCCTGTGCGTGACGCTGATCCTGGGTGCAGGCAGCGCATGCGGGCTGGCGCAACAGACTTCACCGACTTTCGACGAACTGGCCGCTCAAGCCGCTGCCGCCCGTGACCAGCAAAACCTGCCCCTGGCGATCGATCTCTACACCCGCGCCGAACAGCTCAAACCCGACTGGCAGGAGGGCTGGTGGTATCTCACCCTGCTGCAGTACAGCTCCAACCAGTTTCCGGGTGCGATCGATGCCGCCAATCACCTGTTGCAGCTCGTGCCCCACGCCGTGCCGGCGATGGCGCTGCGCGGTCTCTCAGAATTCGAGATCGCGGACTATAAGGCATCCCTGCGCGACCTTGAAATGGCAGTTGACCATGGCGCCGCCAATGATCCGCATAACGAGCAGATTATCCGGTACCACCTGGCGCTTGATCTTACCCGCGCCAGCCGCTTTCAGGACGCGCTCGAACAGTACAGACTGCTGGCCGCCAAGAACATCAGCTCCCCGGAAATCATGGCCGGCATAGGCCTGGCGGGTATGCGCTCCACTTCGTTTCCGTCTGAAGTCAACGCCGCCGACCTTGCCCTTTACCAGGCGACCGGCGTAGCCGGCTTTGCGTTTCTTTTTGGCGATAGCCTGCAGGCCGACACACTCTTCCAGCAGGTATTTGCCAAGTATCCGACAACGCCAAACCTGCACCTGTTCTACGGCGTGCTGCTGTTTTCGCACGACGCAGGCCTGGCGGCCGATCAGTTTCAGCAGGAAGTTGCGATCGCTCCCGCCAACGATTCCGCCCGCGCGCTGCTCGCGTTTGCATTGACGATCGCCGGCCGCTTCCAGGAGGCGCTCCCCGAAGCCGAGCGTGCATACGCCGCCTCGCCAGAAATGGAAATGGCGCAGATCGCTCTCGGTCGCTCCCTGGGCGAAACCGGGAACATCGACCGCGGCATCCCTTTGTTGCAGAAGGTGCTGGATCGGGATCCTGACAATCTCGAGGCGCACATGGGACTGGCGGCCCTTTACGGCCGCGCTGGAAGAAAGGAGGACGCATATCGTGAGCGCATGCTCTGCCTCAAGCTGGCGAAGTAGAAAGCGCCGCCTCGCCGGCGTGGTGTGCGTCGTCGCTGCCACCCTCGCCATTGTCACAGCGATCGTGTGCGGGTGGCCGTCGTCCCGCGCCGTCTCCGCGGCGCAGGCCGACACGAGCGCTCCTGTCACCTGCGCCACCTGTCACGCCGGCGTGGTCAACTCCTATGCGCACGCGCCGATGCGCCATGCCATGGAGCCCGCTACAGCCGACCCGGTTCTGCTGGCCAATCCCGACCTGAAGATCCAGCAGAACGGCTACTCCTACAGCGTGCAAACCAAAGACGGCCACAGCACGTATGCGGTCACCGATGCCACCGGCACTTTGACCCTGCCCATCCACTGGATCTTCGGCCAGCATTCGCAGACGTTTATTCTGGAGAAGGACGGGAAGCTCTACGAAAGCCTGGTGAGCTACTTTCCCCGCGAGCACGGCCTGGCCACTACGCCCGGCGACCAGCACATGAAACCCAAGACGCTCACCGAGGCCATGGGCCGGGAGCTGCCGCAGTGGGAAACCCTGACTTGCTTCAATTGCCATGCCTCTTCTGCCGTGAGCGGAAGCCGCCTGACGCTTGACAAGCTGGTTCCCGGCCTGGAGTGTGAGCGCTGCCACACCGGCGCGCAGCAGCACATGGCCGACGCCGTGAACGGCAACTTCAAGACGCTGCCAAAATCACTGAAGCGCATGAGCACGGGCGATATTTCGAACTTCTGCGGCCAATGCCACCGCTCCTGGGAGACCGCCGTCCGCGCCCACTTCAAGGGCCCGTCCTACGTCCGCTTCCAGCCGTATCGCCTGCAGATTTCAAAGTGCTTTGCGTTCAACGATCCGCGCATCAGTTGTCTTGCCTGCCACGATCCACACCAGCCGGTGAACCATGACCAGGCTTTTTACGATAAGAAGTGTCTGGCCTGCCACGGCGATGCGCACGTCGCGTCCGCTTCGGCCTCAGCCGCGGTATTGCCCATGGCGAAGAGTTGCCCGGTTGCCAAGGCCAACTGCGCGAGCTGCCATATGCCCAAGGTGGAACTACCGGGAGGTCACGTGCAATTCACCGATCACGACATTCGGATCGCGCATCCGGGCGATCCGTATCCCAACTGATGAGGCTGAACTTCAGCGCTGCTGAGCCGAGGCCTGCAGTGGATGAACAGCACTGAACGGAACTTCCATGGTGCCCACCTTCCGGCTGGTCGCATCGTAGACGCCCGTTCTCAGCCAGTATTGCCCATTTGGAATTTCGAGGTCGGAGTGCAGTTGCAGGCCCCCGTTTTTCTGGTACGTTTCCCACATCTCGGGCTTGATGTTCAGCGCGATCATGTGTTCCCGCCGGCTGGCAATCTGCCCGTACTTGTCATACACAATCAGGGATAGGGTCAGCGTTCCTTTGCGCGTGCCGTCGGGATCTTGTTTCAGATTCAGATCATCGAGCGATACGACGAAGTCGACGGCGAAGCGCTCGCCTTTCGATTTTGCATCCGGCGCCTGCTGCTCAGGCACTACTCTTTCGGTGTAAAGGATCTGCTCCGTCTGCGGCAGTCCGAAGTCCATGAATGGTCCAAGCGGGTCGGCGCCGGTCTGGATGGCGTGCTGCACCGCCCGCGTCTGCGCCTCCTGCGCTGCGCCGGGCTCGCCGTCTTCGCGCGCGTAGTATCCGCGCCGGTAAGACAGGTGGTACTTGCCGTTCACGCTGACGCCGATCTTGCGGAATGCCCCATCCATGTTCGAGTCGGTCGGCGTGTAAGAAATGGTGTAGAAGTCGGAGCTCGACGTCACCACGCCATCGATGATCGCGGAGAGGTCGTTCTTGTTATAAAAGGCCTTGCCCCCGGTCTGCTCCGCCACCATCTCCATGGTTGCGTTGCTCGAATTGTTGGCTGCGCTCTCAGACTGCAGTTTCTGCGTCAGAACGCCGCTGGCCGTAGTTACCGAATCCTGCCCCTGGTTGATGGTGGAAGGATCAGTCGCCGCAGGCGGGAAACCCAACGCCGGCCCGATCATCTGCTGCGGGGTCCGCACCGTCTCATCGGTCCGGTTTTCGGCCGTTGTCAGCTCCGGTGTCCAGGTGCCTCGCACGTCTACCGGATACAACGCCACTCTCGCGGCAGCGAGCAGGTTTACCGTCTTTGGAATGGTGTCGTCAAAGCGCATGTCGGTGAGTCCGAACAGGTCAAGGGGAAACCCACCCGACATCCAGATCAGGTTCTTCCTGCCCGGGAATGCCGACAGATAGATGGACAACTGCTGCAGGGCCTGCGTCGTGCGATACTCGCGGTCCGCAGTCTGCGCGTATTTCGTCTCGCCCATGAACTGCTCAAACGACTGAATCATCGCCGCAGGGCCCGCGGAGGTTATCGCGCCGGCTCCAGCGCCCACCATCTGGTTCATCAGGCCCACCACAGTGTCCTGGGCCACGGTTTCCTCCTGCGATTGCAGCAGCACCGCCGGTTCGGGCTTATCGTTTTTTCGGTAGCCCATCGCCTTCGCCAGCAAAGCAGGATCGTCAGAGAAGCCCTCAACGAATCGCAACTTCAGCCCAAGAGTAAAAATGGCCAGCCGCGACCCGGGCTTCAGCGTTTTCAGGTAGTGCTCGGCGGCTTGCCTTAGATAAATCTGATCCAGCATCGGCGTGTTCAGCGCGTCGAGTAGAAGAATGTTCACCGCGGGCGGCGTTCCGATTGGCGAATAGTTGCTGAACACATCCTCTGGCAGTTGCGGCATTGCAATCGAGCGCTGCTTCTCCGGAGCGAGCCCACGATGTTCTTCGAAATACGCAATGGGCTGCGGCTTGCCTTGCTCGGTCACGCGGAACGCATCCTTGGCCAGCCCCTTGACCGGCTTGCCGTCCCTGTCTGTGACCATTACGTCGATCAGCACCGCACGGCTATTTACGTGCAAGGTCGTCCCGGTATCTGCGGGCGTCTCCTGGGATATCAGGGGGCTGGACAGCGAAGCTGCGAGTGCTGCTGCAAGGACCAGGACAGAATGGTTCACCGGGACACCTCCTCGGGTGCCAAGAGCTTACCACCGTCGCAATACCACGATCCAATCGGGGTTGCCATGCGGAGCCCCGTGCTCTAAAACGGTTCTCCGCGCAAACAGTCCGCCGTCAACCACTTGCGGGTAACCCCCTCAAACGGCGTGACAAACAAATGACACTCTGCGCGCTTATGTACACGCGCGAGGCCGCACTGATACACTCACGCGACGGTCGCTCCTCTCGTCCCTTTCCGCCGCGGCATCTCGACTTTCTCTTCGCATCGTCGTCCACCGACCAACCATATTTCTTCCAGTTGTCTCAGAGGGAACTATGTGCGCAGAATCGCGTTTTCCCGACTGCTCCGCTGATGGCCCGCATGCGCGCGAGCCGCGCCAAGCCATTCCCAGTTTCCTTGCCCACGCTCCCCGCATGCTGGCCCAGACGACGCTCGTCGCGGGCGCTGCCCTGGCCGGTGCCGCTTTGTTGGGCGCTGCCACCGCCGCAGCCGTGATCGCAGGCAAACGCAAAACCCGGGCCGGCGGCATGCGCGGCAAGACGGTGCTCATCACCGGCTCGTCGCGCGGTCTGGGCCTTGCCATGGCAGAGGAGTTCCTCCGCCTCGGAGCGCGCGTGGCCCTCACCGCACGCGACGGCGAAGAACTGGAACGCGCCCGCCACATGTTGCTCGAGCGCACCGCAGCGGATAGCGGCGCCGTAGTCACCGTACCCGCCGACCTCACCAAACAGGAAGAAGCCGAGTACCTCGTCCACCGCACCATGGAGATTTACGGCCGCATCGATGTGCTGGTAAACAATGCCGGCATCATCTCAGTGGCGCCGATCGAAAATCAGCGTGTCGAGGACTTTCGCTCCGTGATGGATGCGAACTTCTTCTCGCAGGTGCACTGCACCCTGGCCGTCCTGCCACAGATGCTCGCCCGCCATGCCGGATCCATCGTCAATATCGCCTCTATCGGCGGCAAGATTGCCGTTCCCCATCTGCTTCCCTACTCGGCCAGCAAGTTTGCGGCGGTCGGGTTCTCTGAAGGGCTCCACGCGGAGCTCCGCGGCAAGGGTGTGCATGTCCTCACAGTCTGCCCCGGCTTGATGCGGACCGGCTCCCATCTGAACGCGCTTTTCGCCGGCGATGCAGCGTCTGAATATCGCTGGTTCAGCGTCGGCGCCACCACCCCTGGCTTGGCCGCAAGTGCCAGGCACGCGGCCCGGCGAATTGTTCGCGGCCTGCTCAGCCGCGAAACTGAGCTGTTCATCACTCCCCAGGCTGCCCTCGCGGGCCGGTTTGCCCAGGTCGCTCCCGAAGTCACCGCCCTGGGTATGTCTCTCATCAACCGTGTTTTGCCCGACCCCGGCGCTCAGCGCCCCACGCCCGGTAGCCAGGTCCGCGACCGCGAGCCAGCCTCAGTCCGCGTGCTTGGCCGCGGCCCAGCGCGGCGCTACAACGAAACGGGGGACGCCCCGGCCCGCTGACGCACCCACCCATTCCAGTGATCATCCGGCAATCAAGCGGGTGGTAGACTCGATTTATGCGAGGTAAGCTCCGGCTACGGCGCTCGCGAGTGGCGGCATTCGGAATTGCCCTGTGTCTCCTCGCCGCCGTTTTCGCGATTGAAGCGAAAGTCGCCTGGTTCAGCCCGGCAGGGAGCCCGTCTGCCCAGATCAGCGCTTCCAAGCTGCAGATGGCCGATGGTTCCCGCGAATCCGCCCACGCATCGGTCGGCGCTCATCCCATCAACCCCGCGCACTCACCTCTGCCGCGCATCTTCGCGGTCGCCGTCGCCACAGTCGCGGCCATTCCCTTCCGCAGGCCGCTTCGCGACGTGTTCATCGTCGAGGTTTCCCCAGGCTTTCATGCGCCGTTGTTCCGGCGTCCTCCACCGCTAGCCTAAGCTTTTTCATCCTCTGCCCGGCAGGTTCGTTGAACCGGGCCTTTTCCGGCATGCGCATTTCGCGCTTCCGGAGAGGGCTTTTCCCGGTTGCGGTGCGTCGACGGCGCAGATAGAAGTCATTTGAAGGACTTGATTCGCGCGGGTTCAGGCCTCGTCATGGCCTGGCTCTCGGGATTTGCCCTGGACACTCTCAACGAAAACAGGATCAGGAGTCAGCTTCACCATGCAAAACATCTTCCCAAGCTCCGCAGCCAGGGCGGGTATCGCCCGAGGAGCCGCCGGCGCTGCCCTTTGTATCGCCGCTGTTCTGAGCGCAAACCTCACCGCCTGCCGTTCCCACGGAGACGATTCCGGCGCCGCACGCGCTGCTTCCATTCCTTCGGCGCGCGTCGCGGCGGCTCAGCGCGGCGATATCAGCCATGTACTCAGTCTCGCTGGGCAGTTCCAGCCGTACCAGATGGTCGACGTTCACCCCAAGGTCTCGGGCTACATGCGCAAGATCAACGTCGATATCGGCGACATCGTCCACGAGGGACAGACGCTCGCTACTCTCGAAGTTCCCGAGCTCAAAGCGCAGTTGCAGCAGACGGTCTTCCAGGTGGATCAGAGCAGGGAAGAGATCACCCGCGCCGAGCATGAGATCAACCGCGCCCAGGCCCAGCACGACGCCTTGCATGAGCAGTACCTCCGCCTGCAGCAGGCCTCAAAAGGGCACCCTGGCCTGATCGCCGAGCAGGAGCTGGACAACGCCAAGGCCGGCGACCTCTCCGCCGAGGCGCAGGTGGATGCCGCGAAGGCAGCCATGGCAGCCGCCAGGCAGCACCTGGGCTCCGCGCAAGCTGAAAATCAGCGGGTCGAGGCGCTCCATAACTACACCAACGTTGTGGCGCCGATTTCCGGCGTCGTGGTCTGGCGATATGCCGACACGGGCGCCTTGATCCAGGGCGGCACCAACTCCAACAGCCAGGACCTGCCCATCGTTCGACTGTCACAGAGTGGGCGCCTGCGACTGCGCCTGCCCGTTCCGGAAGACGATGTCCGCTACGTGCATGACGGGGATTCTGTCACTCTGCGCGTCGATGCGGTCGGCCGCAACATTACCGGAAACGTCGTCCGGTTCACGCGCAATGTCAACTCCGATACGCGCACCATGGAGACCGAGGTCGACGTCGACAACAAGGACCTTTCCATTTCTCCCGGTATGTACGCCAATGCCATGCTGCGCCTGGCGCACGCGCAAAACGCTGTCACCATCCCCGTCGAGGCTCTCGTCATCAAGGGCAATGGCCGCGTCGTCTACGTGCTCGACGAGGCCAACCATGTGCACATCCGCCCGGTCGATGTCGGCCTCGAAGGCTCCAGGCTCGCCGAGATCAAGCGCGGTCTTGAGCCTGGCGACCGCGTCATCCTCGGCGGGCAGGACCACTATGAGGATGGCGAAGCCGTGAGTCCTGAGGTTGCGCAGGAGCCCGCATCCGAAACCCAGCAGCAAACCGGTGGAATGATCGACCTGGATGCCGACCAGCCGGCCGCCGGCGAAGCAACGCACGATTCCAATCCCGCTGCGAACGGCGCCACGCAGAGGAACAATGCCGCGCAATCGTCCGTTCATACCCGCGAGCCACGCGCGAAACAGAACCCCGGCGGAGGTGCGCGCTAATGCCGAAGTTCGCCCTTAAATATCCCTTCTTCATCCTCATGATCTGCCTGGTGGTCGCCCTGGTCGGCGGGTTCAGCATCGGCACCATGCCGGTTGACCTGTTTCCCCAGATCGATATGCCGGTGGTGGTCGTGGCGACGTTCTACAACGGGATGCCGCCGCAGCAGATCGAATCCGACATCACGAACACCTTCGAGCGCTTCTTCACCTTCGCCGCGAACGTGGATCACAGCGAATCGCGTTCGCGTACCGGCGTCAGCCTCATCAAGGTTTACTTCAAGCCGGGCACCGATCCCAACGCGGCGCTCAGCAACATTGCGAACCTCGCCATGGCCGACCTGCGCCGTCTGCCTCCCGGCACGCTCCCGCCCGTCGTCCTCGGCATGGACGCCTCAACCCAGCCCGTCTGCCTCGTGACTCTCAAAGGGCAGGGCCTCGATCAGACCCGCCTTAAAGACATCGCTCAATTCGAGGTTCGCAACCAGATCAGCAATGTTTCCGGCGCTTCTGTTCCCACTCCGTACGGTGGAACCTACCGTCAGCTTCAGATCGAGGTCGACCCGCTCAAGCTCGAAGCGCACAACATGAGCCTGAATGACGTTGTGCAGTCGGTGGATACTTCGAACCTGATCCTTCCGGCAGGCGACGTGCGCATCGGCTCGCGCGACTTCAATATCTATGCCAACTCGCAGTTCCCCGATGCGAAGTCGATGAACTCGATGCCGCTCAAGACCGTGGGTAACTCCTCGGTGCTCGTCGGCGACATTGGTAAGGCAGTTGACACCGGCGCCCTGCAATACAACATCGTCCGCATCGACGGCCAGAAATCCGTCGCCATCCCCATCTTCAAACAGGGCGGCGACAGCAATACCATTGTCATCGTCAACGGCATCCGGTCTGCGTTGAAAAAGCTCGTCGATATCCCTGAGACGCTGCGCACCTCGGTCGTGTTCGACCAGTCCAAGTTCGTCAAGCTGGCCATCAGCAACGTCTCCCGCGAAGCCGGCATTGGCCTTGTACTCACTGGGCTTCTGATTCTCGTCTTCCTCGGCAGTCCGCGGGCGACGGTTGCCGTTCTGCTGGCTGTGCCGCTCTCGATGCTCGTGTGTCTGCTGATTGTCAAGACCATGGGGGGCTCCATCAACACCATGATCCTTGGCGGCCTTGCGCTGGTCTTTTCCCGGCTCATCGACAACGGCGTCATCGTGCTCGAGAACATCTTCCGCCATATGGAGAGCGGGGAACGGGCCTACGTCGCCGCGGAAAAAGGCGGAGAAGAGGTATCCATGGCCGTGCTCGCCGCCACGTTTACCACGGCGATCGTGTTCTTCCCGGTCGCGTTCTTTCATGGCGCCAGCAAGTACATCTTCACTCCGCTCGCGCTCGGCGTGGTGTTGTCGATCTTCGCCTCGTATTTCTTCGCTATGACCGTGGTGCCCCTCTATTGCGCGAAGTTCATCAACGTGCACGATGAGGAAGGCGACCACGAGAATAAAAAGACCGGCGTATTCGCGCGCTTCGACAGCTGGTTTAACGCGAAGTTTCAAGCCATGCTTGACTGGTATGAAGGCTTGGCGCATCGCGCCATGAAGCGCCCGGTCTTCACCGCATCCGTCATCCTTGGCGGCGTCGCGGTGCTGATGGCTGTCACCATTCCGTTCCTCGGACGCGCCTACTTCCCTCGTACCGATCCCGGGCAGTTCATCATCAACTTGCGCATGCCCAGTGGTACGCGCCTCGAAGTCAGCGACGATTACGTCGCCAAAGTCGAGGACGTCGTCCGCAACGTCGTTCCTGAGAAAGACCTGGACATGATCGTGTCCAACATCGGAGTCTCTCCGGGGCTGTCCGCCATCTACACGCCGAACGCCTCGATGGATACGGCCTTCGTGCAGGTCAGTTTGAAGGATGAGCACAGCATCGGCAGCTATGAATACATGCGCCGCGTGCGGCGAAAGCTTTCCCGCGACCTGCCTGAGCTTTCCGCTTATTACCAGGCGGGCGGACTCGTGGACGGCGTCATCAATCAGGGATTGCCCACGCCGATCGACGTACAGGTCAGATCCCAGGACATGAATGGCGCCTATGCGCTCGCCGAAAAGCTGGCTGCGAAAATTCAGCGTATTCCGAACGTCGAGGGCGCGTTCATTCCACAATCTGTCGATTATCCCGGCCTTGAGCTCGAGATCGATCGCCAGCGTGCCAGCCTTGTCGGCCTCACCGCCAAGAACATCGTTGACGATGTCATCGTGGCGCTCACTTCCAGCGGCATGGTCGCGCCGAGCTATTGGATCGATCCGCACAGCGGCAACAACTATCTCCTGACCGTCGTGTACAACAATCACCAGCTCGATCACATGTCCATGCAGGACCTGCTCAACATCCCCCTGCACGGCAAGCGCCCGCCGGGTTACGGTCCCATGCAGGAAGCGCGTCAGGCTGGCATCGTTCCTGCATCGCTCAACTCCGACGGCGGCTCCGGTGGTGTGGTTACGCTTGGCTCAGTCGCCCAGATCCACCAGATCAACACTCCCACCGAGGTCGATCACAACCAGATCCGACGCGTGGTCGATATTTACGTATCGCCTAAGACCGAGGCGCTGCAGAGCGTCGGCAAGCAGATCGGTAATCTGCTCGCACACACGCAGCACGACAGGAACACCGTGCTCAACCTGCGTGGGGCTGTGGTCAGCATGAACCAGTCGTTCAAGGACTTCGGATTCGGCCTCATCCTTGCGGTCCTGCTCGTCTATCTCATTCTGATGGCGCAGTTCAAGTCGTTCATCGATCCGTTCATCATCCTCATGGCCATCCCGCCGGGCCTGCTCGGTGTGGCGCTCATTCTTGTCCTCACCGGCAGCACGCTCAACATCATGTCGCTCATGGGTGTCATTATGATGACCGGCATCGTGGTGTCGAACTCGATTCTGATCGTCGAGTTCTCGAACGTTCTCCACGAGCAGGGACTGCCGCTGCTGCAGGCCACGGTGCAGTCGTGCAAGGTGCGCCTGCGACCCATCCTCATGACCTCGCTGGCCACGCTGCTGGGCATGATTCCCATGGCTCTCGGACTCGAAGCCGGCTCCGAGCAGTATGCCCCGCTGGCTCGCGCCATTATCGGTGGCCTCGCCGTGTCCGTTGTCGTCACCATGTTCCTGGTGCCTGCCGTGTATCTCGCCATTCACGGCCGGCGCGAGAAGACTCACCCCATTGCGGAGGAAATGGCATGAAAAAGTTGGCGCTCCTCTCCTCCTGCATCATTTTGCTTTGCGGCTCCTGCTTCGCGCGGCCTGCGAATCAGTCTCTCCCTGCTGCACCCGCTGCTTCGCCTGATAAGTTTGTCATCCTGAACGCAGCGAAGGACCGAGGGATGGCGCCTTCGCCTCCGCAAAGAACCGAGCTTCTCGCGCAAGCCACACCACCGCCGGCGGGGTCGCGTCCGAACGCGCCCGCAGCTCCAACCCCATCGCCCAACGGCCCGCGCCTCACCCTCGCTGAAGCCGAGAAGATGGCGCTCGCCCACAACCCCAACATCAGCATTGCCCACCTGTTGCAACTCGCCCAGGCGCAGGTCACGCGCCAGGTCCACGCGGGCGAAATGCCTCTCATCGACGCAAACCTCACGGCCGTGGGCTCGCATGACAACACGCGGATCACCGCCGGCGCACTCAACAATCCGAGCGTCTATGATCGCGCCGGAGCCGGCGTCACGGCTCGCCAGCTCATCACCGACTTCGGCCGAACTCGCAACCTGGTTCGCAATGCGCAATCCAACGCCCGCGCACAGGTCGAGTCCGAACGCGCCACTGCCCAGGACATCACCCTCGCCGTCGATCAGGTCTTTTACCAGGCGCTCACCGCGCAGCAGATTCTCCGCGTCGCGCAGCAGACGGTGAAGGCCCGCCAGACCACAGGCGAGCAGATCGGTGCTCTCACGCAGCAAAAGCTGCGCTCCACCCTTGACCTGTCGCTGGCCAACGTTCAGGTTTCGCAAGCCCAGTTGCTCTCACTCGACGCTCAGAACTCTGCGCAGGCAGCCATGGCGGCGCTCAACGCGATCCTCGGCTCCGAGGCCGATCAACCCTACGATCTCGTGGACGAGACCCCGGACAATCCGCAACCCGCCCCGGGCCATGCTGAGGATCTGGTTCAGCTAGCCTTCCGGTCGCGCCCGGATCTCGCGGCTCTGAATGACCGCTGGCTCGCGGCACGGCAGTTTGCCTCTGCCGAACACGACCTCAGCCGCCCCACCATCTCCGCACTCGCCGCCGCAGGCGGCACGCCCGTCCGCGCCGATCAGATTCAGTCGTCCTGGTATGGCGCCGCCGGGGCCAACATCAACATCCCCATCTTTAATGGACTGGAGTATTCGGCCCGCGCCCGCGAAGCCGATCTCCGCGCCCGGGCCGCTTCCGAGCAGGTACGCAGCCTGCGCGAAACCATCGCGCGCGATGTGCGCACCGCGGTGCTCAACGCGCAGATTGCCTTTAAGCGCATCAGCGTCAGCAAGGAGCTGCTCGACCAGGCCAACAACGCACTCGAACTCGCCAACGCGCGATATAAGGTCGGCCTGAGCGGCATCGTCGATCTCACCCAGGCCCAGCTCGCGCAGACCCAGGCTGAGATCGCCTACACGAATGCGCGCTTCGCCTACCAGCAGGCGCTCGCCAATCTTCGGTACCAGACCGGTCAATAATCCGTGGGTGAAAAAACCGAAGGCCCGATGCGTTTGCATCGGGCCTTCTTCCGTCACACCGTCCTGCGCATACTCAATGCTGGTCGTGATCGTGATCGTGATCGTGATCGTGGTGCTCGTCCCTCATGTGGTGCATGGCTGCGTCATATCCATGGCGGAATCCATCGCGATAGTCGTTTCGCAGATCACGCTGCACCGGCGGGCGGCGATACCGCGAATGGTCGTCGACATCGCGTTGCCTGTGCCGCTCCCAGTCGTGCCGCGCTGCTTCAAGGCCGTCGCGGAATCCCTGCCGCTGCACGTCGCGGTACTCGCCAGGCGGTTCATCCCAGCCCCGCTGACCCATGGCCGCGTTCGTTGACGGTGCGTGCAGTACTGCCGCATGCGCCGTCGTCCATCCCGCGGGAGCGAGGAGCGCCGTTGTCAGCGCCGCAGTGGCAATCCATTTCATTTTCATCGTCCGACTCCTCCTTGCACCGACACAAAGATGGTCCGGCCGATGTGAATGTTGCTTTTCCATCCATTTCCGTCCTGGCAGGCCGGAGCGGGGTCGCATCAACATCTCGATTCAATTCAGTTCATGATGCCTGCCCGTGCGACTTCACCAGGTGCTTCCATGCGTCGTTATAGCCTCGCTTGTAGCCCTCCCGCCAGTCGGGCACGTAGCTGCGATCCACCTTAGGCTTCACATACTCCTTGTGCCGCTCGAGATCGGGCTCCTTGTGGTGATCGAAGTCCTTCACGGCGGCCTCGACCCCTGCGTGAAACCCGTTGCGCTGCATCTCCCGGAACTCGGGCGGGGGCTGCAGCCACGGCAAGGTCAGCCCGTCCTGCATCCAAGCTGGCGCCGCGTGAACGGGCGCGGGTGCGATCGTCAACCCCAAGCCCATCGTGATTCCCACACCAAGCCCGATCAGAAGCTTCTTCATAGCGCGCCTCCTTGCACCCACTTGCTAGGAATCGCCCAACCCCGACGCGTGTTGCTTTCAGTACCCGGCAGCCTGCTCGCCACCCCTGGCCGCACTCCCGCTGATGGGCAGACCAGATCCCGTGCGATGATTATGCCTGCGGCACGTCGCAACGGTGTATACTTTCGCCCAAATCGGGGCGCATCTTCAGACCCCGTTCAGAGTAGCCGGCAACTCAGGTCGAGAGTATTCCCCGACATCCCGCCGATCAGCCTCGAATCCGCTGTTTCTCTGCTGATTGCTCGTGCCGGCTCGATCTACTTTCTCCAGCCACGCGTTCGCAGATTCAAGGCCGCCTCACCGGAAGCGCGTGAGGAAGTTCCTGCATAAGGCGCATTCGCCCGCGATGCGGATTTCGTCCGTCTTGCGCAAACCGGCGCCCCCGCAAGCCTGGAGCGAACCATGAAACAACGAATCGAAGGCAAGCGCGCAGAAGGCCCGGCAACGCAGCGAAATCCTGCGCCCCAGGCAGGTATTGCGCCACGACCCGAGATTCATCCGATTCTGCAGCTGCAACAAGCGGCGGGCAACCAGGCTGTGCAGCAAATACTGCAGAGAACACGGGCGGCTGGCACCGCTTCAGCCCCCCCGTTTCCTTCAACCGGAACTGACAATGCCATCCTTGCAGACAGCACGCACTCACCGGGACAGCCCCTGGAACCGGGCATGCGCGGTTTCATGGAATCGCGATTTCAGGACACGTTCGGCGATGTGCGCATCCACACGGATGCGGAGGCGGCGCGATCGGCCGATGCGATTGGCGCACGTGCCTACACACAGGGGAGCCACATCTATTTCGGCGCCGGCGAGTTTGCGGCTGCAGGCACCGAAAGCCTGCGGCTGCTGGCTCATGAACTAACCCACCTGCAGCAGCAGCGACGAATTCCGACGACCGGGAACGGCGATAACTCGCTCAGCATCGATCCGGACGCTGGACTGGAACGAGACGCCGAACGTACGGCAGAGAAAGTCATATCCCCCGGCGCGGCAGAATCTGACCGTCGAGGAGCACGCGAGGGCGCATCACTCCCCCAGGCGCGTAACACGACAATCCAGCGGCAACCGTCCGGAGCATTTGTTGGATTTACAAGACCCTACGATCCGGTGCAAGGAACGCGCTATGACCCGGTAGTCGACGACGAGACGCCGCGAACAGCAGAGAAGCTGCAGGCGATGACGAATGCCGAACTGCTGTGGGAAATCTCGCGCCTGAATTCCTGGTTGAAGCAGGAGCGCAACCAGCCGGTCACGATCCCGAAGGATCCGAAAACCGGGCGTCCGGCGATGACGGAAGAGCTGAAGACTGAAATCAAGAACTGGAATCTCCTGCATTCGACGGGATTGCACGAGCGGAGCTGGGACGCCGAGCAACGTCACAGGAAGCAGGTGATGGACCGCGCGCTCGCCGAGCAAAAAGCGATTGCCACCGAGCGGCAGCGGAGAGTCTCCCTGGGCTACCTCTGGTTAGCCGAGAAGAGCTGCGACAACGGGATCGCGCCGGCGGAGATTTACCAACTGCGGCCGGAGGCAAATGGACAAACTGCGGTTGTGAAGATCGCCGATGCCGCGGCTGCCAGTCCGGCGGCGGATCTCGGCGCGCGCCCCCAAATGACTCCGGTGCAATTCGAGACATTCCGGCAGCAGCACGATATTAAGGACCTCAGTCTCGAAGACATCAAGCAGGTTACCGGCGGTGCCGGGGGCGCGTCCAGGAGCTTCTTCGGCTTCGACCTGACGCCGCCTCCCGCAAAATCCTCCAATATCAATGTCGCTCCCTTTGGGGGAACGACCGGCGTTGCGCAGAACCAGTTGTACCTTTCCGGGCTGCAGCGATCCGAGGCAAAGGCCTTCAACGAGCCCTCGATTCATGCGAGTGGCAAGCAGTCGGGCAACTGGATCGGCCAGCGCGGGGAATTCGGAGTGAAGAGCGGCAGCTGGTTTGGCGCGTACACGTTGCAGGATTTCAACAGTCGGTCATGGGTCGACACTCGCGGCGGAGCGAATACTGTGCATCCGGCATCGTCGCGCAATTTTCCCATTCTCGATTTGCGATCGCGCACGAAGCTCTCAGGCATACCGGCGGAGAGCTTACTTTCGGTGAAGGCCAGCGCGCGCGCGAATGCCGCCGACCGCTACCGGTATTACGCCGAAGGCCTGGGGGACATATTCGGCGTCCGCGGGCAATTGCGCGGGGTCGCCGCGCAGAACCTGGGTCTAACCGTCCAGGAGCTTGAACAGAATAGCCGGCTCGTCGTGAATGCCGATGACGCCGCCGCGTTCGCCGCGGCGCTGCGCAATCCCACGCAACCTATGCCAGGCGGCAGAAAGCCACTGTACGCACTGAAGGAGTATCAGGCTGCCTTCGACGCGTTCTTCGCAAACCATCCGGTGCGAATCACCTCTGGCGCTCCGCTCTATCGGTCGGTAGCGGCGCTGGAGGCAGCACAGAGGAGCGGGGCCATCACGACCGCGGACTTTACAACCGCGTTGGACGGTGCGGGGGGCGTCATGGCGCAGGCGGTCGTAGCGAATCCGCGCGCCACGACAACGGCGATGCAAAACCAGGTGGCGCTGCGACAGACGCTGGGAACGCCCGCGGAGGCGGCGCGGGTGGTGACGCCGGAGTTGCTGCCGTCTCTGGAGGCAGGCGGCGGATTCAGCGGCAGCTCGATGGCGGCTCTTAAAGGAGGTCCGCGCGGTGCGGCAGCCGGAGCGGGCATTGCGGTGCTGACGGATTTCGGCATGATGATTCTCGATCGCGACAATGCTGGCCCGATCCTCGACCGGCTGCCGCATGACATCGGAATGGGCGCGCTCGGCGGCTCGGTTGCCAGCGTTGCTGAAAGCGGAGTGCAGAGCCAGTTGAGTCAGTATTTTCTGGCGCGAGCAATGGCCGGGTCGTTACCCGCAGAAGGTGAGGCGATGCTCGCACGGAGCATGTCGCGCGGGATCGGCGGCGGATTAGGCGCCGCGGCGGTCGAGGCCTACGAAATGTTTTCGGGCAATGCCCCTGCTCACTCAGGAGTGGAAGCCGGCGGGCGCTTGGCAAAGGCGTTTGTCCTGGGAGGCGTGAGTACGGAGGTGGGTGCTGTGGTAGGCACCGCTGCCAGCGCCGGCACTATCGCGCTGCTGGGTGGCGAGGTGGGCGCGACAGCGGGATCGGTTGTACCGGTAGTTGGCACGGTTGTGGGTTTCCTGGTGGGTCTGGGGGTCGGCGTTGCCACTTATTACGTTCTGAACAACCTGTACGGACCGCTGGCCACCGCAATGGCGAAGTTGAACGCGCGGTGGAACGCCATGGCCGTGGATTGGACCATGAAGTACATGTACGGCGCGAGTATGGGCCAGGATCCTTTTGCGCAGGATTATATGGACCGCATGTATCCGCCCACTGCCGGCGTGATTGTCGACGACAAGGGCAATGTCATCGATACGGTCCGCCCTGGCATGAAGTTCGATAAGAATGGCTATCTCATCGAATCTCCCACCGATGAATAAGAGGCAGGCTCCGCGATTCCGGGGATGGTCGAGTGATTCGTCGACTGCTCGTTTGAAGCCAGGGCGTGGTGTCCCTGTGAGGTTGGTCAGCGAGGCATGATCCATCCCATGCGTCAATTGGAAAGCTGAAGCGGGGCGCGCTCTCCGTTGCGATAAACAAATTCGATGCCGCGGGGCTCGAGTTCGGGCGACTCGTAAGTGGCGGGGCTGTCGATCTCCGCCGCGTGCACGCCAACGATATCGGCAAAGAATCCGGGTTGAAGCAGGCCGCGGTCCTTCAGTCCATATCGCGCCGCCGGTTTGCCGGTGATTTTATGCACCGCTTCAGGAAGGCTGAGCCAGCCCCTCTGCCGTGAAATCGTACCCAGCAGCAGCGGGAACGTTCCATGCAAACGCGGGTGAGGCCGGCCCTTCACATAAAACCCATCGCTGATGATGGTGGAGCAGGGATGGGTGAGGCTCGTGCGAAGGTTCTCCGTGCTCTGGTTGAAGCACAGCATGGTTGCGTCCCCTTCTTCTTCGAGCAGCAGATCGAGCATCGCATCAACCGGCTCGCAGTGCCGCTGGGTGCCGATCTCTTCCAGAGTGCTGCCGATCAGACCGAGATTCCGTTCCGAGCCTACAGAAGAGATGTGAATATCGGACCAGCGCCAGGGAATGGAGCGAAGAGTTTCTTCGCGAATGGCTCGGCGTTGCGCCGGATCGCGCAGTCTTGACATCAGTGCCGGTATGCCGCCGTCGAGAGCGTTCTGCGGCAGCACCTGGGTGAGCACGCTGGAGCCGGCGATATAGGGATAGCAATCGAACTCGACATCGATGCCTTCCGCTTGGGCTTCCTCGATGGCGTGAATGGCCCGGCTCTGCAGGTGCCAGTTGTTGGCGCCCACCGCCTGAAGATGAGAAATCTGCAAGCGGCCTCCGCTGCGCCGCGCAAGATCAATTTGCTCCTCGACCGCCTCAACGAGTCCAGAGAAATAAGACCGCATGTGACTGGTGTAGATGCCGCCGTGCTTCGCCGTAACATTGCAGAGGCGCTGCAACTCGTCTGTTGGCGCACTGGAGCCCGGTGCGTACATCAGTCCGGTAGAAAGACCGACGGCGCCGGCGGAGAGTGCCTCGGCGAGCAGGCTTTCCATCGAGAGCAACTCGGATTCTGTGAGCGCCCCTTGCCTGCTGCCCGCGACAGCGATGCGCAGCGAACCGTGCCCCACCAGCGAAGCAACGTTCGCGGTGCGGCTGGCTTCGATGGCGCGGAGATAGGCTTCGGAAGAAGGCCAGCCCCACGAATCATCACCGCAAAAAATTCCGTTGGCGAACGAGCGAAGCTCCGCGGGGTTGCGCGCCGCCGGATAGGCTGAGAAGCCACAGTTTCCCACCACCTCGGTGGTGACGCCCTGGCGCAGCTTTTCCATCCGGCCCTCGACGACCTGCAGGTCGGAATGCGTGTGCGAGTCGATGAAGCCCGGCGCGAGAGTGAGCCCTGCGCAGTCGATCCGCACAGCCCCCGGAGCCGTAAGTCCTGGCGCGATCTCAGCAATGCGCTCGCCGTGGACAAGGAGGTCAGCCTGGAAGGGAGGGCTCCCCGA
>Ga0070684_100000453_pt1 | contig 28005 bp, 28 predicted proteins | sample KBSC723LmetaG_FD_65653 | JGI IMG/M metagenome (GOLD analysis project Ga0070684, IMG submission 65653) | Corn rhizosphere microbial communities from Kellogg Biological Station, Michigan, USA - KBS C7.2-3L metaG | ecosystem: Host-associated > Plants > Roots > Rhizosphere ...
CCTTTTGGACTCGTGTGGCCAGAGGCCGAGCGTTCAGCTGACCTTGTGAACCCCGTGAAGCGGTTGCCGCTGCTCGAGATCTTCGAGATGGTGGAGGGTCTCTTCGCCGTAGAACAGCTTGATGTACTTGGCCTGGGTGGCGGTGAGACGGCGGACGGCCCAGCTCAGGTGGACGAAGTGGGGCTCGACGGGAGCGTGGAGCGGGTGCATCCCGATTTCGCTGGGCAGGTTGTTGGCCTTGCGGGTGTTGCAGGGACTGCAGGCGGTGACGACGTTGGTCCAGTCGTTGGCACCGCCACGCGAAAGCGGGATGAGATGATCCCTGGTCAGTGACTCGCGCGGCTTGAGCTCGATCTGCAACCGACCGCAGTACTGGCACCGGTAGCGATCGCGGGCGAACAGAAAGGTGTTCGTCACCTGCCGGCGGAAGCGGCGCGGCACGTGGATGAAGCGCGTGAGTCTGATAACGGCTGGACGCGGAAGCGTCAGTCTCTCGGATCTGACTACGCGGTCGGAATCGGCCTCGACGATCTCCGCTTTCCCATCGATCACCAACCGCAGCGCACGGCGCAGCGGCACCATCGTCAAAGGCTCGAACGAAGCATTCAGTGCCAGACAACCAACGATCAAGCACTCCTCCTGGGCAAACCCACCCAAATATACAACCTGTACAGCATCTTACCCGCAAGTTGCTGCCAAGGCACTACTTAAGTGACGATTGGCTGGCGGGCGTGTTTCCCTTTGAACTGCAACGGAAGACTACCCGCCGGGTTTTTTAACTGCAACTGAAGACTACCGGCGGGAAGCCGTGGGCGGGCCGGCTCGAGGCCGGGCGCTCAAACAACAACGTGCTTTAGCCCGCTGCCTCCAGCAGTGCGGCCCACGGCCGCCCGCCGGTAGTCTTCAGTTGCATTTAACCTAGATCGCGGACGCGGACATGTCCGCCCTCTCCCGCACCTTCCCACGCGACGTCGTCGCGGACGCGCCTTTCGGCGGCACCGATGTCAGCCAGCCGTAGCGATCCTCGATTGCGCCGGTCGCGATCCCCATGTACTCGCGCTGAATCGAGAGAGTCAGAGCTCCCGGTTTGCCGGTGCCGACGGGAATGCGATCGACAGATCGAATCGGCGTGATCTCGGCGGCTGTTCCGGTGAAGAACAGCTCGTCGGCGATGTAGAGCATCTCGCGGGGCAGCGAGGTCTCCACGACCTCGACGCCCATGTCACGCGCGATGGTGATCACCGAATCGCGAGTAATGCCATTCAGAATTCCGGAGCTGATCGTCGATGTATACAGCTTGCCGTCGCGGACGAGGAAAAGGTTCTCGCCGCTGCCTTCCGACACGAGCCCGAACGAATCCAGCATGATCCCCTCGACATAGTTGTCGGCGCGGGCCTGCATCTTCGACAACTGGCCATTCAGGTAGTTGCCGCCGGCCTTGGCGAGGGATGGAAAGGTGTCGGGCGCGGGTCGTCTCCAGCTCGACACGCAAACGTCGGCGCCATTCTTCAGCGCCTCGGCGCCGAGGTAGGTGCCCCACACCCACGGAATGATGAAAACCTCGAGGGGAGTGTCGTGGGGAAGGACTCCCATCTGTTCGCCCGTCCGGATAGCAACCGGCCGCAGGTAACAATGCGGGAGCTCATTCTCGGCGACTGTTTCGACTGCGGCCTTCGACAGATCTTCGATCGAGTACTTGAGCGGCATGCGGTAGATCCGGCAGGAATCCGCGAACCGCCGCATGTGCGAGCCGAGTCGGAAGACAGCGGGGCCGTTCGGGGTCTCGTAGCAGCGGATGCCCTCGAAGACGCTAGAGCCGTAGTGGACGACGTGGCTCATCACGTGGATGGTGGCGTCCTCCCAGTCCACGAACTTCCCGTCGCGCCAGATGCGGTGGTGATTTTCGACTGCCGGCATGAAGCAGGATTCCTTCGAAGGGGAATTTCAATTTACACTACGAGTGCGCCGTGGCCCAGCCCGTGAGGGCGGCGCCAATAGAGCTCACGCGCGTCGCAAGCGCGGAATCGCGCGCAAGGGCCTGACCTTTGTCGACGAGGACTTTGCCTCTCACCGTCACGAGTTGCGCCGAGCGGCCGGGGAGGGCGAAGATGGCGGCGGAATAAGGATCCCCGACGGGAACGGTGCGCGGAATGTCGACCCTGAAGGCGGCGAGATCGGCATCCTTTCCGACCTCGAGCGAGCCGAGGCGGTCAGCGATGTTGAGGGCGCGCGCGCCACCAATCGTCGCGAGCTCGAGAGCCTGGTGCGCGCCGAACGCATCGTGCTTGCGCGTGGCGGCACGATGAACGAGAACGGCCAGTCGCGCTTCATCGAGGATGTCCATTCGGTTGTTGCTGGCGACCGAATCCGAGCCCATGCCGACCCGAATCCCGGCGGCGAGCAACGGCAGGAGTGGCGCGATGCCGTGTCCGAACTTCGCGTTGGAGGCCGGACAATGCGCAACCGCGCAACGGTGGCGCGACATCGTCTCGATGTCGCTGTCGTCGACGCGCACGCAGTGAATGAGCAGTGAACCGTTCTCGAGTGCGCCATGTCGTTCGAGCAGCGCAATCGGAGACCGCGCGCGGGGTTCGACGGGAATTCCGCGTCGTTTCCAGCGGTCGGCGAAATCACCTCTTCCTTCCGTCACGAGAAGGTGCTCCGGCTCGCTCTCCGCGATGTGCATCGCCAGTGGCAGATCGCGCTCCCTGGCGAAACGCGCTGCGGCATCGTAAAGCGCGTCGGAGACGGTGTAAGGAGCGTGTGGTGAGACGCCAAGGCTCACGAGGTTGGTGCGCTGCGCATCGAGAAGTGCGACGCGATCCTCGAGCTCTCCCATCGCGACGGTCACTTGCGATGGATCGGGACCGAAAACCTCCTGGTACATTATCCCGCGAACACCGAGCTCGGTCATCGCCTGCATCACTACACCGCTCGAGCACGTATCGGCGTAGGTCGTAATTCCCGCCTCGAGCCCCTCGATGATTCCGAATCGCGCGGAGTCGAGCAGCATCTCCGCATCGAAGACTTCGTTGCGACTCCGACGGAGCTTGTCGATCCAGCCGGCGAAGCCGCAGTCCTCGAGAAAGCCGCGCATGGCGGTGAGCTCGAGGTGAGTGTGGGTGTTGATCAGGCCGGGAAGGAGAATCGCGTCGCCCAGATCGTAGTCGTTGCCGGCGGGCGCGGTCTCACGCGGTCCAACGTAGGTAATCGACCCGCCGCTCTCGACGACGGTTCCGTTTTCGATCGGCGGCTGGGTGATGGGCAGCACCCAACGCGCGTGGTAGCGCATCAGCGCGGCGTTGGGGCCGACGGCCGAATCGGTTTGGGAATCGTATCTCGTCGGACACCAGTGTCGCGGGGCGCGGTCAGAATGCGTCCGGTGTCACGCGGTGTCGTCGGAAATCGACCGGTGTCGCGCGGCGGCGTGAGGACACGTCCGCTGTCACGCCGCGGTGCCGGCCGCTTCGTAGTGTCGAACACAGTCGGAATCCGCCGCTGCCCAGTGGATGGAACGGGCGTGTAGCCGGGCTGGATTGCCGGGGGCGTGACGGTGATCGGCGTGCCCTGCCCGCCCGTCGACGGGTAGGTCGAGGGCGGCGGATTCGGCGTCAGGGGTATGGGTCCGGTGTCGATTGCGGGATATGGATTCGCGTACGGTCCGTGCTTGTCGCAATCGCGCGTCGGCTCGGTGCCCGAGATGTAGAACTCGCTGGTGACGAGATTGCGCGGGCAGTAAGGGGTCGCTAGCAGCCCGCTGCTGACGTCGATATCGCGAGTGACGATCGACATTGGCTTGGGCCAATCGGGCGGCGTCGGCTTGCGACGATAAACTTCGGTCATGAACGCGGTCCAGGTCGGAGCGGCGAGCAGGCCGCCCTGCGCGTTGTCCTTGATCTTCTGCGGTTTATCGAGCCCGTACCAGACACCGGCGACGAGGTCGGCGGTGTAGCCGATGAACCAGACGTTGGTGCCGTCGTTGGTGGTGCCCGTTTTACCGCCCGCGGGCAGATGGAATCCCGATGCCCAAACGCCCGCCGCGCTGCCGCGCCTGATCACGTCCTTCATGATGTCGACCATGATCCACGCTTCTTCGGGCGACAGCACCTGGGTGCGCGTCGGCGTCGGCTGCCAGAGAATCTCTCCTTTCTGGTTTTCGACGCGGATGATCGCGTTCGGCGTCGCGCGCACGCCGAGATTGGCGAAAGCTGTGTACGCGGAGATCAGCTCGATCGGATAGACAGATGCCGCACCGATGTGGATCGATGGATACGGCGGGATCGGAGTAGTGATGCCGAAATTGCGCGCCTCGTTGATAACGGTCTGCTCGCCCAGCTCCATGCCGAGTCGCACGGTGGAGACGTTGCGGGAGAGATAGAGGGATTCGCGAAGCGGGATCTCGCCGAGGAATTTGAGATCGTAGTTCTGGGGCGCCCATTCGGGCTGTCCGGGAACCTGGAGGACGAGCGGGCTGTCGTTGACGATGTACGAAGCGGGCCTGCCGTTCTGAATCGCCGCCGAGTAGACGATCGGCTTGAAGGTCGATCCCGGCTGACGCAGTGCCTGCACGGCGCGATTGAATTTGGAGTCATCGAAGTCGCGGCCGCCGATCATGGCGCGCACCGCGCCGGTGCGGGGGTCGAGGGCGAGGAACGCGCCCTGGAGGTAAGGCGAAGATCCCGATCCTTCGTCGCCCTCGCGGTGCGCCATGTAGTGCTCGTAGCTCTCGTGCGTGTACGGACCGAAGCGACCTGCCTCGATCGCGCGTGCCTGTCGCTCCAGTGCGCGCTCGGCCGCGCTCTGCATGTCGAGATCGAGGGTCGTGTAGACCTTGAGGCCCTGCTCGTAGAGCTGCTTGCCGAATTGCGCGTCGAGCTGCTGGCGAACCCACTCGACGAAATAGGGCGCCGTCTCGCCGGTGGCGGTCTTGTTGGCGAGCTGGAGTGGATACGCTTTGGCGCGGCTGGCGTCGGCGTCGCTGATGCGTCCGTTCTGTCGCATCAGCTCGATGACGGTGTTGCGGCGCTGGATGGCGCGCTCGGGGAACCGGACCGGATTGTAGCGCGCCGGCGCTTTCGGCAGCGCGGCGAGAGTCGCGGCCTCGGCGAGGTTCAGGTCGCGGACGGATTTCCCGAAGTAGCGCTGCGCGGCGGTCTCGACGCCGTACGCGCCGTGGCCGAGGTCAATCTGATTGAGGTAGAGCTCGAGGATTTTCTTCTTGTCGTACTTGGCTTCGATCGCGCGCGCGACTTTGGCTTCCTTCACCTTGCGGATGATGGTTTTCTCGCGCGAGATCTTCTCCGGGAAGACATTCCGCGCCAGCTGCATGGTGATGGTGGAAAACCCCTGCGAGAAGCCGTGGATCGGTGAACGCAGGATTACACTGGCAGCGCGATGCCAGTCGATGCCGGCGTGCTGGTAGAAGCGCTTGTCCTCGGTGGTGACGAAAGCGTCCTGCACGATCTTCGGGATCTCGTCGATCTTGATGAGCGTGCGGCGCTCGAGGCCGAGCTCGGCGATGAATCGTCCGTCGATGGCGTAGAGCTTGGACGTCTGGTGCGGCGTGTACTCGGCCAGCACCTCGATCGAGGGGCATTGGTTGCCGCGGCAGATGAGCGCCCACGTGCCGTACGCCGCGCCGGCGCCGGCGGCGATGAGGAAAGTGAGCGAAAGCAAAACCACCCGAACGAAGGTCGGGTGACGTTTATGAAAACGAAGCTTGGTGGCGGTGTCGGCCATGCAGACTAAAGAAGATAACTGTGATACACCGAAGGTGACACAGTGGTCGGCCTTCCCTATCTTCTCCGCATGCAAGCGAAGAATTCACTGCTGGACGAGCTGTCCTGGCGCGGGATGGTTTACCAACACACGGACGGTTTGGCGGACGCTCTCGCAACGACTGAGGTGAGCGGCTACGTGGGCTTCGATCCGACCGCGCCGAGCTTGCACGTCGGCAACCTCGTGCCGGTAATGGGATTGGCGCATTTGCAGCGCGCCGGACATCGCCCCATCGCACTCGTCGGCGGTGGAACCGGCCTGATCGGCGATCCCAGCGGAAAGACGTCGGAGCGCCCGCTGGCGTCGGCGGAAGAAATCGAATCCAACTCGCGCGCGATTGCGAAGCAGCTGGAGCGATTCCTGGATTTCACTGGTGCCAAGGCGGCGCGAATGCTGGACAACGCCACGTGGCTCAAGCCGCTCAAGGCGGTCGAGTTCATGCGCGACGTTGGGAAACACTTCACGGTGAACTACATGCTGGCGAAGGACTCGGTGCAGTCCCGCATCGAGGGCGGCATCTCCTTCACTGAATTCTCGTACATGCTGCTGCAGGCGTACGATTTCCTCGAGCTGAGCCGCCGCGAAGGAGTGACGCTCCAGATGGGCGGCAGCGATCAATGGGGAAACATTACCGCCGGTCTCGAGCTGATCCGGCGCGTCGACGGCCGGACCGCGCACGCGCTGACGTTGCCACTGGTGACGACGGCGAGCGGCACGAAGTTCGGAAAAACCGAATCGGGCGCGGTGTGGCTCGACCCGGCGCGGACGTCGCCTTACAAGTTCTATCAGTACTGGATCAATGCAGACGATCGCGACGCATCGAAGTACCTGCGCCTGTTCACGATGCTGTCGAAGCAGGAGATCGAGGCGCTCGACAAGCTCACCGTAAGCGCACCGGAGAAACGCGGGGCACAGCAGGCGCTGGCGCGCGAGGTGACGGCGCGGGTACACGGCGCCGACGCCGCGAGGGTTGCCGAGGAAGTATCGCAGGTGTTGTTCGGCAAGACGGATCCGACGTCGCTGGGCGAGCCAGTGTTGCTCGCGCTGAGCGAGGAGGTGCCGTTTGCCGAAGTGCCAGCTGTGCCCGGACTGCTCGACGCGCTGGTGACGCTGAAACTCGCGGCATCGAAGGGCGCGGCAAGACGGCTCGTCGAGCAGGGCGGAGTGTATCTCAATGGACAGCGGGTGATGGGTTCGACCGAGATGACGGCAGCGACGCCGCTAGCCGGGCGCTACTATCTGCTACGAAAGGGCGCGCGGGACTACGGCTTGTTGGCAGTGAAATCGTAGCACTCGAGCGGGGATGGCGTCCAACATACTGAGGACATTCGCAGATGCTTTTCATGGTGATCGAGAAGTACCGCGATGGTGACCCGAAGCCCGTCTACCGCCGGTTCCGGGAAAAAGGCCGAATGGCGCCCCCGGGAGCGCGGTATCTCTCGAGCTGGGTGACGACGGATTTCGAGCGCTGCTTTCAGGTGATGGATTGCGACGACCGAATGCTGCTCGACGAATGGATGGCGAACTGGACCGACATTGTCGACTTCGAGGTGATTCCGATTATCACGTCGGAGAAAGCCAATGCTGCGATCGCGCCCCATCTCTAGAATGAGGCCGCTAGCTGTCGCAGTATCGGTGCTCGCGCTGGCTGTAGTAAGACCAGTTGGGGCGCAATCGCCTGCGCGCAACGATAGGCTCACGGCGTCATCGGACTCCGCGATCTACTCGGCCTTCTTCGAGACCCTCAACCGCATTCCGCGGCGCGACACGATCTTCGTCGAAGCACAATCGGTCGTCTTCCAGGGGATCTCCCCGCACTACGATTCGGTAGCGCCAGGACTGGCGGCGGCGTTGGTCGCCCTCAGCGCGCCCCCGCGCGCGGCTGAGAGGCTGCACCTGCCGCCGCCAATCGTGATTATCTCCGCGGCGACTCCGCCGACGTTGCGCGACCGGGCGATAAACGGGCCGCGAGGCCAGGCGCCTAACGCAGCGCAGGGAGTGCGGGGAGTTTGGCAATTGTCGCCGATCGCGTACTCGCGGGAGGGGCGCGACGCGATGTTCTACTATCGTCTAATGTGCGGAATGCAATGCGGAGAGGAGACGATCGTTTGGGCTCGAAAGGACGCGAGAGGAAAATGGGATATTCGTCGCACGGCCATTCTGAGGGTTACCTGAGGACTGAGGACTGTTTGACTGAGGGCCTAGGACCAACGGTCCTGGGCCCTCAGTCCAGCCTGACTATTCTTCCGCGCGCGCTCGCCGCCGTGATGGCCGGACATCCTGCGCTTGATCGTACCAATTCTCGAGCGTCCGCGATGCGAGGTCGCGGCCGCCCATCCCGAAGGCGACGCCGAACGCGATCGCCAGCGCGGCAACGAGCCCCGTGAACAAGGTGTTGATCAGATTCGTAGCGATGCCGAGCTGATTGATCGCGACGACGATCGCGAACGCCCACACCGTCGTGCGCGTTACATTGGCCAGGGTCTCCGGGTTGGCGAACCCACCTTCCGCCGTCGCGCCGCGAACGATGTTGCCGAGCGCGCGGGCGGCGATACCGCCGATGAACAGCACGAAGATCGCGACGACCAGATTCGGCAGCCACAAGAGGAGCTGGCGCATCACATCGGATACCGCCGGCAAGCCGAGCACGTCGAACGCAACGAGCAGCACGACGACGCGCACGATCCACTTCACGAGCCCGGCGATGATCCCGGCGGAATCGGTGCCCGTCGCCATCTTGTTCATGAAGTCAGCGAGACCCGAGCGCTGCATCAACTCGTCGAATCGAATCGCGCGCAACAATCCCGTCACCGCTCTCGCCAGCAAGGTCGACACGAACCACCCGATGGCGACGATGACGATGAAGCCGAGGATCCGTGGGATCGCGCCGAGTATCATCGAGAACGCATCCCGGAACGAGGCGATGAAGGTCTCGCTGAAGGACGGCTGGGTTGCAACGGGGACAGTCTGAACCGGTACCTGGGTCGTTGCCTGTAGCAGTAGCATGGTCAGCCTCGGGTAGAGGTAAGGGTCCTACTCGTTCACACCGAGCTTGCTCTTGAGATTTGTAAGCCCCGCACGCGAGTGGGTGGCTGCATCGGTGTTTGGATACCTGTCGATCAGGCGACGTAGCTCGCGAAGAGCTTTGGTCTCGTTGCCCGGCCAGGCGAGATAGAGATCCACCAGCCGGTTCGATGCGAATACATCATCCTTCGGCGGAACGCGCTGCAGGCGCTGCACCGAGCGATAGAGCTCCTCCGCGCGCTCGCGTTGCCCGCCTGTCGCGTAAAGCTCCGCGGCGCGGAGCCGCGGCTGCGGATCCGTGGGCGCCTCGAGGATGATCTCCTCGTAGGAGGCGAGCGCACCGCCGACATCACCACGCATCACCATCGCGTCTTCGTGGGAGTACTGACGCTCGTAGCTGCCACTCGCGGTTGGCTGGATGAACTCTCCGAACAATTTGCCGGCGCCCCGCGACATTCCGATCACCAAGTACCACCACGTGACGCCGAGAACCAGCGCGCCGGCGAAGGCGGAGAGGACGACCAGAGTTGGGGACAGATGCCGCCGAATGGCAAGCGCCGACCCAATGAAGATTCCCGCGGCGACCGGGATGACGAGCGAGTACATCGTTCGCGCAAGGTCCGCTGCTTCCGGACCGTGCTTGTCGAAGAGAGTGCGCGTGTAGCCGTCTCTCTCGCGCGCGCTCATCGCGTGGACGTACCTGGCCTCTTGACGATCCGGTAAACCCGTCCGTTGGAGCTGCAGATATATAACTCGCCCGTGGAGTCTTCCCCAAACGACACGATGCTGCCGAGGCCGCCGTCGATCCATTGATGATAGCTCCGCACCTTGTCGTTCGCGTAGCTCAGGCTGCGCACCCAGCTGTTGCAGTAATCGGAGTAGAAGTACTGCCCGACAACTTCGGGGATCGCGCGGCCCCGATAAACGAATCCGCCGATGATCGAGCAGGTGCCGCTGTCATGGGTGTAGGTCAGAGCCGGCTGCTGGAACTGACTCTTGTTGCACGTCGACGACTTGAAGCAATCCGGACCATCCATGGCGCTCCAGCCGTAGTTGACACCGGCGCGGTTTGCGGGCGCGATGTTCACTTCCTCGTACTTGTCCTGGCCGACGTCACCGATGTAGAGCAGCCCGGTGGGCTTGTCGAAGGAGAAGCGCCACGGATTGCGCAGGCCCACCGCCCAGATCTCGCCTTTGCCACCTCCGCTGGCGAACGGATTTCCTGAAGGCACCGAGTACGGATCGCCGCGATCGACGTTGATGCGCAGCAACTTGCCGAGCAGCGCGTTCGGATTCTGACCGTTGTTGTGCGGATCGCGCTGGCTGCCGCCGTCGCCCATCCCGACGTAAAGCATCCCGTCGGGTCCGAACATCACGAGTCCGCCGTTGTGATTCGAGTACGGCTGATCGATGGCGAGAATCAATTTCGCCGTCGCAGGATCGACGACATTTCGATCGGCCGAAACGGTATAGCGCTCGATTTGGGTGTCGCCATTCCTGTTGGTGTAATTGACGAACAGGAAACCGTTGGTGCCGTAGAGCGGATGAAACGCGACGCTGAGCAGGCCTCGCTCGCCGCCGTAGCCCACCTTGCCGGTGATGTCGAGGAACGGTCGCGCGACGAGACGGCCGTTGTCGATGATTCTGATGCGTCCGGGCTGTTCGACGACGAAGAGCCGGGCGTCCCCGGGCGGAGCGGTGAGATAGACCGGATTGTCGAAGCCGCGGGCGACTTCCTCGGCGCCGATCGTGATGCCCTGCGACGCGGCCGTCGTCTGGGTGCGCGCGTCGTCGTGCGGAGCGGCGCACACCAGCGATGTCAGCGCGAGCGCCAGCGAAGACGCGCGAGTCATGTCAGGTCTTGACCTCCTCCGGCTTCGGCGCCTTGAACTGCTGTCGCGGATCGAGAGCATCACGTAGCGCATCTCCGAGCAGATTGAAGCCGAGGACTGCGGCACCGATCGCCACTCCCGGAAACACTGACGTCCACGGCGCGCGTCGAAGTTGGTCGAGGTCGCGCCCATCTGCAATCATCGACCCCCAGCTTGGCGCCGGCGGCGGAACGCCGAGTCCGAGAAACGACAGCGCGGCCTCGGCCATGATGGCGCCGGCGACGCCGAGTGTCGCGGCGATGACCACGGGCGCAACGACGTTGGGCAGGATGTGCTGGGTCATGATGCGCAGATCGCCGGCGCCGAGGGCCCTGATCGCCTGGATGTACTCGAGCTGTCGGACCACCAGCACCTGGCCGCGTACGATGCGCGCCATTCCGGCCCAGCCAACGATGCCGATGGTGGCGAACACCACTGCTTCGGACGGTTGCAGCGCGGCAACCATCGCGATCAGCAGCAGCAGCGTCGGGAACGCGAGGGTGACGTCGGCGAGCCGCATCACGATCTCGTCGACCCAGCCGCCGTAGAAGCCGGCCAGGAGTCCCATGGTGATGCCCAGGCCGAGCGCGATGCCCTGGGAGATGAGGCCGACGGTGAGCGAGACGCGCGCCCCGTAGATGAGTCGCGACCAGATATCGCGGCCCTGGATGTCGGTGCCCAGCCAGTGCTGCGACGACGGCCGTTGGAGGATATGGAGGAGATCGATGGTGATCGGACTCTGGCGGGCTATCAGGGGAGCCAGAAGTGCAGCCAGAGCGAGGATGATGACGATCCCGATGCCGAGCCGCGCGCGATTGTCGCTCATGAACCGGCGCCTCTGTTTGGGATCGAGCATCCTTTCTCCTCCTTCCTGAAACTGAAGACTGCCAGCTGGTAGCACCCGGCGGAGCAGCCCGCAGCTCCGAGCATTTATTTGAAAAAAGCGAACCGCGACACTTCGAGTTTTTCTTCCAACCCCTGCTCGGCGCCGCCGGCTGCTCCGCACACAGCGTCTAGCTGGTAGTCTTCAGTGGCAGTTCAATCAGCCGATGGATCTCTAAGCTCCAAAGGGGTGTCCGGCGGCTGCCGCCGCCACCGACGGTGTTGCCAGAAGTACTGCGCCGGCACTGCGCGAACCCACTTCTCGAGATGCTCCGTAAAATTTGCGACGACTGCATCGACGTCGCGATCCATGTTCCCCGTCCGGCGCGCCTCGATTCGCTCGACCACGATTCGGAAGCGGCCGTTGGGCTGGCGCAGCGCCACCACGAAGATCACCGGCACCTCGAATCGCAAGGCGAATACCGCGGCCCCGCGCGGCGTCTTGGCAGGCCGCCCGAAGAAGGGCACATAGGTCGAAGCGAGCCCAAGAACTCCCTGGTCCGCCACGAACGCCACCGCTCGTCCGGCGCGAAGCGAGCGCGGGGTGCGACGCACTGCTTCCTGGTCGGGAACGACCGTCATTCCCACGCCCGCGCGCGCCTTGTTCACGTAAGTGTCGAAGAGCGGGTTCGCCATCCCACGCACGATCGCGTCGAGCGGGATCCCTCGCGCTGCCACGTAAGCGCCGGCGAGCTCCCAGTTGCCAATGTGGCCGGTCACCATCACCGCTCCCCTGCCCTTCGCCATCACATCGTCGACGACCTCCCAGCCCTGGACCGTCTCTATCAGATCGAGCACGCCCTGCTTCCCGAGCGACTCCAGCAGGGCGGTCTCGATGAAGGTTCGGCCCAGGTGGCGATAGGATTCGCGCGCGAGATCGACGACCTCGTCGTGATTCAGCTCCGGGAACGCGGCAGCGATCTGCTTTTCGACGACACGCTTCCGGATTCCGAGCGGGCGATAGCCGAGCTCGCCGAGCCGCTCGCCAATCCTGCACGCCATCTCCCACGGTAAAGCGCGCAGCGCCCCAATGGTTGCGCGCATCGCATAGTACTCGGCGCGGTGGGCAGCGGTCGGTTTGCGCGCGATCGCGGCCTTGCGATCGGTCATCGCGCGGTCGCTCCAACAACCCGATAAGTGAATTCGCGGGTGTCCCGCGCGACCCGGTCCCAGTTGTAGTGGGTCTCGACCGCGTGTCGCGCGGCGCGGCCCATCTCCTTGCGCCGCTCGGGGTTCAACAGCAGCGATCGCACCGCGCCGGCGATGGCGTCGACATCGCTCGGTGGGACAACGATGCCCGTCTCGCCGTCGCGCACCGCCGAGCGGACGCCGCCCGAATCGCCCGCCACTGATGGGACTCCTGACGCGGCAGCCTCGAGAAAGGAGATGCCGAAACCTTCGACGTTGATCTCCTTGTCGACCCGTGACGCGCCGAGGTAGATCGTCGATGTCGCGTATGCTTCCGGCAGCTCGTCGTCGCGCATCGCGCCGACGAAGCCGACTCTCTCGGTGACCCCAAGCTCGCGCGCGAGCGCGCGCAATCGCTGCTCGTCGTGGCCTTCGCCTACCATTATGTAGCGGAGATCGGGAAAATCACGCGCGAGGCTGGCGAGTGCGCGAATTCCCATATCCTGCCCCTTGTGGGGCACCAGCCGCGCGACGGTCAACAGGATCGGCGCATCGCCGATTCCCCACCGCCGGCGCAGCGCACCAGTGTCGCGCGATGGATTGAAGTGCACTGGATCGGTGCCGAGGTCGAGGGCCGCAACGGGCGGCGCCTTGTCTACACCGACTTCGCGCATCACCTTCGAGCTCAAATCGGCCACCCATTTGGATGTCGCGACAATACCGGCCGCCTGGCCGAGGATCCACTGCGCCGTCTGGCGCTTGAGAGGACTTCGTTGCGCCTTGCGCCGTTCGCGCAGCAGATCTCCGCCGTTCACATACACAAGGTAGGGTGTCCGCTGCTTGCGGTGCACCCAGCGAACGGCGTAACCGACGGGCCTGATGTTCCCGCAGTGCACCACCTCGAATCCCGGAGCGCGGGTTGACGTAAGCCAGTGCGCCCAGCGCACCTGGTTCGAGAATCGATTGGCGCGCTCGAATGGAAACGGCTGGCGGTAGATGTTGTAGCTCTCGTGTCGGTCGAAGTCATCGGCCCCGGGCGACGCTACGGTCGAGACGCTCATCGTGGTCTCGTCGCCGTCGCCGAACCGGCGGCAGAGCTCCACATGTCTCCTCGCCATACCGCCCAGGTCAGGACCGTAGTCCTGGGTGACGAAGAGATGTCTCACTGCCTACGCAAGCGGATTTACGAATGCTTCGCCGGACAGCAGGTTGTGGATGCGCTGGTCGAAGGTATGATACTCGCGCACAAAGGCCTGACCCTCGCGCCTGATCCGCTCGCGCTGCTCGGGCTTTTGCAGGTAATACGCGATCTGCTCCATACACGAGTCGACGTCGGTATACCAGCCGCAATGGTCGCCCTCGCGCAGCATTTTCTTGAGCTCCGGAGTTCCGTGCCCGAGGAAGAATCCTCCGGCGAGGATGGTCATCCAGGTACGGTCGGAAGTAGTGTTGCCCGAATCCGCGGTGTAGCGCGCCGGGTTTACGCCAAGGACGATCTTGCTGCTCGAGCAGACTGCGGCGAACTCCTTTCCTTCGATCGGCCTGCCGCTCCATTTCAGCCGCTGCCGCCACTCATCCCAGCCATTTCCCCAAACGCGCAAATCGAACTTGCTCGCGACCTTCATGAGAAAGTTGGCGCGGGAAGGATCGTAGCCGGTGCCGATGAACGCGACGTCGGATGCAAATTGCTTTGACACCGGAACCGGTCGGATGCGCGCGTCGGCACACGAGGGCAGGAATTTCGCCGGGAGCCCGAGCGCGGCCCATTCCTTCTCGAAGCCGGAGACGAAGAACGTCCTGGTGAGCTTTCCGATCTTGATGATGTGGGCGATGTCCGGCCTGTAGGTGCTTCGGTACCACTGAGCGTCGTGATACCACATCGCGTTGTCCTTGCCTTCGATGATCTCGGCAACGGTGTCGGCGAGGAGGCCGTGGCACTTCGAGAGGATCACGAAGTCGGCGTCAAACCGTCTCGCCCTGGACAGCACCCATCGCTGGCTGAGCCTGGGGCCGAAGAACCGGCGAGCGCGCTTATCATCGATGAGCCTGGTTTTGTGTCCGGCGCGTCGCAGCGCGCGCTCGGTACCACGTTCCATGCGCCACGGATTGGCACTGCCGATTATCAAAACGCGCAAGCCCGAGCCCTCGATTCAGGAAGCCCAACGGGCTTCGTGGCGAATGATACTCGTGAAGATTAGACTTCGGCCAGCTATCGCGCAGTCACCTTTGGGGAAACACCGGGAATGGGGCTGACAAACGTCGCGTTGGGTCGGGATGTAACCATTGCCCAGCCGGATCTCGTCAATCTCTACGGCTGCGCGATCGGGGATCACACGAAGATCGGCGCATTCGTCGAGATTCAGAAGAACGCGACCATCGGAGCGCGCTGCAAAATCTCGTCCCACAGCTTCATCTGCGAAGGTGTGACGATCGAGGACGAGGTCTTCATCGGTCATGGGGTGATGTTCATCAACGACCGCCATCCCCGGGCCACCACCGCGGATGGCGGGCTGCAGACCGAGCGGGACTGGAGCGTCGTGACGACGAGAGTGTGTCGGGGTGCATCAGTCGGCAGCGGTGTCGCGGTTCTCTGCGGTGTAACCATCGGTGAGAAAGCGCTGGTGGGCGCCGGAGCGGTCGTCACGAGTGACGTTCCGCCGGGAGCGACGGTGGCCGGTGTTCCCGCTCGCGTGCTTCGCTGACAGCCACCCACATGCTCGGTGTCGGCGTCATCGGCTATGGGTACTGGGGGCCGAACCTCGTACGCAACTTCTTCGCTGACACCGGCAGCAAGGTGCTCGCCGTCTGCGACCGCTCGCCGGAACGACTCGCCGAAGTAGGAAGGCTGTATCCGGGAGTGGCGACCACGACCGACCCCGCCGAGCTCTTCCGCAACCCGCAGATCGACGCCGTCGCAATCGCGACGCCGGTCGCCACCCATTTCCAGCTGGCGATGGACGCGTTGCGCGCCGGAAAACACGTCCTCGTCGAAAAACCGATTGCGTCGACGTCGAGCGAGGCGGCGCAAATGATCGACGAAGCGGCCCGCCGCGACCTGGTTCTCCTCGTCGATCACACCTTCGTTTTCACCGGCGCGGTCAACAAGATTCGCGAGGTGATGCGCGACGAAAGCTTTGGCAGGCTGCAGTACTACGACTCGACGCGCGTCAACCTCGGGCTTTTCCAGCACGACGTGAACGTCATGTGGGATCTCGCCGTGCACGACCTGTCCATCATGGCGTACGTGATGGAGAGCCACCCGGTCGGGGTTTCGGCGACGGGGCTCAGCCACGTGCCGAATCAGCCGGCCAATCTCGCGTTTCTTACCTGTTTTTTCGCCGACAACATCATCGCTCACATCAACGTGAACTGGCTTTCGCCGGTGAAAATCCGGCGCACCCTCGTCGGCGGCAGCAAGCGCATGATCGTGTACGACGATCTCGAGACGAGCGAGAAGGTGAAGATCTACGACAAGGGTATCACGGTGACGGAAACGCCCGACGATATCAGAAAGCTTCTCATCAGCTACCGCACGGGCGATCTCTGGTCTCCCAAGGTGAACGAAACCGAAGCGCTACGGCTGGAAGCGACTCACTTCCGTAAATGCATCGAGAAGAAAGAAAAACCGATCACGCCGGGCGAGGCGGGCCTCGCGATCGTGAAGCTGCTCGAGGCGGCGGACGAATCGATGAAGCGTCGCGGCGAGGCAATTACGATATGACCGCGACTCGCGCCGACGCGACGGTCGGGGTCCCGTTCCTCGACCTCAAAGCCCAGTACGCGGCAATCAAATCCGAGGTCGATGCTGCAGTTCTGCGGGTGCTCGCCAGCAGCAGCTACGTTCTCGGCCCCGAAGTCGAGACCTTCGAGAACGAGTTCGCAGCAAGGCACGGCGCGAAGTTTGGCGTTGCGCTCAACACAGGTACGAGCGCGCTGCACCTGGCGCTGCTCGCCGCCGGCATCGGACCGGGTGACGAGGTGATAACGGTCTCGATGACTTTCATCGCAACCGTCGCGGCAATCGTCTACACCGGCGCGACTCCGGTAATGGTCGATGTCGATCCCGTCACCTGCACCATGGATCCGGCGCAGATCGAATCGAGGATCACTCCGCGGACGCGCGCGATCATGCCGGTCCACCTGTATGGCCAGCCGGCCGATATGGATCCGATCATGGAGATCGCGGCGCGCAGAAACCTCATCGTGATCGAAGACGCGGCCCAGGCCCATCTCGCCGAGTACAAAGGAAGAAAGGTCGGAAGCATCGGAAACATTGCCGGATTCAGCTTTTACCCGGGAAAGAATCTCGGCGCGTACGGTGAGGGTGGTCTCGCGACCACCAACGACGAGCAGTACGCGCGCAAAATGCGGCTCCTCCGCGATTGGGGGCAGGAACGGAAATACCATCACGACGTTCACGCCTTCAACTACAGGATGGATGCGATCCAGGGCGCGATTCTGCGGGTCAAGCTGAAGCGACTGGACGAATGGACCGAAGCGAGGCGCGCGCATGCGCGTCGCTACGGTGAGCTACTGGGGAACGTGATTCCGAAAGCCACCGAAGCGGCCGGACGAAAGCACGTCTACCATATCTATGGCGTGTACCACGAGAAACGTTCCGAGCTGCAGCGCGCGCTCGAGTCGAGCGGAATACACACCGGAATCCACTACCCCATTCCGGTGCACCTTCAGCGCGCTTACGAAGCGTACGGCTACGCGCCGGGCGACCTGCCGGTAACCGAGAAGATCGCGGCGCAGCAGCTATCGCTGCCGATGTTCGCCGAGCTCACTGACGAGCAGATCGTGCGGGTAGCGGACGCCGTTTCAGGCTGGGCGCGCCGGCAGTCCTGATTCGCACCCGGGCGTCACCGGGCGCCCGCATCGCGGCGGGCGAATGACTTCTCCCACAGTCTGGCGTATTTCGCCATCACGCTCGCGGCGGCGAGAGACGCCAGTACGAGTCCCCGCGCGCCGTCGAGAAAGCCACCTTTCAGGACGTACATGCTGAAGAATCTCGCCGGGGGTCGGAATAAAATCGCTCCGGCGGACGCGCGACGCCCTTTGGCGAAATTCTGCTCGGCCCACCACCGGCTGTAGCGATTGAACTTCTCGAAGTACTGCGAGAGCGAAACGTAGGTGTAGTGAAGGAGCTTGTTGCTCGCCTCCCCCACTGCATCGCCGGCGACGTCGACGTGCTCGTGGACCATGCTCGCGTTGTAGCGGAGCTCGCGCCGGAAAAGCCGGATCGGCTTGTCGCTCCCCCAGCCGCCGTGCCTGATCTCTTTGCCGAGAAAGAAATTCCTACGCGGAATGCGGAACGCGGCCATCTGTCCGGGCTCGGCGACGAGAGTTCTGATTTCCGCCGCGAGCTCTGGCGTACAGCGCTCGTCGGCATCGAGCACGAAGATCCAGCCGGTCTGGGCTCGCACGATCGCGTTGTTGCGCGCCGCGCCTATCGTCGTGAACGGAGGGTTGATGAGGGTGGCGCCGGCTGCTCGCGCGAGGTCGGCGGTGTCGTCGGTGGAATCGTTTTCGACGACGATGACTTCGCGTGCCCAGTCCACGCTGGAAATGCAGGCTTCAATGTTCGCGGATTCGTCGTGCGCCGCGATCACCGCCGTAACGTCGGGGGAGCCGCGGTGGGACGGACTCACCCCTGGCGGCGTCCGCGCGACCGGGCGTTGTTGGCGGCGCGGTCGAAGCCGTCGATCATCGCCGACTCCGGGAATTCGCGCGCGACCCGGACCCGCGCGGCCTTGCCCATCGCCTCACGCACGTCGTCACTCAAGAGCATCCCCGCCACCGTCGCGGCGGTCGATGCCGAATCGTCGGCGGCATAGAGGGCGCCGCTGATGCCGTTGGCGATGTAGCGCTGCGCGACGCCAGACTCGCTGGCGACGGTCGGAATCCCGAGCGCCATCAGGTCGAGGATGCCGTACGCGCCGGTATCGGCCTCGGCGACGACCCAGCCGAGATGCGCGTCGCGCATCAGGTTCAGGACGTCGTCGCGCTCGCCGAGGAAGCTGACGAGGTGGAGCACCCGTAGCGCCGCCGCCTGCATGCGCAGATCCTCGTCGTCGGATCCTGGTCCGACGATCATCAGGCGCAGATTCGGGTGACGGGGCGCGAGCATCGAGATGGTTCGGATCGCCGTGGCGGCGCGGCCGCGGGATGTCGGATCGTAGACGCAAACCACGTAGCGAAGCGGCTCCGACTCCTTCTGATCCGTAGCAGAGTCGCCATCTCGCGGCACCGCATCTTCTCCATCCGTCGGGTACGTGGATACGTCGACACCGATCTCGGCGAGATCGACCGCGGCGGCGTTTTTGGGGAGCTCCGCCAGCCGGCGATCCGCCTCGTTGGCGAACAGGTACGAGGTGCGCGCCAGACGAGAGGCCATCCGTCCCGAGAATCCGAGGGTGAGCTTCTGGCCGACGGGAGTCCAGCGCACCACCGAGCCGTTTCTGCTCATCCAGCAAGCGGTGGCGGCGATGAGGTGTTCCCGATCCGTCGTGACGAAGATCGCGTCTGCGTCCCAGCGGCGGAAAATCCGCCGCAGCCGTCGCGCCGCGGACATGAACCACCCGTCGGTCGGAAGAGGGACGATCTCGAACGGCTCGGGAATCGGAGTGTGGCGCGGCTGGCCGGGATCGCGACGCGGCGAGACCGCCAGGTGCACGTTGCTGTCCGGCGTCACCAGCAGCGTGACTTTGGCGCCGCGCTCGGAAATGCCGCGGCCCGCCCGCGCGAACAAGCGGGCCGTGCCCGACCATTCGCGAGCAGTATGAAGAAAGAGGACGTGCACTATCGCTTACCCGCTGAAGGAGCCATTCGGTTCGGAGCGCCGGCGATCTCGCCGGTGTCTCCGTTCACGCCACCGAATTGCAACGTATAGAGTCGCGAGTAGGCACCACGCTGCGCCAGCAGCTCGGCGTGCGTTCCCTGCTCCACGATCTCACCACGATCCAGAACCAGAATTCTGTCGGCGTGCGTGATCGTGGAAAGTCTGTGCGCGATCACGAACACCGTCCTCCCCTGCAACAGCCTGTCGACAGCTTCCTGAACGAGTCGCTCCGACTCCGTGTCCAGGGCCGAAGTCGCTTCATCGAGAATGAGGATAGGCGGGTCAGTGAGCAAGGCCCGTGCAATCGCCAACCGCTGGCGCTGACCGCCGGATAAACGGGTGCCGCGCTCGCCCAGCAACGTATCGTAGCCACTCGGGAGCTCCATGATGAATTCATGGGCGTTGGCGGCGTGCGCGGCGGCCTCGATCTGCGCCTGTGAATGGCCCGTCGCGCCATAGGCAATGTTGTTCCGCACCGTATCGTGGAACAGCACCGTCTCCTGGCTCACGATGCCCGTCAGCTTGCGCAGCGCAGGCAGCCTGATCTCCCGGGTATCGATGCCGTCGAGGGTGATGCGCCCTTCGCGCGGCTCGTAGAACCGCGGAATCAGATCGACGAGAGTGCTCTTCCCCGAGCCGCTGGGTCCTACCAGCGCAATGACCTCGCCTTTGCGCGCGACCAGATCGATGCCGATGAGCACCGGCGTGTCACCGTAGGCAAAGGTCACGTTCTCGAAGCGGAGCTCGTGCTCGAAGGTCGCGTTGTCGCGGGTGCCACGATCGCGCTGGAATTCGGCCGGCGAGTCGAGAATCTCGAACAGTCGCTCCGCGGAGGCGAGCGAAGACTGCGCCGTGGTGCGCATCTGCGACAGCTGCTTCAGGGGCTGGAGCAATCTCAGTACGAGCGTGAGAAAGGCGAGGAGCGTCGCGCCGGTCATCGTTCCGTCGCGCAGCACCTGCCACGCGCCGATCCAGAGTACCAGCACGGCGATCACGGTGCCGATGACCTCGGTGATAGGCGGGGCCAAGAGCGCCAGGCGCGTGAGTCTCAAACTGCTGCGCGCGTACCTGTTGCTGCCGTCGGAGAATCTCGCTTCCTCGAACACTTCGGTGCCGGACGCCTTCACCAGGCGGATGCCGGCGATGGTCTCCTGCAGAACGCTGGTCATCTCGCCGTGGACGTTGCCGCGACGGAGGTTGCCGCGCCGCAGCTTCTTGAGCATCGGCTGCAGCGAGACGATCAATAGCGGCAGGATGATCAGCGCGATCAGCGACAGCCGCCACGAGATGCTGAACAGAATCGCGATATAGACGATCACCAGCGATGCGCTCTGCAGCGACTGGGTCACGATCTGGGTGAGAATCAACCGGGTCTCGAAGGTGTCGTTGATCACCCGCGACAGGATCTGGCCCGCCTTCATCTGGGTGAAGTAGCCGAGCGGGAGATGTGCGAGGTGACGGTAGACTGAGTTGCGCAGATCGCGGGTCACGTATTCCTGGAGTGTCGCGCCGAACTGTCCCGCGACCCACACCAGGAAGTTCTTCATCAGCACCGATGCGAGCACCAGCAGGATGACGTTGCGCAGCGAGCTCATCTCGTGGCCGGGCACGATCTGGGAGCCGACGGTCGCGTTGAGGAGCGTCGACACCCAGCCCGACTTGAGGGATGTCGCTGGCTGGTGAAACAGGATGTTCAGGAACGGGATGAGCAGCGCGATCGCAAACCCGTCGAGCATCGCGGCGACGAGATTGCAGACGATGGTGATCGCCATCCGCCAGGCATGCGGGCGGAGGTAGGGGATCAGCCTTTTATAGACGGGAGTCGTCATTCAAGCCGGAGCGCGGCGGGCGGGGCGAAAACTGCAACAGAATGGGCGGGAGGCGTCGGGTGCGCAGGCGACGGGCGAGAGGTGACTACCGTGGGATGTATCGCCGCGAACTTCACCGTCGCGGGGTGAGCAACGCGAGCGGCAGAATGACTTCCTCGGGCGTCACTCCGCCGTGCAGGAACGATCCGCGGTACCGGCTCTGATACTCGCGCAGCTTGGTCGGGTAGACGAAGAAGCAGTCATTGGTGGCGAGCAGGGTGTTGCCGCCGGCGCCGCGCCGCGGCAGGCGCAGCATGTCCTCGTTCGGAAAGAGCAGTGCCTGATCGGGCCGCTCCGAGCGCAGGTCCTCGCCGAACTTGTAGCGCAGATTGGCGCTCGCATCGCGCTTCGCGTAGACCGTCGCCGGCGTGTTGCAATGGATAGAGCCGTGATCGGTGGTCAGGAGCACCGAGATCTTTCGCCGCGACGCTTCCTTGAGAACGCTGAACAGCGCCGATCGCTGGAACCACTGACGCGTGATCTGGCGCAACGCGATCTCGTCCCGCGCGACCTCGTAAAGGATCTGCGATTCGCTCCGACCGTGCGTAAGAAGATCGACGAAGTTGAAGACGAAGGCGCTGACGCCCTCGGGTCCGATCGCCGTTCCGAGATGCCGCTCGAGCTCGTCGGAGTTGGCGGCGGTGGAGATCTTCTGGTAGCGCACCGGTGTCTTCCCGCATAGCTCCTCGAGGTGCGCCTCCAGCAGCTCGCGCTCGTGGGCGTTGAGCGACTCGTCCTCGCGATCGGCGTTGCCCCACCAGTCGGGCAGGCGCGCCGCGATCTCTCCCGGAAACAGTCCGCTGAACAACGAATTGCGCGAGTAGGGCGTCGCCGTCGGGAGCACCGCGAAGTAATGCGTCGTCTCGACGTCGAAGAAAGGAGCGAGCAATGGCTCGAGCACCCGCCACTGGTCCAGCCTCAGGCAATCGACGACGATGAACACCGCCGCCTTGTCGCGCTCCAGAATCGGCAGCAGAAACTCGCTGACCACGTCGATCGAAAGCGGCGGGCGATTCCCCTCGAGATTTCGCAGCCACTCGGGATAGTTGTCCTTGATGTACGTCGCGAACTCGCGGTGCATGTCCGGATACAGTCCCTGGAGCGACTCGTACAATCCCATCTCGCCCGCCGTCGCGAGATCGACATCCCAGCGCATGAGCTCGTCATAACGGTCGATCCACGCGCGCCAGTCGAGATTGCGGTCGCGCTCCAGCTCGATGGAGCGGAATCTCTCGACGAAGCTGCGCGCGATCGCCTGCTGGCGGATGCGCGGCCCTTCCAAAATCCGCGTCACCACCGTCAGTACCTGACGCGGGTTGATCGGCTTGACGAGATAGTCGCGGACGTTGACGCCGATCGCTTCCTTGAGCGTCGAGTCTTCCTCGCTCTTGGTGACCATCACCACCGGCAGCGTCGGCGCGATCTCGCGCACATCGCGATAGACCTCCAATCCGCGCTTGCCCGGCATCTGCTCGTCCAGCAGCAGGATGTCGAACGGCCGCCGTCTCAAAAGCTCCACCGCGTCGTCGGCATTGGATGCCCACTCTACGGTATAGCCCTTTGAGCGAAGGAAGATGCGGTGAGGCTCGAGGAGCTCACCCTCATCGTCGACCCAGAGTATCGATTTGGGGGGGTTAAGGACCGGTGCGGCCATATGGCGGAATGTAGCCGCGGGCTATGCCTCTGCCTAGATTCGGAGGATGCTCGGCCAACTGCCTCGCTTCGCTCTCACCACTCCCGTTTTTCGCTTCCGCTCGCTCGCGGCGCTGTCTGGCCGCGCGTCCCTGGGCGGAGACCGCGAGACCGTGCTCGCCTGCCTCCAATTGGGCCGACTTTGCGCCGGCCTGCTTGCGCCTTACGAGATGAATCGGGAGCAGCTCCACGAACGAACCGAGAACACCAAACAGTGGCTGTCGTCGCTGGCGGTTCCGACCGGAATCCGATCGACAGCATTCGGAATTTTCGGCGCGCTGAACGGATTCGACCGCGTGCGGTGCGCCGAGGCGTTCACCGATCTCGTCAAAGCTGCAACCGGACAGCTGGATGAGGCATCGCGCGCCGAGCTAAACGCGCTGATCCAGGAGCTGTCACCGTCCTCTTCGCCCGCGCCGGGCCATGTCCGGCACGCCGCGACCCAATTTCCCCCGAGCTGATTTATGGCCGGCCATAGTAAATGGAAGCAGATCAAGCACTACAAGGCTGCGACTGACGCCAAGCGCGGCGCGCAGTTCACCAAGCTCATTCGAGAGATCACCATGGCCGCCAAGATGGGCGGCGGTGATCCTGCCGGAAATCCTCGGTTGCGCACGGCGATCGACGCGGCGAAAGCGAAGTCGATGCCCAAGGAGAACATCGAGCGCGCGATCAAGAAAGGCACCGGCGATCTCGAGGGTGTCACCTACACCGAGGTCACGTATGAAGGCTATGGACCAGGCGGCGTCGCGATTCTGATCTCCGCCTTGAGCGACAATCCGACGCGCACCGTCGCCGAGATCCGGCACAAGTTGTCACGCCTCGGCGGCAACCTTGGCGCGACCAACTCGGTTTCGTACCTGTTCGATCGAAAGGGCCAGATCTACATCGACGGCGGCAGCTACGAGGAAGACAAGGTGCTCGAGGTCGTGCTCGACGCCGGTGCCGAAGACTTCAAGGCCGAGGGCGATCAGTTCGTCGTCACCACGGATCCGCACGGGCTGCACACCGTCGAGGACGCGATCAGGAAGGCGGGCATCGAGGTCGTCGAAGCCGAAGTCACCTTCATTCCGAAATCGACGGTGCACGTCGAGGGAAAAAACGCCGAATCGCTGGTGAAGCTGCTCGAGGAGCTCGAGGACCTCGACGACGTCCAGAAAGTCTCCGCGAATTTCGACATGGACGTCGAGCAGATGTCAGGTGCGTGAGTCGGAGTACCCGTAACCAAACCGGAGGATTCGTATGACGGTCAATCATCTTTACCTGATCGCAGCGCTCGCCATGCCGGGTTGTGCTCCTGCCGGTACTGGTGGAGTGCCGGCACCCCGAAGCTCCTCCTCAACTCTGAGCGCCGCGGAAATCGCCGCCGCCCACGCCGATCAGGAGACGCTGTACGACGCGATCTCCCGCCTCCGTTCCCAGTGGCTGACGCATTCGACCAAAGCCTACGACTCCCCGACCGAGATGCACGCGGCCGTTTTTCTCGACGGACGCCGGTATGGCGAGATCGAGTCGCTCAGGAACATTGATGCCAATCAAATAGCGGACGTCCGCTATTTGAGCGCCGCCGAGGCCGGCGGCAAATACGGCATCGAAGGCGGGCTTACCGGCGTCATCGAAGTCAGCATGAAGAAGAGATGAAGACTTCGGATCCCGTAGTAGTCCTCGGGATCGATCCCGGGACGGCGGTTACGGGCTACGGGATAATTCGCAAGGAAGGACGCAACCCCCCGGCACTCGTCGAGTGCGGCGTGATTCGCACCAGGCCGCGCGACGATCTCGCACAGCGCTTGTCGGAGATCCACGACGGCGTGGCGGAGCTGATCCGCCGGCACAAACCCAACGTCCTGTCCATCGAAGACATCTTCTACGCGCGGAACGTCCGCACCACCGTCGTACTGGGCCACGCGCGCGGCGTGATCCTGCTCGCGGCGGCACAGGCCGGACTGGAGATCCACGAGTATCCGCCCGCCGAGATCAAGAAGGCGGTGGCGGGCACCGGCGCGGCGACCAAGCTCCAGATCCAGTTCATGGTGACGCGCCTGCTGCGACTAAAGTCCGCGCCGCAACCCAATGACGCGGCTGACGGCGTAGCGGCCGCGCTCGCCTTTGCGATGATGCCGGACTTGCCGAAGATCGAGCCGATCCGCATGAGGAACGCGCTGTGATTGCGCGGGTCACGGGCAATCTCGTCGCCAAGGATCTGGATGCGATCGAGGTGATGACGAGTGGCGGCGTTGCCTACGAGCTGGCGATCCCGCTCAACGTCTACGAGGGTCTGCCGCGCGTCGGCGAGGCGGTGATGCTTCACACTTCGCTGGTCGTGAAGGAAGATTCTTGGCAGCTCTTCGGCTTCACCAGCGTCTTCGAGAAGCGCTTGTTCGAGATACTGCTCACCGCGAACGGCGTCGGTCCCGCTCTCGCAATCGGCCTGTTGTCGGCGCTTTCGCCGACGCGGCTGATTCGCGCGATCCGCGAAAAGGACATCCCGACTCTGCAGAGTGTGCCGCGGGTCGGGCGCAAGAAAGCCGAGCGACTGATCCTCGATCTCGCCGACAAGCTGGACGGGCTCGGAGAAACCGGCGGCACCGGTGCCGCGCCGGCGAGCGCCGCTGCCGACGACGCGATGCGGGCACTGGTTTCGCTTGGCTACTCCAGCGCTGATGCCGAGCGTGGAGTCAGGGCAGCCCTCGACGCTGGCGGCGGCGGAAAACCAGCGACAGAATTGATTCGAACAGCACTGGCCAAACTTGGAGGCAGATGATGATCCGGAAGTCTTTCTCGATCCTGATGGTTGCGGCAAGCGTCGCCTGCGCGAGTGCGGGCACCGGCACGGGTACGTCCCGCAATTCGGACGTCATCACCGCCGAGCAGGTGGCAGCTACGCACGAGTCAAACGCGTACGATGTGATCAATCAGGTACGACCGTTGTGGCTCAAGAGTCGTGGCCAGACTTCGATCAATACCGGCACCAGTCCGTACGCGACGGTGTTCGTCGACGGTCAGTACTTCGGCGATCTCGCCTCGCTGCGGCAGATCATCGCGCCACAGATCAAGGAGGTGCGCTACTTGAACGGCCCGAGCGCCGTCACCCGCTACGGGATGCAGTATGGGACCGGCGTGATCGAGGTCAGCACCAGGTAATCCTCCGCGATTCGTCGCGCGCCTGCTCCAGTAATCGAGTAGCTCCGCGCGATCAAATGCTGGCCGCAGGTTTGGAAATCCCTACACGGTATTTCCCGCGAGGTCCGACGCGAATGACTTTCCGTCCGCCTATCTTGACCGCCAGTCCTCATGCTGACCATGGATCCCCTCTCTGACGTCCTGCGCGCGGTGCGCCTCAACGGGGCGTACTTCTATCCGGTAGAAGCGTCGGCGCCGTGGTCCGTGTACAGCGAGCCCGCGCGCGAGCTGGTGCCGCGAGTACTCCCCGACGCCGAACATCTGATCTCGTATCACGTACTGCTCGCGGGGTCGTGCTGGGGCGGCCTGGATCAGAACAGCCAGATCGAGATGCGTCCCGGCGACGTGATCGTGTTTCCACACGGCGATTCGCACATCATGTCGAGCCACGAAGGCCACCTCGATGCGTCGGGCAGAGACGGCACTTCGGCCAAGCGCTATCCGCAGACCGTGCAGCTCGGGCCATCCGCAGTTCGCGATACCAGTCTCGTCTGCGGCTTTCTCGGCTGCGACCTGCATCCATACAATCCGCTGCTGGCGTCACTGCCGCGGATGATTCACATCCCCGGCATCGCCAACGGCTGGCTGGCGCAGTTTCCACGACAGGTGGTGGACGAGTCGCGGCAGGGACGCGCTGGTAGCGACAGCGTGCTCACCCGAATGGCGGAGCTGATGTTCGTCGAAGTCGTGCGACGGCATCTGGAAGGTTTGCCGGCGCAGAACGCCGGCTGGCTGGCGGGCCTGCGGGATCCTGTCGTCGGGCCGGCGCTGGCGCGTCTCCATGAGCAGCCGGACAAGCCGTGGTCCCTGCCAGAGCTGGCAAAGACAATTGCGTCGTCGCGCACGGTGCTGGCCGAGCGGTTCTCGCAGCTGGTTGGAGTACCGCCGATGATGTACCTGACCCGCTGGAGATTGCAGCTCGCCGCCGAGCAGCTGTCGCGCGGCACCGCGAAAGTTGCGGCGGTGGGCGCGCAGGTTGGTTATGAGTCCGAGGCCGCGTTCAGCCGCGCGTTCAAGCGGGAGACGGGGATGTCACCGGCGGCGTGGCGTCGCGCTCGTCAACCTGCGCATCAGAGCGCTTGACGTCAGCGAGCGTCCTACAAGTCCGGTGTCGTCGAAGACGAGCAGTTTGCACGATTAGTCCGATCCAACAAAGTCGCCGAGCCAGGTACTGTGCGGCTCACACTTTGGGGGAAACATGCACAGAACGACAATGATGGCCGTCGCCGCTGCGTTTGCCGCGACTTCGGCTTGTTCGAATGACTCGGTGACCAGTCCGATTCCAGTCCCGCCACAGGCCACAGTGTTCACAGCAACCGGAGACATCACGACGAGCGTCGAGAATTTCCGCACCGCCCTCGGCACATCGAACGGCGGCGTCGCCGGCGAGCAGGCGGGCGGCCGCCGCGAGATCAACTGGGATGGCGCCGGCGCCAATCCGTTCGACAACAAAAACGATTTTCCGGCCGCGTTCTTCAACACCAACGTGAAGTCGGGAGCGGTATTCACGACCGCGGGCACCGGATTCAGGAACGACTCGACCGACTTTGCCGAGATCAACCCGGACTACGCGACGCAGTTCACGTTTTTCAGCGCCAAGAAGATCTTTGCACCAATCGGGAGCAACCAGCTCGACCAGCTGTTTCAGGTGGCGGGCCAGCCGACGCCGGCCGTGAGCAGCGGCTTCGGTATCGTGCTGAGCGATGTAGATGTCGCCGACAAGACGACCATCGAG
>Ga0070684_100000455_pt1 | contig 27927 bp, 21 predicted proteins | sample KBSC723LmetaG_FD_65653 | JGI IMG/M metagenome (GOLD analysis project Ga0070684, IMG submission 65653) | Corn rhizosphere microbial communities from Kellogg Biological Station, Michigan, USA - KBS C7.2-3L metaG | ecosystem: Host-associated > Plants > Roots > Rhizosphere ...
TCCGCCGTACGCGTGCCGTCGCTCCCGGTGGTGAAGCGCGCATGCGCCGGACTCGGGACGAGCAGCGTGCCCACGCGCTGCCGCCCCTGGCCGGCGAGGGTGATGCCGATGTGCGTCGCTTCGCGCTTCTCCCCGTACGCCTCGGACCGCCACGACTTTCCGGTCTCCAGGCGCGCGTCGCCCAGCGCGCAGAGCAGGAGCAACCCGCCGTCGGTGCGCGCCGGATGTGCGATCGCGATGGCGTGCGTCCCCTCCCGCACGAACGCCAGATCCGGCGCGCAGTGCCAGTGCACGGTGAGCTCGTGCGCGCCCGCGGCATCGAGCGTATCGAGCACGACGAGATAGCGTCCACGCACCAAGAGGAGGCTCCGTTCGTGCACCGCCGGATCGGGCAGCCGCGCGAAGCCGTCGTGCGAGCCCCGCCAGAAGTCCGCGCCCGATGACGTCAGCCACGCGTGCACCGTCGTCTGCGCCACGTGCCGCCAGTGGAACAATCCTCCCGTCAGCGACGAGCTCTCGCCGTCGACGGTCGCCGTGTTGTGCGACGCCGACGCCCGGAAGCGCTCGCGCTCCACACCCGTGTAGCAGAACGTGCCACTGTCGGTCAGCACCGGGCGGCCGTTCGCCGCCACCTCGACCGCGAGCGCATCCGCGTGCGCATGGCCGCAGTTGAGCGAGCCATGCGGACCGCCGTCCACGAGGGCCCACGTCGCGCTCGGGCTCCAGCCGTCGCGCAGCACGTAGAATCCTCCCTCCGGAAAGCCGCGCGACCCTTCGCTCGGCGCCTGCGCACGGAGCGACGACAGCGTCTGCGCGCCCTCGAGGCCGAGCAGCCAGAGGCACTCCTCGATCGCCGTCCCACCCACGCAGCGCATGTCGCCCCGCTTGAACAGGGCGGCGCCCGTCGTGAGCGTCGGCCGCGCGTCGCGCGTCGGCAGCCCATCCAGTCGCATCAGTCGCCCGCCGTCATCGTCCCCGACGAGGGGAACGGTGCCATCCGGGTGCACCGCGTGCACGAGGAACTCGTCCAGTCGCTCCACGCGCTCGTGCATCGCGTCGTCACGCGCCCAGCCGTTCGCGTCGGCCAGGACGAGGGCGTGATGGTAGATGTCCGCCGTGTAGCGGTGATAGTAGAGCGCCTGCTCGAAGTAGCTCCCGTCCGGACGCGCCTGGCGGAAGAGCTGATCGCGCAGGATGCGCCAGCCGAGTTGCCGCCACGACTCCGCCGCCTCGAAGATCGGCAGCGCCGTGCCGAGGTACAGCAGGCCGAGCGCTTCGCCCGTGAGATGCGTGTTCGGGCTGTAGTACGTCGACAGATACCGCTCGACGTGCTTTCCGTGCCGTCGCAGCGATTCGAGCGCCGTCGCGAGCACGGCGTCGGTGAGCTGCGGCGCCTCCGCGAAGAGCTGCAACGCCCACAGCCACGAGATGGCGCGGTACGACACCTCCAGGCTGCTCGCCCAGTTCACCCCCAGCCGCGGCGGATTGCTCGCGATCCAGCTCGACAGCTGCGACACGAAGGCGTCGGCGTAGCGCGAGTCCCGCGAGAACGCGTACGCCTGGCCGAGCGTGACGAAGTGCTGATGGCGGTTCACCTCCCACAGCAGCTTGTAGTCGCCGACGGTGGCCGGGTCCAGATACTGGATCCGGCTCCAGTGCCGCATCGGCGCGCGGATCCCGCTCTTCGGATCGCGGTGCCAGTCGATCGGATCGCCGAACGTCACGTTGCGATGGCCGAGCAGATCGAACGATCCGTCGACCGCGCGATCGGCGCGACAGCGGACGTTCGTCTCCGCGTCCGGCGCGGCCCGGCGCAGGGCGCCCACCGTCGCCGACACGCGTCGCAGCCCCGGCGTGATCCCCTCGACGAAGCGCTGCCGCGCCTCGGCGACGGCGCGTGCGGGATCGTCGCGCAGCACGCTCACCACGCCACGCGGCGAGCGCGCGACCTCGAACGCGCTGCCGCTCAGCGCGAGCCCGATGCGCTCGCGGAACGAGCTGAGCACCTGAACCCCCCGCACGCGCAGCTCCTCGGGGAGCGTTTTGACGGTGCGGCGGCGGAGGCGGGGATCGGGCACGGACACCACGCCACGCCTCATTGGATACTTGCCTCGCCCACCAGGGTCGCGGGCCCGCGGCGCTCCGCCTCCTCGCTCGGCGGCGCCACTGCGGGCGCCGCGGCGCCCACCAGTCTGCGGTACAGCGCCGCCCAGCGCTCGCCGACCGCCTCCCACGTGTAGAGGCGCTCCACGTCCGACAGCCCTTCGTCGATCAACCGTCGCGCGAGCGCGGGCTCGTCGAGCAGTCTGAGCGCCGCATCCGCGAGCGCCTCGTGATCGCCACAATCGACGAGCAGCCCGTTGCGCTCGTGTTCGACGATGTAGGGGATCCCGCCGGCACGCGTCGTCACCACGGGGAGCCCACACGCGAACGACTCGATGATCGAGTTGGGCATGTTGTCGATGTCCGAGGCGTTCAGATACACGTCCGCCGCGTCGTAATAGCGGCCCATCTCCGTCGGCTTCACGGCGCCGACGAAGTCCACGTTCCGCAGTGCCAGCTCGCGCGCCACCGAGTGGACGCGCTCCCGCTCGGGACCGTGGCCCACCACGATCAGTCGGGCCTCCGGCCGCTGCGCCTGGATCTGCGCGAACGCCCGGAGGACGCAGGGCACGTTGTACAGGCTCTGGAAGTTGCGGTTCGACAGGAACACGGGCCGCAGCACGTCGCGCTCGCGATACCGCACCGCCGCGGGATCCACGAAGTTGTGGATCGACTCCGCCCGGATGCCGAATCGTGCGAAGACGTCGACGAGGTAGTCCGATGGCGTCGCCACCGCGTCGGCGCGCTGCAACGTCGGAATCGCCGTCTTCGGCCAGCGCGTCAGATGGTCCTCCGCCTCGCCGCTCCGATAGTTCACCACCACGCGCTTGCCGAGCGCCTTGCCGATCAGGATCGCCGGCGTCGGCGCGAGCAGGAACGACCAGTACGACGCGCTGAACACGTGCACCACGTCGTACCGCGGCAGTCGACGGAGCAGGGACTCCACGTACGCGATGGAGGTCGCCACCGTCCGCACGTACTTCACGCGCTGGAGCAGCCGGAGGAGCGCGTTCGTCCGCGGATCGTGCGGCAGGAAGTCCACCTCGAGCCCGGGGACCATCCGGAGCCGCTCCAGCAGCCGCTGCGCGGCCACCGCCTGCCCGCCGAGGATCGCGAGCGACGGGGCGACGAGACAGACCCGAATGGGCCGCGTTCCGCTCACGGCGCGCGGCTCAGACATGCGCCGGGTGGCCGTGCGCGCGCGCCTTGCGCGGCATGAAGAGCGCGCTCATGCCGGTCATCCACCCCTCCACGTCGAGCGCCGAGAGGCTGGAGGAATCCACCAGCCGTGGCAGCAGGAGCGGCTCCGTCTTGAACGTTGCCAGCCCCGGGTCGCACGTCGTCGCCGTCTGCACCCCCGCTTCGCGCAGCCAGGGGAGGAACTCGGGGAGGTACTCGCCGCTCGGGTAGCAGAAATGGCGCGCCACGCCGTCGCGGATCGGGTCGATCCTGTTGCGGTTGTCCGTGATCTCGCGCTGGAACAGTGCGTGGTCGTTCGGCGTGCGGTGGCGGTGCGTGTGGAGCTGGACGTCCACCCCCTCGCGCGCGATCTCCGCCACTTCCGCCGGCGTCATCACGGTGAGGATGCGCTTCGCGCGGAGCGCCGCGTAGTCGTCGCCCAGCAGATCGGTCAGCCGTTCGGCGAGCGCGGTGCGTTCGGTCAGCGGGAACCGCGCCAGGTAGACGAACTCCATGATCTCCCGCAGCGCGCGTCGCCGTCCGTCTTCGGTCGCCAGGTTCCACGCGCTCTGTCGGCCGAGGATGGGCCGTGTGTCCGGCTGCGGCATCCGCGCCCGCGCCCGCCAGAGGACGTACGCGCAGAACAGCTTGAAGATCGGATTTTGATATTCGGCGTAGAACGTCGTCCAGTAGACCGTCGCCGGGAAACCGAACTGCTTCAGCAGCGGCAGGGCGCGCGCGCGGAAGTCGAACATGCCGTCGTCGAACGTGAGCGCCACGCTGCGCGGCGGGAGCGAGCGTTCGTACAGCCGGCGGATGGCCTCGTCCAGCGGCAACACGTTGTAGCCCCCGTCGCGCAGCATGCGGAATCGCGACTCCAGCATGGCGGGGCTCATCGAGTACGTCCCCGACCACTCGTGCTCGTCGTCGATCGAGACGCTGTGGTAGCACAGGATCAGCAGGCGGCGCTGACGCCACTTGCTGTCGCGGATCCCGTCGAGGATCCCGAGTCGCGACGAGGCGCCGAGCACACGGCGCTTCAGGAGGACGGTCTTCGGCGGCGTGGGCGCCGGCTCGGCATGGGTCGCCGGTGGCGTCGACGCGCCACCCGAGGGCCCCGAGGTGGGCTGACCCAGGTCCGGCACTTGGAACGTCGTCATGCGTGCCACACGTCCCAGCGCCCGCGTGCGCCGTTCGCCGTCGCGCGCACCGTCGCCACCTGGATCATGATGCTCGACACCACCGCGCTCCGCAGGACGCGGAACGGCTTCGAGCGGAGTTGCAGCAGCGCGGCGAATGCGGCGACGCCGGCCAGGAGCCATGCGAGGCCGATCTGCCGCTCGAGCGCCACCACCGCCCACGCGACGCACACGAGCACCCAGTAGGGCGTGAGCAATCGAAGGAGCTTGTGCGACACGAACTGCGCCCACACCGGGTTGCGCAGTGGCACCAGCGTCGCCGGCAGCCACGCGCACAGCTGCAGGTTGCCGGTCAACGTGCGCACCTTGCGCCGGTACTCGTTCGCGTCGGTGGTGTCACGCGTCTCGTACGCGCGCGCCGCATCCACGAAGTCCACGCGATGTCCGGACAGCGCGAGCTGCATCGGGACGTACAGATCGTCGAGGATGAGCCCTGCCGGCAGTGGCGTCCACAGCGAGCGCCGCATCGCGTAGATCGCCCCCGTCACGCCGATCGCCGAATGCACCCGCGCTTCCTCGCGACGCAGCCACCGCTCGAGCGACCAGTACAGCCGGAGCGGCAGCGCCGGCGCACGGGAGCCGCCCGCCAGCTCGAGTCGTCCCGATGCGGCACCGACGCCCGGCCGCATCACGGCCTGCGTGAGCAGCGCGATCGCGTTGGCGCCGAACCGCTGGCCGCTGTCGGCGAACACCAGCACGTCGCCGCGCGCGGCACGCACGCCGGCGTTCAGCGCGGACGCCTTCCCCCCCGGCTCGTCCCCGCGGACGATGCGCACCCGCTCGCGCCCCGCACCCGTCCACATCGGCAGCGTCTCCGTCGCACGCGCGTCGTACGCGACGACGACGTCCAGCAATGCGTCGGGGTACTCGCTCTGCAGCAGATCGTTCACGCGCTCGCGCACGGCCATCGGGTCTGCACGCGTCGCGACGATCGCCGTCACGCGCGGCAGCGCCGCCGGCCGCGCGCCGGCGGCATCGGCATCACGCCGCATCAGTGCGGCGAGCACACCGATCACCGCGGGATACAGCGCCCACACCGCGACGATGCAGAAGAGGGAGGCGAGGGCGGCGACGCTCAGCATGTCACCACTGGCCGGTGCGTCGATGGGACCGGGGCACGGTCACGCGACCTGCGTCGCGATCCCGAGTCGCGGCGCCTCGCCCGCGGACGCCGCGTTCGCGCGGAACCACTCCCACGTGCGGCGCAGACCCTCCTTCAGCCCGACCTCCACCTCGTAGCCCAGCAGCCGCTTCGTCCGCTCGAGCCCCGCCAGCGAGTCGCGCACGTCCCCAGGACGCGGCGGCACGTTCTGGCACACCAGCGCGCGGCCCGTGACGTCGCGTACGAGCGACGCGAGCTGGTTGAGCGACGTGCGGCTCCCCGCGCCGACGTTCACCGGATAGCCCGACACGATCTCCGCCGGCCGCGTCCCCGCCAGCAGGTTCGCCTGGACGACGTTCGTGATGTACGTGAAGTCGCGCGTCTGCTCGCCGTCGCCGTTGATCGTCGCCGGACGCCCTTCCAGCGCGGCCGCCATGAACAGCGGGATCACCGCCGCATACGCCGACGTCGGGCTCTGGCGCGGCCCGAACACGTTGAAGTAGCGAAGCGCCACCCCCTCGATCAGCCCACCGCGCGCATAGGCGAGCACGTACTGCTCGCTCGCCAGCTTCGACGCCGCATAGGGGGAACGGGGCAGGGGCTCGACGTTCTCCACCTTCGGCAGCTCGGGCGTGTCCCCGTAGACGGAGCTCGAGCTCGAGTACACGACGCGGCGCGCGCCGGCCTTCACTGCCGCCTGCAGCAGGTGCACGGTCGCATTCACGTTCGCGTCGTGCGAGCCCCACGGATCCTTCAACGACCGGGGCACGCTCGGCAGCGCGGCGATGTGGTAGATCACCTCCATCCCTTCCACCGCCCGCGTCGCAACCGCCGGGTCGCACAGATCGCCCAGCATGAAGTCGACCCGATCCGCCACGTGTGCCAGATTCGCGCGATTCCCGGTCGAGAGATTGTCGACGACCCGCACCTCGTGCCCCAGCGCGAGCAGCCGATCGACGACGTGTGAGCCGATGAATCCGGCGCCGCCCGTCACGAGGCAGCGCGTAGCATTTATGGACAAGGAATCTCCCGATCTACGATCGTTGTACGTGATGATGGCGCCCGGCCGCTTGGCGACCCGGCGCCCCGAACTGCCCGTCGCGCCGTACGTTCTCGGGCGCCAGACAGGGGGGCCGGCCGCTGCGGAGTTTCGCAACGCACATACCCCGGCGGCACCGGTCGAGCCCCCCGTAAACAGCCACCCGCAACGCTCTCTAAACGTCTGAAAGCACGACGTTTGGGCGAAAGCAACGAACGCGCCACGAGGCCGGGACCGCTTACCTCCCCTGCAGCGCTGTGGTGAACCTGCCACACCATGTGTCGCCGCCATGGCCCGACGCCGCCAGGCAGCTCATCCACTGGGAAAACGCAATCGCCGGTCACGATCCCACCAGATAGGCGAGGGACCGAAGAAGACCGAAGCCATGGGCGAGGAAGCGGCGTGCCCCCGACTTCCGGGCCGTGCGCATGCCGCCGTCCGGATCGCGGACCCACTCCTCGGTGTCCAGCCACGGCCGCGACGGGCCGTGCCGCTGCGCGCGCGGCCGGATCGCCAGACTCCAGAGCGTGCGGGAGAGCGATACGGAGCTGATGACCGCCCCCGGCGTCGGCAGCGCCTGCTGTGCGAAGTAGCACGTCAGCCGGCGAAGCATCGGCTCTGGAAGCCGCGGCGACAGCGCATCGAGCACCGCGTTGGGAACCGTCACCCCCGCGAGATCGCGCGCGAGCCGCAGCGTCCAGTAGCAGCACGTCCCCCCGCGGACGGCCTTCGCTCGCCGCACGACCTCCGACCAGTCCAGCGCATTCGTCGCGACGATGCGCTCCACGTCGCGCAGGGTGCGCCACGCGCCGAAGGTCATCTCGTGCGACCAGGCGAAGTGCAGCGCCGCGTGGATGAGTTGATCCTCGGCGCTCGGCACGAGCGCCGGTGCACCCGCGATCGTCATCCGGCGTGCGCGCTCCCAGAGTCCCGCGGCGTCGAGCGCGAACGGCGCCTGCTGCGTGAACAGCGCGGTGTGAATCTCGAGACCGATCTGCAACCCGTCCGCATCTTCGAGCGGAGAGAGGTGCTGATGGTCCTCGTAGCTACGCTCTTCGGCGACGTCCTTGCGCCGCATCCACCCATTCTCGACCGCGAGCTTCCACGCCCGGTCCGCGACGTCGGGATGAACGAGCAGGTCGATGTCGCCCATCGGACGCTCTTCGAGCGAGGGGTACGCCGAGTACGCGAGCCCAGCTCCTTTCAGCAGGAGCGCCTCGATGTCGTTGCGCGCGAGGAGCGCGAGCAACTTGCCCAGTCGCTCGTGCAGCGACGCGAGCTGGAACTCCGTCACCAGCCCCATACGCGCCAATCGGTCCAGCACCGGTCGCGGAATGGTCTGAAAGCCGAGCCGCCTGAAGTCGCGGGCAACGGGCCCGATGGCCCGCTCACGCGTCGCGAGGTTGACGACCTTTTCCCAGTCGAGCGACTGCCCGAGCAGAGGACGCAGCGCCGGCTCACCGGTCGGGCCCGCGGCCGTCAGCGCGACCACCGCCGACTCGGGCGCGAGCTGGCCGTAGACCGCGGAATCGCGAAGACTGATCGTCTGGCTCATTGGAGTCCGCCTGTCGCCCGGGGCGCCCGGCTGCCTGACGCCTGGAGCACCACGCCGGCGACGTCGCGTTCGCGAGTCGTCCGGTCCACCAGTGCCCGGACGGAGTCGCGGAGATCGGTCGCCACCCGAGCGGCGCCCAGCTCCGTGAAGTGGGCGAAGTCGCTGTAGAGGTGATCGCCCTTCCCGCTGCGCGCGAGATCCGCCGCCACGTCCACGACGACGACACCCGAGTCCTTCGCCACCTGCAAGGTGACCGCTCGCGCCACCGAGTCGAAGGCGATGAGCGTGTTCGCCGTCGCGCGTGGGTAGAAGCGCACCCACGCCCGGGCGAGCGCCTCGTTCCGCGTCCCGTCCATGAACGCGTTGCCGTGTGTCATCAGGATTGGCTCGGCGCCGATCGATCGCACCGTCCCCACCATCTCGCGCAGGTGCTGCGAGTATAACGCCAGCCGGTCCTGCGGGATCGAGGTGAAGCGCCAGCCCGGTGGATACTCCTCGATGCTCTTCTGGATGTCCCGCTCGCGCAGGCGGTCCAGCGCCGCGGCGGGCAGCAGACTCTTCGCCGCATCCACGATGCGGGGCAGCACCCGCGGGCGAAACGCGCGCGACAGGGACAGGGTATCGTCGGGCTGCACGTCTGTCGGCGGATGCGGTGCCTCGCGATCGACGTAGAACGACGGCGACGGATAGACGACGACCACGTCCGGGGAGAGCGACCGGATGTGGCCGCGCAGGCCCAGCAGGATGCTCGGGATCGACATCCCGGGCAGCGATGCGTTCAGAACCTCGAACCGGTGCGTCGAGCTCTGACGCTCGGCCGCCCGGTTGAGCGAGTCTTCGAGTTGCCGAGGGTACTCGCGCCCCTCCGCTTCCGCCATGCCGAACGTTTCCGATGCACCCACGGTGACGATGCGGATCACCCCCGGCCGCGGCTCGCGCGTCGTGGACGGACCGCGAAGCCCCAGCTCGTTCAGCCCCCACTTCTGATAGCGCGCGTTCGGGCGCCCCTGCACGGCCCCTTCCCGGAACTCGCGCAGATCCTCGCTCGACAGCACCCTCGACATCAGCGGCGTGCCGAAGCGCAGCCGCTCGTCGATGCGCGTCGTCAGCTCGAGCACGAGCACGAACACGAGGAGGTGGACGAGAATGCGAAGCGGCTTCATGAACCGAGCCGACGGCGTGAGCGGACGACGAAAGACGGCAGCATCAGAACTGGAAGTACAGGAACGGAGATGGCCGCGACCCGAGGATCAGCGCCAGGGAGGCGGCGAACGACGCGGTGAGCGCGAGCCGGCTCTTCCACTGGCGCTCCAGGGGCATCTCGAACGCATTCGGCCCCACCATCGCCCAGAGGGCCGCCACCAGCACGAGGGGAAGCGCCAGCGCTGCCGCCGGCTCGAGCTGGCCCGCGACGGGCACGAACATGCGTCCGAGCATGGCCATCGCCATGGTCATCGTGGTCGCGCGGAAGAAGACCCAACCCACGACGGCGAAAAGGAACATCGCCAACTGCCGGACGATCGCGGGCAACCGGTCCCAGGATGACGCGAACCGGCGGTAGGTCAGCAGCAGCACGCCGTGATACCCACCCCAGATCACGAAATTCCACGACGCACCATGCCATAGTCCGCCCAGCAGCATGGTGATCATGAGGTTCCGGTAGGTCTTGGCCTCGCCCTCCCGATTGCCGCCGAGCGGGATGTACAGGTAGTCCCGCATCACGGTGGACAGCGAGATGTGCCACCGCTTCCAGAAATCGCTCGGGTCCAGCGCCTTGTACGGCGAGTTGAAGTTCTGCGGGATGCGCAGCCCGAACAGATAGCCCAGTCCCACGGCCATCGTGCTGTATCCCGAGAAGTCGAAGTAGAGCTGGAACGAATAGCCCAGCATCGCCAGCCAGGTGGCCGCCGTCGACAACGTGTGGTACGACGCCAGGGCGGGATCGACGAACGCCGCGAGACTGTCCGCGACGATCACCTTCTCGACCAGCCCAATGACGAAGAAGCGAATGCCGATCGGGATCCACTGGGTCCGGCTGGTCGTGCCGATGTTCTCCAGGTCGGCCTCGATCTGCCGGAAGCGCACGATCGGCCCAGCCACGAGCTGGGAGAACAGCGAGACGTAGGCGGCGAACTCGAAGAAGTTGCGCGTGGGCTTGATGACGCGCCGGTACGAGTCGACGATGTACGAGATCGTGTGGAACGTGTAGAACGAGATCCCGATCGGCAGGATCACGTTCAGGTGCCGTACGGGCGGGTCTCCCCCGAACGCACGTGACACGTCCGCCACCGTGTCGAGGAGGAAGTTCGTGTACTTGAAGAAGCCGAGCAGGCTGAGATCCACCACGATCGGGATCACCATGCACAGCTTCCGTCGCCTGGCGTCGGTGTCCCAGCGCAGCAGCGCGACGCCGGCGAAATAGCTCACCAGCGTCGAGAAGAGCATCAACAGGCAGAACCGCGCATCCCAGTACGCGTAGAACACGTAGCCCGTGACGGCCAGCCAGATGTACCGGGCTTGCGTGCTACGCAGCATCCAGAACACCGCGTAGGTGACCGGCAGGAAGGCGAAGAGGAAGACGACGCTATTGAAGAGCATGGCGACTCAGCCCGTGACCACGTTCACGACTCCAGCCGCCGCCGCGCCGCGCACGGCGCTCGCGAGCGGTGACGCACGTTCCAGGCGACCGTCCGCCAGCGCGCCGAGCCACACCTCCAGCACGAGCAGCCGCCAGAGCAGGTGACTGTGGTCGCGGCGGGCCGTGAGGTGCTCCTGCACCAGGCGCCGCACGGCCCCTTCGTCCACGTATGGCCCGATGCGCGCCTTGGGCTCGAGCAGCGACTCCAGCCGATATCGCAGCGGGCCACGAAACCAGCTTCTCAGCGGCACGCCGAAGCCACGCTTCGGATGACTCAGCACGCGATCCGGCACGAGCCCCACGATCGCGTGGCGAAGCAGCCATTTGCCCACGCCGTCGCGGTACTTGAGCCGGCTTGGGAGCGCGCTCGCGAATTCGACGATGCGATGGTCGAGCAGGGGGACGCGTGCCTCCAGCGAGACCGACATGCTCATCCGATCCACCTTCGTGAGAATGTCGCCCGGCAGATAGGTGACGAGGTCCACGGACGTCATCTGCGCCAGCAGATCGCGACCGGCGACGGGCGCGAACGCGCTCGCCAGCAGCTCGTCCATCATCGGCACGCGCGCCGCGATCGGCGGCGCGGCGACGCCCCCTTCGCCGACATCGGGCGAGACGGCCACCGTGGCGGCGTAGCGTCCCTGCAGCGTGCGCGAGTAATCGATGATCCGTCCACGGCCGAAGGTACCGTACGGGAGTCGCTTCGCCACGCGCGCGATCCCCATCCGCGCGAGCCGCGGCAGCTCGCGCCGAGCGAGCAGCTCGGCGTACCGTGTGTACCCTCCGAACAGCTCGTCGCCCCCATCGCCCGACAGCGCCACGGTCACCGATTCGCGCGCCAGCTGCGAGACGAGGAAGGTCGGAAGCGCCGACGAGTCCCCGAACGGCTCGTCGAAGCCGGCGATCACCGACTCCACCAGCGCGTCCGCGTCGGGACGCACGATCAGCTCCGTGTGCTCGGTGCCCAGCTCCGCCGCCACCTGCGCCGCGTGCGGGGCTTCGTTGTGCGAATCCTCGTCGAAGCCGATCGAGAAAGTGCGCACCCGGCCGGGGATCAGGCGCGTCATCTGCGCCACCACCGTCGACGAGTCGATTCCGCCCGACAGGAACGCGCCCACCGGCACGTCCGATTCGAGATGGATCTGCACCGACTCGCGCAGCAGCGACTTCAGCTCTTCGCTCGCTTCGTCGGCCGTGACGTCGAGACGCTCCGGCCGCAGCGCGCTCCAGTACTTGTGCACTGTGACCGGCGAGCCGTCGCTCCACGTCAGCCAGTGTCCTGCCGGCAGCTTGCGTACGCCCGCGAAGATGCACGCCGATTCCGGCACGTACCCGAACGCGAGGTACTGGGCCACGGCGTCGACGTCCAGCCGGCGTGGAAAGTCGGGCAGCGTCAGCAGCGAGCGCAGCTCCGACGCGAACGCGACGCCGCCGTCGTGCTCCCAGTAGTACAGCGGCTTGATGCCGATGCGGTCCCGCGCGACGAACAGCCGCGCACGCGGTGCGTCCCAGAGCGCGAACGCGAACATGCCGCGCAGCGACTGCACGACATCCGTGCCCGTCTCCTCGTACTGATGGACGATGACCTCGGTGTCGCTGTGCGTCGTGAAGCGATGTCCGCGCGCCGACAGCGCCGACCGGAGCTGCCGGTGGTTGTAGATCTCGCCGTTGAAGACCAGCTGCACGGAGCCGTCCTCGTTCCCCATCGGCTGCTTGCCGGCCGCCGGATCCATCACGCTGAGCCGGCGCATGCCGAGGGACACGGACCGCGACTCGAAGCGCCCCTCCTCGTCCGGGCCACGGTGCACGATTGCCGAGCACATGTCGCGCAGGACGCCAGCGCGCTCACGCAGGCCGGGCATGCCCGCGAATCCAGTGATGCCGCACATGCTCGGCTACCTGGCCGCGCGTCGCCGCGGAAGGAGCGGCTCCGCCGGCACGACGATCAGGCGCCCCTTCTTCGCCTCGTCGAGCTCCAGTTGGACCACCTCCGCGATCGCCCACATGAAGATCACCATCAGCAGGAGGAAGGACACGTAAGCCATCGACCCGAAGATGGCGCTCACGAAGAAACCGATCATGCCGGCTAGATAGGTGAACAGCAGTTGCGACGTGCCCGGCAGCAGTTGCTTCGCGCGCGTGCGGATGGCGTTGATCCGGAGCAGCGCGAGGATGTAGCTGACGAAGAAGATCGCCGCCCCGACGAGACCTGTTTCGGCGGTCACGTTGAGATACGTGCTGTGCGAGTCGCGCGGGCCGCGCGCCGTCGGGTTGAACTGCGCTCGCTGCGCCGTCAGTCGGTGCGCGGCGGGATAGGCGCCAAGCCCGACCCCCGTGACCGGATGCTCGCGAATGACCGTCCGGGCGACCTTCCAGATTTCGTATCGCTGGAACGCCGAGCCCTCTTCGTCGACCTGCTCGAGATTGCCGCTGTCCACTGCTTTCAGCCCTCGCACGCGATTCAGCACGTTGTTCGGCGCGAGGAGGATGACCAGCCCGGCGAGAGCAGCGACGACCACGATCGCCTTGCCGCGCTTGCGCTGCGCGAGCAGCGCGATCATCACGAACACCGCCATCCCGAGAAAGCCGCCGCGCGACTTCGTCAGCAGCACGAGGAATGGGACGACGGCCAGCCCGGCGATCGTCGCCAGTCGAACCGGACCTTTACGCTCGACCGACAGCAGCCCGAGCGCGAGCGACAGCATCAGGATGCAGTAGGCCGCGACGTCGTTCGGATTGGAAAAGATGTAGTTCCACGAGGCGCGACCGGCGACCGTCTCGTGATAGAGATAGTAGTTGAAGATCGATCCGCGGACCGGGTACAGCGCGAAGCAACCCAGCCAGAAGAAGATCGCAAATCGGATCTGCGGCCGCGTACGCAGCGCGTTCGCCGCCACGAGCGCGACGAGCCACACCTTCCCCACGATCTGGAGGCGGTCGCTCACCATGGTTGGATAGTCGGTGACCGCGTAGCCGACCACGCACCAGAGCAGGAATACGGCGAGCCCCTTGAGGAGCCCCGGGACGCGGATCCGCTCGGGCTGCATGACCAGGCCGAGAAGCCCGATGATCATCGACGCGTTGCCGATCGGAAACCGATAGGTCGTGACGGCGAAGACGTAGCCGAGGAACCCGACGTACGTCATCGACCACTTGACGCCCCGCCACGGGAACCGTTCAGCGAACGCCTCCTGGAGCACGCGCACACCGTGCGGCACCGCGAGTCCGCCCGTGCCGGCCGGCGGCGCGACAGGAGCGGGGCCAGGTGGTGCGCCCACGTGCGGCCGCGGGACGTGCGCCGGCCACAGACCCCCAGCCGGCGCGAGTCCGGCTCCGGGCGGACGATTCGGCACTGTCATGCCGCGTCCCGCCGAGCGAGGGCCGTGTAGAGCGCCTCGACCTGTTGGATCACCGCCGTCGCGCTGTATCCCGTCTCCGCTGCGTTGCGCGCCGCCGTGCCGAGCGTCGCGCGCAGCGCGGGCTCCGCGTGCAACCGCGCGATCGCGCGCGCCAGTCGTGGCGCATCGCTCGGCGGCACTAGTAGGCCGGTCGTGCCCTCGCGCACAGCATCCGGCGTCCCGCCGACGTCGGTCGCCACCACCGGTCGCGAGGCGGCCATTGCCTCGAGCACCGAGTTCGGGAACGCCTCGGTTGTCGAGCAGAGCACCGACACGTCGAACAGTCCGTGCAGGTTCGGGATCTGCGGCCGCTCGCCGGCCAGATGCACACGATCCTCGATCCCGAGCTCGCGTGCGAGGGTTTCGATGCGCCCGCGCTCCGGCCCGTCGCCGACCAACACGCAATGCACGGCGGGAATCTCCGCCACGAGCTCCCGGATCGCGCGGAGCAGGGTCGCGTGATCCTTGACCGGGGAGAGGCGCGCGACGATCCCCACCACGAAGGCGTCTGCGGGCACTCCCAGCTCCTGGAGCAGCGCGCGGCGGCTCGCCTCGGGGAGCGGGTCGAACGCCTGTGGGTCGAGGAAGTTCGGGATGGTCACGATGCGCGACGCCGGCACGCCACCCTCCGATTCGACCAGCCCGGATACGCTCGGACTGTTGCCGACGACCCGATCGGCGAATCGATAGGCGAATCGATTCGCGCGAAGGATGCGCCCCTGCAGATGCGGGGAGTGCCACGAGCGTCTGCTCGCGATCACTCCTCGCACTCCTGCCAGTCGGGCACACATGGTCGCGAATACACTGGTATAGGCGTCATGACTATGGACGATGTCGGTCCGCTCGCGCCGGAACAGTCGAATCAGCCGGAGCGCCTGCCCGGCCGCCTGTGGCCCCAGCAGGCTGCTCATCGGCAAGGGGTGCACGGGGATCCCCGCGTCCCGGTACCGCGCCATCAGCGGCCCGTCCGCGTGAATGCACACGACCGAGAGCGCGAAGCGCGACCGATCGAGCCGTTCAGCCGTTCGGACCGCGTTCAGCTCGGTACCACCTATCCTCATGTTGTCGATGCAATACACGACCCGGATCGGGTCACCCGACGATCGGACTGCCAAGCGTGCCTCGTGGACGCGATGGTGTTGCAAATAGACGACTGAACAGGCTGAGTCGCACCGGTGACCAGGTCGCCGGCGCAATCCGACTTTGGGCGCCCCTCCTTACGCAACTCCGGCGCCGTGGTCTGGTTCGTGTCGCCCGCCGGTCCGCGTACGGAAGCTATCGCGACGCCACGCCCGACGAACCCTCCAGTCCCTCGGACCTGCCGCGTTCCATGTTATGATGCGATCCGCGGTTACGCGGTGGATCCGCCCAGCCGCCGCACACCTGAACGGACGGGGGTGCGACGCAGAGTCCGCTTGCGCGTCCTTCCCTTGCGGAGACCTCTGCACCGATTGACGCAGAGCCCTCTCCGCACTCTCCGGAAGGCGTCGCGGTGATCGCGCAACGAGGTGTAGCGACGACGGCACAAATACCGCGCCAAAGGAGTGCTTTGCCCGATCTCCGGACGATGGCAATCCATTGTCATGAAAGTACTTACCAGCCCTCGACGCGGCGCGCTCCTTCTTGCTTCCGACTCCCGGTGTCAGCACGTCGCTTGTCGCGCGACCCGAATCAGAGCACTCCTTGCCTGGCAACACGATGAACCCGGCCCGTGATACCTGCGAGCTCACCGTGATCGTCGGCAGTCTCGACGCGGGCACCCATTTGCCGGAATGCCTCGCGTCGCTCGAATCCGCCTGCGCAGGCCTCGACGCGGAGATCCTCGTCGTCGACGGCTCGGGGGCGACTGGCCTCGACCTCGTCAGGCAGCGGTTCGCCTCCGCCCGGTTCATCGCTATGCCGCCCGGAACGCTCGTGCCCGCACTCTGGGGGCGCGGCCTGCGTGACGCACGCGGCGGGATCGTCGCGTTCACGATTGCCCAGTGCCGCGTCGGGGCCGGTTGGGCGCGCAGCCTGATCGAGGGCATACGGTCCGGCGCCTCGGGAGTCGGCGGCCCGCTCGACGTCCTTCCGGGGACGTCGGCCACTGGTCGCGCAACCTTCTACCTGCGCTACTCCGCGTGGTTGGGATCGCCCGACGGGCTCGTCCGAGAGATCGCGGGCGACAACGCTGCCTATGATCACGCCGCGTTGCGCGCGGTGAGGAAGGACACAGCGGAGTCGTTCTGGGAAGTCGAGGCGCACGCCGGCTTCCGCCAACTGGGTCGCACGCTCATCATGCATTCGGGCGCGACGGCCTGGTTCACTGACGACACCGGGCTCGCGACGATGGCCGCTCGGCGATTCGCGCATGGGCGTCATTCCGGCGCGTTTCGCGTTCGAAGCGGGATCCGTACACGATGGCAGATGATCGTGGGGGCGCCGCTGGTTCCTTTCGTACTCCTCGCGCGCGTGGCCCGTCGGGTCGTCCGTGCACGAGGTCACGTGGTGCGCTTCGTGACCTCACTGGGAGCATTTTGCGTCCTCGCCGCCGCCTGGGCTGCCGGCGAGGCGTTCGGAGCATTCATGGCTGAGACAGAGATGCGCGAAGCGCTGAGGGCAGCATGACCCGGATGACGACGCCCACCCGATCCTCCGACGCGACGCGACTCGCGTCTCTCGCCGTCCCGCACGTGTCCGTCGTGGTCGCGTCGAACCGTTCCCGCGCCTTGCTCGACGACTGTCTGGCGTCGCTCATCGGGCAGTGCGAGCGCGCACGCGCGGAGCTCATCGTCGCGCGCGATGACGACGAGGCTGGCCTCGAGGCGATCGCGAAAGCCTATCCGTCCGTCAAGCTCGTTCCCGTCAAGCGGGGGGCGACCATCCCCGAGCTTCGCGGCGCAGGGATGCGCGAGGCGACCGGGGACATCGTCATGCTCACCGAGGACCACTGCGTGCCCGGCCCGAGCTGGGTCGAGGAGCTCTGCCTTGGCGTCGACAACGTCGCCGAGATCGCCGGCGGCGGCATGGACAACGCGCAGCGAAAGCGCGCCGTGGATTGGGCCGCGTACTTCTCCGAGTATGGTCTCTTCGCGACGACGCGCTCCGACGCCGGGGAGTCGATGCAGCTGACCGGCGCGAACGTCGCCTACCGACGTTCGATCGTCGGCGACGTCATTGCGTGGGCGAGCGCGGGGGAATGGGAGAACGTCGCGCACGAGCGGCTGCGGGCGCGTGGCAGCTCGCTCCACTTCGTGGAGACCGCGCCCGTCTATCAGAACAAGTCGTATCGGTTCTGGGAGTTCGTGCGCGACCGCTACGAGCATGGTCGCGATTACGCGAGGACGCGGCTGGTCGAGGAGCGGGACGCACGTCGCTGGCTGCTCACCGCGGTGACTCCCTTGCTGCCGGTCGTCATTCTCACCCGTGTCGCTCGCGCTGCCGCGCCGACGCGGTGGGGCGCATTCCTTCGCGCGCTGCCGGCGACCCTCGCGTTCGTCACGGCATGGTCCGTGGGCGAGGCGGTGGGATACGTCCGCGGTCCGGCTCGCCCGCTCCCGAGTGGCGATGTCCGTTGATCTCTCCGTCGTCGTTCCCTCGGTCAATGGGCTCGGCGACCTGATTGGCTGCCTCACCGCACTCCAGGCGCAGTCCACCGACGTGTCGCTGGAGATGGTGGTCGTCGACCGACTCGGCGACGGCGTACGAGCCGAGGTGAGGCGCCGGTTCCCCGAAGCCAGTGTGCTCGCGGTGCCGGCGGATACGACCATCCCGCAGATGCGCAGGATGGCGTTCGAGGCAGCGAAGGGGGACGCGGTCGCCGTCATCGAGGACCATGTCATCGTGCCACCCGGATGGGCCCGCGCGCTGCTCGACGCACGGCGAGAGACCGGCGCCGTCGTCGGCGGCTCGATCGACAACGCGGCGCGAACCTCGGTCGTGGACTGGGCAGCGTTTCTCTGCGAGTACAGTCACTGCATCACGCCCCTCCCCAGCGGGCCTACGAGCTCGCTCCCCGGTAACAACGTCGTGTATGATCGCGCGCTGCTGTCGCGCTATCGTGACACGATCGCCGCCGGCAAGTGGGAGAACTACCTGCATGATGCCATGCATCGCGACGGAGTCCCGATGGTCCTCCGTCCCGAGATCGGCGTCGGGCACAAGAAGCACTACACGGTAGGAGAGTATCTGTCGCAGCGGTTCCTCTATGCGCGCTCGTATGCGGGAGAGCGCGTGAAGGAGATGCCCTTCGCCAAGCGGCTCGCCATCGGCGCGGCCGCGTTCGCTCTCCCGCCGTTGCTGATGTATCGCACCGTCGCTCGCGTACTCGCCAAGCGGCGCTATCGGATGCAGCTTCTGCTGTCCATCCCGTTGCTGGTGCTCTTCATCCTTTCCTGGACCGCCGGCGAGGTGGTTGGCTACTGGACGGGACCGGCGGACTCACTGAGTCGCGTATGCTGACTCGAGCGTCGTTCATCCTGCGGCCAGAGCGGTCGTAGCGATGCGCATCGGTGTCGACGGAGCGTGTCTCGCGAACGGCCGGGGCTACGGCCGCTTCACGCGCGAGCTGCTGCGCGCTCTGCTCCTGGCGGCGCGTGATCACCGCTTCGTCGTGTATGGTGATCGAGCGTCGCTCGCGGCTGCGCAGCTCGACGCGCCGAATGTCGACATCGTCCACGTGCCGCAGAGCGCGTCGCCCGCGAGCGCTGCTGCCGCCGACGGGTATCGCTCGCCGATCGACATGCTGCGGCTCACGCGAGCCGTCTGGCGCGATCGGCCCGACGTGTTCTGGTCGCCGTCGGTGTACACCTATTTCCCGCTTCCGCCCGGACTGCCCGCGCTCGTCACGATCCACGACACGATCACCGAGCGCTTCCCCGAGCTGACGATGCCGACGCATCGCGCGCGGCTCTTCTGGAACGCCAAGGTCCGCCTCGCACTCTGGCAGGCCACGCTGGTGCTCACGGTGTCGGACTTCGCCGCCGCCGAGATCGAGGAGATCCTCGGCGTGTCACGCGCGCGGCTGCGCGTTGCGGGCGAGGCCGCGGCGCCGACGTTTCGCCCCAGCTCGATCGCCGAAGCGCGGGCGGTCGCGCGCCAGGCCGGCGTGCCCGACGACGCGCTCTGGTTCACCTACGTCGGCGGATTCACTCCGCACAAGTACGTCGACCGTATCGTCCGCGCCCATGCGGTCCTCGTCGCGGAGGCGGCCGAGGCAGGGAAGCCCGCACCCTATCTCGTGCTCGTCGGCACCACGAGCGCGGACAACTTCCATGGCGTCGGCGCGGGGATCCACGAGGCCATCGCCGACTGCGGCACGTCGGACCTGATCAAGTGGACGGGATTTCTTCCGGACGAGACGCTGCGGCACCTGCTGACCGGAACCGCCGCGCTGCTCCTGCCCTCGGAGAACGAGGGCTTCGGCCTGCCAGCCGTGGAGGCGGCCGCGTGCGGCGCACCGGTCGTCGCGACACTCGCCAGTCCATTGCCGCAGTTGCTCGAGGGTGGCGGCTACTTCGTCGCGCCAGGCGACACCGCGGCGCTGGTGTCCGCGATGCGTGCCCTCCTCGACGCGCGCGAGCGCGAGCGCCTCGGCGCCGTTGCGCTCGAACGCGCGTCACGACTCACCTGGCGGGCGAGCGCTCGCGCGACGCTCGACGCGCTCGACGACGTGGTGGCCATCGGCCGCCGCGCTGCTCCCATGCCGGCAGTCTCGTGACGCCGCTCCGGTTCTGCATGGTCACCACCTTCTACCCGCCGCGAAGCTTCGGCGGCGACGCGGTGGCCGTACAGTCCCTCGCTCGCGCGCTCGTGCGAGCTGGCCACGACGTGACCGTCATCTGCGACGACGATGCGTATCGCACGCTGTCCGGACGGCGCGACGCCACGCCGGTCGGGTCGGATGAGGGGGTCGTCGTCCATCGGCTCCGCAGTGCGCTCGGCGCGGTGGCCGTCGGACTGACGCAGCAGACCGGCCACCCCCTCGTCCATCGCCGGACCCTCAAGCGCCTGCTCGATGACGGGGGCTTCGACGTCATCCACTTCCACAACGTGTCACTCGTCGGTGGCCCCGCTGCGCTGGCGTATGGCGACGCCGTCAAGCTGTACACCGCGCACGAGCACTGGCTCGTGTGTCCGACGCACGTGCTCTGGCGCCACCAGGTCGAGCCGTGCACGGGACGCGAGTGCGTGCGATGCCAGCTGCGCTACGGTCGGCCGCCGCAGCTGTGGCGGCACACCGGCTTGCTCGAGCGGCATCTCGACGAGGTCGACGCGTTCATCGCCGTCAGCGCATTCAGTCGCGCGAAGCACCACGAGTTCGGTTTCCCGCGGGACATGGAAGTGATCCCGGGCTTCGTCCACGATCCCGGTCAGCCCGCGCGGCGCCGTCCCGCGGGCGCGAAACCCTACTTCCTGTTCGTCGGACGGATCGAGTCCCTGAAGGGCCTCGACGATGTCATCGACCGGTTCGCGACCTTCGAAGATGCCGACCTCGTGATCGCTGGCGAAGGCACCGAGCGCGCGGCGCTCGAGCGCCGCGCGGCGGGCATCCCCCGTGTGCGCTTCGTCGGCTTCCAGTCCGGTCACGCCCTCTCGGATCTGTACTCGGGTGCCCGCGCGGTCATCGCATCGTCTCGTGGCTTCGAGACCTTCGGGATGTCGGTCATCGAGGCGTACAGTCGCGGCGTCCCCGTCCTGGCGCGCAGGCTCGGCTCGTATCTCGAGCTCGTGGAAGGCAGCGGCGCGGGAGTCACCTTCGCCGATGCCGATGAGCTCGAGCGCGGCATGCGCGCCCTGCTCGCGGACGACGAGCGTCACGCCCGCATGGGCGAGCGCGCCTACGCGGTCTTCCGCGAGTCGTACAGCGAGGATGCCGTGCTTCCACGCTATCTCGATCTCGTGCATCGCTTTCGTCCGTCGATCCAGCGGACGCCGTCACTCGCTCGATCGGGGGAGACCGCGCGCGTATGAGAGCGATCCTCACGTATCACTCCATCGATGAAACCGGCTCGGTCATCTCGATCGGAGAGCGGAGCTTCCGCCGCCACGTCGCGTGGCTCGCGGAGGGCCGCGTGCGCGTGGTGCCCCTCGAGGAGATCACGAGCGTTCCGCCGGATCAGGACGCCGTCGCCATCACCTTCGACGACGGCCTCGCGAGCTTCGGTGCCATTGCTGCGCCCCTGCTGCTGCAGCACGGCCTACCGGTGACGCTGTTCGTCGTCACCGACGCCGTGGGCTCGAGCAACGTCTGGCGTGGACGGCAGGACCCGGGCATCCCCGTGCAGCCATTGCTCGACTGGGCGCAGCTCGGCGCGCTGCAGGAAGCCGGCGTACAGCTCGCCGCGCACACGTGCACGCACCCCAGGCTCACTGCCCTCGAGGGTGACTCGCTCGAACGCGAGATCGTCGCTTCGAAGCAGCGGCTCGCGCGCGAGCTGGGCGTCGATGCGAAGACCTTTGCCTATCCGTATGGTGCGGTGAGTCCGGCGGCGCGCGACGTCGTGGCACGCACGTTTCACTTTGGGTGCACGACACGCCTCGCTGCACTCGCGCCCGAGGAGGACCCGGCGATGCTGCCCCGACTCGACAGTTACTATCTCCGATCACCCGACGCGCTCGACGGCTGGGGATCGAGACGCTTTCGGATGCGCCTCGGCCTGTTCGCCGGCGCGCGATCGGTGCGCGGGTCGTTCATCGGGAGTCTGACGCGATGAGATTGCCCCCCGAGCGCCCCTACCTGTCGATCGTCGTTCCCGTGAAGAACGGACAGACGGTCCTGCCGATCATGCTCGGCAACCTCGTTCGCAGCGAGCTGCCGCGGGAGAGCTGGGAGCTCATCGTCGTCGACGATGGCAGCACCGACGACTCTCCGGCGATCGCGAGCGAGTACGCTGATCTCGTGATCCGTCTTCCAGGCCGTTCACGCGGCCCGGGTTACGCCCGCAACCGCGGCGTCGAGCGCGCACGCGGTGAGTGCGTCGTGTTCCTCGACTCGGATGTCGTCGTCCGCCCGGACACGCTCAGCCGCATTGCCGCCACGATGTCGTCGCGGCCCGACATTGACGCGGTCTTCGGCGCGTACTGCGACGAGCCTGCCGCTGCGGGTCTCGTCTCCCAGTATCGCAACCTCCTCCATCACTACACGCACGATCAGGAGCCCGGTGAGGCGCAGACGTTCTGGGCGGGCTGCGGATGCATTCGCCGCTCCGTCTTCGTCGCGGTAGGCATGTACGACGAATGGAGATTCTCGCGTCCGCAGATCGAGGACGTGGAGCTCGGGTACCGGATGTCCGCGCACGGCTATCACATCCTGCTCCAACCGGAGATCCAGGTCACCCACCTGAAGCGCTGGACCTTTCGCGGCATGCTCAAGGCGGACTTCATGGATCGCGGCGTGCCGTGGGCTCGGCTCCTCGCCGAGCAGCGCGCGCTGCTCGGCCCAGCCGCCCTGAAGGCGAAGACGCTCAGCCTCCGGGCCAAGGAGAAGAGCAACACTTTCTTCGTGTGCCTTGGACTCCTGTTGCTCGCGATCTCGGTGCCTCCGAAGGACCATCTCCTGGCCACGCTCGGCGCACTGTGTCTGGTGGTCGTCATCATTCGCGGCACGCCGCTCTACGGGTTCTTCCGGCGGAAGCGCGGCCTCGCCTTCGCCATCTGCGGCGTCGTGCTGCACATGATCTACTACCTGACGGCAGCCGTTTCCGTGGTGTGGGGAGCGTTCCTCGCCCTGTTGGTCGGCGAGCCCAAGCCCGATCCTTCCGTCGAGGCGTTCTCGGAGCTCAACCTGGCCGCGTGGCCGCCCGTCCCGCGCGACCCGAGCAAGTGGGCCAAACCCACCGTCACGAAGACGAACGCGGGGCAGTGAGCGTCGGGCCGCCGCGTTTCGTCTGTCCGGCGTGCCGGTCGTCGCTGGAGCATCATACCGCAGCCGACGAGTATTACGCGTGCGTCGCCTGTTCGCGGCGCTATCCGGTCGTCATCGGCATCCCGGATTTTCGCCTGCGTCCGGACCCGTGGATCGACCTCGAGGCCGATCGTGCCAAGGGCGTCGCGTTGGAGGCCGATACACTTGACGCCGACTTCGAGACGACCGTGCGCGCGTATTGGGAGAGAACGCCCGATACGCCTCGCGCGCTCGCCGAGCGCTTCACGCGCTTCGTCGTCCAGGCCGAGCCGCGTGCCACCGAGTGGCTCGCTTCTGTTCTGCCAAACGAGGCTCCGGCGGGATGGTGGCTCGACGTCGGATGCGGGACGGCAGACCTGGTGCTCGCCGCGGCTCGTCGGGGATTGCCGGTCGTCGGCATCGATATCGCCTTCCGATGGCTCGTCGTCGCCCGACGTCGTCTCCAGCGCGCCGGCTACGATGCGCCCCTCGTGTGCTGCAACGCGGAGCACCTGCCCTTCGAGGCGCGGACGTTCGATCGCGTCGTCTCGCTGGGGACCCTCGAGCACTGCCTGGATGCTGAGCGCGCGCTCGACGAGAGCGCGCGTGTTCTCGCGCCGGGCGGCACGCTGCATCTTCGTACGGTGAACCGATACTCGCTGCTCGCCGAGCCGCACGTTGGTGTGTGGGGCGTGGGCTTCGTCCCCCGGCGGTGGGCGGACGGCTACGTGCGCTGGCGCTCGGGACAGCGATACCAGCATCACCGGCCACTCTCTCCGCGCGAAGTCCGACGTGGACTCTCCGCCGCCGGATTCGGCTCGGTGCGTGTCGGTCCGGCTGCGTTGCTCGCATCCGACCGTTCGCGCGCTGGCACGCTCGCCGTCGTCGCGCCGCTCTATGAGGCGGTGCGCCGCCTACCCGGCCTGTCTCGACTCATGTCCTGGGGTGTGCCTCTCCTCGAGGCCGATGGGTCGATCGGGAACCATCCGGAGGGCAGAGCCTGAGGGTGCTCCCGCCTTGCCGCGGGTGTTGCACTCCCCGCGGCTCTTGCGTCTCCCGTCGACGACGTGAGGTAGTTTTCACTCCCTCAGCGTCGCGTTTTCCCTTCACACAAGCGTCTTCGCACATGATTGCCGTTCCGACTCCAGCTCCGCTCGTTCATCGGTCGATCCAGGCCGTGTCATGACGCCGCTTCTCGATTCGCGGGGTGAGTCGTCCCCGGTCTACACGCCGGACAGCTCGCACTTCCGCGTCGCCGTGATCGGGTTGGGCAATGCCGGACATACGCTCCACCTGCCGGCGCTCGCCGGGATGACGTCGGCCACGGTGGTGGGGGCGGTGGACCCCGACGCCGGCCGGCGGGAGCGCGCGGCCTCCACGTGGAAGGTGCCCGTGTTCGCAGAGTTCGACGAGATGCTTCGTGAAGCGAAGCCGAACGTCGTCGTCATCGGCACTCCGCCGGACAGCCACGCCGACTACTGTATGCGCAGCTTCGCCGCCGGCGCCCACGTGATCTGCGAGAAACCCTTCACGTCCAGCATCGACGAGGCGAACGCGGTGATCGCGGCAGCGAATGCCGCGAAGCGTCGCGTCGCGCTGAATCACGAGTTCCGTGAGATGCCCATCTTCCGTGCGTTGCGCGACGCCGCCGCGCGGGATGGACGACAGGTCGTCTTCGCGCAGGTCTGGCAGTTGATGGACCTGCCGCCCTGGGCCGAGCCGGGTTGGCGTGGTCAGATGCTGCGCCGCACCCTCTACGAGGCCGGAGTGCATCTCGTGGACTTCCTCATGGCACTCTTCGGGGAGCGGCCCATCTCGGTGAACGCGTCGGTCTCGACGTGCGGCGTCCGGGAGAGCGAGAGCGATGCGGTAGCGCTCTGCACGCTCGAGTTCAGTCGCGGGCGGCTGGCCCAGATCGTCCAGAACCGTCTGTGCAAGGGCGAGACGCAGTACTTCGAGGTGCGAGCAGAGACCGGAGACGCCTCGTTGCGGGCGTCGTTCGGTGGACGCGCCCGCATCACCGCTGGCCTCCATCGAAGCACGCGCCCGCATCTGCGGGTCGACTACGGCGTGTCTGGCATGGCCTGGGAGGAGTCGGGCAACCAGCGTCGGCCGCTCGGCCGGAACCCGAAGGAGCCGGGGATGATCGCCACCCGAAATGTCTTCGAGCGCACGCTCGAAGCGTTCGCCCGCGGGACGTTGCCTCCCGCGACGGGCGAGGATGGCCGTGACGTCCTCGAGGTGATCGCGGCGGCGTACCACTCGGCGACGACGGGCCGCCGCGTCCAGCTGGACAGCGACGAGGTCCGCAACCTGTCCGGGATGCACATGGGCGCCCTGCGGGAAGCCACCGTCTGATCGTGCCCACGGCCCCGTCATCCATTCGTGCTGCCGTGGTGGGCGCCGGATTGATGGGGCGGTGGCACGCGCACGCGATTCGGCACGCGGGCGGTCAGGTCGTTGCCATCGTCGATGCCGACGCCCGGCGCGGCGAGTCGCTCGCGCAGCGCATTCCCGGCAAACCGGTCGTGGTGGGCGATGTCGGTTATCTGTTCTCGGAGCACCCCGTGGACGTCGTGCACGTCTGCACGCCGGTCGAGAGCCATGAGGCAGTCACCGTCGCCGCGCTGTCGGCCGGTGCGCATGTCCTCGTGGAGAAGCCGCTCGCCCCGGAATGCGCAACCGTCGAGCTGCTTCACGCGAGGGCCGCGCAGCAGGGACTCTTGTTGTGCCCCGTGCACCAGTTCCTCTTCCAGCCCGGGGTGCTCAGCGCCAGCGAGTGGCTGAGGGAGCTCGGCCCGGTCCGGCACTTCGAGCTGGTTGCATGCTCGGCGGGCGCGGACCAGGGCTCGGTCGAGCAGCGGGAGCAGGTCGCGCGCGACATCCTTCCGCATGGGTTGGCGCTCGCGCGGCGCCTGCTCGGCACCGGGTGGCTCGAGTCCGGCTGGTACATCGCGCCGGGCGAGTCCGGCGAGCTCCGCGCATCCACGGCGTTCGGATCCACCTCGATCTCGATCATGGTGTCGATGCGCGCGCGGCCGACGGAAAACACGCTCACCATTCGCTGCGACCGCGGGACGATCCGGGCGAATCTGTACCATGGCTACGCGTCGTTGGAGCGAGGCCACGTCTCTCGCCTCGACAAGCTGGCGCGCCCCTTCGCCGGAGCCGCGCTCGTGCTTGGCGCCGCCAGCAGCAACCTCGCGCGCCGCGCGTTGCGGGCGGAGTCGGCCTATCCAGGGCTGCGCGAGCTCGTTACGCGGTTCTACCGGGCCACCAGGGGCGCGTGTGAGCCGCCGATCGGCGCCGCGGAGTCGATCGACGTCGCGCGCGCGAGAGACCGGCTCGTCGGCGCCCGGGTCGTCGTCTGATTCGCCAGGAGCGTCGCGCCTTCCGCTTGCGCTGGTATCCGTTCTCGGAGGGATGAAGGGGCCCCGGGCCGCGCCGCGAGAGTGAGGGCGACGGACCCCAGAAGGTGTCGCACCGGTGGGTCGCACCGAGCCCGAATCGCAGCCACTCACCCCAGAGTGGCCTTCGAAGCCCCTCGTCGTCGCCGACCGACGAGCTCGCGGCGCAGCATCGGCGCATCAAGTCTGCGCCTCAAATGCAACGGCTCGGTTGCGTGGCTGTCGCCGGGAGGCTCCGGGAGGCGGCCTGGGCGCGCTCGGCGTACCAGGTTCATCCGGTCTCCCGTTTGCTGACGGGCGGGGATGCGACCCCATCCCTTTTCTTTCGAGGACCCGTATGAAACATCTGAAGCTTGGTGCAGTTGTCGCCGCCGGCGCGTCATTCGCGCTGGTCCTGGCATGCGCCGGTGGCGCTGGCGACACGAGCTCGCCGCTCCGTGCGCCCGGTACCGCCAGCCGTGTCTATACCTCCGCGACGAGCGTGGGTCAGGCAGGCGACGGCGTCGCCAATGAAGGTGAAGTCGAGGTCTGCAAGTACGGCACGGACGCCACGTTCAACGTCGCCATCGGCCTGGGCTCGCCGACCCAGTTCAGCATCGCGAACGGCACGTGCAAGGTCGTCGCGCTCGACAACTCGACCGGCAACACGGCGACCAGCGTCACCGTCACCGAAGTCAGCGACGCGTCGTACTCGCTCCTCAGCGTGCAGAAGACCGTGATCCAGTTCCAGACGGGTACGACCACGGACATCGTCACAGGCCCCATCGACAACGTCCCCGATGGCCAGACGATTCCGGTGAACGCCTTCCATGGCGGGCTGCTCGTGTACCACAACCAGCCGGTCGTCGTGCCGCCGGGGCATTGCTCCTACACGCAGGGCTGGTACAAGAACCACACGAGCTCGTGGCCGTCCGGCAGCCTGACGCCGACCACGGTATGGGACGGCGGCAAGACGATCATCGACCTGTTCAACACGCCGCCCAAGGGGAGCCAGTACATCATCCTCGCGCACCAGTACATCACGGCGCTGCTGAACATCCAGGGTGGCTCGAACGTTCCGCCCGCAGTCCAGGCAGCCCTCGACACCGCTGCCGCGTACTTCGCTGGCGGTGGCGCAGGCGCCGGGGACCCGAGCGTGAACATCGCAGGCGTCTCGGACATCCTCGACGCGTACAACAACGGGCTCGCCCTCAACGGCCCGGCGCACTGCAACTGAGCGCGCATCGCTTGATCGTGTAAGCGATCGAAGTGGGCAGGGCCCGCAACGCTCTCGCGTTGCGGGCCCTTTGCCATCCCCTGGTGTGGGATTCCTGCATGCTATGGAGGCTTGGCGTGGTTCCGGATGTCTCGCCGGGTAGGGAGTCCTCACGCGAGGTGCGGAACTCTGCCGCGCTGTTGGATCCCCACGAGCGCCGGTCCGGATCCTCCTTCATTGCTTCGCGTC
>Ga0070684_100000458_pt1 | contig 27874 bp, 13 predicted proteins | sample KBSC723LmetaG_FD_65653 | JGI IMG/M metagenome (GOLD analysis project Ga0070684, IMG submission 65653) | Corn rhizosphere microbial communities from Kellogg Biological Station, Michigan, USA - KBS C7.2-3L metaG | ecosystem: Host-associated > Plants > Roots > Rhizosphere ...
TGGGTGACCTCGCTCGCGACCGCGCGGCTCGCCGGCATGCAGGCGACCAAGCGCGGCAACCAGATCGGGGCGTGGGGCGCCGTTCGCGGCGTCGCGCGGCGCCAGGTGAGCGCCGTGCCCGCGTCGGACAACATCCCGGAAGGAACCGTCACCGACGCGTCGAACGGCGGCTTCGTGATGGCGCCGTCGCCGCGCCAGGCGAGCACCGCGGGCGTCCTGCGCGCCGCGTGGCGCGCGCACGGCGGCGCGGCGGGTGGCGCGGCCGCCCCGTTCGCGACCGGTCTGACGTCGACCGCGGTTCGCCGCGCGCTCACGATCGCGCAGGGCATGCGCAACGGCCAGCAACTCGGCGCGCTGCTGGGCTACCTCTTCGAGCGCGGCATCCACGACGCATCGGGCGTCGGTGGAGTCGAGATCGACTGGGTCGTGTTCGAGCTTCGGCGCCAGTATCCGCTGAAGGTCGACACGATCGACAACGCGCCCCAGGCAAGCGCGGAACGAACCGTCGCCGACGGCTGGAAGCTGGCGCAGGTGGAAGCGAGGACGCCGGGCGCCGTCGTCTCCGCCATTCCCGCCCCGGTCGGCGCCGGGCAGCCGGCCTTCGGCCCGGCCGAGAAGAACGCCCTTCAGGCGGTGATCGCCGACGTCGTTGCGGCGCTGGATGCGTTCACGGATCTCGGGCTCGCCGAATCGATGTACCAGCTTGCCGGCGCAAACCTCGAGCGGGCCGCCGCTGCCGCCGACATGATGGGCCGCGCGTCGTCGCCGCCGGACGTGTTCGAATCTGTGTCCACGCCGCGGGGAGGGCGCGGCATCGAACAGCGGGTGGCCGTCACGTTCGGGACGGGCGCGCGGCCTGCCGGGTACGCGAGCGACACGCCGCGCGCGCGCCTCGCGCCACGGGCGGACGCGTTCGTGGCGCGGCGGCTCGGCGCGATCGACGCGATCCACGTGCGCCTCCTCGACGCAACGGGCGTCCAGGTCGCGGCGCCGCCGCTGTCGTCGCTCGGGCTGTCGGCGCTGGACATCGCCGCGCTGGATCTGTCGACAGAGAACGTCATGCTCTCCAGCGTCGCCGCGCCCGAGACGATGCCCGGCGCGCCCAATTCGAACCCCGGGCGCCAGGGCGTCGCGCGGCTGCTGGTCGCGGCGGGCAACCCAGACGCCGTCACGGTTGGCTTCGATTTGTCGATGGACGCCGCGCTCCTCGATCTGCTCGATCACGCCGCCGCCTGGCAACGCGCGCTCGCTGGTCGCCACCCACTGTCCGCAGAGACGTTCGTCGCCCGGGCGTCGCTCGAAGAACTTCCCAGCACCGCGAATCTTGCCGCCGCCGTCGCGTCGTTCGCGACCGAGCTGGGCGCGGCGTCGGTGGCCGCGCTGAAGAGTTGGGGAATTGGAGGAGCTGCGGCGACCGCGCGCGCCGCGGCGAAATCGCGCGTCGACGCTGCGGCGCGCGTCACCGATCCGATCAATGCGGCCGCCGCGCTTCTTGGCGGTCCCGCCGTCGTCGAGGGATCGGTCGGCGCGCTTCCCGCGGACATTGCTACCAGCGTCGGCGACCAGGCGGGCGTCCTCGGAGCGCGGAACGGCGCGCTCGCGCGCTGGCTTCAGGATTCCGCGCGCGTTCGTGCGCCGGTCGCGAGCCTCAACGACGCGCTTTTGCGCGATGATCTCGCCGGCAGCACCGCCGTTCGATCTTGGGCGGCTCAGTCGCCCGCGGCGCCCTACGCGGAGGGTGTCGACCCCGCAGCCGCACACGCGTGGGTGGCCTTGCCGTTTCCCGGGCCCCTCGGACCGGCGCCGGTCACCAGCGTCGTCATCGTCGGCGAGGATGCGAGCGGCTCCGTCACCGGTGTCGAGTTGGACGCGTGGACCGAGGTCGTTCCGCTTCCGACGGGGACCGCCGCCGTGACGGCGAACCTGTCGGCGCCGGACGCGCGCGCACCGAATCTCATTCTGCTCGCGGTACCTCCCGACACCAGCAAGCCGTGGACGGAGGAATCGCTGCTCTCCGTCGTCGACGAGGCCTTGGAGCTCGCCGACTGCCGGATGGTCGACTTCGACGCGGCACGAAGGGTCCCGGCACTGCTGCCAGCCGTCTACCTTGCCGAGTTCGACGAGAACGATCTCGGCGTGCGGCGCTTCCTGAACCTCGCCGACAAGTTCCCCGTCCGCTGGGTCGCAACGGAGACGACATGACGACCGTCTACTCATTCACGAGGGTCGAGCCGGTCTCGCGCGGAGGCGACCCGGGGCGCGGCCTCGCGGCGACAGTGCAGGACCCGTTCTGGATGCTCGCGCGCCAGCGCCAGTTCGGCGAGCTGACCGGCGAGGACGCGGGCTCGCCCGTGCAGGTCGCGTTCGCGCAGACCGAGACGACCTTGGACGGCTGGAAGCCCGAGAGCGGGGACGTGCTGCCGTACTCTCCGACGACGGACGTCGTCGAGGCGCTGGCGGCGGGCGAATCAGCGGGGCCGGCGCACAGCACGGTCGATCGACTGGAGGCGGGACGCGCGCTGGCCGCTGCCGTCTCGAAGACCGTCGGCAACAAGCTGCGCGCGGCGTTTCCGCTGCCGGTGACGCCCGACTCGCCGCGGCTGCTGACGCGGGCGGCGGAGCGCTTCGCCGACGGGATCGCCGTCGCGGCGGCGGCGGCCGGCGCCGCCGGCGGGACGGACGCGGCGTTCGCCACCGCGGTGAAACTGCCGGTCGCGGACGCGAAGGCCGCCCGCGCGGACCTAACCGAGTTCGCGCGCTGGTGCAACGTCACCTTCGGCACCGGACCGAATAGCTGGGTCCCCGAGCGACTCGAGCGCCGCTTCGAGCTGACGGTCGCCGGCAAGGCCGTGCTCGGCGCGCCCGGACATACGCACGAGAAAGTCGACTGGTTCGACTTCGACTTCGTCGCGAGCGCCGAACCGATCGGCACGGCGGCGAGTGAGACACGCGCGCGCGTGCCGACGACGATCCAGTTTCCGGGTCAGCCACGCAGCCGGTTTTGGGAGTTCGAGGACGCCGCGCTCTCGTTGGCGCGCATGGATGCGACGACGACCGATTTCGGTCGCCTCGCGCTCGTCGAATTCAGCACGCTCTACGGCAACGACTGGTTCACGTTTCCGATCCCGGTAAGGTACGGATCGCTGCAGGCGATATCGAACCTGGTGGTGCGCGACACCTTCGGCACACACGAGCTGATCCCGCCCGCCGCCGACGCCGCGTGGGCGATGTACCGACCGACCGGTTTGCCCCTCGCGTCGCCGGCGCTCGCCGTGCCCGCTGTGACCGTGGCGCCGCTGGCCGGCGACGTGGTCGAGGAGGTGCGCTTCCTGCGCGACGAGATGGCGAACTTCGTCTGGGGCGTCGAGGAAATCGTGACCGACGCCGACGGCACACGCCGCGACCTCGTCGACGAATACGTGCGCGCGGCAGCGACGACGACGCCGATTCCGCCGAACGCGGACGTCGCCTATCGATTGATGACCGACGTCCCCGACCATTGGGTGCCGTTCATCCCGGTTCACTTGCCCGGCAGCCCGCGCCAGGTCGGTCTGATCGAGGCGGTGCTGCCGCGCCCACATAGCCTGGGCGACCTCGAAATCTCCTCGCCGCGATCGAGCGTGTTGCAGGAGCTACGCGGCCGGGTGATCCCCGAGGAGGAGATTCCAAGCGCCGGCGTGGTCGTGCGGCGCCGCTGGTTCCTCGCGCGATCGGCCGACGGCGGACGTCACGCGTGGGCAGCGCGGTCTGTCACCGTCGGCCGCGGCGAAGGCGCGAGCGGTTTGCGCTTCGACGTCGCGGATCCGGTGCGCAGGTAGATCGACGATGGCCGACCTGACGTTTCTCATCGGTGTGGACGTGGCCGGGAGCTCGAACAAGTTCTACACGAACGCGCGGAAATTCTTCTCCGACGCGGGGTCGACCATCGTCGACCCGCCGGCCAGTGGCTTCACGCTCGAGGGCATCCTCACGAAGCTCAAAGACCTCAAGGTGGCGCAGGGGACCATCAACCTCGTCAGCCACGCGAGCGGGTTCGCGTCGATGGAATGCCCGTTGACGCTCGCCGACCAGACCGCGGGCCGCCGCACGATGACCGTCGACGATCTGCGGGACGCGCTCGCGAAGAAGACCCTCGCGCCCGTGGCTCCAGGTCCGGCCGTCATCACCGACAAGACCCGAATCGTGATCTACGGATGCGACGTCGGGCGCTCGGAAGAATTCCTCCGGTTGCTCTCCGGTCTCTTCGGCGATCCGGGCGAGGTGCTCGCGCCGCGCCGCTTGAGTCTTTTCATCTTGGTCGGAACGACCGTGAATTATCGCCAGGCGCAGACGTGGTCCCTGGCGCGGAAGCCGCCCCACGTGATTGGCGATCTAGCCGAGCCGGCCGAAGGCTGGGCGAACTACCGCACGAAGTTCGTGCAGGACGCCCATGACAAGTTCGGGCGCCTTGCGATCGCCGGCGAGCCGATCGGGCAGGACCGCCTGCAGACCATGCTGACGAACGCCGCGCAGAACGCGACGGCGGCGTTCGGGCCGTCATTCTTTCTCGAGGAGGGTGTCGACATCTTTCCCAAACCGCCGCAGACGGCGGAGGAGGCGGCGGCGAGCCTGAAGCCGCGCTCGAACGGCGACCCAGTGACCGCGGTTCCGAAGACCGCGCTGGAGCAGGACGACACGACGGTCGTCACGACCATCAGCAGCACTGACGCCTATAAGGCAAACGCGGCGGGGACCAGATACGAGATCACCGTCGCGCTCCTAGCACAGGTCGTCGACCAGTCCGTGCTGATCGCTGAAGGCCCCAACTACCGTCGCGTAACGACCAGCCCGGGGATCGCGCCGTCACCCGGGCCGGCCGGCGGAAGCGGAACGGGAAGCGGTGGCGGTTCAGGCGCGGGCGGCGTCAGCGCGGAGCTACAAGCCATCTTCGACGAGTTGCTCGCCGGCGGAGCCACGCAGTCCGATATCGACGCTGTCATCGCGGCGATCCCGCTGCGGGGCGATGCAACAGAAGAACCCACAGCCGAAGTTGCGAGTGCGGACGACGCCTTTGAGGCCGAAAGCTCCGATTTCCTTGCGACGCCGGACGAGGAGCCGACCTGATGAAGAACCGACTTGCGTTGAGGGCGAAAGACTTCACCGGGGCAGACGCTGTCTGCGAGTTCAGCGCGACCGCCGACGGCATCACCACCCTTACGACGAACGACCCGACCGAGCCGGTCTTCGAGATTCCACCCGGAACCAACAGCGTCGAGGTGACCTTCAAGCCGAGGCGGCCGATCTTCTGGGAAAAGACTTTCTCTTTTTCGGTCGCCCCCGACGGCTCGCTGACTGCCGATGTCGATTTCCGCCGGCGTGTCGAGTTGACCAATGTTCCCATGCCTCCGCAAGCCGACCTCCGATTCACCGTCGCGGTCGTCAAGGTCAGTCAGTTCGAGGACCGCACACAGCACGTTCTCGAATTGCTCACGAAGCCGCCCACGGAGCGGAGAATCTTCAACGTTGAGAAGAAGAAGTGGGAGGTGCCGACGGTCGATGAGGTGAAGGCGCACAAGCTGAAGTACGGAACGGTATGGCCGCCCGCGGATTGGAGTCTCCATGACGTGCCTGGGGTGCGCTTCATCGACGCGGGTAACCCCCTCACGCCCAGCCGTACGCTGAACTTCGCGAGAGACCCGTCACTGCATCTTGACAACGTCGAGTGCGTCGTGCTTGAGCGTAAGGGGGTCAGAAGGGTGCCGCAGTATTTCGCAGTCGCCTGGCCTCCGCCGAAGAACGCCAATCCCCGCCAGTTTCTCCTCTTCATTCCGCAATACCTCAAGGCCAACGCCTACAATCTGCAGGGGATGTTCACGATGCCCGACGGCAAGCTCGCGCCGTACGCGGACAGCTTTGACTATGCGGATTTTTGCCTTTTTGACAGCCTACACTTCGCGCGTAGTCCGTTCTGGGATCCAAACGCGAAGGGAGTGCCTTACCAGGTCGCGAAGGCCCGCGCGGATGTGGTCACGGTGATTCCGTGTACCAGCTTCTGGGACGGCTTTGGGGACCTGGATGATCCCGAAGACACCGAAGCGATCCTCAAGGAGGTGCAGGCGTTCATGTTCTGGAAAGGCGGCGTGGTCTCCGCCCCGACCTCGGTCGGCAACACCGCCGTTGCGGCGTTCAGCGCAGGCAATTTCTTCCTCGGTAAGTGGCTGAAAAACGACATCAAGCGGAAAGGTCACTTTCTCAAAAGCATCGTTCGCGCGATCTACTTCCTCGAACCGATGCGTGCTTTCATGAAGGACGGGAAACGGGTCGAGGTGCTGGACGATTTCGTCGACTCTGCGCTCACTTGGGCTGGAGAGGGAATAGACAAGAGGATTCGCCTTTACATGCAATACGAATGGCCTTCATTGCAGAGGCTTATGGACAAGCCCCTTGGATCCCCGCCGTTTTTCCACAACGCGTCAGACGGAACGCGAACAGTCTCTGTCGTGACGAACTCGACGTGGACGACGGCGTGGAATGAGGCGTGGAACGAGGCTTTCGGCCGCCCATTTCCTAAGGCCCTCACGTGGCTGGATATCCACCACGCCATCTGTGGGACTATGCTCACTCATGCACTCTCACAGGGGGACTTTGAGTTCGCCTAGCGGTGTCGTCGCGCAATCGGCGGCGGCGCTCGACAGCGCCCGACCGGTCGCGAAGGCCGGACGAGCCCCGTGCGCGCCTGCGCCCAGATCCGTGAGCCGCGCACGGTGCGCGACGGCGCCCGCTTCGATCACCGTGATATCGCCCGCCGCGCCTCGGCGTCGGCGAGGTGGTGAGGTGGCGAGCGCCGTCGGAATCGCGAGAGCGACGACGGCCATCCTCCCGAGCGCCGACGTCGTCTACCGTTTGATGACGGACGTTCCCGATCACTGGTTGCCGTTCATTCCGGTCCACCTCGCCGGCAGTTCGCGGCAGGTCGGTCTGATCGAGGCGGTGCTCCCGCGCCCACACAGCCTGGCGATGTCGAGATCTCGTCGCCGCGTTCGAGCGTGCTGCAGGAACTGCGAGGACGGGTGATCCCGGAGGAAGAGGTCCCGAGCGCAGGCGTCGTGGTGCGGCGCCGCGGGTTCCTCGCGCGTTCCGCCGACGGCGGGCGGCGCATGGGCAGCGCGGTCCATCGCCGTCGGCCGCGGCGAGGGCGCGAGCGGCCTCCGCGTCGACGTCGCCGATCCGGTCCGGAGGTGGGGTAAACCATGGGAGAGCTGACATTCCTATTGAACGCGGACCCGCCTGATGACCCGAACCGCTTCTACTCGCTAGCGCAGAGGTTCTTTACCGATGCCGGGGCAACCCTGATCGCTGCGCCGCCTGGCGGCCAGACGCTCGAAGGTGTGTTCACGACGCTAACGGATCTGAAGGTGGCCCGGGGAACCATCAACCTTGTGAGCCACGCCAACGGCTTCGCGGCGATGGAATGTCCGTTGACGCTCGCGGACCAGATCGCGGGCCGCCGTACGACGACCGTCGACGACTTGCGGCTTGCGCGCGATAACAAAACGCTCACTCCGCCGGGGCCGGGCATCATCACCAGCAAGACACGCATCGTGATTTACGGGTGCGACGTCGGGCGCTCGGAGGAGTTTCTCAAGTTGCTCTCCGGTCTGTTCGGCTTGCCCGACGAGGTGCTAGCTCCCCGCCGTCTGAGCCTTTTCATCTCGGATGGTTCGACGGTGAGGTATCGCCAGGCGCAGACATGGTCGCTCGTTCGGAAGCCGCCGCTTATCATCGCCGGCGCGTCCGCGCCACCGAGAGGCTGGCCGAACTACCGGGCCAAGTTCGTCACCGACGCCCGGGATAAGTTCGGCCGAATCGCGACCCTCGAGGGACCCATCGACCCCAGCGTCGATCGCCTGAAGAAGATGCTGACGGACGCCGCGCAGAACGCGACCACCGTGTTTGGACGTTCCTTCTTCATGGAAGAGGGCGTCGACATTTTCCCGCACGGGTCGCAAACGGTGGAGGAGGCCGCAGCGGGCGTGAAGCCACGATCGAACGGCGATGTGGTCAAAGCTATGCCGAAGACTGCGCTGGAGTTGGATGACTCAACGGTGGTCACTACCGTCAGTAGCGCGGACACATACGCGGCGAACCCAGCGAAGACGAAGTTTCAGATTACGGTCGCGATCCTCGCGCAGGTCATCGATCAGCCGGTACTGATCGCAGAAGGCCCGAATTACCATCGCGTCACGAGCAGTCCGGGCATCGCCCCGGCGGCCGATCCTGCTTCCACGGGCGGTGGCGGCGGAGGCGGCAGCACTGGTGGCGCGGGCGCATCCAGCAGACAGATCCAAAGTCTCGTCGACCATTTGCTCGCTGACGGCGCCACGCAGGAGGAGGTCGACGCGTTGGCCGCCGCAATTCCGCAAGGCGACGCGACCGAAGGACTCGTCATGGATGCACCCGACGACACAACTGACACCGGCGAAGTCGTCGACCTGGTGCCTCCCCAAGAGCTCGCGTGAGCAACTTGCTTTTGCCCATTGCGAGCCACTGGAAGGGCGAATTTGTCGCTTGTCGGTTCAAAGCGTTTGCCGATGGTATGCCGCTCGCGACCCCTGATGACACACACCCGCTGTATGACATTCCGAAAGGCACATCCAAGCTGACCGTGACCGCTACACCACCGAAGGATTCGCCATTCTGGGAGGCAACGGTCACTCTCTCCGTATCCACCAGTGGGGAGGTTGCAGCGGAGACCAGTTCGAGCGTCTTCGTGAGGTTGAAGACGGCGGTCGCCAACAACTCGCGAGGCACTGTCGTGAACATCAAGGTGAGCCGCTTCAAGGACGCAACCACCGACGTGCTCGATCTGCTCACAAAGCCGCCCGCCATGCGGGCGAGCGGCCCGGTCGACGAGGCGGCAAACAATCTATCCACTTACGGTACGTGGCCACCGTCGAATTGGCTCCTCCCCGCCGTGGCCACGGCGCGCTTCCTGGACCTGTCGAAGATGGCGAGCACCGGCGCGTTGACCTTTCGAGAGAAGACCGCCCCGGCGATCGACGGCGCGAGCGTCGTCTTGCGACTCAAAGGGGTAACGGCACCGCAGCTGTTCGCCGTCGTGTGGCCACTGACATTGCCGCGCGACCCGGGCGTGGATCCGACGCCGTTCTTCCTCTTCGTCCGTCAGGGTGCCCTTCAGAATGTCGGAGCGGGGTACTTCAAGGGGGCGTACCCGGACAGCTTCGACTATGCTGATCTCTGCCTGTTCCAGAATCTGCACTACGGGAACACGGGTGCACCGCTCTCGACTTGGGGGCCGAAGGGCGTCCCCTACCAAGTCGCCGAGGCGGGGGCCAACGTCGTCACAGTCATTCCGTGTAATGGTGTGGGCCCGGAGTTCGGTGTGCTCAGCGACACGGAACAGACTGGAAAGATCCTCGAAGAGATCCAGGCCTTCATGTTCTGGCGAGCTGCCGTGCCCGATCCACCCACGTCCATCGGCAAGACGGTGATCGCTGCGTTCAGCTCCGGCAACGACTTCCTGAGTGCATGGCTAGCGAATGCGAAGAACAGGAGTGGGAGCTTTCTGAAGGACACTGTGCGCGCAGTATATTTTCTCGATCCGAGGCCTGACGCAGTCCCGGGTTGCGTCACCGCGGCGCGGAAATGGGCGGAGGGAGACCCCAAGAAGCGGATTCGACTTTACACGCACCTGCCCGACAAGCCCGCGGACCGCACCATGGTGCGTGCCGCGCACAAGACACTACTCGAGGCCCAGCCCCCTGCCGAGCCTTACTTCACGAATTCGCCGGATGGACATAAGACGGTCTCGATGACCAGATTCGATGATTGGAAGAAAGTGTTCGTCGACGCCTTCCACCAAGACTTCACCTTCGACTGGCAGTACACACACCACAACATCTGCGCGGCGATGCTGACCCACGCCCTCGCGCAGAACGACTTCTAGCGGCTCACAGCGTCCGGCCGACGACAAACTGGCGCATGACACATCCACGAGCCGTTCGCCTACCGCCGGCGCGGCGCGAACTCGTTGAGAACTGTCGAGTACTTCGAGTTCGCCAGCTTCTGGACCGCTTTGGGCCGCCGGTATTCGATCGTGGACTACCGGGCTTCGTGTGTCACGTAAGCCAGAAACTCCATTTCGAGCTCGAAAAGACTGTTCCGGGTTTTGGCGGGGTGCGCTGGTGGCTGTTGTGTCCCGCTTGTCGCGAACGGTGCGCAAACCTGTACTCGCCGCGAAGGGTCAATCCACGCGAGCTTCGCTGCCGTCGCTGTTGGGGACTGAGCTACCGGTCGCAATTGGCGTAGGCGACGGCCGAGGCACGGCAAATATGTCAATCGTTGTTGACTTTGCAGGCCACCAAGAAAAATCGACTGCGGACCCAAGCCGAGCTGCTCAAATGCGTACAAGTCCGGACACGCGCCGACGGCTCAAAGCGCCTCGAGATCAAACGACCGAGGCAGGCCAACGTCCACAATCCTGATCGTTCCTGATTGGTTTCGGGCTCCGAAATCGACTGTCAAGGCCCAGTCGAAGTGCTCAGATGCGCCGGCCGCGTGACGAGAGCCATCAGATAGCACGCTACGAGGGTTTCACCGCAGACGCGGAGGCGCGAATCCGCGCAAGCGCACTCTTTGCCTTGCCTAACTCCACTCGGTGTCATCGAGACCGTCACGGCAAGGAATGCAGCCAGCAACGAATACGAGGACCGTTGCACCAATCCGTTGACCGAGTCGGTACGGCATTCTCCGAAGTCGTCAGTACGGCACGGGTGCTTCGGGCCTGCGGCCCTGACGCACCGCGAGCGCGACCACAACTGCGGTGACGAGCGACCACACCGCGAACGTGCCCCATTTGTGTTGCACGCCGAACCACGCCAACGGCGCGGCCCAAAGGATCACCGCGACTGTCCTACCTGCAATGCGAAGCATTCGAACCCCTGACGGTGAGTGACCACAGCCGTGCGGGCAACGACGATAGGCGCATAACTCCCAGACGTCCCGCGATGCGTCTCGCAACGAGGCTTCAAGATGCCGACGAGGCCGCAAACCTTTAGGGCAAGTTCACTATCATCGCCTAGCGACGCGAATCACGGCGCGCACCATCCATGCGCTCCTCTGCTGATGCACCGTCAACTCATAGCACCCGCGGGTGAGATTCGGACAGCGAGATCCGTCGGACCAGGCGCCGCGCCCTCCGGGGATAGGTGTCCACAAGGTCCGCCGGCAGCGCCCACGAAGCAGCAGGAATCGGACGGTCTTTTTTGAGTTAGTTCAAGCTGTTCGATGGGCTGCTTTCCACCGTTCCAAGTCGAACGGCTCGCCGGTCTTCGCCACGTGTAACATCAACGGCACCAGCTTTCTTGCAATTGCACAAATCGCTTTTTTCGCTTTCCCACCGTTTCTTACAAGAAGCGCCTCATAATCACGGCGATAGAGCCCGTGCGGCCCAGTCCATCGCACCGCCAGCCAATACAACGACGCTCGGAGATGCGACCGTCCTCGCCGACTAATCCGGACCGTGGAAGCGACCGTGGTCCCGCTTTGGCGCTGCGTCAGATTGAGTCCGGCCAGTTTCAACACCTGCCGAGGTGACGCAAAGTCAGCTGGCTCTCCCAGTGCCGATACGAAATGGGCCGCGGTGACGACTTGGACTGCGGGGATCGTGAGCAATGCACGGGCCCCTGGACGCTGCTCGATGAGACCGGCCAGGCATTCATCGATGGCCTCAAGCTGATCCGTCAGCAGGTTCCAGCTCGCCAGCAATCGCCGCAATTCGGCACGGCGAAATTCGCGAGCGACCGCAAGACCGACGGTCTGTCTCGCTGATGAGCGAACCGAATCGACTGCGTCGGCGTCGATGCGGCCGTGCGACACCTTTCGAACTAAACGTCTCACGGTGCGCGGATCTGTTGCGCACATGTCGACCGGTAATGGCCACGCTTCCAGCATGAAACGAACGGAGTGTTTACCGAAGTTGTTAAAGTGTGCCTGAAACTCTGGCCATGCGATGGCAAGGGCGCGTTTCAGTCTAGTGCGAACCCGTCGTAAGTCGCGCGCGTATCGTTCTCGCTCGTTCACAAGAAGCCGGAGACTCGCGCCCCATTCGCTTAACACCATCGACCGTGAGAAATACCCATTCGCCAAATGACCGCAAATCTGCGCGGCGTCCTTGTCGTCATCCTTTCGTGGGCTGTTGTCGTCTAATTCGCGACCCCGTTTTGTGGTGGTGCCCAGCACACTAACAACCATGTATCCCTTCTTCGCCATATAGCTTGCGAACGTGATTCCGTACTCACCCCCAACTTCGACGCCCACCAACACGCGACGCCTGGGGACGCGCGGGAACTTGGTGCGAAGAAAGTGATCGGCCGCGTCAAAACCGGCTCGGTTGACTTCGATTCGAAACGGCGCCGTGCGGGGCTTCTCGGGTTGGCGGGCGACCATCTTGTGAAAGGATCGGCCCGCGTCAACACCCACATGCAGTGAAAACGTCCTAGCGAATGCGGCGCGGCCTTCGCTCGGCAACAAGGCGCTTGGGCCATTGTACTGCTGAATCGTCGATCCATTGCCGCTCATAAATCGCCTCCTGACGCTCCGGTGATAGACCGCGCACTCCATCGGCGGACCGAACTTGCCTACGAGCGTCAATGCGCGGAGAGCGACTGTGAGTCTCGCCGATGGCAGTGCACATCATCTTCTCGGCAGACGGGCGACCTTTATAGAGGTGCTCGGAGGCACAGAAGTTGGTCTGACCCTCCCTGCCGCCGTCGAGTTTGCCGCCGGAGGCCGAATACGCAAGTTCCTGGTCGCCGACACCGCGGTCTAGTGGGTCACACCTGTGCCGCGACTCGACCTAATCAGTATCGAACCCGATCCAGCCAGCTCGATCCCGACGAACGCGCGTCGGGGTGGAAATCGATGAAAGCTGTGCCGTAGGTAGGATCGGCGGCTTCGAAGCCGCCGCGGGAGTATCGACGCGGACAGGTGCCTTCCGTGGCTTCCCGACGGCGCGAGCGACCGGCTTGTGGAAGGACTTGCCGGCGTCGACCCTGACATTCACCTGAAAGTCTCGAGCGAACGCAGCGCGCACCACTTTTGGAAATGGAGACTGGGCTATACCCAGACAGCGGGTGGCATCAAGTGCGCGCCCACTGGATCTCCTCCTGTCTGCGCTCAGCTGAGAGTAGTGCGCCCGTCGGCGGAAGATCCATTCGCCAACACTCAGTACGGCATTTTCACGATTGTGCCGTGCGCATTTACCGTTTTCCGAAACGCGTGAGTGTGGAATCGCTTGGATTCAAGGGCCGCGCAGTGGGGCGCAGGCAAGGCCGCGAGGCGAGCATTCAGGTTAGCAGTGTCACCTACTCACATCCTGGAAGGAAGGAAGCCGCTCGGCTGCGGGCCCGTCAGATCTGCTTCGAAGTCGAGGCTTGCGTCAGGAGCGTCGGCTGAACACCTGCACGGTCCATGCACGCCCGTACGGGTCATCGTCGGCGACCTCGAAAAAGTTGTGCGGATGACGCCAGAGCTCAGGACCGCCGCGCTTATCGCGCGTCCGCAAACCAAAGAACCAGACTCGATCGCCTGGACGGACGTCCTCGACTCGAAACGCCGCCAAGCCAAAGACTTTCGCGGTGCGACCGGCGGCGTCGCGGACCGTCAGGTCGGCGAGTCCGTCCTGCCGCGGAAAAACTCCGGTGATCTCGCCCCACACGTCCAGCGGCATTCGGACTCTCGCGTCGCCGCGCCAATACTCGGGCGCGTCTCTCAAGTACGCCATACACACGTGCCTGTTCGCGCAGCCTTCGCACGCTTCGCCTGGTGTCGCCAACGATTCGGCCGCGATTTCACGGTCCGACGGCAGGCGATCCAGAACACCCCTGAGCCACGCCAGAACGTCCGCTTCATGATCGCTCGTGAATTCAACTTCCCTTTCTATGCCGTCATCGATTCGTAACGATACGGTCGCTGCCGGCCAGACGTCATGAGCCATCGCACCATAGAGTCGCATCTGGCGCTCGATGTGCGAAAGAACGTCGCCTTCATTCGTCACTACGCGACCGGTCTTCAAATCGCGAATCACGACGTCACCGGCAACGCGCTGAATCAGATCCGCTCGGCCGCGAAGACGCAGTGATGACGATTCGAGATCGACCTCTGACCAGTTCCCATCCGCCGGCAAATCTCTAGCATTCCGAACACCACCTCCCGACGAACCCGTGACTCTGGGCACTGCACCGGACAGATATTTCTCCGCCAGATCGAGAACTACCCGGCGTTTGCGCCGCCATGTCAACGGCGGGAATACATCCCTGAGACGCGGCGGATCACCCGACCACGTTGCGGCCAGTCGTGCGTCTCCCTCGTCCAGCAGCCGATCCAGCTCGCGTTCAGCGTCCTCCGCCACGGTTGCCTCACGCGGGATCTCGCCACGAACCGCTCTCTCGAGAAGTTTGTGAAACACGCTGCCCAAGGCTGCCGCTGGGTGTGAGGCCAGCTTGGGGAGATCGCGCGCGGAGCCCAACAGTGCGCGAAGCAAGCACTGCTCGCCGAAGGCCAGCTGTGACGGCGAGAATGCGGACGGTACACGACAGCGAATCAACGACTCTGGCAGCTGCGTCACGACTGCTTGGGATTTATCAGTTCATGTCGGGCCGCGACAAGGCGCCTCGCTAGTTCGAAGGTGTCGACGAAGACTGGAATGCTGCCGGTGCTGCGCTCCAGCTCGTCGGCGGCCTTTCCGACGACGCCTTCGAGTGCATTGGTGTCCCAGAGCGGGTGGACGACAACAGCCCAGCTGCGCACGCCCGCGATCTTGAACGCAATGAGTCCTGCCGCCTCTCGTTGCTCCACGGCCGAGAACCGGCCGATGTCCTCCACGTAGCGACGCGCGAGCGAGCCCCAGTCGCGAAGGGCCGGGCTGCGATAGTCCCCGTCGAGGCCACACCTCCAACGCGGGTCGTCGAGCAGCTGCAGGAACGCGAGTCCCAGTCGCCAATCAAGAAGGCCGTGGTACGACTGGTTGCTATACCGCTGAAGACAGCGATAGCAAGCCTGATCACATTCATTTGGGTGGTTCTGGTCCGCGTCGATCCGCAACAAGTCGGATAGCGGGTATTCATTTTCGTCCCGGACGATCGATGAGATGAGTTCCGCAACTAGTGGACGGCCGCCGCGACCCGGCGCGCCAAGTCGCTCCGCAAAGCCAGCACCATTCACGAGGTGATCGGCGATTTGGAGCAGCGGCACCGCTTGCCCGTTGCCCGACCGATAGATCCGGGGCTCGAGTACATCGAACTCTTCCGGATCGATGTCGAGGGCCGACGCTGCGCGGTTAACGAGCATATACGCCGCCGAGATCGCCGCGGCCCGCACGGACGTGACGCGCTGTTGACCAGCGCCGACCATATGCGGACGAAGCCCGCGTGCGACGCTGCTCGGCGCGAGAAAGATTGCGTCTGTGGTTTTTGCCGACGCGAGCCAAATGCTCTGGAGCGGCGTGATGTCGGGATTTGGATCGAAACCAGACGGCACCGGTAGCTGGTTGTTGGAAGCAATCCATTGGTTCAGCAGGCGTACCCGCCCGCCTCGTCCGTAGCGCTGCGACCCAGCGGTGACGTCGAATCCGAGCCACCTGCCAGTCCCCACCGTATCAGGCCGGCCCCGGTTTAGACGGTAGAGCCTGGATTGTGACTGGTACGCGATACTCAGATTTGATTTGCTCTCAGCTTCAAGGCGCACAGCTTTTCCTTCGGCCGTGTTGAGTCGATGCCGTCCCGCGGTGAGCGGCTGCTCTTCGACTTCTCTCGGCCAGAAATCCGTTCGGAATCCGTTTGGCGTGCGGCACTCTCCCGCCGTGCTCACATCGAGGACGTGGCTACAGGAGCCGCACTCGGCGCTCTCGTCACGCGGATCTGCGTCGAACCGATGCCAGGCCCCGCAGTAGCCGCACTGCACCATCCAGAATGGATTGGCGAACGCATCCTCCCTCGGCTCTATCTCGGGAATCGCCCCTTTGCGGGTGATGTAGTCGGGAAGATTTCCTGTGAAGCCAACGCACAAGTGCTCCTGCTTGTCCTTGGTCAGCACCGAGCCGGGCGCAAACTCGAACACCGCCAGATCGAGATCGCGATCGACTGTGCGCCACGTCCGCCAGAATCTTTCGTCGGAACGCGGTGCGTCCCCGAGATACAGGTTCCGAACGCGCGTCGGCATACCGTACATCGGCAGCAGCCCCGCTTCGGCCAGGGTGTGGGCGAGCCCCTCCTGCCGGATACCGGAGGAGCTCACACTGTCGATATCCGCGAGCAACCGCTTGGCGTCTAACCCCTCCAGCTCCGGGTGGCCGCGGAGCTCGGAGTCGTCGACGAGCGCGGTCAACGCGCGTAGCCGATATTCCCGCGTCGCCGCGAGAGCAGCGGACAACAGGTGCTTCCAGTCGGAGCCCGCATCGAAGTAGTCAGCCGTCGGGACGTACTCGCCATGGATGTCCGACAACTCATCGCCGGCGTAACCGATCCCCTGGTCAGCTCGGATCTTGTGAAACGCTGCCCACAGCCAGGCCTTTCGAAGGAAGCGCTTCGCCGCCGTTGGCTGGCGCTTTGTGAGGAAAGGCGGCGGCGGCGGGTCGCCCGTAATCGCCTCCGGGTGTCGGAAATAATAGAGGTCGTGACTCTTGGACCGACACACCGTGAGCGCCATCGAGAATGCTTGGCGGCGTCGACCTGCGCGCCCTACGCGTTGTTGATAGTTGAATCGCTGTGGCGGCATGTTGGCCTGAAACACCGCTTGCAGCGGCCCGATGTCGATCCCGACCTCCATCGTGGTCGTGACCGCCAGCATGTCGATCACGCGCGCGGCCTCGCGGAGACGGGGATCTATACGCCCGTCGCCGTCGAGGACGATGTTCTTGAACCGGCGCTGTCGGTCGGCCGGGTCCTCGGTCTGGCCCGTGAGTTCTTCGCAGCGCAGGCGGAATGTCGCGTTCTCCCGCTCGATTCGCTTTGCGAGGTAGCTCTCTGCGTGCAACTCGGAGCACGTGCCGCTGGGTGCTTCGGTCAGCGGCTGGAAGCAGCGCGTACACAACTTCACCCCGCGGTGGAGATGAACGCGCGAACACCTTGCGCAGCGCCAATATGGGGCCGCGTCGTCGACAAGGCGGAGCCTTAGAGATGACGTGAGGATCAAACCATCTGGGTGACCTGCCTTGCCGAGAGTTTTCAGCACTCTCTCAAGGCCTGCGTCCACTTGATCGGGTGCCCAGATCGCCGCGGCTAGTCGTCGTGCGCGCTGGTTCATCCCGATGTCAGTCGCACCTCGCCATGGATCCTTCGAGTCGGCGTCTTCGTACTGACTGTCGACCAATCGGTACGAATCGGCGAAAACGCGGAGAAATGCGTCGGCCAGATCCCGCTCGTCGGCGCCTGCGGCTGAGCCTACCGACGGATACGCAACGCCAGTCTCTTCGAGCGCGAAATAGGTCTTGCTGAAGATCACGCCGGTGACGAGCCGCTGCATGTCGCCAACCAGTACCTGACGCGCTGCGTTGAGCTTGTCCTGCTCGACAGCGTCGTCCCTCCAGTCAGCTGTGCCGTCTTCGGCGATCGCGAACAAAGACTCCCATCCGATACTCTCGCCATCCGGCAGCTTGATCCGCTTGGTGCCAGTTGGGTCAGTCGGATGGATTCCGAGCTTCGCGAATTCCGCAAGCAGCGGTCGGAGCGGCTCGCGGGAGGCGCGTGAGCCAAGGAAGCGCGGGTTTTCACGGTTGCTCTCGAGTACCACTGCCACCGGCAGATCGGTGCCGTTCGAGTCGTCGGCGAGGGCTGCTTCGAGTTCCCGCAAACGCGACGTCTTTTCTAAGACGCTAAAATCGCCCGCGGCTACGCGCTCTTGGATCTCCCTGCTGAGCTGCTCCTTCTCGAGTCGAAGCACCTCCCGCTCAGGCCGCGACCGCGCGACACCACGAAGCCTCTCGACGACCACCTCACGGCGCAGATCTTCGTGGTGTCGACGTTCGATGTCGAGCGCCGCTTTCGCAGCGTCCTGCCGACTGTCGGCGAAGGCTACGAGCTTTGGTTCTCGCTGCCTGAGGCGGAGCAGATCGAACAACTCGGTTGCTAGGAGTTGCGTAGTCTTCGCGAAGCCAGCGCGGAAGTTCCGAATCGGCGAAAGTCGGAGTGGCGGGTTGCGCCAGAAATAGTCCGATCCGCACGCGGGGCACTCGTAAGGCACCGCGGTGCCGGGTGAGACTTTGCGTCGCTTGTGGCGATCCACTGCGTCACCGCGCTCCCAGACGTACCCCGCGACACGCCCCTCGGGCACAGCGCCGCCTATCCGCGGGTACTGGATGATGGCAGAAACCGGATCGAAGTAGGCGCGCTTCCACTCACCCACATGGACGTCGTCCCTCGGGTTCGGAAGCACGCCGGGCCAGGACTCCGCGGGCCAAAACACCGCGTAGTCATCCCAAGACATAGTCTCGAAAAAGTCCTGCCCCGCCGATTCGGGGAGACTGTCGACGTTCGGTTCGGCAGGCAATAACTCGACGGCGGTGTCCCGTCCACCGCGGCGACCACCAAGAAACAGCTCGCCGCACGATTCGCAGTAGACCAGCTCCACGAGGCGGTTTCCGCGACCCGCGCCATCCACGCGCACGAAGCGCTGGCCGCGCTCGACCGAGAGCTCGCCTATTCGACGGGTCGGTGACCTCCATTGCTCAGGCACTCCTGCGAGATCATCCACAGGAGCGAAGAGGCCTTCGATGCTACGGAAAAAGGTGTGGATCCGGAACAACGGTGCTTCGGGAGACTTTGAGGACCACCAGCGTTCCCACGCGTCGCCGGCGCCACGCACCAACAACAGCGCCCGGGTTGCTCGTAGCGCATCGTCGTCTGCGCGCGCGAAAACTCGCTGCGCGACCTGAGAGACGGGCATGGCCCGCACACGTCCCTCTTCAGCACTCCAACAGGCATGTGAGACGCGCGCGCCAGCTTCGCGAATGCAATTGGAGACGACTTCCTCTAGTGCGCCTACCGCCATGCGCTCGCCGCCGAGTGCCCGCGCGACGGCACGCCACTCGCCTTCGACGGCAGTCGGTGCTGGCGGTGTCAGGTCATCGTGGACGTCGCCACCGGCCCGCTCGAGAAGCGCAACGAGCGGCATCGGATCGACCGCCTCGAGCGACAGCGGCGCCACATCCACGGTGACGCCCGGCACGACGGCCTCCCGCCAGCGCGCCCTCGGATCGTCGACGTCTCGCGCCGGCGATGCGTGCAGGCCGTGCCGGCCAAACATGTCCCAGAGATACGCGAGGCTATTCTGGCCACCCTCGCCCTCGATCGGAAGCGACGCGCTGGACGCAAGGATGCGCAATTTGTGACGATGCGCTGGGTCGGTTAGCCCCAAACGATCGAACAACAGTCGCAACAAGTACGAAGTCTCCGTGCCAGCCGAACCACGCTGCAAGTGCAGCTCATCGAGCACGAGGAAGAAATAGGCGTCATCGTCCCTCATCAGCCAATCGCGTGTGCGGTCGATGATCGGCGAGTCCACTTCGCGCGCGAGCATGGCGTTCAACATGCTCACGTTCGTGATGAGCAAATCCGGCGGCGTCTCTTGGATATCCCAGCGGGAAGTGAGTTCGCCGCCGTCCACCGACGGGAAGAGAAAGCGCACGTCTTCCGCAGCTCCCCCACGCTCGGCGTCCATCTGCCTCGCGCGCTCCTGCGCTCTTTGCATCGAAGCACATGCACGGAACAACTCCGCAAGTTTTCGATTGCGGCGCTCGTGTTCCTTCTCATCCGGGCGCGGGTGCTTGTGATGCCCGGTGACTGGAGTGTCGCTCGTGTACCGCCCGAAGAAGATGCGATTGCCCGAGAAGTGCCGATCCATCACGCTCCGCGCCAGCTCTGAATCGAGCGCCCGTCTAATTCGGGCAAGCTGGTCCTCGACGAGTGCGTTCATCGGATAGAGGATCAGCGCGCGCACTCCCGCCGGCCGTCCCGCCGCTTCGCCGGCACGTTGCAGTCTGAAGGGCGATGCGCTCTTTGACTTCGCCGTAGGGCGGTTCGGCACTCCGCTGTCACCATCGTACTTGGGGAACGGTTCGCCAGAGGGCTTCTGCCACCAGCGACGCTGGAGATAGTCCGCCTCCGGCGCCGGCCAGTCGACCGCCTCCTTCGCAAGCATGGCCAATACGGGTAGGAGGAAGGACTCGGTCTTTCCAGAGCCCGTGCCCGATGTGACGATGCCCGGCTGACCTGCTTGTACGCCGCGCTGTAGCATCTGCGCTTGATGCGTATAGAGTGGGAAGGCTGCAAGCCGCCTCGCGGCACCGTTCCCGGGCAGTGACGAGTCGAGGAGACCCGATAAAACGAAATCTACGAAGGCGGCACGCTGCCGCGCGTTGAAGCCAGGTATTCTGGCATCCTGTGCGGCAGACGTCGCCAGTTCGTGCATCAGCCAGTCGACGCCATCGTACCTCGGGAGCGGCTCGATCAGCGGCTCGGTGCAAAACGTGTTCGACCGCTCGAGCAGTGCCCTCCGCTCTCGCGAGACGCCCGCGTCGCGAATGCGGAATGCCGTTTCCAAGTACGTGATATAGAGATCACGAATGCGCTGGAAGCCGCCGATTGGATCCTGCACGTGTCCTCTCGATGTGTGTCGATCGCGAGCGTCAGTTGCGTAGGCGAAGTGCTTCGGACAAAATGGTCTGCCACCCGAGCATCCCAACGCCCGTAGAGCGGATGGCTTCCTCGATCACCTTTGTTCCTACACTCGACCGCGGGATCAACGTGGCGTTGACGGCGAGCGAGGTCGCATCGGAAACAGGTAGTCCGCTCACACGCAAAATCTCCGCAATGCGCATCGCGTCGGCCATGTCCTGGGACGGGATCGACAGAGTACGCGCAAGAGTTGCCACGCCGCTCATAGTCGGCGTGGCAGGTACCTGCGACGCGGATACAGAATCCTTCCAGAAAGCGGCCGTGATCTCACTGCAAGCCGTCGCGCTGTCGCTTGGCGAAACGCCAGGAGTCGGAGCGCGATCTCGATCGTCCGCATCGACCAGCGACAGGAAGCGCAGCACGGACGCGGGCACGGGCAACGTCGCGGTGCCGTCAGTAGGTAGGCACGCGATCAACACATTCGACGGCCAAGCAAGTCGAGACAGTCCTCGGTACGGATCGTCGTCCGAAACAACGCCGGGATTCGCAATCGGAATCGTCCGCGCACTGTCGGCGGCGCGCCCAGCCGCTGCCACCTGCAGAATGGGAGCGAGGTACGCCTCCGTCGCTGCTCGATTGAACCCTTCCAGGATCACCAAATGCAAACGCCCCGACCGCGCTGCGTCGTTCATGACATCGAGGAGACCGGTAGCGCTGGGCATAATGCGTCCCGAGGCACTATCGAACCGACCGAGCAGGTCCTGTGGCTCCATCGTAGAAGTTCCGACGGGCACCCAATGCAATCGTCCGCCCGCGACGGCCGAGGCATACGCATTGAGCAGCTCATAGCCGCGAGACCCAGTCACGACCGGCACAATCCCCGCGATGAATGACGCGTGCACACTGAGCATCGAGTGAATGCTCAATCCCTTGGATACCGCATGTGCCCCTAGGGCTCCTCGCAGGGCTGCGGCGTCACTCAGTTGAGCGATCGCATCACTCGAAATTTGAACTTCTGCGGCGACGGCGCGTGGGGCCGCGCGCGTGCTCGGAATGTCGTTGTTGGCTGGCTTGTCGAGACTGGGCGAGAGTAGAGCACGCATAATGACCGCGTCGGCAAAGACAGCCTCCGGCCGACGCGCAAACTCTTTCAGCTTTGCTGCAACCTCGTTGTCGAACGAAGCGATTACCGACTGCAACTCATCCTGTTTTGCTCTGACTGCTGCATCGAGTTCAGCGCCCTGCGTCTGCTTCGACGCGATTTCCGCGCGGAGCCGTGCCAGCTTCTCGGTTGAGGCCGCGAGCGCAGCGTCGATATCGCTCTGGCGCTCCTGCACCAGCTCGCGAACTTTCGCCTCGACTTGGTGCTCGAGCTCGAAGCGCACTGCGTCGGTATTCAACAGCGCCTCTCCTGCCTCCTTCAGCAGCGTGATGTCTCGCTGGATAGCGTCACGAACTCCGCGAAGTCGATCAGCGCGAGCGCGCTCCACAGCAGGATCCGCGCTGCCCATTCGCCCGCTTTCGACGTGATCGAGGTACTCGCGGAACACATTGTCGGTTACGCCGACTGCCTTCACTCGTTCAGGATCCATCTTGCGAAGCCGACTCAGGACGCTCCTCGCCACCTGCATGTCCGGAGTCCAGTTCTGAATCCCCGCGCTTCGGCCGAGATCTAGCTGCGGCGATACGAACCAGCGACCACCATCTATCGGAACGTGGGTGACCTCGTTGCCGGAGAGTCGCCACACGGGCATCCGCGCAGCATCGCGGTTTCCGACAGGGGCTTCGAGCACCCACCGTCCATCTTCTGCCGCGCGCTTGAGCAGAAGCGGCCCCACGTACACCCCGCTGGCAAGCCAGAGGAGTGTAAGCCGGGCCAACGGCGCGGCCGCCAGCAAGATACCTTCCCCAGTAATTGCGCTCTGGAGCGCAGCTTCGTCATTCCAGCCGCGCAGGTCAAGGACTTCGATTGGCTCGACCGGTCCTTCAAGCTGATATTGCTCGAAGCGATCCCCGCGTTCGGCTGACGGGTGCTCGTCGATAGAAAACTGCCAAACGGCGCCCACTTGCAAGTCGAGTGGCGCATCGTGCCAGTGCACAAGGCCACGTTTTGGAAAGCGAGAGATCGCGTCACGGACCTGCCCCACCCAGTGCGTGCCGTTGGGATCGGACTCGAGGAGCGGTTCGATGGTGGCGTAGTTATAGGCGTCTCGTCGATGCGGCGCCCGTTTCACTCGGCCGAGGTAGATGACTCCGGTCGTCGGTGGCATGTGTCAGGCCTCCGCTAGACCAACGGCGTGCCGAAGGTGAGGAAGCAAGTAGCGCGGTATGCATCGTTCCGATATCGAGAGAGCGTCCGGTAGGTGGTGAAGTTCGCGCAGGCGTCGTCGAAGATCAGCCGGCAGCGGCACCGCCCTGCGAGCGCATGCCGACGACGCACCGAGCAACCACGCGAAACGGCGCGCGGTACATTGGTCGGTTCGAGCTCCATTAAGCCATGCAATCAACCAACGTTGCTCGGCTTTGCCCTCGACGGCATACGCGTAGTGTCGTCCATCACCCACGCTGTCCGCGGGGCCGCCGACGACACCTGAGCGAAGCGAGATCGCCCGCGCCAGCGGCAGTGGTACGTGTGGTCCGTCGTCTCCTCGACGCACAACTACCGCGTCGCCCGCCGCCTCGAACGCAAGTTTCCCCGCGCGTTTGAAGCCGTCGAGCAAGGCCCACGATCTTGAGAGGGTGGTGCGCGCTCGGCCGTCGGCATCGACCACCACATATCGATCGGGGCCATTTGTCCGAGCATAGTACTCGATGCGGATCTCGCCCGCCGCGACGGGGGCGCTCCGGTTACGGAATCCGCCAGCCTCCCAGCTCCAGGCTCGCTGAAGTTCGTAACCGGGGGGAAGGGGGGCTTCGTCGACTACTGCGTGGTCGACGTTTCCGGCGAGTTGTCTTGGATCGCGTACGTGAGCGACGCCGAGCCCAAGGTCCTTTGCAACGGCGTTGGCGTGTTGGATCGATTCTACGCGCCACGCTGGCGGGGCCGGCACAAGGGTTGAGAGCGTGGCAGCGGGGAGCACTTCAGCGCCAGCATGCGCGAAAGCGTTGCGTGCTACCGAGCGGAGGCGAAAGGGTGACAGTCCGTGCAGCACGACGTGCGTGCTCCCGCCGCGCTCACGTTGTATCACGACGAGGCGCGGCCGTCGGGCGAAATAGAAGCGCCCCCGCCACTGCCGCTTAGTAAGTGCATCGAAGTAACCTGCCTCGATCCAACCTCGGATTAGTCCCCACACCGCAGAGCCGCTCGCTTCGGGCACCGTGGCGGCGAGAAGCTCGAGCAGATCACCCTCGGCGATTCCCTTCCGAGCGACTGAAATCGCCGCAGCTGCCTCTGCGAACCGATCGTGCCCGGCGTCGTCATCCGCGGACCGGTCGAGTAGAACCCGCTCGGTGTAGTCGCTCTGCTTCAGCGCGGAGTACGCGGATGGCTCGTGAGGCTCCTCTGATAAAAAGCCATTCAGCCCGACCCCTGCCGATGCGACATCGGAGTTGCTCGCCTCCACGAGCCACCGCGATGGCTCGGTCGGGCCTGCGTATTCGTGGCTCAACCCGCGAGAATAAAAAACAACTGCGCGTGGAGCTACGATTTCACCGGCACGAATCCCGGCGAAGACATGCGAACCTTCCAAGTCTCCCTGCCCCTCTGGCCAGTCAAACACTCCGGATTGTTCGGAGACCGGACTGAGGGTCGCAACAAGTGAGGACTGCTGCTCGCCGGATTCTTCGGAGAGCCGGAACACCGCCGCGTGTTCGGCTTCTCGGCAGTTCACCTTCGGCAGCGTGCCTCGTAGACCCAGAAAGCCTTCTTCGAGGCGAATGCCCCCAACGAGGTGTAGCTGCGAACCAATCTCCACCGGTTGGAGACATCTCACCGCCGTCAGTCCCGACCCGACGGGGTGCTGCGGCGGCGCCAGCTCGGTGATATCGAAATCAGCGACCTCACACCAGCCGTCGAAACGCGTCTCGCGGGCTATCCGGTGCGATCCCCTGAGCAAGCGAAGGAAATCTGAAAACAGGTCAGTGCGAATGAGCGCCCGCATTCTCCCTTCAGTGGGTCGAGTGGCTGCCAGCTCCCATATGGCGGAATCCACGCGCCGGAACAGCAACACGCCTTCTCGAACAGCTCGAACAACCGGTGAGCCGCGGATGCCGGTAACTTTGTCCTCTATCGCGTCAAGCAGAAGCAGCTTCACGATGAGGGTGGTACTTCCGTCCTTCGCGCAGACGAAGAAGGCAAAGCGATCGAATGGCTCGTCGAGAAGCGCGAAGCGAACGCCCTTGTTTATGTGAGGAGCGGCGGTTGCCACGACGAACGGATCGATGTGCCCTAGCTCGTCCTCTTGTCCAAGGAGTTGATACTGTCCGCCCCGCTGCCTGATTGGGCGAGCACCGAGCGCCAATGCCTCGAGGATGGCCGACCAGAGGGCTTGTAGCTCCGGCGAGTCCTCTCCGCGGCCGAGCGCCTTGCGAGCGCGGACGTACACATGTCGGAAGTCGGCAGAGAACGCTACTCGCGAGCCTCCGATCGCTTCGAAGGCCTCCGGAACGGTTGGAATTCCCTCGAATCCGACTGCATGAAGCGCGTCCCTTAGCCGTAACCGATCCAGCCGGCGTGGAAACGCGAGCCGGACGGAGTACCCGATCAGGTTCATCCGACCGCGATCGGGAAGAATCAGAACGCGATACGGCTTTCGCTCATTGCGTTGCTCCTGCAACCACTCGGCGAAAACCTCCCAAAGCAGAGACAGATCAGGCAGCGCGTAACTCGTACCTGGCTCATGGTCCAGAAGCTGCCGGAGGCGCTCACGGAAAACGCCCTCGTCGGCCGTGTCGGCATCGATCGATGCCGCCGCGTAACAGGTAAAGAAGAGATACGCGAGAAACGGAGGAGGCTCGCTTCGAGTCCATGCGAATGGCTCAAGACTCGCCCAAGACAGATGGCGCCGAAACGCCGCGGGCGAGCATCGAACGGCGCGGAGGAATGCGTCGCGTACATTTACTCCGTCGTTGTCCGACGCGCCGGCAACCTTCGCGAGCTCCTCGGAGCTGATAGCGAGACGAGACACCGGCCGCGCGTCATGCCCCGCGAAGTAGTGCTTCAACAGGGCGCGACCCCAGGCCGCCGCATCCCACTCCTTCCAGCTAGTCGGCCCCACCTTGGGTTGGGTCAACCCGAGTCCTCCTCGGCGCGCAGAAGTGGTGATTTTGACAACGGTAGCTCATGCGCCTGACGCTGATGATTCTGTCGGGCGAATTGCCATTCGAGGCCTTGACCTTGCTCACGTTTCGAGCCTCTTGCCCCCGGGTCCACACTCACCGCAGAAGATCCAGGCCAATCACATACGCCAATTTCGAGGGCACGGCGTTTCCGATCATCTCCGCGAGCGCCGTTCGCCGCGAAACACTGCTGAAGTCAAAGAAATCGGGGATGAATTGCAGACGGGCCGCTTCGTGCGGTGTGATTGTCCTCCGTTGCGTCGGGTGCACGTAGCGCCCTTGACCCATACTCCCGAATCCGCTCGTGATCGTCTGCGCGGGCGCGTTCGGACGTAACCTGCCGTAGACCGAGTTGTAGCTGTGGGCTTTGAGGCGATGACAGTCGGGCCTCATCTCGTCCGGCAATTCATAGAGCTTGTTCGCGAACAAGTAATCGATTCGCTCTCGATTGGCCGGTGATGGGATGGGCGCCTGGTCGAAGACAGTGTCACGCGCCGCGCGCGACAAGTCGCCAATCGCCCAGCTCACGGTACGTTCGCTCCGCGCGAATCCGGCCACCACACTACTGAGATCCGGCTTGCGATTGCGTGATGCAACTACGAAATGGCGCCTCCGTCGCTGTGGGATCCCGACAGCCAGGGCCTCAATGACGGCGTCGTCGATCGAGTAGCCTAGAGCAAGAAGGTGTGCGATCGTTCGGTCGACGACCTTCCCCTTGTCGTGAAGCACAGCCGATACGTTTTCGACAATGACATGTGTTGGCTGCACTAGCTCGGCGAGACGCGCCATGCGATCATAGAGTCGGTTCTTCGGATCGGAGCGGCGCGTGTGGTTGTTTAGATTGCTGTGTCCCTGGCACGGCGGACCGCCGACAACGATATCCACCTCACCCAGTCGTTCAGTCAGCTCTCGTTCAGCGCGCGATGGTGCCGCCCCGAGCGTGCCGTCGAGGAGCGTCTGGATCGGATTCGAGACGGCCCAAACGCCGGGATAGTTGTCCTCGTAGACGCGGAGAGCGGTCTCGTTGGAGTCCAGCGCCATGACAGGCACCATACGAGCACCAGTTGCGCGGCTTGCCTCCCAGATGCCCAGAGACATCGCGCCGCATCCCGAGAAAAGGTCGACGACGCGAATCTCCTTTCCGCGCGATCCCGTGCGAGGCCATTTGGCAGCGCGCAGGAACTCCTTGTCGAAGCGCGCGGCAAGGCCTGCTTCGGACTGGTCGAGCAGCTCCTCGGCGCTAAGCGCGAGCCGTGTGCGCGAAACCTCGCCGTTGCGCAAAAGGATCGAGCGTTCGATCGAGAGGCTGTCCGGGGTCAATCGGTACGTCTCCTCTGCAAGCAACTCGTATTGGGCGAGCTCGCGAGGGCCATACAGTTCCCGGTATCGGGGTCCGCCGGTTGGCGGGTCCTTAAGCGCGGCCCGGGGCACTACTCGGTCTCCCGAAAGAATCGACGCAGTCGCCTCTCCAGACGCGCGCGCTTGGATACCGACTTGGTCTGACACTCCCAGATTATCATCACGCGATAACCGAGCTGCCGAAGTTCCCGCTCCTTTCGGCGATCTCGGCGCACATTGATGGCGAACTTGTTCAGCCAAAACGTGGCGTTCCGTGTCGGCGTGCTGCTCGCGGGACAACCGGAATGGCGATGCCAGTAGCATCCATGCACGAAGACGGCGCGCGAGTGGTCCGCCGCAACAATATCGGGTGAACCGGGAATCCCGCGCACATTTCGCAGATACTTGTGTCCCAGCCGCGTGAGAATCGCACTCACGACGGCCTCGGGAGCAGTACCCTTTTGCCGGACGCGCCCGAAAAGCGCCGACCGCTCGGGTGTAGTCGTTAGAGGTCCGCCGCGTTGACCGTTGCCGGCGTGATTGCTGGCCAGGCGAGGTTGGCCACGCCGAGTGTGCCTCGCAGTAACCGA